>Ga0308157_10004175_pt1 | contig 19555 bp, 16 predicted proteins | sample PhyBR1_FD_201035 | JGI IMG/M metagenome (GOLD analysis project Ga0308157, IMG submission 201035) | Phyllosphere microbial communities from UC Gill Tract Community Farm, Albany, California, United States - DLSLB.R1 | ecosystem: Host-associated > Plants > Phyllosphere > Unclassified | place: USA...
GACGACGAGACCTTCTGCGTCGATCAGAATCCACTTCTTCACCACTTCGGCTGGCTTCTGAGAAAAAGTTGCCATTGAAGTCTTCCTTGACTTAATCCCAGATCTTACGATCCAGGCTTTTCTTGTTGCTTGTGTTAGTCACGCCAATTGTAACGACGGCCAACCTTAAGGACGTTTGAAAGCGAGCTTCCTAACGCACTAGGCGGGTCGATACACAAACTCGAGAAGGTCGTCAAGCGCTGTTTTTACGACTGTTATTTAAAAATACAATAAAAACAACTACTTATGAATGAGGTATTATAATACCGTATTTTTTAAACGCGGTGGAATGGAATAAGTCGCTGTTGCGTGGGCGATCAGCTCGTTTCGCTCATCACTGGTCAGACTTATATCCAGTACGGCCAAACGCTTTCCGAGCTTGAGAATCCTTGCCAACGCCTTCACCGTCCCCGGCGTGGCTTTGCGCAGGAAATTGATATTGAGATTTGTAGTCACAGCAAGCGCGACTGGTCCTATATGACCAAGAATTGCTGCATAAGCTGCCACGTCTGCAAGTGCGAAAAGGGAAGGACCCGAAACAGTGCCGCCGGGTCGCAAGTGCTGAGCATCGGCGCGAAGATGCATTGTCGCGACGCCGTCCTCGATAGAGACAATCTCAAAACTGTCGTCAAGTTGCGGAAACTCGCGCTTCATGAAGAGGCGTAAATCGTCAATATTCATGACTGGGCTCAAGGCCGTATGGTGTGCAGTGTTGATATTCATTTCCTCTTCCTATCTTTAAGAACTAACGGGAGTAAGGCCGATCTTGCAAGCATGTGTTGCGATATGCCACCAATAAAGTCGAAATTTGCGGAGGAGGAACCAAATGCAGACACCTTCAGACAATCAAATTCGCGAAATTCTTCAGTCTGTCAAAACGATTGCGTTGCTTGGTGCGTCGCCCAAACCTGAGCGCCCAAGCAACGGCGTCATGAAGTTTCTGCTTGAACGGGGATACCATGTCATTCCCGTTAATCCGGGGCAGGTGGGAAAAAGTATCCACGGACAGCAAGTAGTGGCCAATCTCGCCGATATTGATGAGCTGATCGATATGGTGGATGTTTTCCGAGCATCTTATTCGCTTTCGAGCATTGTAGATGAAATTCTCGCTATGAAGCAGCGGCCAGCGGTTCTTTGGACACAGCTCGATGTGGTGCATGAAGAAGCAGCAAAGAAGGCTGCAGATGCTGGTTTGAAAGTGATAATGGATCGCTGCCCAGCTATTGAATACCCGCGGCTGATTGGCCGATCGTAAGCCACGGAATCATTTTCTTTAATTGTATCGCTTGGCGCAAATTCCTCCTTTGCTTTCTTTGTGGCACAGCCTAACGTCCACTCGAATTAATTGGCATAGACTGTCAGGAGGAACTTATGTCTAAACGCTCACCCGGCATCGAAACACTAGCAGTCCATGCGGGCGCAAAACCCGATCCGACGACGGGTGCACGTGCGACGCCGATCTATCAGACAACGTCTTTCGTGTTCGATGATGCCGATCACGCTGCCTCGCTGTTTGGCTTGCAAGCTTTTGGCAACATTTATACGCGCATCACCAACCCGACTACCGCTGTTTTGGAGGAACGCATTGCTGCTCTCGAAGGAGGCACGGCAGCAGTTGCCACGGCTTCGGGACATGCCGCTCAGCTGTTGGTATTCCATGCGCTGCTGCAGCCGGGCGATAATTTTGTTGCTGCACGCCAGCTTTATGGCGGTTCGATCAACCAGTTTGGCCAGTCTTTCAAATCCTTCGGTTGGCAGGTTCGTTGGGCGGATGCAACCAATCCTGCGGAGTTCGCTAAGCAGATTGATGATCGCACACGCGCAATCTTCATTGAGAGCTTTGCCAATCCGGGCGGTATCGTTGTTGATATAGAGGCGATTGCCGAAATCGCTCACAAATACGGTCTGCCGCTGATCGTCGATAATACGCTGGCATCGCCTTATCTCGTACGTCCGATTGAGCACGGTGCGGATATTGTTGTGCATTCGCTGACCAAATTCATCGGCGGGCATGGCAATTCGATGGGTGGTATTCTGATAGATGCTGGAACATTCGATTGGGCCAAGTCCGGAAACTATCCGCTTCTGACCGAACCGCGTCCAGACTATGCCGGTCTCGAACTGCACAAGACATTCGGCAACATTTCTTTTGCCATTGCTGCGCGCGTGCTTGGCCTGCGCGATTTCGGCCCAGCCATTTCGCCATTCAATGCGTTCCAGATTCTGACTGGCGTTGAAACACTGCCACTGCGTATGCAGCGCCATGTGGACAACGCATTGAAGGTCGCTTCATGGCTGCATGGACATGAGAAAGTATCCTGGGTGAATTATGCCGGGCTTCCTCATGACAAGTATCATGCGCTTCAGCAGAAATACTCGCCGAAGGGCGCAGGCTCTGTTTTCACCTTTGGCCTGAAAAGCGGCTATGAAGCGGGCGTCAAGTTTGTCGATAGCCTCGAACTGTTCTCGCTGTTGGCCAATATTGGCGATACCCGTTCGCTGGTTATTCACCCGGCATCGACGACGCATCGTCAGCTGACCGATGAGCAGAAGGTTGCGGCGGGTGCAGGCCCGGATGTCGTTCGTCTGTCCATCGGCATCGAAAATGCTGATGATATTATAGCTGATATCGAACAGGCGCTTGCCAAGGTCTGATGTTATGAGCCTGCTTGTTGATTTCGAACTGACTGACGTTGAGCCGGAGGAGGGCGCACCTTTACCAGAGCGTGTCCTGTCGGGTGATCCGCGCTCCCGCACATGGAACCTCGAAGAGACTGCCGATGGCAAGCTCTTCGCAGGCATATGGGAAAGCTCGCCGGGAAAATGGCGTGTTGAATATGACGAATGGGAGTTTTGTCACATTCTCGCTGGTCATTCGGTCTTGACGGAAGAGGGTGGTGAAGCGCGCACGCTTAAAGCGGGCGATAGCTTTGTCATTCGCCCCGGCTTCAAGGGCACCTGGGAAGTGATCGAAACCACGCGCAAGGAATATGTGATCCGGCTTTAAAGCCGGCGTCGTTATTGTTGGAAGCTAAAAGGCCCGGTCGCTATGACCGGGCCTTTTTCTTATGCGCCGTATGGCACCCAGATATTTTTGACCTGGACAGCCCTGCGCAAGTAATCGCGCCCTTGTGCTTCGCTGGTGTTGATCCAGTTCGGCACACGGCCATTGCTGACCCATGTGGCCTTGAGATTTCCGGCAGAAGCCTTCTCGACCATGGCGCTGCCTTCCTTAGAACCGAAGTACCAAAGGGCTGCCACTTCATCATGCTCAGCCAGTGTCTTGGCCAAGACATCTCGTTCGCCGGTGACGATGTTGATAACGCCGCCAGGCACATCAGACGTATCAAGCACCTGATAGAAATCACCGGCGATCAATGGGTGTCTGCTTGAAGGCACGACCACAGCGCGGTTGCCCATGGCAATGGCAGGCAGAACCAGCGATACGAGCGAGAGCAGCGGTGCTTCATCCGGGCAGACAATGCCCATCACGCCCCAAGGTTCATTCATGGCGAGTGTCACATGACGCGACTTTGTCGAATGCACCGCGCCGTCGAACTTGTCAGCTTGTGCAGCGTAATAAAAAATGCGGCGCAGTGATGCTTCGACTTCTTCGGCAGCTTTCTTTTCGCTGACGCCAGTGCTCTCAACGAGGCGAGCCACAAATTCGTCGCGGCGTGCATCGAGATTTTCGCCCAGATAATAAAGCACCTGCGCCCGGTTATGGGCAGTGGCGCTACCCCAGCTTGATGCTTTGGCCGCGGCCTCGACCGCATTACGGATGTCCTTGCGGTTGCTGATGCCAGCCTGACCGATGACCGCTCCGCCTTTGCCAGTGACCGAATAGCTGTAACCACCGTCCGGACGTGCCTGCTTACCGCCAATATAGTTTTTCATCGTGCGATCGATGCCGTCGATGATGATCTTGTCGTCGCCGGATGGTGAGGCGGAAGGTACGAAGTTTTCGATAGCCTTGGGAGCGTCGAGGGTTTTTTCCCAATCGGCTGAAAGATATTCATACAAGCCTTCGCGTGCACCCTCGCGGCCGTAGCCGCTTTCGCGATAGCCGCCAAAGCCTGCACCCGCATCAAGCATGTTGGTGCAATTGATCCAGACAACACCGGCTTTCACGCGGGCTGCGAGGTCAAGCGCAACATTGATGTTCTCTGACCAGATGGATGCGGCAAGACCGTAACGCGTATTGTTGGCGAGTGCCACAGCCTCATCCGGCGTACGGAATGTTGTGGCGGCGGCGATTGGTCCGAAGATTTCCACCTGGCAGACCGTTGCCGCCTGATCGACCTCAGTGAAAAAACCGGGCGCAATGTAATTGCCCTTGGCAGGCAGTGGATTTGGCGTCTGCCAGAGTTGTCCGCCTTCATCGATACCTTTCTGGATCAGATCGGATATGCGTTTCACCTGTGCAGGCGAGACAATGGCACCAACATCGGTGGATTTGTCGAGCGGATCGCCGACGCGCAGGCTTTCAAGCCGCTTTTTCAGCTTGGCATAGAACCGATCTGCAATGCCTTCCTGCACCAGAAGACGTGAACCCGCGCAGCAGACTTCGCCCTGGTTAAACCAGATGGCGTCGACGACACCTTCAACAGCGGCATCGAGATCAGCATCTTCAAATACGATGAAGGGCGACTTGCCACCAAGTTCAAGAGAGAGCTTCTTGCCGGAACCTGCAATTTGCTCGCGGATGATACGACCCACTTGCGTTGATCCGGTAAAAGCAACCTTGTCGACGCCGTCATGACCGCAGACGCTCGCACCAGTTGTGCCATCGCCCTGTACGATATTGACTACACCGGCAGGCAGGCCAACTTCGTGGCAGATTTCTGCAAAGGCAATAGCGGTCAGTGGTGTGAGATCAGCAGGCTTCAAGACAACTGTGTTTCCCGCAGCCAAGGCCGGTGCGATCTTCCACGCCAGCATCAACAATGGGAAGTTCCAAGGGATCACCTGACCACAAACGCCAACCGGCGAGAAGCCCTTGAACTCATCTTCAGCCATCTCCGCCCAACCGGCATGATGGTAGAAATGACGAACTGCCAGCGGAATATCGATGTCGCGGGTTTCACGCAGAGGTTTGCCATTATCCATGGTTTCCAGAACCGAGAGGAAGCGTTCACGCTTCTGGATATGGCGGGCAATTGCATAAAGGTATTTAGCACGTTCATGGCCCGATAGTTTCGACCATTTGCCAAATGCACCACGCGCGGCTTTCACCGCCTGATCAACGTCTTCCTGCGTTCCAAGCGTGATCTCGGCAAGCTTGTCACCATTAGCAGGGTTAGCCACGGCAATGGTTTTACGGCCTTCCGGTTTGATGAAAGTGCCGTTGATATAATGGCCGAAAGAATGGCCATGCTGCTCCAGCCACTGCTTCACATCACCGTTTGCTTCGGGGGAAGGTCCATATTCCATGGTCTTCAGAATGTCCTTGATGGGTCGCATTTCAAATTTTCCTTACGCAGCAGCGTGACGATTGGCGCTCGAATAGCGTCCGGTCACGAAGTGCTCTAATTGCCGTTCGATATCGCCAAGCATGGATGAGGCGCCTAAGCGGAAGAGATCTGGTTCGAGCCAACGATTACCGAGTTCTTCTTTCATGAGCGTGAGCCACGCGAGAGCGTCCTTGGCGGTCTTGAGGCCACCGGCTGGCTTGAAGCCGACGATCTGGCCGGACAATTCGCCATAATCGCGCAGCGCCCGTACCATCGTCAGGCTGACGGGCAGCGTCGCGTTGACATCTTCCTTGCCGGTCGAGGTCTTGATGAAATCAGAACCCGCCTGCATCGCCACCATTGAGGCGCGATAAACATTGGTGAGCGTGTTGAGATCACCGGTTGCGAGAATGGCCTTCATATGCGCCTCGCCACAGGCTTCGCGCATGGCGGCAATTTCGTCATAAAGTGCGGACCAGTTTTGTGTCAGCACATGCTCGCGGGTAATGACGATGTCGATTTCGTGGGCACCCTGCTCAACCGCATAGGTGATTTCTGCAAGGCGTAATGGCAAAGGTGTCAGGCCTGCCGGAAAACCTGTTGCCACAGAGGCTACGGGAATGCCGGAGCCTTCCAGTGCTTTGACTGCATGGGATACCATGGTCGGATAAACACAGACTGCGCCGGTGGTTATGCCTGCATCGAGAAGGCCGAGGGCTTCCAGAATATCATCACGCACAGGACGGCGCGCTTTAGCGCAAAGTCTGCGCACACGCCCGGCAGTGTCGTCACCAGCAAGTGTGGTCAGGTCGATGCACTGGATTGCACGGATGAGCCATGCTGCCTGATATTCTTTCTTGATCGAACGACGTGCAGGCAGCGTTGCAGCACGACGTTCCGAGGCACTGCGGTTCACGACAACATCTTCAAACCATTCAGGCTTGAGCGGTTTGCCATTATTGCGGGGAAGGGCTTCGGTCATTGTATTGTCCGTCTGTGAGGTTTGTTGACGTTCAAGAGCACTTAGGCGCGTTCGATCAAAGGCGCGTGTTCACGGCAGAACGTTTCAAATTCATCGGCACTGGCATAAGCCTTTTGCGTGCCGGGTCGGGTGATGGAATGAGCGGCATAAAGGGAGGCTTTGCGAAGCGCTGCTTCCACATCGCCCCTCTCTGCATAAAAGTGGGCAAACGAGCCGATAAATGCATCGCCTGCGCCTGTCGTGTCTTTCGGTGTGACTTTGACCGGCGGGATATTGACGATTTCAGTTGCGGTAATCATGCGTGCGCCACGTCCGCCCAGCGTCACGATGACCGTGCGGATGCCATGCGCAATCAGCGAGCGAGCGGCAACGACAATCTCATCATCCGTGCTGGTCGGAAGGCCAGACAAAAGAGCAAGCTCGCTCTCGTTAGGCACAAGGAAGGTCACTTGCCGGATGCGCTCCGGATCAAGATCAGCCGCCGCAGGCGCGGGGTTCAATATGGTTTCGATGCCATTTTCAGCCGCAAAAGCGATTGTGTGGTAGACGGTTTCGACCGGCACTTCCATCTGCATGAGGATCAGGCCGCATTCCTTCAGATCATCGGCAGCCTTGTCGACTTCGGCGGGCAGGAGGTCTGCATTTGCACCTTTGACGATCAGGATCGAGTTTTCGCCTGAAGGTTCGACGAAGATGGGGGCTACACCGCTCGATTTGCCCGATACTTTGAGAACGTGTCGCGTATCGACGCCAAAGCTGTTGAGATTGCGGATCGTGTTATCGGCAAAGACGTCGTCACCAACGCGCGTTACCATCATCACGTCGGCACCGAGACGTGCAGCTGCAACAGCCTGATTTGCCCCCTTGCCGCCGCAACCAATCTCGAAAGTCGGTGCTTCAAGTGTTTCGCCGGGGCCGGGCATACGGTTCACATAGGTGATGAGATCCACCATGTTGGAGCCGACCACTCCGATCTTTCTGGTCATGAGAAGTTCCTTTGAAATTTCAGAGTGCCCTGATCTTGGCTTCAAACTGTTCAGCGGCAGGCTGATCGAGATAGCCAACGCGCACGGGGAAGATTGCGCGTTCACCCGACGCCAGTATCCGCACATTGTTTTTGGCTTTTTCGGCGAAATAGCCTTCCGGCTCGCAAGTGGATGGCAGGGCAAAGGCTGCAACCTGCGCATCACCGTTGACGAGAATCCACCGCACAGTTTTTGGGAAAGCCTCATCCGGATAGGAGATCGCAAAGCCGTCGCCATCGGCTAACTGCATCATCTGATGGGTCTTGCCATCGGCATCGGTTGGTAAGCCACGAATGTAGAATACCTGCTCTGGATCGTAGCGCTCCGGCTCATCGAGCACTTCCATCACGGAAGGATCTGCGGCCAGTTCATCAATCAAGGAGAGGTAATCGTCATTGGGTGTCACATGGCCCGGAACGGCCGTGCGAACCTGCACCTGATCTGGTGTAAAGGCGACCGGCTGCACAATGCGCGCGTCTTCATCATAGGCGAAATTGACGTGGCACATATACATTAGCTCCATCGGAGCCGATGACAGGTTCTCAACATCCATGGTGATGTCGAAGAGCGTTTCCTTCGCATGAAGCCGAACGCTTGGCCGAGCGAGATAATGCGCGCCAAAGCCCATGACATATTCATATTCGCCAGTGACTTCTACAAAGCTGCCATGTTCATCTGCGCCGAACAAAAGGCCTGCTTTGTCCATCTTTGCGCAGGCCATTTCACCATGCAGAAGGTGATTATCCTGCGGCGAAGGGCAGCCATTGCGCAAGATTCCGCTGTGAAAAGCAAAGCATCCATAAGTCTCGACGATGGTCGTTGCCGGACGCGGCATTGAGAAGCTGTTGCCCATGGTGAGATCAATGCCGTCGAACTCTGCGGCCCATACCATCTGCCCCATGAATGGAAGCACGATGATATTGCCGCGTTCGTTTTCGATCAGCAGAGCTTCGATGCCGCTTGGATAACGAAATGCCGTCACACTCAGCCCGTCTGCACTGGCAATGACATGCGGTTGTTCAACAAAGTCCTGACGACGAAGATGAAATTCAATATCCTGCATTTGGGATCACCTGCCTTGATTGCGCGAAGCATTGATCGCGATGACGAGGATGAGGAACGCGCCCCAGATGAAGTCGATCAGGTGGTTGGAAAACCGCATCATCTGGAAGCCGGAGGAAAGAAGCATGAGAGCGATCAGCGCTATGGCGATGCCCAAAACACGCCCTTTGCCACCAGCCGGATTGGTGCCACCCAGCACGGCGATCAGAACTGCCTGCAACAGATAGGACGCGCCATAATCGGATTTAGCCGCATTGGTACGTCCCGACAAAATGATCCCCGCAAGCGAGGCCAGAACGCCCGTCAGCATGTAGGAATAAAGGATCATGCGCTCTTTGCGGATGCCAGCAAACACGGCTGCGCGCGGGTTGGTGCCAATCAACATCAGATTGATACCAAGCGTGGTGCGCGTCAGCAAAATTCCGACGAGAATGCAGACGACAATGAACAACAGGAAAGGTGTAGCGATGCCCATGATCTTGCCATTGCCTACCCAGTTCCACGCATCAGGAAAGCCGACGATGGCCGGTCCCCCCGTGAGTACCAGTGCCAGTCCCATCAAGACCTGTCCGGTGCCTAGTGTTGCAAGGATTGGCGTGATCCGCAGTTTGGCAATCAGCAAACCATTCACCAGTCCGGATAAAAGGCCGATCAGCATGGCAAGCAGTATGCCGATGATGGTGTAGAACAACATTCCAGAGCCCGACGTCTGCGCCGCCTGTACCATGCTTGAGTGGAAATAGACGCCAGCGACAATACCTGCCAGATTGGCAATGCCGACGACCGAAAGATCAATCCCGCCGGTCAACATCGCGATCATCATTGCGATAGCCAGGATGCCCAGCTCCGGCATGATGTAGCTGATGGATTCAAAGTTGTAGTAACGCAGGAACTTGTCCGGGTTCATCCATGTCATCAGTGCAAAAACAAGCACGGTGATAACAACGAGCTGGATGATATTATTGTCTCCGCCAAGGATGCGGCGCATGTCGAAAGACTGTTTCATGTCGCTTTCTCCCTTTAGGCGATGCTTTTGCGATCACGCCATGCTGTGATGGCGGTGGCCGCAATGATGATGAGGCCAACCACAACGCGCTGCCATGTGGTGTCGACCTTCATGATGATGAGCGAGTTTTTGACCATCACGAGCATGAAGACGCCCATGAGTGTGCCGAGTACCGTTCCGCGACCGCCGAAAATCGACGCGCCACCGAGAACCACGGCTGCGATCACATCAAGCTCAAGGCCTACAAAATCGCGTGGATTGGCAAGCCAGATCATGGATGAATGCAGCAACCCCGCAAAACCTGCCAAGGCACCCGCCACGCAATAAACGAAGAAGATCGTGCGGCGCGTGTTAAAGCCGACGCGCTTTGCGGCTTCGGGCGAGCCGCCATAGGCATAAACACTGCGCCCGATCATGGTGTGAGTTAGGATCAGGTGGATCAGCAGGGCGAGCACCAGATAGACGAGGAACATCGCTGTGAGACCGAAGGTCGTGCCGGTAGCCGAGGTAAGCGAGATTACATCTGTCTTGCCAAACTCGATTAGCTCTTTGGGCATCTTGTTGATGTTGACGATGCTGGTGCCAACGAGACCCAGCACAAGGCCGCGCACAATGGAGCCGGTGCCGAGCGTCACGATCAGCGGGATCATCTTGAAGCGATGAATGATGAAGCCATTGAATGCGCCAAGCAGTAGGCCGATAAGCGTTGCCGCTACAAAAGGAATAAACACGCCGTCATAGCCAAGGTAAACCATGGCACGGACGGTCAGATACATTGCGGCAATGGCAAAAGCCGTAAACGATACGTCGATGCCGCCGGAAATCATCACCAGCAGAACGCCAAGCGCCATGATGCCGATCACGACATTGGAACGAAGAAGCCCGAAAATATTATCCAGTGACCAGAAGGCCGGGTTGATAAGACCAATGATGATCATTGCGGCGAGAAGCACACAGGCAATGATGAATTCGGTACTGCGAAAGAATTTCATGTGCCGGTTCCTCAATTCAACGTCTTGAGCCGGTCATTGACGGCATCTTCGGTCATGTTTTCACCGGAGAGTTCATCGACGAAACGTCCACGATGCATCACCAGCACACGGTTACAGTTCTGAACAAGCTCCGGCACATCATCGGAAATCATCAGAACGGCCAGACCTTCATCCTGTGCGAGTTTGCGGATGATGTTGTGAATCTGAGCTTTTGAACCCACATCCACGCCAACTGTTGGGCCGTTGAGGATCAGGATTTTTGCACCTGTCAGAAGCCAGCGCGCCAGCACCACGCGCTGCGCGTTGCCGCCGGAGAGATGGTTGACCGGCGTATGCGGGCCGGGGGCGACGATATTCATCGCAGAGAACATATCGCGGGTTGTTGCGTCAGCTTTTTTGCGATTGATAAATATGCCGCGCACGAATTTCTCAATCGAGGTCACAATAATATTGCGCTCAATCGACTGGGTGAGGAACAGCCCTTCGGTGAGGCGATCTTCCGGCACATAAGCAACGCCGCTGGCGATGCCTTCCTGCACGGTTTTGGGATGAACGGACTTGCCATCAATCCGCACAGCGCCAGTAAAATCCGGTTTCATGCCGAAGAGCGCCAGCGCAAGTTCCGTGCGGCCTGAGCCGATCAGCCCGGAAATCCCTACAATCTCACCAGCATGAAGTGTGAGACTGGCATTTTCCACGGCACCCGGTACGGTCAGATTTTCGACTTCAAGGCTTGGTGCGCTGGTCGCTCCATCACGCAGTGCCCAATGATAGCTGTGCGCCATCAATTCCTGACCGGTCATGGCGCGGGTGATAGCCGGTTCGTCAAATTCGTTGATGGGACCTTCCGCAACCTTCTTGCCATTGCGAAAAACCGTGAGCCTCTCGCTGATTTCCAGCATTTCGCGCATTTTATGGCTGACGAAAAGTACCGCGATGCCCTGCGCCTGAATATCGCGCACGATCTTGAAAAGTGCGTCGACTTCGTTTCGGGTGAGGGCGGTTGTCGGTTCATCCATGATCAATAGCCGCGCATCAGCCATCATCGCGCGCGCAATTGCTACAATCTGTTTGCCGGAGGTTGGTAGACTGTCCACATCGGCATCCAGATCCATCTGAACGCCAAGACGATCAAGCGCCTGCTGCGCAAGTTCGCGCACGCGCTTCCAGTCAACAGCCTTGCGGCCTTCCATGAGAAAAGTATTAATCGCGAGGTTCTCTGCGACCGTCAAATTCCCGAACAGGGAGAAGTCCTGATAAATAACCTGAATGCCGTGGTGCACGGATTTGACGGGATCAAGCTTGCCGACTGTCTTGCCGTCGATAAGGATTTCACCGTCTTCAGGCGTGTAAACACCAGACATGATTTTGATTACAGTGGACTTGCCAGAGCCATTTTCGCCCGCAAGGCAATGAATTTCGCCCGGCTTGATGGCAAGAGATACGTCGTCCAGCGCTTTCACGCCGCCGAAGCGCTTGCCGATATGGCGCAATTCGATGAGATTCTCAGTCATAAAGGCCTCGTGCAAGGCTGCAAATGCAGATGGAATGGGGAGAAAGAGGCGAGGGCCTCTTTCTCCTGTTCAGCAACGATTAAAAATCGTACTGATCCATGTTTTCCTTGGTTACGCCGACCCAGCCTGCGCCATAGAGCAGGTTTGGCTTGGAAGCATCGGGAGCGATCAGGCTTTCATAGCCAGGCAGGCCGAGATTTAGACCAGCCTTGATTTGCTCATTCTTCTTTTCAAGCGCTGCAACTGCCAGCATGTTCATGGCATAGCCTGCGACGGCCGGGTCCCAGAACTGAATGTACTGAACGTCATCATTCTTGATGTATTCACCGGCCACCGACACAAGACCTGTGCCTGCGAAAGAGACTTTGCCCTTCAGGCCACCTTCGGCAATCAGACGGCCAGCGCCAGCAGAAGTTGGCATCGGAGCCCCGAGAATGCCGGTGATGTCCGGATAAGCGGTCATCGCTTCTTTGAGCTTGTTATAGTCGGTGTTTGCATCGTCATAGGTTTCGAGACGTTCGGTTGCCTGCGACATTTCCGGGAAATTGGCCTTCTGGTACTCAACGGCACCATCAACCCATTCCATCTGTGACTTCGAGGTCAGGCTGCCGACAGTAGCAACATACTTACCTTTGCCGCCCATCGACTTGCCGAGTTCCTTCATCAGGTTCGCGCCGTAAGCCTTGTTGTCGAAGGCTTCGATGTCATAGTCGACATTCTGAATGTTGGAAGCTTCATGGCTGACGACGACGATGCCGCGTTCACGAGCCTTCTTCAAGACTGGTTCCACCGCCTCAACCGAGAACGGCACGATGGCAATAGCATCAACGCCCTGTGCGATCAGGTTTTCGACGATCTGCACCTGAGCTGCAGCATCTGCCTGGCTTGGGCCGACCATCCACACGTCGTTGCCGGTATCTGACTTGAACTGTTCAACACCATCACGCATACGGTCGAACCAGGCAATTCCGTCGACCTTAACAACCGTCGCAATCGTGTATTTCTTATCGTTTGCGGTTGTGATCAGATCTTTGTTGATCTTGGATGTATCGACGACGCCTTCAGCAAAAGCATGTGGCACGGCAACAGACATGGCAATAGCCATGGACGCGATAAACTTCTTCACCGGTATTTCCTCCCTGGAAATGAATAGCCCCCGCCTAAACGCATCATCGTCAGACGAGATTGGTGACTACTGATTTTTACGCTGGTGCTTCGCTGCTTGATGCTGACACCAGTGTCTCCTCCTTTGCAGCACTGAGCGCCGCAAATTCCTCTCTTTGGCGCTGGCTGCATGTTGTGCTGCCGCTTGCCATAAATTCTTGTTGTCAGAACCTCCCGATAATGCGAATTATAATGTTACAATTCGATCATTATGTTTGGATCGTTTCATATTTCTGTTCGACCTGTCAAGTATGTGTCGTCGCAATTGCACCAATTGATGCGGCAAGCTAAACGAAGGTGAGCAGCAACCGAAATGGGGAATCAGTGAGCAGAATCAGCCGTAAAGACGAACGGATTGCCGAACTCGCAGCCCTTGTGGACGAAACAGGAGTCGTGCGTATTCGCGATGCGGCCTTGAGGCTCGGCGTGTCAGAAATGACAATCCGCCGGGATATAGGCAATGATACCGGACCGCTCAATTGTTTGGGTGGTTACATTATTCCTGTTCAGGATAATGGAAACGGCAGCGATTATGTCTTTGATTTTGAAAAAGACTGTCATGCCAACGCAAAGATTCTGGCATGTGCCGCTGCCGCCGCGCTCATCGAGCCGCATGATACCGTGTTCATCGATTGTGGCACGACAACACCGCATCTGGCACAGTTGATTCCGCATAATCAGCACATCACTGTGGTTTGTTATTCCCTGAATGTTGCTGAGATTCTATCTCGTCGGGATGATGTCCGGTTGATCGTGCTTGGCGGTGTTTATCACCCCGAAGCGGCTTCATTTTCGAGTGACGAGGGCATTGAAGTTCTCAAGCGCGTGAATATCAACAAGGCTTTCATGTCAGCAGGCGGAGTGGATGATCAGCACGGTGTAACCTGCTCTCACTTTCATGAAGTGCCGGTCAAGCAGATGGCGATGCAGCGAGCTTTACAAAAGCATCTGGTCGTTGATGAAAGTAAATTCGGCAAGGTCCGCGCTGCGCGCTTTGCAGGGGTGGCGGATTTTAATTCAATTGTTTCAGGCTAAACAATTTGCGCTCAAAGCCTTCGAGGGCTGATTTTGAGGAGATCTTGTTGCAGTTCAAGTTTTCTCTGACGGCACTCATCACCGCCATTGCTCTCTTCCTCGCGTTAGCGGCCTTAGCCACAGCGGGGGCTGGCTTGGGCTGGATAAGAAGCTTTCTGGGCGATGTGATCGCAGTGATCTTTGTCTATTCCGCTTTGCGCATCATGATTGATGGGAACAGAATCTTGTTGGCCGTTGCAGCCTTCTTGATTGGTGTCGCCATCGAGCTGGGTCAATATCTCGCAAAGATTACCGGTATCGAAATTGGCAATCGAGCACTGAGGATCATCCTCGGTGCTACACCTGACTGGCTTGATGTGCTGGCCTATGGCATCGGTGCCGTGCTGATCATTGCATGTCTTGAGTTGTGCGGAAGATTGAAGTTTTCTCGTCGAATCTGAGTTTTTTGTTATCAAACTTTCTTTGAACACAATATCATTCTATACATCTCGGCATAGGCATTGCTGATGAGCGCTGGAACGCGTCTGTCGCTCGCAATAGCCTTCATCAATTGACGCTTTTGACCACGGATGTACTGGCACTGGTAGACATTGATGATCAGGAAGGTCGGTGCATTTTTGCCCCGGCCTTTTTTGTTGCGCTGATTTGCTTGGGCCTACGCATTAGAGCGCCGTGCGCCCTCTTGGGCGCACAAAGGTCGCTCTAACACTTTATATCTACAGCATAATTTTACCTTAAACTGATTCAAGTTTAAAGAATTATGCTGTAGAGCGTGTCGCGCTTGATCGCACCCACGGCACTCGCTCTAGGATTGCGGTGAATTCTCTGAAAATTCCAATGATATACATTGCCCCCAAAAGGCGAATGGTCTGAAGCTTGTGTCGCCCGGTTCAGATGTCGACACGCTGTTCGGCGGCTTCATCTTCAATCTGATCGGTCCACAGCCTATGCCATGTGCGTCCGCCGGTTTTGGCGTGGCTGGACTGATCGCCATCATCGAAACACGTGAGCGCAATGCTCAATAACAATTGCATATCTCGGCGCTCGAATGTGTTCGGCTGCTCGTGTCGCTATAAGAGGTATTGTTCCATCGCAGCAACCAGCTGATCTAGGGCCGCATCGGCAGAATGTCTCTCAGAGAATTGGATTAAGCGTGTTATGCAAGTATATTAAAAACAGCAATTAATATTGTTAATGTTTAATATTTAAAATAAAAATCCTTATTGATTAACGTTATTTTTATGATATCCATTCAATTAAAAATAAGTATATTGAAACCAAAATTAATATTAATGTAGTTTAGTAAAATATAATATATTTATTTAAGATTTATTTTAAATACTAATTTAGTGCAGATTTGAATTTTCGACTTAGGTCTGTGGAGCAGGAATATTAATGCCAATCATCAAAATATTGAATCACCGCCAAATTGCACTAAGGTCAGGTGCTTCTCTCGCGGCCCTCGTACTGGGTTGCGCCATGCTGTTGTCCTCGGTTGCTTTCGCCGATCCTTCGATTACCTATACTGGTAGCGTATCGCCGGCTCCGCCGGCTGGCTTTACTGATTGGAACTGGGCACCTGCGCAGGTGCTGGTCGTTGGGGACAACGGGGCAGGAACACTGGATATTCGAGGCGGAGCAACCGCGTCCGGCGATACAATTTTTATAGGATACAACAATTCTTTTTGGGGCTCTGCATCCATTACAGTTGATGGCAAAGGCTCCACTATTAAAACTACTCATATATATTTGGGTTCCGGTAGCTCTGGCGACACCGGAGTGCTAACGATCAGCAACGGCGGCTGGGTGGATGCCAATTCCGATGATGCCGCTTCGATTATGGTTGGCGATGCAAGCGGGACGACGGGCAGCATAAATGTTATCGGGCAAGGCTCCTCGTTGAATTCCAACAACGTGATTATCCTCGGTTTTTTGGGCGCCGGAGAGCTCACAATTGCTGACAGAGGTCAGGTAACAGGCTACCAACTTTATTTAGGAAATACACAACAAGGTGTAGGTACAGCCACCATCTCTGGTGCCGGCTCAGCCTGGAACGGTCAGCATGGGGTCTGGGTCGGGCAATTCGGTACAGGCACACTTAATCTCTCTTATGGTGGACGCATCAACGACAACTCCCTACAAATAGCCTATGATACCGGCACCCGTGGAACAGTGAATGTTGGTGGTGCTGCTGGTGAGGCTGCAAAAGCTTCCGGCAATCTGAATGTTAACACAATTGTCTTTAATCGGAACGGTGGCGGCAGCAACGGCGTTCTGAACTTCAATACGACGGATGGGACGATGGTTCGCGCAGCGATCAGCGGCAAGGGCACGATCAACCAGATTGCTGGAACGACTGTCTTTACGGGTGATAATTCTGCTTATACCGGCACGATGAACATAACTGGCGGCATGTTGCAGCTTGGTGATGGGGGCACGAGCGGTGATCTCGCGGTTGATGTTAGCGCGGGGACGGATGCGACGCATAAGGGCGTGTTGGCCTTTAATCGTTCCGATGATGTGACATTCTCGAATGTAATCAGCGGTACGGGTTCAGTCACCCAAATGGGAGCCGGCACGACCACGCTGACCGAGGATAATACTTATTCCGGCGGTACGACGATTGCAGGCGGCACACTTTCGGTCTCGTCTGATGCCAAGCTTGGCAATGCAGATGGTGGGCTGACGCTCGATGGCGGTACGCTGCAGGTTACTGGTACACAGTATACGTCGACAGATCGCACCATGACGCTTGGCAGTCATGGCGGCGGGTTTGACATCGCCGATGCCAGCAATAGCTTTGCCGTTACACAAGCACTTTCCGGAGATGTTCGCGTCTGGAAGCGCGGCGGTGGTACATTGCTCCTTTCCGGCGGCAACAGTTTCTCTGGTGGTCTGACGGTCGAGAAGGGCACAGCACAGGCGGGTGCCGCTGATCATTCCTTCGGTTCTGGTCTTCTAACGGTCAATGATGGCGCAAAAGCTGACCTTGCCGGTTTCAACACCACCGTTGGTGGTTTGGCTGGCGCGGGCAATGTGGCGATGAGTTCCGGCGATCTCACTCTTGATCAAGCGATCGATACGACATTTGCCGGTGTAATCGATGGTTCGGGTTCTCTGACCAAGAATGGTCTTGGTGTACTGACTCTTTCGGGAACCAGCAGCTACAGTGGCGCAACGAATGTTAACGAAGGCAAACTCATACAGGCTGCACAAGGCGCTTTGTCTGGTGCATCTGTTTACACGGTTGCAAATGGCTCAGGCATTGACCTTGGTGGCTTCTCGACGTCGATGGTTGCGCTCATCAATGACGGTCATGTCAATTTTGGCGGCAATGGTGGCACCACACTGAATGTGACAGGCAATTATGCTGGCAGCGGCGGCATGATGACGATCAATACGGTTCTGGGCGGTGACGATTCCAAGACCGATATGCTGAAAGTCGGCGGCAACACGTCCGGTTCCACGAAGCTCTATGTCAACAATGTCGGCGGCACAGGTGCGCAGACGGTCAATGGCATTAAGGTTGTCGATATTGGCGGCAACTCTGGTGGGACTTTTTCGCTCGCCAACAGCTATCAGACCAAAGATGGCCAACAGGCGGTGGTGGGCGGCGCTTATGCCTATACGCTGCAGCAAGGCGGCACCAATACACCGGATGACGGTGACTGGTATCTCTCAAGCCACGTCGATGGTCCAAATCCCGGCCCTGATCCAGAACCTCGTTACAGTGCGGGTGTGCCAGTTTATGAAGGCTATGCGCAGAATATGCTGGCGCTCAACAAGTTGCCAACCCTCCAGCAACGCGTGGGCAACCGCTACTGGACCGGAGAGAACGGCAATGGTGCAGATAATGGTGCCGTTGTGGACAATTACGGCATTTGGGCGCGCGTCGAAGGAGCACATAACCGTCTGGAACCGGACACCTCTACATCGCGCATGAAGCAGGACATCAACACGCTTACAATGCAGGCGGGCGTTGATGGCCAATTCTATGAGGGTGAGAACGGCAAACTGATCGCTGGCATCACTGGCCAATACGGACATGCCAAGGGCGACGTCTCTTCTTTCCATGGTGATGGCGATATCAGCACCGATGCTTGGAGCCTTGGTGCTACGGCCACCTGGTATGGCAATGACGGTCTTTATGTCGACGGTCAGGCACAGGTGACGTGGTTCGACAATGATCTCAACTCCACCACGGCCAATAAAGGTCTTGCTGATGGCAGCAAAGCAACCGGCTATGCGATGAGCCTTGAAGCCGGTCAGCGGTTTGCCATCAATCAGAGCTGGTCTCTGACACCGCAGGCACAACTGATGTGGTCTTCAATCGATGCGGATGCGTTTCATGATACTTGGGGCAGCCGGGTCAGCTTGCATGATGGCGACAGTCTGACTGGTCGCATCGGCCTTGCCGCCAATTATCGCAATGACTGGAAGAACGATGACGGCATGACTGTCAACACCAATGTCTATGGCATTGCCAATCTCTATCAGCAGTTCCTGGGCGGTACGACAGTCAACGTGGCAGGGGTTGATTTTGACACCGACAATGACAAGACCTGGGGCGGGATTGGTGCTGGCGGCACTTATGCCTGGGCTGACAATAAATATGCCATTTATGGCGAGGGCTCCATCAACACGGCCCTCAATCACTTCGCTGACAGTTATGCGCTCAAAGGGACCGTTGGGTTCAAAGCCAAGTGGTGAACGAGTTCTGCTAATAAGAGACTATGTTATTATAAAGATATGGCCCCGGAGATGGGGCCATATTTGTAGGTAGACGGTGAGAAGATGAGATTTAGGAAACAAAGCTCGTATTCTAACGGATCTTTTTCAAGGTTATGGTTAGCCCGTCGCGCACCTTGACTTTGGACCCACTTACTTAAAGCGTGATTTGAGTGAAAGTGCGTTCTTGGTTGCATTTCGGGCGGGGCCTCGGCCACAAATTTTTCTAAAGGAACGCAGCGTTAGAGCGTGTCGCGCTTAATCGCACCCACGGCGCTCGCTCTGGATTCTTTTAACTGTCGCATGTGCGTGGGAGCTCAAATGAATCCATTTGAGCGCGACATGCTTTAGGACGGCGTGGATTCTCCAGCCGGCATGGAAGAACCAAAAGCTATCGCCTTACTCGAAATATACCCCTTCAATAGAAAGTAAGCGCGCTTTTGTGTGCACGTAGTAGTGCTGCGTGAAGGCCGACCACTGGCGGTATTGGTTCAAGCGGATGCTTTTTTTGGGAAGTTGAAGGGCAGCAGATCGTCGATATTTTCACGGGCTGGG
>Ga0308157_10004177_pt1 | contig 19550 bp, 17 predicted proteins | sample PhyBR1_FD_201035 | JGI IMG/M metagenome (GOLD analysis project Ga0308157, IMG submission 201035) | Phyllosphere microbial communities from UC Gill Tract Community Farm, Albany, California, United States - DLSLB.R1 | ecosystem: Host-associated > Plants > Phyllosphere > Unclassified | place: USA...
GAAGGTCTAAGACTACATTCTATGGGATTAGCTTAGATCCAATCATCAAAAACCGTAGGAACTACGGGGATAGCTTGGTAAATAAGAGAAACCGCTGTGAGTAAAGAAATACGCTTGCAAGTATGCTTTATTCCCAAGAAGCTCCCACTTCAAGCGTTAAAAACCGGTAGGTTTAACTAAGTGGTGAGTAGTTCACTATACGTAACTATTTTTTCAAATATCTATAAAAAAAGTCGGAAAACTTGAAAGATCTTGGGATTATTCAAGTTCTTTCGGCTTTTTTTTGGCTTGGTGCTTCTTTTTTGTTATACTAAGTGTAAGTGCTCCTCTTTTATGCAGGAAATTTTAAAAGAAGTGCGAAATGTTTGATTTAGAAGAAAGGAAGACGCTCGTGGAAACTTTTGAAGGTCTTTTGATTGATACGTATGTTTTACAAGAACAACCAATGATGTTGACTGGTTTGAATCTCCAACTTGAAGATCGGGTAATCAATTGTCTAATTAAAGATCGCTACTTGGCAAAATATGTTTTACGTTTACCTTTAAACAAATATGTATTGGAAGTCAGCGGAAAATGGAATCGTCGAAATCAATTAGTCATCAAACGAATGATGATCAAAAACATCGATGAATACATCAAAATCATTGGAACACCCGAATAGCTCCTTTTCATGCATTCTAATTAGTTATAAAATAACTAATCTATGTTAACGTTATGATTCATTGATTTGAAGCAATCGTATCCCTTTTCAAAAAAAACTTTGCAAACGGTTGACTTTGTTATATACTATTTCAGTACCAAACATCCCATTCAATTATTTATTTACCTAGATAAATTAAACCACGTTTGGTTAAGCGCTCGTTGTCTCCCACAACAGCGCTTTTTCTTTTGTTTTTTTGATTTTCTGCCACTCATAAATCCATGCTCTCTGATATTTCTTACGTGTTAAGGAAAAAAACTTGTCATGTTGATATTGCAATGCGCGCTCGCATTAGGTATAATAATGAATGTTGAATTATGCGGTAACACGCGTAAGAACTTTACTTATCGGAGGTGAAACAAATGCCAAACATTGAATCTGCAATCAAACGTGTTCGCACAAGCGAAAACGCGAATGTAAAAAATTCATCTCAAACTAGTGCTATGCGTACTGCAATCAAAAAATTTGAGGATGCTGTAGCTTCAGGTGCTGACAACGTAGATGCGTTATATAAAGACGCTGTTAAAGCGATCGATATGGCTGAAACTAAAGGTCTTATCCACAAAAACAAAGCAAACCGCGACAAATCTCGTTTAAGCAAAAAAATCGCTAAATAAGGAAATCGGCCACGGCCGGTTTTTTTATTTCCTTTTTCTATACACAAATACACACAGTTTGGCTGATCCTTCTGATGATCAACCGAACTGTGTGTATTTGTGTTGCTATTGTTTTTACTTATTTTTTAATCTTTCAGCTGCCTGAAACACAAATAATTGAAAACTCAATTTCTTTTCGATCTGTCCACTTTTTACTTGATAGTCCATCTCGACTAATTGGTCGAACAATTGGACTAATGTTCGTTCATCGAACTTCCTAACTTCTTGCATTGCCAATTTTACCCGATAGGGATGGATTTTCAAAGTTTCCGCAATGTTTGCTTGTTGGTACCCGATCTTGACTAAAAATTTCGTTTGGAGATACAATCGTAGTTGGGAGAGTAGGATCGCATTGATCTTGATGATCTCTTCCCCTTGTGTGACTAAATCTTCAAATAATCGCAGGGTATGTTCCGTATCTCCAGAAAGCATATATTGTGTCATGTCAAAGATATTATGTTCCAATGTCTTAGGCACTAATTGTTCGATTTCTTTCGCAGAGATTGCTGATTGATTCTGTCCATATAACATCAATTTATCTAATTCTGCCATCATTTTTGATAAGTCTAAATCAGTCAATCGTAAAAAAAGGTCGATTGCTTTACGATCTAGAGTAAGCGGTGTATTTTCTAATGTGTTCAATAAATACTGTCGCACTTCTTTTTCATTCAATTGCTGAACATTGATCGATACCGCCGTTTTCTTCAATTGTTTCGTAACTTTTTTTCGTTCATCTAATTTTTCATAAGGCGCAAAAAAGACGAGTACGGTTGATTCAAGCGGTTCTTTTAAATAGTCTACTAAAAGATCTGTGTTTTGTTCGATACTGTTGCTGTTTTTTTCACCCGTCAAAAAATAAGGGTTTTCGACAAAAACCACACGTTGATCACCGAAAAACGGTAAGGTTTCTGCTTCAGCGATTACGTCATCGATCGTTGCTTGAGTCATATCAAATCGCAGAAAATTAAGGTCATCTTCTCCTGATATTTGTATTTTCTTGAGGATTTCTGTACGCACTTGGTCTTGTAAAAACTTCTCCGTTCCTAAAACGAGATAACAAGGTGCGAGCTTTTCTTTACGAATTTTTTGTAGTTCAACTTGGATACTCACATCTCTCACCACTTTCCAATTTATCCTATCACGAGAAAACAAAAATTGCTAGTCTATCATTTTCTGAAGTCGGCCATTTTTTGTCCAAATAGGATGCCAATAAAAAGTGATCGCCCCATTTTTGTCTGTCCGATAAACTGTACTCTCTAAGCTTTCCAACGTTTCAAGAACTTCAGGATGAGGATGGCCATAGCGATTGTCAAACCCGTTAGATAAAATTCCTATCTTCGGTTGTAAAGCAGCCAAAAACATAGGATGACTCGAACTACGACTCCCATGATGTCCTAGTTTCACGACCTCCGCCCTTAATGTTGGGTAAGCATTCAACAGGTCGAGTTCCCCTTCTTGATCCAAATCCCCCAGTAATAAAAAGCGCTGCTTCTTATATGCGAACCAGAGAACCACTGAATCTTCATTTTTTCCTTGTCCTTCTTTACTTGGCATCAAAACGTACAAGTCAAAGCAAGCAGATATTCGATCTCCTTGCCTGACTTCTATGATCTTGGTTCCTAACTGACTAATTTTTATCAATCGTTCGCGAAACTTTGGCTCTTTGGCAGCGCCCCAACCAATGTATATTTCTTCGATGCTGAAATGTGACGAGAGTGTTTCTAATTCCCCGATATGATCAGTGTCATTATGTGTGAGAAATAGTTTTGTAATCGTGGTGATCCCTTGTCCTTTTAAATACGGGACGATATTATTTTCTGCATAAGGACGAGTAATACGTTGCTGCCACGCTTCTGTTTCAACATTTAATCTGCCCCCAGTATCGATTAAAATTACTTCTTGTTTCATCGGACTTTTTAGTAGGATACTGTCGCCTTGTCCGACATCGATAAAGGTGATCGTAGTCGAGGCATCAAGTAATGGTATCAAGAAATAACTGAGGAGGAGTGATAATGAATAAATGATTTTTTTCCATGGCGGAATCGTTACGCTCTCAAACAAAAGTAAGAGGACGACAATACTCAATAAAAAGAAATAAAAAGCGGGTTGCCCGATTGTCAGTGTGGAGAAATCAAAAAAAGAGAGGAAGTCTTCAAAGAGCATCAAACACGATTCGAGGATTTCTAATAAAGACTGCGGAAGGATGTTGCCTGCTAAAAAGAGAATGATCACCCCTGGAAGAAGGACGTATTGGAATAATGGAATGCCAAGTGTCGTGAATAAGCCACCTAAAAACGACCACTCATAGAAATACCAAGCACTTAATGGTAATTGAATTGCACTTGTTTGGAATAAATAGAATAAACGATTGTTCCAACCTTTTGATGAGTGAGAAAATGTCATAAATAATAAACTCATCCATATACTTAATTGCGCGCCCATTTGAAGCAGGATCAATGGATCGAACAATAAAAGCAACCATAGATTCAAAGAAAAGCAATCAAGCGTAGATAGTTTGATTGCTGCCAATTTAAGTATAAGCTTCAAAATAAATAAGCTCCCTGCTCTAACCACAGAAAATGAGCCTCCAGCTAATAGGATGTACCCCCCTGTAAGCAATGTCAGTGGAAGAATCGTAATAGACAAAAGACAACCACTTCGTCGAAAAAGATAATACAAAAATCCTAAATAATAGTGGACATGCATCCCAGAAACTGCGAATAGATGCAGTAATCCAGTGGCTTTAAAAATTGATTCGGACTCGCGAAAAGAAGCATCACGATAACCGTAAAGTAACGCGTTGATATACATTCCTATTTTTTCAGGATAGCGTTTTTTTACATAATTGATTGCTTTTCCACGGAGGTCACGAAATAGAGTCCACCCTCCCCTTGTTGAAGGCAGGACTTCGAAATCAGTTCCATGGAACTGACCACTAGTTCGTGATCCCTTCAGATATTTGACCGCATCAAATGCATAACGATTACGCAACGATTCAGATGTTTGATAACTGCCAGTTACTCGAAGTTCTATCGGATACCCGCGAAAGTCTTCCCATTGGTGTGCTTCTGCTTTTGTTTTGGCTTGATAACTTAGCTGGACTTTTTGTTTCGTGGGGATTCTTCGCGCCTCTACAGTCAACCAGTCGCCATTCCGTTGAATTGTATCGGTCATCAATAGAAACTCTTCAGTTGTTCTTGTGTGATCAATCGAGGGAACCTCTGAACGAAGACAAGACAACCAGACTGTCAGACTGCAAAAACAACAAAGATAGATCACCGCTTGCTTGTGTTTGAATAGTACCAGAAGAAAAAGACCAGCAACGATCAAGCGAGACAGATCATGCTCCTTATAGTAAACGAAACATAAAATGACTGAAGACATTGCTGGTAAAATCAAGTAATTACGAACTTGTTCGCCAAATTGTTTAATCAAGCTCTCCTGTTGACTCTTGTTGAAGTTTAGCAAAATATTTCATATCTAAATTGACTTGATGGACGGATGCACCTAATTGGGTAATCAATGACTGTGCATAAGGGTCATTGCGATAATCATGCAAGTAGTGGATTTTCCTGATTCCTGCTTGAAGCAATGCTTTTGTACATGCCAAACATGGAAAATGGGTGACATAGATCTCTGCCCCTTCTGTAGGAACTCCGAGTTTTGCACATTGGAGTAACGCATTCATTTCTGCATGGATCGTTCGTAAACAGTGACCATTCACGACATAGCAACCTTCGTCGATACAATGAACATCCCCACTCACTGCGCCGTTATAACCACCCGCAATGATTCGTTTTTCTCTAACTAATGTGGCACCTACTTCTAATCGTGTACATGTACTTCTTAATGATAATAATACGGCTTGTGCCATAAAATACTGATCCCAAGGAATTCGTTCATTGCTCATAATTTGTCACCTCATTGGTTTATTCTATTGTAATTGTAACGAAGTTTTTCAGTTTTTCAACTGTCTTTTCGCCAAATCCCGATATTTCTTTCAAACTTTCAATTGTTTGGAAGGAACCGTTGGCTTCGCGATAATTGATGATCTCTTGTGCTTTCATTGCTCCGATTCCCGGAAGCTCCTGTAATTCAGCAAGGCTGGCAGTATTAAGATTGACTTTCTTTTCCTCTGTCTGTTCTTTTTCCTTTACTTTCTCTGCGAACTGAGGCATCTCTTCCCCAACTTGGGGAATATAAAGCACTTGTTGATCCGAAACTTTTGCAGCAAAATTGATTTGTTTTTCATCAGCGTGTGCAGTCAATCCTCCTGCTTTTTCAATGATATCAAATACACGTTCCTCGTCGGTAAATGCGTATATTCCTGGTCGATGGACATTGCCTTTCACGTCTACATACATGATTGGGTCGTTTGTCGTTGTTCCGGTTGTTGCAGTTTTTTGGTAACTATCCGAGCTTGTCGCAGTTATCAACGGTATGTTACTAGATTCATGGATCTTAGGTGGACCGATCTGACGGTATACGACCACTCCTACTATCATGCTAACTGATACACTGCATATAAAAAATAGAATGAGGCGTTTTGGCGAATCAAAGATTTCTTGAACTATTTTCTTCATTGGTATTCTTTGCTATTTCATTTTCCTTTCTAAAAAATAGTGAAAAAACATCTACAATGTGATGTTCCTTCACTATTAGATACGCCTCAAATGATTATTTCTTTTATTTTTTATATCCAGGGTTTATCTAGTTGGTTCTAACCTTGGTTTCGGCTTCAAACTTGGAGAAGGCGGAGCTGGTGGTCGATTTTCCCCTGACTTACTCATTGCTGCTTGTTTGGTCATGCCAAATGAACGTTTGTCTGAGTCATTATGACTATTAAAAACCATACGGTCGGACTTCCCAGATCCGTTCTCTATTTCCCAAATCCGTTGTTTCACCGATTGCACAGCGCCTTCTCCAGATAAATTTTTTGACGAAATAAGTCCTTGATTGATCGCAGATTTTACTTCTCGAAGTTTCGAATCACGTCGTTCAAACTCATCTTTCAATGAATTTTTTCTCCCATTATTTTCTTGCAACTCTGAAATTGGTGATAACCGTCTTGGTTGTTTGATTTGTTGCTCATGCTGACCAGTAAAGGCTACCTCGCCATGAACGGAAGGATTTCTATGGTGTCTAGTTATAGGTTTTTCGATTCGTTTCTCATTATTATGGGAAACTTCTATATTTAATGAGACTTTTTCCCCCTTGTTCTCTCGTCGGATTACTGCGTAAATGACGGGGTCATCTTTTCTATTGATAGTTATCTTGCGCGACTTCTCGCTTTCCCCACCTTCCTCTAGGAAAGAAAGGGTACTGTAGTGTAATTCTTCTTCTGTTTCAGGTTGACGCCATTTTTTTTGCTCCGAAGGTTGTGCTCGAAACTGTTCCCTTAGTTCCAACCCGCGAGCCGTAGGGATAGATTTCGCTCTTGAAGCTAAGTGCTTGATTTCATCAACGATTTCTTTTGGATCAATCCATACATCTTTATCAACAATCGATTGAATATATTCTGATTTAAAATATTTACTGTTCAAATCCTTTAGTGTATTCTCATATTTTTCAGGCTCTTTATTCTTACGCCTTAGAATAAAATTGAAAACTCTACCCGCTTTGCTCAACTTTTTCTGTCGAAATTCTGCAAGTAAGCGTCTGGTCCACAACACACCGTTTCGATGTTTTGACAGTTGATCTTTCGTTTTTTCCAGTTGTTTGTCAAAATCGATTAATACACGTTTAAAGTCTGCTGTTTTTCGCAAGTGCCCAAAATTTTTTTTATACCTTTTATCTGAGTAATGTTCTCCAATATCGAATGATGATTGGCGATTGCTTGGTTGTTCCATGTTTTCCTTGCCCCTTTCTAACTCTTTTTTTATTATGGTAGCAAACTTACTTAAAATTACCTACAAAATAACAAAACGTTTTTTTGTAATTATTGAAAAAAAAGAAAAAGAGGGGACTCAGCCCTTTCGTACCATCTAAACCGAATAAACGGCGGGAACAGATAGAACCTCTTCGAAAAATAATGCGCCACTCACAAAAATTTAAAAAACAATTTTCGTGGATGGCGCATTATTTGTTGAGGCTAAACATGTCTAGACCTCGCTTTAAAATATGAGTACAAAACATACAAGTCGATAAACCGTTTATTTCATGTTCTCAAGATACTCTAAGGCATCTTGCACTGTTTTGACCGGAACGATCTTCATCGATGTATTGAGTTTTTTAGCCGCAGCTTTGGCTTCTTCATAATTCGTTTTGATATCTGGATTTTCTTTTTTCACTTCCTCAGAAATCGTATCATCCGGCGCAAAAAAGATATTCATTCCTGCTTCGTCTGCACTTGCCACTTTTTTATCGATTCCACCGATTCGTCCCACTTCACCTGCACTATTGATTGTCCCTGTACCGGCTATTTTTTTCCCTTTACGGATGTTTTGATGGGTCAACTGTTCATAGATCTCCAAAGTAAACATCAAGCCTGCTGAAGGGCCACCGATTGAACCAGAATTGATTGCCACTTCTGTGTCTGTGGCGATTTCTGTATGGTCGGTCAACGTGATCCCGATTCCTGGTTTTTTATCTGTCGATAACTCGATCAGTTTACCTGAAGCTTCTTCTTCTTTGCCATTGTGGATGAAGGTGATTGTGACAACCTGTCCTACTTCCTGTCCTTTCACGTACTCCATAAATTCTTCCGCACTCTTGAAACCCATCCCATCTACTTTCGTGACTGTATCGCCAACAGATAGTTTCTTGTAAAAACTCGAATTTTTTTCGACGCCCATGACATAGACACCTTTGAATTCCATCGTATACGGAATATTCGCTAGTTTCAAGGCTTGCTCAATGGCGGCATTCTGCGAGGATTCCATATAGTATTTTTGCATCTGGTTATATTCTTCATTTGTCGCTCCACCAGTCAACTCTTCTTCACTGATAACATCTTGGAAATCTGAGAGAAGTGCGGAGACGACACCAAATCCTGTTGCTCTTCTGATTCCTACAGAAGTGAGAGAGAAAGAGCCTGATTCTTTATCTTCTTGATCATTGACTGTGATCATATCTTTAAGATCGATCGTGGCACCTGGAGCTTCCACATAATAAGGTAAAGGAACAATAACAAAGCCTGCTAATAACGTACCTAAAAGGATCACGGATAATGTTTTCCACCATTTCTTATTCTGCATCACTTTCACGCTTTCTAGCTAATGCTTCGTTGATAACTGGAGGCAAGTAGGTACTCACATCTCCACCGAAATAAAGAACCTCTTTAAGCATACTTGAGCTGATATGGCTATACTCTGGTTTTGCCATAAAAAGCACCGTCTCCAATTCATGACTCAAGTGATGATTCATTTGCGCAATGTCACGTTCATATTCAAAATCTTTGAAGCTGCGAACACCTCGAACCAGCGCTTGAACACCTAGTTCTTTTGCCGTCGTCACTGTCAGCTGTGTCTCTTGGTGGATCACTCGGACATTTTCTAAGTGTGCGACTGCTTGTGTGATCAATTCCAAGCGTTCCTCAGCCGTGAACAATGTTTTTTTTGATGTATTGATAAAGATACCGATGATCACTTCATCAAACAACTTCGCAGCTCGTTCGATCGTGTCTAAATGTCCCATAGTCAATGGGTCGAAACTCCCTGGAAATAAAGCTCTTCTCATTTATATTTCCTCTTTTCTATAAATGGTCACCGCAGAGATGCCATAGGTCTGCTGTTTGATTTGTTGAAAATTTCCTATTGTCTCAGGAAGCTCCACTGACTTATCTGTTTCGCATACGATCAAGGCAGCATCCTGAAAAAGAGCCAATTCTTCCATACGTTCAATTTGATCGACGATTTTTTGTTTAGCATAAGGTGGATCTAAAAATAGAATATCAATCTTTTGATCTTCTTTCGCCAGTGACTCAATCGCTTTATCAGCATCTAATTTCATTGTATTGAATTTGTTCAGTTCTTTTGTGATTTCAATATTTTCTTTGATTATTTTTAGTGCTTGATAGTTTTTCTCCACGCAGATTGCGTAGCTACAGCCTCTGGAAACTGCTTCGATCGCTAGACCTCCGCTTCCTGAGTAAAGATCCAAAACGACCTCTCCATTAAAATAAGGACCGATCATGTTGAATATCGACTCTTTGACTTTATCGGAAGTCGGTCGAGTATTTGGTCCTGCTAAACTTTTTAAACGGCGACCGCCGTAATCTCCTGAAATTACTCGCATCTACTCACTCCTTGAAACATACTGTTATTAGTATACCAAAAAAATAGACTTGATTCCGACTAAAATCGTCAATTCTCAAGTCTATTTTTTCTTAATTTAACTTTTTATAACTATTCAAAATCTTTTTATCACATTTTCTTCATCTTCGCTGATCACATTAGCTAAAAGCTAGACTCTTTTCACTAAAATACGTGATCTGCTAAGCGGATCTTGGTATTTAATTCTTCGATCTCAAAGCCTTCTTCTTTTGCATCTGCTTTTTTACCGATTTTTTCAGCAAAATTCATTTCGACATCTGGTCGATAAGAACGTTCGACATTCCGTACGAAATGTAATTTCTTGATTCTTTCTTCGGTTTGTTCATAATTGTCTTCATTTAAATACATGATCACATACTTCATTTTACGAGAGACATAGTGCACCAAACCAAATTTGCGAAGATTTTTCAATTGTTTTAAGCTATATACCCACACGACCAACCCTCGCCGATGTGTTTGTTCAAATTCTTTATTTTCTATGTCCATGGCAGTTTCCTCCGCACCCTTCACTTTTTTCAAAAAATGGACTACCTGCACTGATCTTGATCTCCGTCGAAATCGTATGTGCAAGTTGTTTTCCAATGGAATCTAGTATCTTTTGTAATTCTGTTTCACTTATTCGAAAGGCAGCTACTTCTTCATTTAGATCCAACTGCCGTTTGGCTTGTCTTACGGTTCGTTGCTTTTCACGAAACTCTGGTACGTATTTTCCATAAGACGAAATTTCTTCAAATGCTTGTCTGCTTGCAATAAAATCATTTTTTAACTGGTTGACTTTGATAGAAGCTTCCATCTCTTTTTTGGTTTTGAGATATTGTTCCATCATTTCACTTGTTACAATCGTTTGAACAAGCTGATGACACTGGTCCTCCAGTCCAAACAACTCCTCATTGATTATCACTGCTTTCACTAGTCTCCTCTTTTTCCTTCATTAAGACTAACATGTTTTCTTTCGAAAACGCAACGCCTAACTGTGTTGGTTCTTTTTCCAAGAATCGGTCATGATAATAAGAATCAGTATATAACAATAAAACTGAAAAAGTCGGATCAATGATTGGATGCATGAAAATTCCAGTTGTTTGATCTAATTGTCGTTTTTCCACTAAGCGATTGATTTCATCATTTGATAACGTAAATTTAACTGTAGTTTGGGAAGTCTGCGTTGCCATTTGCCACTCTGCCAAACGATTATCTGCCAACCATTCTTCTGGTTGTTCGATAAAATCTGTTAATAGTACATTCGTTTGGATCATAAAATCTGGAGAGTAATGATAATCAGGCAATTCAGCTTCTTGGCGTAATCTCGTCAATAATCTGGTGATGACACGTTCTCTTGACTGATTGATACTTTCCCAGTCTGCTGAGCTCTCCATTTCGTAGTGGGGCAATCCTTCACCAAAAACTTGGTAGGGCATTAACTTCAATAAGCTTTTCTTGTTTAAATACACTGTTGAAAATAACCCACCTGTATCTTGATCAAAGAAAAGCATTGCAAATGTACCATTATCAAAAGCAATCAAGGGACGATAATTCATGTCTTCTTCTGTCAACTCGATTCCGACTTCGGTTTCTTCATACTCAAATGTGAAGTTTGGGAATATCGTTGTAATCTCTGTCAGATCCTGCATAGTCATGCCAACGGCAAATGGTGTCAAACTAGTTGCGTTCGCATTTAAAACTTTGATAGCCTCCACTCGGTCATTTTGTATATTTGCTTCAAGTACGATTTGTTGAATTGGATCTTGATAATATCTGATCTCAAAACCGAATCCGCTTGTCAAACGATCTTTAGGTGAACCAATCTCTGCTTCTAATTCGGTGACTGATCGACCAATATATGTAGAAAAGCCAGTCGCATTTAGCTCCTGGTATTTCCAAGACGTTACCTGATTTTGATTTCCTATCAGTTGTTGGTCTTGCGTGGATGTTTCAAGTTTAGGAGGGAACAATACGGGCTCCAAATATAAAGCCGACGTGACGAATAGTAGTGTTGCTATAAATAAACCTAGTCGTTTCAAATGTTCCCTCCCCTTTCTTATTTTTCTGTAACTTCGATCAATAGATCACCTGAGGAAATCGGGTCGCCAGCAACAACATAGAGATGTGCAATTTCTCCATCGAATGGCGCTTCGATAGCAGTTTCCATCTTCATTGCTTCAGTGACCATCAATGTATCGCCTCTTTTGACCGTATCGCCTTTTTTCACTAAGACGTCTAAGACTGAACCAGACATCGTCGCACCGATTTGTTCGCGATTGGTTGGTTCTGCTTTTCGTCTAGTTTTTACCGCACTGACGATCGACGTATCTTTGACGGTGATTTCTCTTCGTTGACCGTTCAAATTAAAGAATAACACACGATTTCCTTCAATATCAGGTTCACCGATCTCATCCAAACGAATGATCAAGATCTTGCCTTTTTCGATTTGGACATTGACCGTTTCACCTAAGCGGATTCCTTGGAAGAAAGTGGGTGTATCCAGTAATGTGACATCACCAAATTGATTATAAGCGGTTTGATAATCCAAGAAGACTTGTGGATACATCAAGTAACTCAAGACTTCATCTTGTTTTGGTTCATAGCCGATCTTTTTAGCTAATTCTGCTTTGACTTTTTCGAAGTCTACTGTTTCAGCGAACAATCCTGGACGTTTGGTGATGGCTGGACGTCCTTTCAAAATGATCTTTTGGATTTTTTCTGGGAACCCGCCTACTGGTTGGCCTAATTCACCTTGGAAGAAGGTAACGACTGATTCTGGGAAACTCAATGTCTCGCCTTTTTCGTAAATGTCTTCTTCGCTCAACTCATTTTGGACCATGAACAAGGCCATATCGCCTACAACTTTAGAAGAAGGCGTGACTTTGACGATATCACCAAACATCAAGTTTACTGTGTGATACATTTTTTTGATATCATCCCAACGATGACCTAAACCAACTGCTTTGGCTTGTTGTTGTAAGTTCGAGTATTGTCCACCTGGCATTTCGTGCATATAAACTTCAGTTTCAGGTGCATTTAAGCCATTCTCAAATGGTTTGTAATACATGCGAACATCTTCCCAGTAGTGATTCAACTGTTGCGCATTTGCAATATTGATTTCTGGTACACGTGGCCCATTGACCAAAGCGTAATACAAACTGCTCATACTTGGTTGGCTAGTATTTCCACTCATCGCACTCATCGCTACATCGACGATATCGACACCCGCTTTAGTTGCTGCTGAGTAAGTGATAATGCCATTGCCACTCGTATCATGTGTGTGTAAATGGATTGGTAGATCCGTTGTCGCCTTCAATTCACTGATCAAGCGATAAGCAGCTTGCGGTTTCAATAAGCCTGCCATATCTTTGATCGCGATCATGTGCGCACCTAACTGTTCCAACTCTTTAGCCATGTCCTTATAGTACTGTACATTGTATTTCGCACGACTTGGATCATTGATGTCTCCTGTGTAGCAGATCGTCGCTTCTGCGATTTTCCCTGTATCACGAACTGCTTGGATACTTTTTTCCATTTGTGGGACCCAGTTCAAACTGTCAAAAATCCGGAAGACATCGATTCCTTGTGCCGCTGCTTCTTTGATAAATTCAGCGATCACGTTATCTGGATAGTTTGAGTAACCGACAGCATTCGATCCTCTAAAGAGCATTTGTAATAAAGTATTCGGCATCAATGAGCGAATCTTTCTCAGACGTTTCCATGGGTCTTCATTCAAGAAACGATAGGCGACGTCAAATGTAGCACCGCCCCACATTTCACTTGAAAACAACTCTGGAAGCCCCTCACCAGTCAAACGAGCGATTTCTTTAAAATCTTTTGTGCGCACACGAGTAGCCAATAAGCTTTGATGGGCATCTCTAAACGTGGTATCTGTCAATAACACATTTTCTTGTTGTTTGACCCAATCCACTAATGCAGAAGCGCCGTCTTTGTCTAAGACATTTTTAGCTGTGATGTAATCCGGACGAGTGATCAGCTCTTTTGGCATACGTGGTGCATCATAATACGGTTTTTCACCACGTTCGATGCCAGGGAAACCATTTACCGTGATTTCTCCAATATATTTCATCGTTTTATTTCCACGGTCACGTAAGCGTGGGAAGTCAAATAATTCATTGGTACTATCGATGAACGTCGTTTTAGCTTGTCCTGATTGAAATTCTGGGTGCAAGATGACGTTCAACATAAATGGAATATTTGTTTTCACTCCACGGATACGGAATTCTCTCAAACAACGTTCCATTTTTTGGATCGCTGTTGCAAAGTCAGCCGCATGTGTACAAACTTTTACTAAAAGTGAATCAAAATATGGAGTAACGATGTAGCCTGCATAGGCATTCCCTACATCTAAGCGGACGCCCATGCCACCTGGCGAGCGATACGTATCGATCTTGCCAGTATCTGGTAGAAAGTTACTCAATGGGTCTTCCGTTGTGATCCGACATTGGATGGCTGAACCTTTGATTTTTATTTCACTTTGCTGTGGCAATCCGATTTCTTTATGCAGATCTTTTCCTTGTGCGATCAATAATTGCGTCGTCACGATATCGACATCCGTGATCATCTCAGTGATCGTATGCTCCACTTGGACACGTGGGTTGACTTCGATAAAGTAAAATTCGTCATTTTCCACTAAAAATTCGACTGTCCCTGCATTGACATATCCCACATGCTTCATCAACTGGACAGCGGCATCGCAAATACGTTGACGCTGTTGCTCATTCATCGAAACACAAGGAGCGACTTCTACGACTTTTTGATGACGGCGTTGAACTGAACAATCACGTTCGAATAAATGGATGATATTACCATGGGTATCCCCTAAGATCTGGACCTCGATGTGTTTCGGATCAGCGATATACTTTTCAACATAGACTTCATCACTACCAAAAGCAGCTTTCGCTTCACTTTTTGCACGTTCATATCCTTCGCGAGCGCCTTTTTCGTCATGCGCCACACGCATCCCACGACCGCCACCGCCTAATGCTGCTTTGATCATGACTGGATAACCATAACGTTCAGCAAACGTCAAGACTTCTTCAATTGACTCTACTGGACCATCTGTCCCAGGAATCGATGCGATGCCAGCTTCGATTGCTGCTGTTTTCGCTTTGATCTTATCGCCAAAAATATCAAGATGATGAAGTTCTGGCCCAACAAAAGTGATTCCTTCTTCTTTGCACCGTGTGGCAAAGTGTAAGTTCTCAGATAATAATCCGTAACCGGGATGGATCGCGTCCGCTCCACTAGCTTTAGCAATCTCAAGAATCCCTTCAATATCAAGATACGCATCTATCGGTCTTTTTCCTTTACCAACTAGATATGCCTCATCCGCTTTAAAGCGATGAACGGAATATTCATCTTCTTCTGCATAGACACCTACAGTTTGGATCCCTAATTCTGTACAGGCACGAAATACCCGTACAGCAATTTCTCCTCTGTTAGCTACCAAAACTTTTCTCATCGAATCACTCCTACGTCAATTTTAGTAAATACCTAAACTCTTACGTTTCTCATCTGCGCTGATATTCAGGACGAAACCTACGCAGATCGAAAGCATCAGTAAACTCGAACCACCTTGACTCAAGAATGGGAATGTGATCCCTGTCAATGGGATGATCCCAGTGATCCCGCCAAGGTTGACAAATACTTGGATCAGAAACATCGAACCGATTCCGATACATAGCAAAGAATTGAATGGATCTTTTGAGCGGATACCCACTAAGATGATACGCGCAATCATGAACATCAATAAAGCTAAGATCAAAATACCCATGATCACGCCTAATTCTTCTACTACGATGGCATAGATAAAGTCGGTTTGCGCTTCTTGTAGAAATCCTTTTTTCTGGATACTATTCCCTAATCCGCGACCGAATAGACCACCGTTGAACATCGCATAATAACCATTCACCATTTGGTGTCCGTTATTCAATTCATCAGAAAAAGGGTTTTGAAAAATCTCAAAACGATGATAAATATATTGTAGGCGACCTGGGAAAAGTTTCCCTTGGGTCACGTTGATCAACCAAATTGTTACCACACTAAAAATGATTCCTCCGACACCGACGATCAAGGTGTAAAAATAATTGACGCCGCTAGCTAATAGTAACACGATGATGATCAAAAAAATAACCGTTGCATTCCCAAAATCGGGTAGACTTGCCACTAACACTGTCAAGGCAAGCACTAACAATAAAGGTCGTTTGACCGTTGCAATGAAGTTTTTTTGCACACTCATTTGTCTCTGTGACAAAGTAAAGGAAAGATACCAGATGGCAATGATTTTTAGGTATTCGGCGGGCTGGATAGAAAATCCGGCAATTTCAAGCCAACCTTTTGCCCCATTACGTTCTTCCCCAAAAAATAAGACGATCAATAATAAAATCGTCAAGACTGCGATAGCCGCCATGATCAATCGCTGATTTTTCAATACACCGATTTTCATTTTGTATAGGAGTGCAATAACAATCAAGCTAAGCACCCAAAAAATACTTTGATTGATGACTGATGACGCTGGATTGCTCCCGTTTGCTAATAACAAGTAGGAGGTGGAACTATAAACCATGATCAGTCCGATGATACATAAAATCAAATATGGAATTAAAATACTGTAATCCAACAGATGCCTTTTTTTTACTTTATTCGGCAAGCTTATTCCCCCTTGCCACTTTCTTTTTTATCATAATTTTCTCGGTAAACTTCATTGTATAAGTGATTCAATTGACGTTCTAACTCGCTGAGCATCAGTTGCCCTTCTTTTTTTTCAATGATCCCTACACGTATCGCAAAACTCACTTGCTGAGAAAATCCATACATTTGTGTATCGACTACCTCTTCAAAGGCTTTGCACTGCGAGATACAAAGACTGTTTGTTTGATTTTGGATCAAACGCTTGATGCGATCTGCCTCATCAATCAACACATTGAGTGCCGTCTCTTTTGAAAGAGAATCCATTTGCCTTTCCCTCCATTTCTAAGTTCATTCATTATAGCATATTTTACGCGATAACTGAGCAAGAACCTAGATTTATCTAGGCTTTTTTTTAGGTTTTTTAACTGTTACTCGGCGTAGCGCTTTCTTGGAAATTTTTGATCGCCTGTAAGAACATTTCACCGTACTTATCAAGCTTGCTTTGTCCTACCCCTTTGATTTGGAGAAGTGCCAATCGGTCATTTGGTCGATGCTGACTCATTTCTTTGAGTGTCGCATCTGAAAAAACAACATAGGGCGGAACGCCTGCATCAACAGCTAAATCAGTACGTAGCTGGCGTAATACTTCAAATAGACCATCCGTTTCGTCATGCGACAATTGTTGCACTTTTTTGGGTTCCTTTTTGTGGACAGTTACTTTTCCCATAAGCACTTGCACCCCAAGATCGCTGACTTTCAAAACAGGGTATTCACCACTAGCCGCAAGTAAGTAGCCACTTGAAATTAGATAGTCGATCAACTGTAATATATTTTTTTGTGACAGATTCCTTAGTAGACCATACGTAGACAAACGATCAAACTGAAACTGTTTGATTTTCTGATCTTTTGATCCGGCAAGGACTTTCATTAGTAATTGTTTTCCGTAGTTCTCACCCATTCGTTTCAAACACGACAAAACCATTTGCGTTTCTGTGGTCACATCGACAAGTTCACGATCATCAAGACAGTTGCCACAACGCTGACAAGGCTCGCTTGCTTCTCCAAAGTAAGAAAGAATATATTGTTGAAGACAGGATTCGATATGAACGTATTCAGTCATTGCTCGGATCTTGTCGTATTCCTTATGTTTTTGTGCTTCCTCACGTTGCGATTGTTGAACAAAAAACTTTTGGACTTGCACATCTTGTGGCGCAAATAGCAAAATGGCTTCACTAGGTAAACCGTCTCTTCCGGCACGACCAGCTTCCTGATAATATGCTTCTAATGAACCTGGGATTTGGTAGTGAATGACAAAACGAATATTACTTTTATTGATCCCCATTCCAAAAGCGTTCGTTGCTACTAATAGCTGGATACGATCATAGAGGAAAGCTTCTTGCATTTCCGTCCGTTCCCTTTCTGAAATACCGCCGTGGTATCTGCCAACGGAAAAACCAAATTTTGCCAACAACTGATATAGTCGATCCACTTCTTTTCTAGTCGCGGCATAAATGATGCCGGATTGATTTTGATTCACTTTTAAATACTCGACTAAATATTGTTCTTTTTTTTGATCTTTGATAACCTGCAACCTCAGATTTTCTCGTGCAAATCCAGTTTGAATATGGTTCTTTTCAGGGATTTTTAAAAGTCTTTTGATATCTGTCGCTACAGGGACAGTAGCAGTTGCTGTCAATGCCACGATGGGCGGACGCTGAGGAATACCTTCTAAAATATTCGCCATCTGCAAATAACTAGGTCTGAAATCATGCCCCCATTGCGAGATACAGTGGGCTTCATCGATGGCAATCAAGCGAACGGACCAACGATTCATCGCTTGGATAAAATCAGGCATGATAAAACGTTCTGGTGCAACATATAACAATTGAACCTTGCCCTCATCTAATGAACGAAAACGTTGTGCCACTTCATATCCTTCTAATGAACTATTGATAAACGTAGCCGCAATTCCCAGTTGATTCGCAGCATCCACTTGATCTTTCATCAAAGAGATCAAGGGAGAAACGACGATCGTCAACCCTTCTAAGGCTAGCGCAGGTAGCTGATAACATATTGATTTTCCGCTTCCAGTCGGCATGATACCCAAGACATCTTCTTGAGCCATGATTTTTTCAATGATTTCTTTTTGGCCTGGGCGGAAAAGCTCATATCCAAAATATTTTTTTAATAACTGCTCCACATGCGCCCTCCTCGATTTCTGTTTGTTTTTACACTTTCATGTTTTACTTCTTTCATCTAACTATTAATTACGCATTTTCTCAAATGATTCATCAGACATGTACTATCTATTCTACTTCTGTCTGCTCATAAGAGCAAGTCTCGTTCTGTGAAACAAAACGCCTTTTGTGAAACTAAAAACAGAGCATTTTAAGTTTTTTAAAAGTTCTTTAAAAAATTCATCTTGCCATTCTTGCTTTCATTTTTTGTTTCTTTAAGTTCTCCACAGCTAATGATTGACTTCCTATTACGAGAATTTTGTTTTTTACTCATAGGATTTATTTTTATATTTCTTGTCTGTGACTCCTTTAGTGATCATAAAAAAACAGTTGAAAGGATGCCAAAGTAATTATCACTTTCGCTCTTTCAACTGCTTCGTTGTCATTTTAACTATCCGTTACTGTTTATCAAACGATTTTTTAGATGTTTTTCGTTTCCATAAAACAAATCCTACTATTAGTAAAAAGCATGCACCAATATATGGCAGTACTCGATTGATGGTTTGATTGGTTTGTGGCAATTTACTCTCATCACCTTCTGCTGCGGAACCCTCGCCTAAACCAGTCTCTGCTGAAATTCCATCTGCATCTGGGTCGTTGGAGGTGTCAGTACCTTCTGTTCCTCCTGCATTAGCATCCTCTTCTCCTGGCGTTGTTTCTTGACCAGGTTCAACGATTTCATATGAAGATTCTGTACGAGTAGATAAACTCCCATAACTCCGATCCACTTTGACATCGAGGGAAACAAAGCGACTTCCCATAGTTTCTGTATCGATTTCAGATGTCCCATCTAAAGAAACAGTATAGACGTTTTTAGGTATTACACGTCCATTCACTTTAACTTCTTTTACTAACGATTTCAGGTCAACTCTTTCTGTCCCTTGTGCAAAAGAAGGCTGAGCAGGTTCAACGGTCAACTCACCTGTAGGCTCAAAACCATAATCTGTTACCTTATAATAAGCGTAATTACTGCCATAGGTGTAGTTTCGTTCGTTCTCTTCTGCCATCAATAAATTGTTACTAGTATCTACGTGATAAACCTTCACGATAT
>Ga0308157_10004179_pt1 | contig 19543 bp, 24 predicted proteins | sample PhyBR1_FD_201035 | JGI IMG/M metagenome (GOLD analysis project Ga0308157, IMG submission 201035) | Phyllosphere microbial communities from UC Gill Tract Community Farm, Albany, California, United States - DLSLB.R1 | ecosystem: Host-associated > Plants > Phyllosphere > Unclassified | place: USA...
GTGGCCGGAACCGCCATGCGGTTCCGGCCACTTTCCTGACAGCTTTGCGATTTTTCGGCGGTGCCGGGTCGTCCGCGACGGAACACGAAGGGAGCCGAAGATGATACCCCTGCTGACATTGGGCATCGTGCTGTTCGGTTCGATCTGCGTGCTCGCCTATACATTGGCGGTCTACGCCTTGCCTTTGATGGCCGCCGTTACGGTCGCGCGGTTCGCCTACGCCACCGGAGCCGGTTTGATCGGCGCGGGCATCGTCGGACTCTTCGCCGGAGCCGCAATTTTCGGCGTCATGGCCTGCCTCTTCGCCATATTGCGTTCCCCGTTCCTGCGTTTTACCGTCGCCGTGATCTTCGCGACCCCTGCCGCCATCGCGGGCTATGCCCTTGTGTATGGTGTGAGCCGCGAAGTCATGCCATCGGAAATCTGGCGGCAAGTCTTGTCTATCGGGGGCGGCACATGCGTTGGTCTGTCGGCGCTTGCAAGACTGGCTGATCCATCGCTGTTTGATGCTCGTTAGAGCCCGAAAGCCGCGCCCTCTACGCGGCAGCGCCGAGGGCCAAGCGACTTAGCGCCTCAACCGTTCACGGCATCCTTCAGGGCTTTGGCAGGCTGAAAGACGAGCTTCTTCGACGCCGCGATCTTGATCGTTGCGCCGGTCGAAGGGTTCCGGCCCTCACGCTCAGGCTTGTCCTGCACCTTGAACTTGCCAAAGCCATTCAACGAAACTTCATCGCCCTTCGCCGCTGCTTCCGAAATACCTTTCAGGACATCCTCGACAACGGCTTTCGCCTGCGTTTTCGTCAGTCCGTGTACCTCGGCAAGGCGTTCCGCCAGATCGCTCGTATTGATAGCCATGGATTATCCTTTCGTGTTGATTCGGTTCAAGATCTTATCACATGCGCAATTCACGTCGTCATGAGCCGGTCAGTCCAGCGAGCCGAGAAAACCGCGCAGTAGCTCGTTGAACTGTTCGTGACGCTGCCAATGCGGTCCGTGACCGGCAGCAGCCACGCGCAAGGGACGCGGCGTCCAGAGGCTCCGGTAGGTCAATGAATCGATGTAGTCGAGATTGATCACCGGATCATCCGCTCCGTTGATGATCGCCAGTGGCACAGGCCACGTTGCGACGAGTTCCCGCTGATCGACCTGCGTCCCGGCAAGGACGGCGTCCACCATGTACTGGCGTGCAATTCCATCGGTGCGGCGGACGGCCGACGTATAGAAGACGTCACGTTCCGCACCCGGTCCCAATGCGAGCGCGACGACACCTTCAATCTGTTCATGGGTCAGGGTGGGATTGCCCGTATAGGCCATCTCCGGATTGGGCACGAAGCCAAGCTGCGCGCCTTCCGGCCCCGGCGGAATAGGCGGCGTGCCGAAGATCATGACGCCCGCGACGGCCTTTATACGGGGAATGAGATCCAGCGCGACATGGCCCCCCAGCGAATGTCCAAGGATGGCGAGCCGCTCGATATCGAGCTTGGCGAGAGCCTCCGCTATCGCCTCGGCATATCCGCCGAAGCAATAGGTGCGGCGAGGATCAATCGCGTCCGACGACGCGCCATGGCCGGGCAGGTCCACGGACAAGAGTCGCCGCGTTCCGGCCAGCGCCTGGTTCTGGAACAGGAACATCTCCTTGCAGCCCGAATTGGCGTGAATCATCAAAAGCGGCGTCCCGCCGCCGGGCATGTCGTTGACCGCGATCTGTCCGTGCGATGTCTCGATGATTGTCTGTTCTTGCATGTACCTATTCCAGTCTGAGGTTATTTTGATTGATTCGGGTCATTCTATTCAGGATGGCATCCCAACGAAATTGTGGCACCACTTGCCCGATATCCGACGGCATTCGTGGGAGTGCCGGCAGCGGGCATTTCGCCGGCTAAGCCCGCGCTTTCACGAAATGGGACGGATGGGCTGCCAACACTGGAAGCTCAATGGCGAAGAAGAGAGGCAGCCCCCGCTCTCGTCCCGGCCATCTCGGCTATACAACATGATCCGAGCAGCAAGACTGCATCGCCCCGCTTTTGAGTGAGCAGGTAAAATGCTTTTGTTTCGGCAGTCGTCTTCTTCCACGCTGTGCCGAACCCGGCGGTTCATGAGGACGAACGGCAGGCGGAAAGCCATGGCCGTCCCGGTTGCCTCGACGACCTGCAAGGAAAACTTCTCCGACTTGACGTTGGGGCCGAGGCGTTACCCAGCGGGGAGTCGGCAAAGCCGCTATCGGTGCTCGATGAGAAAGGGCTGATCGATCATAGCCATCATGATTTTCCTTTTCCCACTGACCAGGCCACGCCCAACGCAAACTCGATTGATCAGGTCTGACCGAAGACCGGCAACGCAAGCGCCGCCTCGCTCTTGAACCCGCAACATCCGCCGCCAGCTTTTTCCCGCCGCCAGCCTGAAGGCCGGCTTTGCACCGCGAAGCAAAAAAGCTGTCGCCGGCCGCCCTCCACGTTGTTCCGGCCCCGGAGGGTGCGGGCCGATCGTCCCCGGTCTTTCGACCGTCATCGAGATCGCGATGGGCGCGATCCGATCAGCAGAAGGAAAATCATGATGGCTACGATCGGCACTTTCTCCCGCACCGAAAACGGCTTTTCCGGCGCCGTGAAAACCCTCAACCTCAACGTCAAGTCGGTGAAGTTCTTGCCCGTCGAGGGCGAAAACGAAAACGGTCCCGACTTCCGCGTGCTCGCGGGGACCACCGAATTCGGAGCGGCGTGGAAGAAACAGTCCGACAAGGGCAATGCCTACCTCTCCGTCAAGCTGGACGACCCGAGCTTCGCCGCTCCGATCTATGCGAGCCTGGTCGAAACGGAGACCGAGGAACTGGCGCTCATCTGGTCACGCCGCCGCGCCGCCAACTGAACAGGCCACCGGTCGAGCCCCGCGAAAGCGGGGCTTTGCCATGCTCATATCCGTCGCCATCAAGGAATACGGAGCGCTGCGCGCACCTTGTCGCGGTCAGCTGCGGCCTGTGCCTTGCCGATCAAAGGGGAAGCCAAGGGAAACTTTTCCCCTTTCTCCCCTCAAACGCCGCCTGCGCAGTGGCAGGCCCGCCGGTTCGCAGCACGGCCGACGATCCTCCTGTCTCCGGTGGTCTCCATTCCGTCCCGCTCACGCTGGCAGGCCGGCCATGCTCGCCGGCATTTGCCCCCTCCCATCCCCGCGCGCTCGCGCGCCCCCGGAAGGCATGTCGGGGGACATGCCTTCGGCATCAACGGGAAAGGAGCAAGGACTATGAACTATCATCTCGCCACACGCTTCGGCCGCAACAGCCACCAGATCAGCGGTCGCGAAGCGCTCGACAACGAGGCGCTTTATCGGCACGTCCCATCAATCTTCGCCCGCGAGGCGCATGACAGCCGTTCGGAGCGTTATGTTTACGTGCCCACCATCGACATCGTGGAGGGGCTGCGCCGGGAAGGATGGCTTCCGTTCTTTGCCGTGCAGGCGGTTCCGCGCGACGGGGATCGCATGGGACACGCCAAGCACATGCTGCGCCTGCGAAGGGATGACGGTATCGGCAAGCCGGAGGCGGCGGAAGTCATTATCGTCAACAGCCATGACGGCACCAGCAGCTACCAGATGTTCGCCGGGATGCTGCGTTTCGTCTGCACCAACAGTCTGGTTGCGGGCGAGCGCTTCGAGGAAGTCCGCGTCCCACACAAGGGGAATATCCAGCATGATATCATCGAGGGCGTTTATACCGTCGCAGAGGATTTCCCGCGCCTCCTCGACGCCAGTGAGACCATGAAGGAAACCCGGTTGTCGGAGGAAGAACAGCGCGTTCTTGCCGACGCGAGCATTGTCGCCCGCTACGGTGAGGAAGAAAGCCCTATCCGTCCCGACCAGATTTTGATGCCGCGCCGCCGTGAAGACAGCGGGCAAAGCCTCTGGACCACCTACAACGTTATTCAGGAAAACATGATGAAGGGCGGTTTGCACGGGAGCAGGCGCAATGCCGAAGGCCGTATCCGCCGCAGCCAGACCCGCGCCGTCAACGGCATCGATCAGAATGTCACCCTCAACCGCGCGCTCTGGACGCTGGCCGAGGGGATGCAGCGCCTCAAGACGCGTTGACCGCAATTCCGTAGAGCCGGAAAGCCGGCTCTACGGATTTACGCTGTTCAGGCTTTCCGATTGGACGGATTGCCACCAATCCGTGGTCCTGATCGGCGGTGCGGCCGCGCCTCCTCGGTGCGATCGCCGCTCGCCGGGCCTTGCCCGGCTCGCGATATGAGGACCGTCATTGTCGCGACTGCGGCGCTTCCGGCAGCCGAATCACCTGTGTCAGACACATAGTCGAAGCGCCAAGAAAAGACGATTATGGGTGGCATTCAGGCAAAAAGCGATTATTATCATCGTAGTTCTAGCTTCTGCGCCGCGACCTGTGGCGGTGATCGCGTTCATGATCACCGCCCGTCAGTCACGGGCCGCACGAGCGTTGCTTGGCTGGAAACAGGAGACGCTTGCCGACACGGCCCAGGTATCGCTAACCGCACTCAGACGTCTCGAATCCGAGAACGGGTTGCGCGTCTATGAATCGACCCGCGATCAAGTGCGGCGTGCCCTTGAGCGCAACGGCATCGTCTTCCTGACCATCGACAAGGGAGAAGGCGTGATGATCATGGATAAGGGTAATGCAGCAGATAGCGGAAAGCGCCTGTGAATATTGGCGTGTTTCGTCGTTATCGGGCTACTCCGCGTCGCCGATACAGATGTCGTTCGGCAACGATGTCATCATCCTTGCATCCGTCTGCTCGACAATGACGGACGTTCCCATACTGCCCATTCAAAGATGTAGATTTCCCGTTTGGGAGGATGAATGACAGAGCCGGGTTTCCTTGATGAGCCGCCGAACAGCGCCGCACTCACGGACTATGATCGGTCGCATATGAAGGTGTATATGCGCGTGCTCGACGCTGCGACGGATGGCGCTGACTGGCGCGAAGCGGTTGCCGTCATTTTCGGGATCGATCCCGACGCCGAACCGGAACGTGCCCGGCGCATTCACGATAGCCATCTTGCCCGTGCCCGCTGGATGACCGAGCACGGCTATCGCCAGATCCTTCGCGACGGTCGCTGATAGTGCAACGTTGCGCCGCAGGCATCGCTTGATGCTTTCTTAAACTCTTCCCAAATCATCAAGTTTCGGGAACGTTTGCGTCCCCACGTTGTGGCACGAGGAAAAAGGATGAAGCCTAACATATCGCGCTGGCGGTCCTCGGATACTTACGACTACCTGGACGCCCTCGACTCTCCCGACCTCGCCTGGGAATGGCTCAGGCGCAATACCGACTATCAGAACGACTATGCCCGGGCCGACAGCCCCTCCCTGAAACAGGAACTGCGCCGGAAGTGGGATTTGCAGTTTTTTCGTCCCGCCGTCGCTGAATGCTGGAGAGGGTCCCGTGGTCTGGTCAGCGGAGGCGGACACCAGCACCGTGCTGCTCGCACAGATGCCCGCCCTTCTGCCGACGGTCGACAATTTCTATTCCGAGCTGCGCGAACCAGCCGCGCGCGCGGACGAGGACGAGGACGGCAGGCATTTCCTGTTCAAAGCTGGCGGCCAAACGATCCGGATCGTCCTACTTGCCGGCGTGCCGCCTGAGACCCCTCTCGCGGCGCTCGTGCCGCTCGATCCAGACGGTTTCGATCGCACAGAGGCGATTGAGCGCCTACTGCGCGCCTTGCTGGGGCGCGCTGTCCCAGATGATCGCCGACTGACTCCACAGCAAAAACGCCGCCAGCGACACATGCTGCAGGCCACCGACGGGCGTATGAATGGCACCACCTATCGCGACATCGCCGGTGTCATCTTCGGCGTCGACCGCGTCGCCTCGGAACACTGGAAAACCTCCGCGCTCCGCGATGCCACGACAGCCTTGGTGAAGGATGGGATGGCGATGATCGCCGGCGGCTATCGCACGCTGCTGCGCCATCGCCGCCGGTCCTGACATGACCCCGCAGGGGTGAGAATTAGCGCACCCTAAGTTTCCCCTCCCTCTACGCCTGCGATCTTCGCCACCATGATCGTCATCCGCCGCTGCCCACCAGCGACCGCATGCAACACCACGGAGGCCCGATCCATGCAACCTGTTCATCCCACTGTCCCGCCGCGCTTCCTGCGCACCAAGGAAGCGGCCGAGTTCCTGAGCCTTTCTGCCCGTACCCTCGAAAAGCATCGCACCTACGGGACCGGGCCAGCCTATCGCAAGCTCGGCGGCCGCGTCGTCTACGCCATTGACGATCTTCAGGCCTGGACCGAGCGCGGCTCCGTCACCTCAACCTCCGATCCACGCGGCTCTGTGCTGCCCGCCAAGCGTCAGGCATCTGTTCCTTCGCCCGCCTATGGCGGCGCGGCGCGGCATCGCTGAGGCGGATCCGGTATGCAGCGCCGCCACCTCATCACGCCCAGCGAGCGCAACACGCTCGATCCGTTCGTAGTGGCGACCGGCGACGCCAAGCCGCGCGACCAGCGCGATCTGATGGAGCGTCCGTTCTTCTCGTTGGCCAAATCCAAGCGCATCGTTCCGATCCTCTACGAGGCGGGAGACGTTCGCGTTGAGGTCCTCGCCGTTCAGGAACACGGCATGGCGACCATCTGGGACGCCGATGTCCTGATCTGGGCCGCAAGCCAGATTGTAGAGGCCGAAAACCTGGGCCTTCGAACCTCGCGCTTCCTGCGCTTCACGCCCTATCAACTTCTCACCGCGATCGGCCGCGAGACCGGCGCGCGCGACTACCGGCTCCTGAAAGGCGCTCTCACCCGGCTCCAGTCCACCGTCATCCGCACCAATATCCGACACGGCGAGAACTGGCGGCGACACCAGTTCTCGTGGATCAACGAGTGGGAGGAACTTACGCGCGCCGACGGTCGTGTCGAGGGCATGGAGTTCGTCCTGCCAGACTGGTTTTATCGCGGCGTCATCGACCGATCGCTGGTTCTCACAATCGATCCGGCTTACTTCCGGCTGACCGGCGGGATCGAGCGCTGGCTGTACCGCGTCGCCCGCAAGCATGCGGGCCGCCAATCCGGCGGGTGGCTGTTCGATGTCCCGCATCTTCATGAAAAATCGGGCAGCCTGGTCCGCGTCTCCGATTTCGCGCTCCAGCTCCGCCGCATCGTCCTGCGCCAGCCGCTGCCCGGCTACCGGCTGCGGATCGAGCGCGAGGGCCGCCGCGAGCTGCTCCGAATCCTGCCCGCAGAGTTATCCACAGGCCCTGTGGATAAACCTGTGGAAACACTCGGGACTTCGCACGCAGGGCCATCGGGATTTCGCACGCAGATGGTATCGGGACTTCGCACGCACGAACCGCAGTTAAGCCTTTGGCCGGAAACGACGATTCCGGGCCTTAACTTAGAGTCTAACAGTGAATCTAACCTTGAAGCGCGCGCGCGCGATGTGGAAAAACTCATCCGCGGCGCTGCCAGAAGTCTCGATGTCGGCTCCGCAAAGACGAAAACCGGACACGAGCCGGCTACGTATTTCCGTAAATCCTCCTTTACGGCAGACGATGCTTCGCGTCCCGTAAAGCCGCCACGATCCCGCAAGCCGGGAGACGCGTCATGATCGTCGCCATTCTCAACCAGAAGGGCGGTGTCGGAAAGACGACGCTCGCCCTCCATCTCGCCGGCGAATGGGCACGGCACGGGCTGCGCGTCACGCTGATTGACGCCGACCCGCAGGGCTCTGCGCTCGACTGGTCGCAGCAGCGGGGCCGCGAAGGCCTCCCGCGCGCCTTCGGCGTTGTCGGTTTGGCCCGTGACACGCTGCATCGCGAGGCGCCGGAACTCGCTCGAGATTCCGATCACATTATCATCGACGGGCCGCCGCGGGTCGCTGGCCTCATGCGATCCGCGCTGCTTGCCGCAGACCTGGTGCTCATGCCGGTGCAGCCGTCGCCGTTCGACGGCTGGGCCTCGGCCGAAATGTTGGCGCTTCTGACGGAAGCGCGCATCTACCGGCCGCAGCTTGCCGCCCGCTTCGTTCTCAATCGCTGTGCCGCCCGCACGATCATCGCCCGCGATACGGCCGAGACATTGGCCGACCATGATCCGCCGGTGCTCGCCACGACGATCGGTCAGCGCGTCGTCTTCGCCGATGCGGCGCAGACCGGACGGCTCGCCTGCGAGATCGACGCCGACAGTCCGGCAGCGCGCGAGATTTCGGCGCTGGCGGCCGAGATAGCAAGGCTCGGCGTCGGGAGGACCGCGTTATGACGGCGCGCACGGAAAAGCGCGGGTTCGCCTCCCGGCCGGGCGGCGCCGAAGGCTGGATCAAGGCCGGCGAGATCTCAGCTGTCCGCGGCAATGCGGTCGCTGCATTCACTGCGCGTCTGACCATCGACATCACGCCCGAGCTGCGCGGCCGCATCAAGATCGCCGCCTTCCGGCGCGGCGTGACCGCTTCCGACATGCTGCGCGATCTGCTCGAACGCGAATTTCCCGGCACGCAAGGAGGTGACACACCATGACCGGCAGTACAGCGACCCGTATGTGCGGGGACGCGCTATCGGACGATCTTCCGGCATTCCTCACCCTTGTCGAACTCACCTGGATCGAGAAGCGGATTGAGAACTGGGTCAGGTTCGGTCACGAAAGCTACGGGCAGAAGCTCGACAGTCGCCGCAGGCTTGTCGGCTTCTCGCCCGAAACGATCTTCTGCCTCGTGCGCTGGGCCGCGAACGAATACGGCACGATCATATCACGCATCGATATCGTGCGCGCCGTCGACCGCGACGAGCCGTTCCAGACGCTGCCCTATGTACGCCCCGGCGGCGAAATACTGTTGAAGATCGCCGGCTGGCCAAAGGTCGAGCGCGTGCTTCAGATCATTGACGCGATCGAGGCGCAAGCTATCAATCCTGCCGACGTCTCGCCGGATCACTGGCGACATGTCCATAACCGGCTGGCGGCCTGCGATGAGCCACGCGTCTACAGCGCCGGCCGGCACAAGGCGTTCCTGATGCGCCGGAGAACGGAGTCATGACCCGCCTCGGCTATTTCATGGCGATGTGCCTCGCGGCGATGGGAACTGTCGCCGATGTTATACTTCCGACGCCGACAAAACTGATCTGGAACGCGACGGCCAGCGCGCCGATCGGCTTCTATACCGTCGAGCCGGTTGACGCGATCGAGGTGCCGGAGCTGGTCGCCGTGCTGCCGCCTGAGCCGTTCGCCTCCTTCATGGTTGAACGCGGCTATGTCGGGCGCGGTGTGCCGCTGCTGAAACGTATTCTCGGCCTGCCAGGACAAAAGGTCTGCCGCACCGGCCGCACCATCACAGTCGATGCGATCGAGATGGGCGAGGCGCTGGAGCGCGACCGGATGGGCCGCGATCTGCCCGTCTGGCAGGGCTGCCGCGTGATCGCCGAAGGGCAGCTCTTCCTGATGAACTGGGAAGTCCGCGACAGTCTCGACGGCCGCTATTTCGGCGTGCTTCCCGCCTCCGCGGTCATCGGCCACGCCGTCCCCCTCTACACCGACGACGGCGATAGCCGCTTTGTCTGGCGCGCCCAAACACGTTGAGGGGCGCACTGACCTTTCTATCCACCCGCAACCGAGGAGATTGCCATGGCCAATATCGGCACATTCCAGAGAACAAAGACCGGCTGGTCCGGCCGCATTCGCACGCTCGTCATCGATGTCGGGCTGGTGCTCATCCCGGCGAGGAAATCCGACACGGAGAACGCGCCGGACTTCCGCATCCATATCGCCGACAAGGACGGTCCCGACATCGGCGCCGCCTGGAAGGAAACGGGCGAGAAGGCCGGCGAATACCTCTCCTTGCAGCTTGACGATCCGACGCTCGCGCAGCCGATTCGCGCGAACCTCTTCCGGTCGGACGACGATGAAAGCGCCTGGTCGCTGCACTGGAATCGCCCGAAGCCGCGCGATGGGCGGGACTGACGGCCATGCTGTTCAGTATCGTACGCGCGTTCAAAATCCTCATCCCGTTGTTCGCGGACAGGCCATCTCATCCCGTCGTCCCGCTCGGCCGCAGGACGGCCGGCGCGCGCAGCGCAGGTCAGGGGCGGCCTCCGGCCGGCGCTTTGCGCGTACCCTTGACCGCAGCGAGCACGCTGGCAGGCTTGCGGTGCCGCGGAGACAGGGCGCTATTCCGGTATGCCGTTGTCGTGGTGGTCGTGGCGTTCTCGCTCGGCAGCGGATCGGGCGCGGCGATCGCGCAATCCGCGCCGAGCCTACACTCGGCTGCCGCTGATCCCTATGCAGCGCATATCGCCGAAGCCTCGAAGGGCTTCGGCATTCCGGAGCGCTGGATCCGCGCCGTGCTGCGCGCCGAAAGCGCGGGCGATGTGCGTGCCATCTCGTCTGCCGGCGCTATTGGATTGATGCAGGTCATGCCCGATACCTGGGCGGAGCTTCGTGTCCGCTATGATCTCGGCCGCAACCCTTACGACCCGCGCGACAACATCCTCGCCGGCACCGCGTACCTGCGCGAGATGTGGGATCGCTACGGCGACACGACCGCCATGCTTGCCGCCTACAATGCCGGTCCCGCACGCTATGACGAGCACCGCGCGACCCGCCGTCCGCTGCCCGCTGAAACACAAGCATACGTCGCTTCGCTTGTGCCCGCGCTGCTCGGCGAGCGCCCGTCAAAAATCGCATTCGCGGTCGCGCGGCCAACTGACTGGCGCGAGGCGGCGATCTTCGTCGTGCGCGACGACGGCACACCGGCCGTCGATCCTGTGTCTCCCGATCGCGCGCCGGACAGCGCCCGCTCGCCCGTCCCAGCGAGACCCGAAAAGCTAACTGCCCCCCAACCGGAGGGGCTTTTCGTCGCCCGCAATGCTGGCGGAGACCGGCCATGAGCGGCGGCGCGGCAATTCGCATCTTCTCGTGCGCTGGCGTGTCATGGAGAGCGCCGGGGGTGGAGGCAGGCGCAGCAACCGGACGATGGCGAGATAAAAAGGCGCACGGTGCACTTCGGTCGGGTGGTTGTTTTTGTTCATGTTTTGGGCGCATTCCGCACCGTGCAGCGCTCACGTGCACCGTGCGCTCCGCACTCATCCTTCTGTTTTTCCGACCTGTTTTCCACGGTGCGGGCGCGCGTCATGGCCGATGACCGCGAGTTCCGCATTCGTCCGGGGCGCATTCGCTCCACCCGCTCGCAGCAATCCCGGCCTTTCATCGCTCAGGCGCTCGCCGCCGCGCAGAAGGCCGGCGGGCGCGTGTCGCGCTCCGGCAAGATCTCGTCTGGCAAACGGTCACGCTTCGGGCGCGGCCAGCGCGCCAGCATCCAGGCTAACCGCCTGCTCACCGGGCGCTCGCGCATCGTCGTCATCAAGACCCGCGTCGTTCGTCATACGGCGCGCTCCGCCCCGCTCGGCGCGCACCTCAACTACCTGCGCCGCGATGGCGTCACCCGCGACGGGGAAAAAGCGCGGATGTTCGGACCGTCAAGCGACGACATGGACGTTCGGGCCTTCGCCGAGCGCTGCGAGGACGATCGGCATCATTTCCGCTTCATCGTCTCGCCGGAGGATGCCCCCGAGATGGCCGACCTCAAGTCCTATACGCGCGAACTGATGGGCCAGATGCAAAAGGATCTCGGCACCAGGCTCGACTGGGTCGCCGTCGATCACTGGAACACCGACAATCCTCACATCCATGTCATCCTGCGTGGTCGCACCGACGACGGCCAGGACCTCGTCATCTCGCGCGACTACATCAAGGAGGGAATGCGTGCCCGCGCTGCGGACCTCGTCACGCAGGAACTTGGGCAGCGCACCGACCTCGACATCAGCCGGAATCTCGAACGTCAGGTCGAAGCCGAGCGCTGGACGCAGCTCGACCGTCAGCTTGTCCGCGACGCCGGCAAGTCTGGTGTTATCGATCTCGCTCCGCGCGCCGACGGCCAACCGGACGAGTTTCATGCGCTGAAGGTTGGCCGGCTGCGGACTCTCGAAGTTCTTGGCGTCGCCGGTCAGGTCGGTCATTCGCAATGGTTCATCAAGCCCGAGGCGGAGACGGTCCTGCGCGAGCTCGGCGAGCGCGGCGACATTATCAAGCGCATGCATCGCGCGCTCACCGACCGCGGCATCGAGCGCGGCTCAGCCAGCTATGTGCTCGCCGGAGAAAGCCTCGACGTTCCCGTCATCGGCCGCCTGGTCGATCGCGGTCTCGACGACGAATTGAAAGGCACGGCCTATTCCGTGGTCGATGGCGTTGACGGCCGCACCCATCATATAAAGCTGCCGCATCTCGACGCCGCCGGCGACAGCCCGCCCGGTTCGATCGTCGAGCTACGCGCCTGGCACGATGGAGAAGGACAGCGCCGTGTCGCGCTCGCCGTCCGCTCCGATCTCGATCTCCACGCGCAGGTGAACGCCACCGGCGCGACCTGGCTCGACCGGCAGGCAATAGCCCGCGAGCCCATTGCTCTTTCCGAAGGCGGCTTCGGCTCGGAAGTCCGGCAGGCGATGGAGGAGCGGGCCGAACGTCTTATCGGTGAGGGCCTTGCGGAGCGCCAGGGCGGGCGCGTTGTCTTCGCACGACGCCTGCTCAACACGCTGCGCGACAGGGAGGTCAATGCGCTCGGGGAAAAGCTCGCGGCCGAGACTGGCCTGCCATTCGCCCGTGCCGGTTCCGGCGAGTATGTCGCCGGTTCCTATCGCCAGCGCTTTGCGCTCGCCTCTGGCCGCCTTGCCATGATCGACGACGGCCTCGGCTTCCAGCTCGTGCCCTGGTCGCCTTCCCTCGAAAAGCAGATCGGTCGCCATGTCTCGGGTGTCGCTCGTGACGATGGCGGCGTCGATTGGGACTTCGGCCGCAAGCGCGTGCTCGGCCTCTAGCCTCAACCAGAAAGGAGATCGCCCATGTCCGCGACAAAAATCCTATGGGGACAGATCCTCATTGTGTTCGTGATCGTCCTCGCCACTACCTGGGGAGCGACGCAATATGTCGCGTGGAGCCTTGGCTATCAGGCCCAGCTTGGCGAGCCTTGGTTCCGGCTGCTCGGCGTGCCCGTCTATTTCCCGGTCGCCATCATGTGGTGGTGGTATTTCTACGATGCCTACGCGCCGGGGATATTCGCCACCGGCGGCATCATCGCCGCGTCGGGTGGCTTTATCGCGATCGCCGTCGCCATCGGCATGTCGGTCTGGCGGGCGCGGGAGGCGAAGAACGTCGCCACCTATGGTTCGGCCCGCTGGGCGCAGGATCAGGAAATCCGTGACGCAGGCCTGCTCGGTCCGGATGGCGTGGTGCTTGGCCGGTGCGAACGGGACTACTTGCGCCATGATGGAGCGGAGCATGTGTTGTGCTTCGCGCCGACGCGATCCGGCAAGGGCGTTGGCCTTGTCGTGCCTTCACTGCTGACCTGGCCGGGCTCGGCCATTGTCCATGACATCAAGGGCGAGAACTGGACGCTCACCGCCGGCTTCCGGTCACGGCATGGCCGGGTGCTGCTCTTCGATCCGACGAACCCCAAATCCTCGGCCTATAATCCGTTGCTCGAGGTCCGCCGCGGCGAATGGGAAGTCCGCGACGTGCAGAACATCGCCGACATCCTTGTCGACCCAGAAGGCAGCCTGGACAAGCGGAATCACTGGGAGAAGACGAGCCAGAGCCTACTCGTCGGCGCGATCCTGCATGTCCTCTATGCCGAACCGGAAAAGACGCTCGCCGGCGTCGCCAGCTTCCTCTCCGATCCCAAGCGGCCGGTGGAGTCGACGCTGCGCGCCATGATGAAGACAGCGCATCTTGGGTCGAGCGGACCGCACCCCGTCGTCGCCAGCGCCGCACGCGAGCTCCTCAACAAATCCGACAACGAACGCTCCGGCGTGCTGTCTACCGCGATGTCGTTTCTCGGCTTGTACCGCGACCCGGTCGTCGCTGAAGTGACGCGCCGTTGCGACTGGCGGATCAGTGATATTGTCGGCAACGAGCGCCCGGCCACGCTCTACCTTGTCGTGCCGCCCTCGGACATCAACCGCACAAAGCCTCTGATCCGGTTGCTGCTCAACCAGATCGGCCGTCGCCTGACCGAGGACCTGCAGGCGAAAGCCGGGCGCCATCGCCTGTTGCTGATGCTCGACGAGTTTCCGGCACTGGGCAGGCTGGACTTCTTCGAGAGCGCGCTGGCCTTCATGGCGGGATACGGCCTCAAAAGCTTCCTGATCGCGCAGAGCCTTAATCAGATCGAGAAGGCATATGGGCCGAACAATTCGATCCTCGACAATTGCCATGTGCGCGTCAGCTTCGCCACGAATGACGAACGAACGGCGAAGAGGGTGAGCGACGCCCTCGGCACCGCCACCGAAATGAAGGCGATGAAAAACTATGCCGGCCACCGGCTGTCACCTTGGCTGGGGCACCTCATGGTGTCCCGCTCTGAAACCGCCCGCCAGTTGCTCACACCGGGGGAAATCATGCAGCTGCCGCCGACCGACGAGATCGTCATGGTCGCCGGCATCCCGCCGATCCGGGCGAAGAAGGTGCGCTATTACGAGGACGCCCGGTTCAAGGAGCGGGTGCTGTCGCCGCCCGATCTGAAGCGCCCGGCCACTGTCGGCCCGGATGACTGGAGCAGCCTGCCGATACCGGCAATGCCGGACGAGCTGGCAGCGACCACCGCATCCCCGGATGACGATGATCCCACCGAATCCGAGCGTCGGCTGCAACCTGAACTCACTCGCGTAAAGCCGGTGGAGAAGAAGGCTCCAATCAAAAACGAGTTCGAGATTGAACCTTCGGATGACACCGGTGAGGACGCCGTCCGCTATCGGCGCATGGTTCGCCAGATGCAGGGCGTCGCACGGCAGGTCTCGCTCGACCCCAATGACGGCATGGAGCTGTAGGGGTCATGACCAGTCGTAAGAAGAAAAAGACTACGGTCTATCTCGCCCCCGAGGTCGAGAAGATGCTGACGGATTTTGCCGCACGCCGCGATCAATCTCAGTCCATGATCGCCGAGGCCGCCATCGCGTCGTTCCTGTCGCCAGACGACGCTGAAAGACGCGAGGCGATCATCGCCAAGCGTCTCGACCAGATCGACCGCCGGATGACCCGCCTTGAGCGCGATGTAAACATCGCGGCTGAAAGCCTCGCAGTGTTCATTCGGTTCTGGCTGACGACGACACCCGCCTTGCCCGAGCCGGCCGCGCAGGCAGCGCGCGCCAAGGCAAGCGAACGATATGAAGCATACATAACCGCGCTCGGCCGCCGTCTCGCACAGGGACCGAAACTGCGTCAGGAGATATCGGAAGACGTCACTGGGTCAGACAAGCGATAAAGACTTCTTGTACGCGACTCTGCGGATTGGGTGACCGGCTGCTACCGACCCCATCGCGTCCGTTCCCACATCCCTAACTGTGGCCCAGAAGCGGTCGCTCCTGATGCTTGGAGTACCTTCTTGATTAGCGGCTGAAACGTCTGGCGATTATGCCTCTTCGCTATGTTGAGGCAGGTGACGGTGCTGCTTGCTTTCCCAGGTCTCGATTAAGAAGAGTGCGATCGAACTTGCGGAATTGAGGGCTAGGCGGGCGATACGCGGGTCAATGCGTCGGAAGCCTTTCTCACGCCCGTGAGCGTCGCCACCATGTGTACGCAACGCACCAATACCCTTGGCAACAGATGTGAGCCCGCCGAGCACCTGGCGCACATCTTGCTCGATCTCCGCAGGCAGGTCAGTGCGACCTGGGGAGAGTCCTAATGGTTCCTGCACCGATTTGAGCAATCCGTCGATGTCACGTTTCGGCGGCAGCGGCAATCCTAGCTCGATCAAGATCGAGCGGCATACCGCTTCTATAAGCGAGCATGCTGCTGTGACCGCGTCTTCTGGATCGGCGTCGAGACTCGGCAGCGCTCGCGCAATTTCAATCTGCACAGTGTCAAAATCCAGCTTTGTTACCTTACTGATGAAGGGCTCGACGATGAGGCCTGCAGCCGTGCGCTCGACCAGGTGCGCCTTGCCGCTGACAATGGTGATGGCTAAACCGTCGGATTCGAGGGCGGCATTCAGGTGCTGTCTGACTGCAACGGCCTTTTCGGGAGCGGAAAGATATTCGCGCGGGTCACAGACACGCAGGATAACGCGCTTCATAAGGTCGTCGCCGTCCCATTGAACGGCGAGGTCGCGTAAGAACTGGGTCGTCGCAGGGACACGTGAACTGCTGCCGATGCGCATGTCGAGACCACTATCTAGAAACAGCGCCTCTATCTTCGGGCCGCTTCGATAAATTCCGATCGGCTCGGTGACATCCGGTCCTTGGCCCGCGCCGCCGGTGATGACATCCGTAAGTGCCTTGAGGACAAAGGGGGAAAAGCGCCCGCTCATGCCGCTGCTGCCAACCGACGATCGAGGTCAAAACTGCCGATCCATTCGGCCCACGATTTGACGAAGTGCAGGAAGGCTTCCTCGGTCGTGATCACCACCCTGTAGGTTTCAGCTTGTTCGCGTTGTGCCGCAGTTTCCTCGTAGCGCGATAAGAAGGCCATGTAGACCATTTGATGTCCGGCGATCTCCTGGCCGTTCTTGTCGAGATAGATGATGTTGCCATGCGCCAGGGCGTTGCGGAGCACACGTAACACCTCGCTGGCTTTGCGGGTTTGGATCGTGTTGGCTTCTTCTGAACGCGGGTCGCGGCCGGCCTCATCCAACCAGCCGTGTACTTCATCGACGGTGTTCGTGATGCGGGACTGCCGCCATGCGCCATCGTCCGGTGCAGCTCGCCAAAATGGCGCCTCCAGAAAGGCGGCCTTCTCCAGCACCTTTAGATTTTTCACCAAGTCTGCATCGCGCGCGTCGTTGTGAAGGAAGTGACTTGTGCGCATCCGCTCGAATGGGATCGTCAGGATTGCAGACGCCGCCAACAGACCAAATGAGCCCAGTAGGCTTTTCTCCCTTGCCGACGCCTCGAGCATCTCGATGAGATCAAGCGCCCGTCTCGGATATTCGATAGCAAATCGATCGGGCACTCCCATGCCACCCCTCCCAATATGAACAAAGACACTCACAGCATATTTCGCATGCAACAAGAATTTAGCAATGAACAATGCAACGTTTGACGCATGGTCGCCGAAGCTCGTTAAGGGCGAATTTCAGCTTTCCCAGCGGAACCGCCACGAACTGCCAGTCCGTCTCCCGCCCAAATGCAGATTTTCCAACTGGCGATCGATTTAATCCTATTACCTTACCGCACTCAGCCCACTACTGGATATAGCCGTCGCCGTTCTCCTGTATTTGCACGCCACGCTACTATGACGCGAAATACTTGTTGAAGCGGCCTAATTCCTGGCTCTTTTAATCATCCCCGATCCGGGGATCATCTGTCGCGTCCCCACGGAGAATGGGGACAGCATGGCATCCACTCAACACGGACAGGAAGCGATCCAACGCGGCGCGCGGATGTTGCGCACCGCGCTCGGACCCGCCGTCGCCCGGCTTCTGGAAGATCCGGTCGTCGTCGAGGTGATGCTGAACCCCGATGGTCGCATCTGGGTGGATCGTCTCTCAGAGGGTTTGGCTGATACCGGCGAAAAGCTGTCCGCCGCCGATGGCGAGCGCATCGTGCGCCTGGTCGCTCATCATGTCGGTGCGGAGGTGCATTCGCGGTCTCCACGCGTGTCGGCCGAACTGCCAGAAACCGGCGAGCGATTCGAGGGCCTGCTGCCGCCCGTGGTTGCTGCGCCAGCTTTCGCCATCCGTAAGCCCGCCGTAGCGGTGTTCACACTCGACGACTATGTGGCCGCCGACGTCATGACCGCCGAACAGGCAGAAACGCTGCGCGCCGCCGTGGTTGCCCGCGCCAACATTCTCGTCGCGGGTGGCACGTCCACCGGCAAGACCACTTTGACAAACGCTCTGCTCGCCGAGATCGCCAAGGGTGCGGATCGCGTCGTCATCATTGAGGACACGCGCGAATTGCAATGTGCTGCGCCCAACCTGGTTTCGATGCGCACGAAGGACGGCGTGGCGACGCTCTCCGATCTCGTCCGGTCCTCTCTACGTCTGCGGCCCGACCGCATCCCCATCGGAGAGGTGCGCGGCTCCGAGGCGCTTGATCTCCTGAAGGCCTGGGGCACCGGACACCCCGGCGGCATCGGCACCATTCACGCCGGAAGCGGCATCGGCGCCCTGCGCCGCCTTGAGCAGCTCATCCAGGAAGCCGTCGTCAACGTCCCGCGCGCGCTGATCGCTGAGACGATCGACCTCGTAGCCGTCCTCGCCGGACGCGGCTCGTCCCGTCGACTTACTGAGCTCGCCCGCGTCGAGGGGCTCAGCCCGGACGGCGACTATCGCATCATCCCAGCCGTATCGAACCTAGGAGAACGCGAATGACCCACATGCTTTCGCGCGGACGTCGCATCGTCGCGACCGCCGCCGCTACCCTTTCCCTCAGCATGATGTTCATCCCGAGCGCGCATGCGTCGGGCTCGTCCATGCCTTGGGAGCAGCCGCTTCAGCAAATCCTCCAATCGATCGAGGGTCCGGTCGCCAAGATCGTCGCGGTGATCATCATTATCGCCACCGGCCTGGCGCTGGCCTTCGGCGACACCTCGGGCGGGTTCCGCCGCCTGATCCAGATCGTGTTCGGCCTGTCGATCGCGTTCGCCGCGTCGAGCTTCTTCCTGTCGTTCTTCTCGTTCGGCGGCGGGGCGCTGGTCTGATGGCTGCTGCCTTCGAACGACTCGACGTGGTTCCTGGCTTCACTGTGCCGGTTCATCGCGCGTTGACCGAGCACATCCTGCTCGGCGGCGCTCCACGCTCCATTGCGATCATGAACGGGACGCTCGCCGGGGCCGTAGGCCTCGGCCTACGTCTCTGGCTGGTCGGCCTCGCCATATGGGCCATATGTCATTTCGTCGCCGTCTGGGCGGCGAAGCGTGACCCGCTCTTTGTCGAGGTCGGGCGCAGGCACCTGCGCATCCCCGGTCATTTGTCTGTCTGAGGAGCGCGGTCATGATGAGCCTTGCCGAATATCGCCGCACTGCCGCGCGCCTTGCCGATTACCTACCGTGGGTCGCGCTCGTCGGCCCCGGCATCGTGCTGAACAAGGACGGTTCCTTCCAGCGCACGGCCCGCTTTCGCGGCCCCGATCTGGACTCTTCTGTCGCCGCCGAACTGGTCGCGGTCGCAAGCCGCATCAACAACGCCTTCCGCCGGCTCGGTTCCGGCTGGAGCATCATCGTTGAAGCCCAGCGGCATGAGGCCGCGATTTATCCGAACAGCTTCTTTCCCGATCCAGCGTCGGCGTTGGTCGATGCCGAGCGCAAGGCTGACTTCGAGGAAGCGGGCGCGCATTTCGTGTCGGGCTACTTCCTGACCTTCCTGTTTCTCCCACCAGCGGAGGAAGCCGCACGCACCGAGTCGTGGCTGTACGAAGGCCGGGAACGATCGGGCGTCGATCCGCACGAGATCCTGCGTGCCTTCACCGATAGGACCGACCGTGTGTTGGCGCTGCTCGATGGCTTCATGCCGTCCTGCCGCTGGCTCGATGATAGCGAGACACTGACCTACCTGCATTCCACGGTTTCCACCAAACGCCATCGCGTCCGAGTGCCGGAAACGCC
>Ga0308157_10004180_pt1 | contig 19541 bp, 16 predicted proteins | sample PhyBR1_FD_201035 | JGI IMG/M metagenome (GOLD analysis project Ga0308157, IMG submission 201035) | Phyllosphere microbial communities from UC Gill Tract Community Farm, Albany, California, United States - DLSLB.R1 | ecosystem: Host-associated > Plants > Phyllosphere > Unclassified | place: USA...
TGACATCCGCTTCCTTCTTAAAAGCATCCAGATCGCGGATCACGCGGGAATTGAAGAACTGATCTTCCTGCATGGCCGGTTCATAAATGACAACCTCAACCCCTTTCGCTTTGATGCGCTTCATGATCCCCTGAATTGAAGAGGCGCGGAAGTTATCGGAACCGCTCTTCATAATCAGACGGTATACGCCGACCACTTTCGGTTGACGCGCCAGGATAGAATCAGAGATGAAGTCTTTACGCGTACGGTTAGCATCAACGATCGCCGAAATCAGGTTATTTGGCACAGCCTGATAGTTTGCCAGCAGCTGCTTCGTGTCTTTTGGCAGGCAATAGCCGCCGTAGCCAAATGAAGGGTTGTTGTAATGGTTACCAATGCGCGGGTCGAGACACACCCCTTCAATAATCTGACGGGTGTTCAGCCCAAGACTCTCTGCGTAGCTGTCGAGCTCATTGAAATAAGCCACTCGCATTGCCAGATAGGTATTCGCAAAGAGTTTGATTGCCTCAGCTTCAGTTGAATCGGTAAACAACACCTGAATATCTTTCTTCAGTGCCCCTTCCTGAAGCAGCGCGGCAAAGCGCTCGGCACGCTTAGAGCGTTCACCAATGACGATACGCGAAGGATGCAGGTTATCGTAAAGCGCTCTCCCCTCACGCAGGAATTCTGGCGAGAAGAAAATGTTATCAATACCAAACTTCTCTTTGATAGATTTAGTGAATCCAACAGGAATCGTTGACTTAATGACCATCACCGCACGAGGGTTGATTGCGATAACGTCTTTGATCACCGCTTCGACGGTTGAGGTGTTGAAGTAGTTGGTTTTAGGATCGTAGTCAGTAGGCGTCGCAATGATGACGTAATCCGCATCGCGATATGCATCTTCTTTGTCAGTCGTGGCGCGGAAGTTCAGCGGCTTATTGCTGAGATAGTCCTGGATTTCTTTGTCTACAATCGGCGATTTTTTCTGATTAAGCATGTCCACTTTGGCCTGCACGATATCCAGTGCAACCACTTCGTGGTTCTGAGCAATCAGAATGCCGTTAGAGAGACCGACATACCCTGTTCCGGAAATTGTTATTTTCATTCGTTCGACTTCTTTAAGTATGAGTGTCAGGAGGCGCAAGGACACCACCGCAATAAACAACTGTTGAGATTTTTACATCTAATGTTCAACCACTGTCAAGGAGTACACATATCTACCCAAGCAAACAAATACAGCATTTTACTCCAGCCAATAATCACAACCCCTTGCAACATCAGGCTTGGCGGGGCATTTATCTATAGATATACCTTTCAACCATTTTCTAACCAAATAACACTATGATAGTGAAATCAGATTTATCTCGGGGTCACCCATTAAAAATGTAAAACATACCGTCAAAATCCATCATTTAGGTTATAGTCATAGAGGGGAATAGTATGCCTATTACACCCTATTATAACTTTTCACAAATACAATTGTTTGTTATCCTGTTAAGAATTTCTGCATAAATGAGAAAATTCATATGAAGATCCATCCTCTAAGCGATGTAAAATCAACCAACATTGGCTCAGGAACGACCATCTGGCAATATTCAGTCATTTTTGAACATGCTATCATTGGGGAAAATTGCAATATATGTGCGCACACTCTTATTGAAAACAAAGTTGTTATCGGAAATAACGTTACAATTAAATCAGGTGTTTATTTATGGGATGGTATTACTCTGGAAGATAATGTTTTTATTGGTCCCTGCGCTGCATTCACTAATGATATTTATCCAAGATCGAAAAAACATCATGCGGAATACTCAAAAACCCTTATAAAAAAAGGTGCCTCGATTGGTGCCAATGCAACAATCCTTCCTGGAATTACAGTAGGCTTTAATAGTATTATAGGTGCTGGTTCTGTGGTGACAAAAAATGTACCTGACAATGTGATTGTCGCTGGAAATCCAGCAAAGATAATTCGTTCAGTTATTAAAGAATAACTAATTAAAAAGGGTTAAATGACAGAAAATTTTCTCTGCAAAACATCTTAACAAAAATTAATCATAAAATATCAAGTCTCTAATCGTCTATGTTTACATTACAAGCAATAAAGAGCACATCAACGTTAAAAAACATGTAGTTAACAAATAGTAAAGTTTGAAATAAACAGTAGTATAGAAATAGCGCCTAAGATTACTTGAAAATTTTATTGTATATTGTGATATCAAACTATCCATCTGCCTGATTTTAAATCAGGCAGATGGCGTTTAATTTACAGCCATTCGGTGTGGAACACGCCTTGTTTATCGGTGCGCTTGTAGGTATGCGCGCCGAAGTAGTCACGTTGTGCCTGAATCAGGTTCGCAGGCAGAACGGCGGCACGGTAGCTGTCGTAGTAGGCTACTGCAGCAGAGAAGGTCGGAACCGGAATACCGTTCTGCACAGCGTAGGCAACAACGTCACGCAGCGCCTGCTGGTATTCGTCAGCAATCTTCTTGAAGTATGGAGCCAGCAGCAGGTTAGCGATACCTGCGTTTTCCGCATAAGCATCAGTGATTTTCTGCAGGAACTGCGCACGAATGATGCAGCCCGCACGGAAAATCTTCGCGATTTCACCGTAGTTCAGATCCCAGTTATTTTCGTCTGAAGCAGCACGCAGCTGAGAGAAGCCCTGCGCGTAAGAAACGATTTTACCCAAGTACAGTGCACGACGCACTTTCTCAACGAATTCGGCTTTATCACCTGCTGGTTTGGCCTGTGGGCCAGACAGCACTTTGGATGCCGCAACGCGCTGCTCTTTAAGGGAAGAGATATAACGCGCAAAGACGGATTCAGTGATCAGAGACAGCGGTTCACCCAGATCCAGCGAGCTCTGGCTGGTCCATTTACCGGTACCTTTGTTCGCGGCTTCATCCAGAATCACATCAACCAGATATTTACCCTCTTCATCTTTCTTAGTGAAGATATCTTTGGTGATGTCGATCAGGTAGCTGTTCAGCTCGCCTTTGTTCCACTCGGTAAAGGTTTCAGCAAGCTCTTCGTTAGAGAGGCTCAGGCCACCTTTCAGCAGGGAATAAGCTTCAGCAATCAGCTGCATGTCGCCGTATTCGATGCCGTTGTGCACCATTTTCACATAGTGACCCGCACCGTCTGCACCGATATAGGTTACGCAAGGCTCGCCATCCTCCGCAACCGCAGCGATTTTGGTCAGGATTGGCGCAACCAGTTCATACGCTTCTTTCTGACCGCCAGGCATGATAGATGGGCCCTTCAGCGCGCCCTCTTCACCACCGGAAACGCCAGTACCGATGAAGTTGAAACCTTCAGCTGACAGTTCACGGTTGCGACGAATAGTGTCCTGGAAGAAAGTGTTACCGCCATCAATGATGATGTCACCTTTATCGAGGTAAGGTTTCAGGGAGTCGATAGCCGCATCGGTACCTGCGCCCGCTTTCACCATTAACAGGATACGACGAGGTGTTTCCAGAGACTCAACGAATTCTTTAACCGTATAGAAAGGAACCAGTTTCTTGCCTGGATTCTCGGCAATCACTTCTTCGGTCTTATCACGGGAGCGGTTAAAAACGGAGACGGTATAACCACGGCTTTCGATGTTGAGCGCCAGGTTGCGCCCCATCACTGCCATACCGACAACGCCGATCTGTTGCTTGGACATTACATACTCCTGTCAGGTGTGTTTCTCAGCACGTACGGCTAAGTATTTCAATGTACTTTGTATCTTAGCGGATGGATGTCTTGCAATAAACGTTTATCATAACTTTTGGGTTCTTAACAGCACCTTTAGAAAAAGGGGCTTCGAGTTATATATCATCTGCGCAAAACAGTTGAGTATAACAATGATAGAAATGAGACAGGAATAAGACGTAAGGGCAATCTTATTGATAAGTTCCTCATCAATTCAGAAAAACTAAGATAACCAGTCTTATAAAATTTAACCTGTGCAGAAAACTCTGATTTTGCATATTTGAGACCAGAACGACGAGCCGCCATTCCATTCCCTGCTCTAGCATAAACCAGCGTTTCAGGCAAATTAGCAGTAGTCACCCCATTTTGAATCATTCTGATCCATAATGCATAATCTTCATATAAATACTCACGCTGGTAACCACCAGCCGATATTACCAAATCCTTTTTAAAGGCTACAGCCATATGGTTGAATGGATTTCGTTTTTTTGCAAACTGCAAAATTTTTGAATGCGTCAACGGCAGTTTTCGGTAGGCATATACATCATCAACCGACTCTCTGAACTCACCTACAGACGAGCTCAACAAGCCCACTTCAGGGTTCTTTTCAAAATATGATGTTTGTTTCATAAAACGTTCTTTGTGACATATATCGTCAGTATCCATTCTAAAAACAATATTGTGACTACACGACTTTAAACCAATATTTAATGCTTCACCCAAGCCCACATTATCTTGAATCCTCACAATTTTAATGGGTAACTTTTCAGACCATTTGACAACACAATCATTTAGCTTAGTAGTGACAGGACCATCGAAAACAATGACAACCTCATCGGGAAATTTGCTTTGATTATACAAACTAGCAAGGCATGAATGCAAAAAATCTGGAGATTCTTTTATATATAGAGATAATAAAACACTTATTTTCATAAATAATCTCAAATAAAAACACTATCATAAATTTCGTGATGTAATCTGCAACCATTCAAGAAATTGAGCAATTCCAGAATTGATATCTGTGTAGTTATAAAAACCAACCTCATCCAATATACGTTTATTACAAAGGATATTGGATTTAATTATATTATCATTACGGATATAGTTAGTTTGTATATTATAATTTGGTAAGTGTTGGCGGACAACTGCCAGAATAGATAAAGTCGACACGCCAGTGCATGAGCCAATATTATATATATAATGCCGCGGATTATCCATGCAAAATAGCGAATAAAAAATATCAACAAAATCCTTTATATATATATAATCCCTTACCTCATTTCCGCTTCCCCATACATCAACGACTTGGCCAGAAATTATGCGCCCGGTAATTACTGCAATCAATCCTTGATTGCCAGTTAATTTTTGATGTGGTCCATAAGGATTGGAAGGTCTCACTATAAGAAATCGTTTATTCTTGCGAACTCCGCATGAAATTACGAAATTTTCTAAATCGATTTTACTTTTTCCATAATCACACACAGCCTCAAGATGCTCATCTTCATGATGAGGCCGTTCACTACTCTTATAAACTCTTCCTCCTGAGGAGAAAAAGATAAAACGTTTAACAAAATCAAAAACCTCATTTATCAGATACTTATTTTCGTCAAGCAAAGACTGATAATTAGCAACCTTTGAATTCACGGTGAAACTGTTTATTAGGTATATCGCTGTGTCAATTTGAAGGCTTTTGAGATAATCTTTTTTATCATGGATCCCTTGCAAATCAGCTTCAACAAATGTTATTTGATTTTCGAAACCTAAAGGTTTGCTACGGCCATAAACAATCACATCGTAATTATGTTGTAAAAAATGCTCAATGAGGTTTATTCCAATGAAACCCGCGCCTCCTAATATAAGAATTCTTTTCACATAGCCCTCTTATATACTTCTGTATAATTCGATTCGGAGTAATTAACTAATGAAGGCCAGCTGTGTTCTTTTATAATATATTCTCGAGCACGAAATGACATATCATCAATTAAACAGCCATCCATACTGAGCACAGATAAAATTAACTCAGCAACACCTTTAACCGATGTTTCACACTCCCATCCAACCTGATGCTTTTGAATAATGGTCGTCATATTTACCCCACGGGTTACCAGACATGGCAAACCAGCGTCCAAGGCTTCAAGTATAGCCATCGGGAACCCCTCATATCGCGAAGTCAAAATAAACACATCTTTTTGAATAAGCATTGAGTTTTTTTCATTACCATAAATCGGACCATTGAAAGTGACATTAGGGAAATTGAGTTTTTGGATGCGCTGAATAAGTTCGCTCTCCTCATTCCCATCCCCTTTACCATATATAGAAAGATCTAAATCCTTTACGTCATATTTATCTTTCAATAATCCTAAAGCATCAAGCAGAATATCGGTGCCTTTATGCGAGAAATCTATCCGTGAAAGATAAACAAACTTATATGGTTGATGTTTATTTCTAAGAATTTGATCTGGTACCTGAATACTTGAAAGTCCATTTCCTTCATAAAAGATGTTAGAATTCCACTGAATAGAGTTTTTTGCCTCATCTTCATTTGTAAATATTATGGCACTAGCATTATTTATAAAACGCCTAAAGAAAATAAAGTTAGCTACAATTTTTTTTATGATTGATTTTTTCTGGGCACTAACAATTAGACTGGAATGAGGTTTGACAAAATATATTTTTTTTCTTGACAATATTTTTCTAGCCAAGCCAATATAATCATAAAAATAAACACCATGAAAAACGAATATATCGTAATAATCAAAGACATCATTATTAAGATCATTTTTATTAATAACTTTAAAAGCAGGTGTAGTATATACATCATTAACACAGTAAAGAGCACTCTCCATATTTTTACTGTATTTATTTTGCATTTCGATCATTTCAGGCAGCAAACGACCAATACCATTTGATGATTCAATTTTGTTTCCAACGATATGTAGTACTTTCATAAATTTACCAAGCTTTTTATACTCATTTATTGAATCAAAAAAAATCAACCCAACTCTTTATTTTTTACTTTACAAGATAAATCAATAATTTTTATCGTTGCTATGTAAAATATCATTAATACGATCATGCAAAACCAAGACTTGAAGAAAAGAAAATATGAAAAGTCATTTACGATCGGTAAAGTCAAAATAGACACGATGTAAACACTACTAGCATAAGCTCTATCAATCTTACTGAATATTTCTTTGAGGAAATATAAACCAATGATATTTAAGGCTACGAAAAATGGTCCAAGTATTAATGAAGCATCACCAAAAATAGACCAAGCATGAGCCTGGAAATAACTATTTGAATTGACCCAAGCATCACCTGCAGTAGGAAAAAATATTGTAATAATTTCAGCTGCCGGATCTACTGCATATACGCCAAAAAGTCCACCCAAAGGCATCCCGTAAGCAATACGAGAAATATCTGGTGTCAGTGCCTGGTAAATCATAAAGGAACCCTCAGTCTGACCTATAAACAACCTGGCTAAAACTGAGTCAAATACGTCTCCTACAGGTATATTATGCAAGATTATGAAAAATGCACACAGTAGCATTAAACTTATTGCAGGAATAAACGTTATAAGTAGATAGTTGATACGTCTTGTTGATTTTAAATAAAGAATAAACAGAATAAATAGCACAACGATGAGTTTAGATTTTTGCATGTCGTACATGCTATATATTATTATTAACAAGAGATTAAGTCGGAAAATAAATCGGCCATACACATATTTCTTTTTATGACAATACGAATACACAAGCGAGATATAAGGGAAATATACAAATATATAACCGATAAATAAACCACCAAATCCAACTTCGTTCTTGAGTATTTGAGCTTTTGCTAAAGCAGCACCGTCAAAATCCCCTCTCATTGCCATCAAAAAGGGAATATCTCCAACCGAAAATATTTTTATAAATATGACTGCAAAGGAAAAAAAAGTAATTAGCTTTACACGCAGATGAGTTGTATTTAATTTTGTGATATCAACATCAAATTGGCAAATATAAGATGCAAGAGAAATCATAAGAAGTAGAATTGTTATTGATAAAAACGTATACCTGAATGTTTCTATTTTACTTTCATCAGTAATAAGAGTATCAACACCGAATGACATAGGGTAATTAAAAAAAGCGACTAATATTGTACCGGGAACTATCTCTACAAAGAGGGCCAAAAGAAAAATTGCCCCTAATACTGTCGGTTTGAAGCTAAATATACGTAACCGGAAATTTGCAAATAGAGTAATCATCGCAAAAAATAGCAGCAACATCACATTAATAGCCATCTTTATCTCTCTACTTCATTAGGATTTTTTTTGCTACATTAAATAATTTGTAAGGCCTTATTATAAATATTAACTTTTGTACAACAAGATATGGAACAGTAACTTTATTTCCAAAGAACTTTATCCAGAGGGTTTTTTGTTTAAAGAGTAAAAAATCATCCCATTTTTTTAGTAGCATTCCCCATGGTAACAGTGGCCAAATCTTTTCTTTCTGAAAAGAATATAAAGATTGGAGATATAGCATATTGCCTATTCTACTTCCTTGCTGAGACAAAGAATCCCCCTTACGATAAAGAACAGTGTTCTCTTCCATGTAAGAAAGCGTAAAGCCGCTTCTCAGACATTTAAGCCAAAGCGGATAATCTTCTATCATTGGGTATGATTCGTCTGCATAACCAACATGTTCCAATACATCCTTACTGATGAACCCTGTCGGAGCAAGCAAGTAACACTCAGAAAGAATGTTTATTAGTTGCGATGGCTGCTCAGAACATATTTTCGTTTTATCATGTTTTATCGGCTCACCTCTACCATCAACCGTAAATGGTATCATATCAGAAAAGATGATCTTCGCAGTAGAGTGATGAATAATATATTTGACGTTTAACTCTATACAATTAGGTAGTAACAAATCATCGGCTGCAATGGTTTTAATCCATGAACCTGAGGCCAACCGCCATGCCTGATTACAATTAGCTGCCACCCCTTTATTTTTCTCATGAGAGACAATAACTACATCTTTAAAAAGATGTTTATTTTGCTCTTTCCAGTGCTGAGCAATTGATAGCGTATGATCTTTCGAACTATCATCTGAAATAATAACTTCAATCAATTTTTTATCATAAGACTGAAGAACAATGCTATTCAAAGTATCAGCTATAGTATCACCTGAATTATAAGAAATAACTGCTATTGTGATAATTTTCTTGACGTCAGTGTTGATCATGCGGTGCCTGTCTTCATTTAATTTTAGTCAATAAGCCATTTTTAATAACATATATACCAGACACTAAAATAGATTTATTCACAAGTGAATTAGCACCAATGATGACATTGTCCGCTATACTTACACCTTTTAAGATGACAGTATTAGAACCAATCCAACAGTTAGCACCTATCATTACTGGTGAAGTTACAAAATCATTTTTGCTAACAACATAATTCTCATCTATTAAATGATCATGATCATAAATTTTAACACTCTCACCGAAAATGGTATTTTCACCTACTTGAATATACTCAAGACAATTAAATGAACAATTATTATTAACAAAACAATTCTTTTTGAAAACTAATGCACCTTGACTGACAAAAATATTTAAGTTTTTCCTAGAAGATAAATTATTGACATCTAATACAGCCTCATTAGAGACTGTGATATTTAAGCCTTTACCCAATCTTGGAGAACTAAACATAAGCTTATTTTTTGTGAATATTTTCAAAAGAAATAAATATACTATATTAATGGTAGAATAAAATGCTTTAATGATGAAATTCAAATGCGTATTCCTATGCTGAAAATCTTCTAACATTCATAATTATGATAATAGCATATACTATATAACTTATCAGATAAGCATAATTAGCACCATGCAATAAAAAAAGAGGGATCAATATATATGATAAAATAACAAATATAATACCAAAGAATATTTCAGTGAATAAATACCACTTTACTGCGCATCGTGATAGCATTGGAAATGCATATAGCCATGCAACTATTTTTATCACGTCCCCACATAACTGAACGGAAAAGAGATCTCGCGCCCCTCTAAATTCACTTGTGAATAATATGTGAATCAAAATATCTCTACTTGCATAAACCAAAACAGCAATTAAAGATATAATAGGAACAATTATTTTTGCGGTTGAGGTTACTTCTTGGATAATGCTGTCAGTGTCGTTTAATTGAGACAACTTAGGTAAATAATAGGTACTCAAAGCTATAGTGATCACACCTAAGTAAACTTCAGAAATTTTCCATACAGCCTGCCATAGACCAGTTCCCTGCCAGCCTGTATGTTGCACCAAAACATTTCGGATAATCAGCAATGCTACTGGCATGACAAGTGCGCTCGTCATCGCCATAAGTACATATTTACCAATACCATTGAATGCTGAAAAGTTAATTAACCCTATAAAGTTTTTTATCCGCATCCATTTTTGGTTTACATTAATCAGCAGTATAACTAAACCAATTAATGCTGTTTGAATTGCTGCTGCTACGATTGCCCCTTGGATGTTGTAATGGATTATCAATAAGATCATAACGACACTAGAAATAATCACAGATAGAAAATTTATAGCAATGAAGCGTCTATGATTTTGAAAGCCATTGATTATAGATAGGAAAAGAGTACCCAGTGCCGAAAGTGGTAACAACAGTACTGTCAATGTAATAATCCAATGAAGTTGGATATCATCAAAAAAATATTCAGCCAGTTTATCAGAGGCTAATAAAGAAACAGGCAGTAATATAAAAAAAATAACAACTACCCAAATTAATGAAGCTCGCCACCAGGGCGAGCATTCATTATAACCACTCTTACTGTACTCGGACGTATACCTTACTACACCGTTACTGACTGGTGCATTAATGACCCCCGTCAATGCAGTTACAAGACCTTGAATCTGCCCAAGAAGGGCCATCCCAGACGGTCCTGTATAAATTGCAACCACCTTTGCAATAGCAAACCCCATAGCCATTTTTGCCAAGGTTAGAACACCAGTTGAGGCGGTTACTTTTAAAAGTTTTTTCATCCCGTAAAACCATTTAAGGCATTAATTACGATATTAATGTCATCATCTGACATCGTTGGATCCATGGGGATAGATAAGACTTTCGTATGTAAACTTTCTGTCAAAGGTAATGAAAGTTCCTGCATCTCTTTATAGGCATTTTGTTTATGAGGTGGTACCGGATAATGTATGAGTGATTGAATATTATGTTTATTAAGCCAACGTTGTAATTCTTCTCGCTGATTAGTTTTCAATACAAATAAATGCCATACGTGGTTTTCCATATTTTCAATATAAGGTAACTCCAGCAATGGGTTTTTTACCTCGGAAAGATATCGCTGCGCAATACCCTGCCGAATTTTAACATCATCTCCCAACGCTTTCAGTTTTACACGTAAGATAGCAGCTTGTATTTCATCAAGACGACTATTAACGCCTTGATATATATTCAAATATTTCTGCTCAGACCCATAATTTCTCAATGCTTTTAATACATTATATAATTCTGAGTCATCTGTTGTGATAGCTCCTGCATCCCCCAGAGCTCCCAGATTTTTACCCGGATAGAAACTGAAGCCAGCTGCATCTCCCCAGCTCCCGGCTCTTTTTCCATCGGTTTGAGCGCCGTGAGCCTGAGCACAATCCTCAAGAACGAGCAGATTGTTTTCGCGGGCAATCTCCATAATTTCTTTCATTGGAGAAATTTGGCCATAAAGGTGTACGGGCAAAATGACCCTAGTTTTATCAGAAATTGCGGCGCGAATATTTTTTGCGCTTAAATTGAAAGTATGTTCATCTGGCTCAACTAAAACAGGGATGAGATCATTTTCCGTAACTGCTAATACAGACGCTATATAAGTGTTGCCTTGTACAATAACCTCATCACCACTTTTTAACTTACCCATTTCTTTCCATGCTCTGAGGACTAAAGTAAGAGCATCCAGCCCATTCGCAACACCAAGAGCATAGTTAGCTTGACAATATTCTGAAAATTCTTTCTCGAACTCCTTGAGCTCCTCGCCCATAATGTACCAGCCTGAGTCAATCACTTTTTCTACAGCACTGAGTATCTCATTCTTTTGACGATTATTTATTTTCTTGAGATTTAAGAAGTCAACCATTTTCTCACCATTATTTGTACGTTGATTTTGAACTATCAGGAAATTAGAATCGAAGACTATTACTTACTTGCCACAAAAACGATTCATTCCTGCAGCTGTTGTGCTAAATTTTTAAAAGCAGAATAATCTCTGATATAATCTGATTCTTCATATTCCATATCCGCTATTACCATCAGAACACAATCTTCCGTAAAGTCGGTCATTTCTCGCCAAATAAATGAATCGATAAGAAGGCCTTGCGCCGGATTATCTAATATAACACTAACACGTTCAGTGCCATCATCAAGGATAAAACGACAACTTCCTTTAACTGCAATTGCAACCTGCTTTAGTTTCCGATGCGCATGAAAACCCCGAGTCACACCGGTCTTAGTATCAAAAATATAATATACCCTCCTTATATCGAAGGGGATATTACTCTCTCTTTCAAGAGATACCAACGCGCCTCGCTCATCACCGTGAATTTGAAGAGGAATAAAATCTATTTTCATATATGTTTAGCCAGTTTCATCAAATATTGCCCGTAATGGTTTTTGCTTAAATTAGTTCCTAATTTAAACAAATCATCTTTGCTTAGCCATCCATTACGCCACGCGATCTCTTCAGGACAGGCAACCATCATACCCTGACGCTTTTGGACAGTTTCAACAAAACTACCGGCTTCAATTAAACTATCATGAGTACCAGTATCAAGCCATGCAAAACCCCGACCTAATAACTCAACATTCAAACTATTATTTTTAAGATATACTTCGTTGACAGTTGTTATTTCTAACTCACCTCTGGACGACGGTTTGATATTTTTAGCGATATTAATTACATCGTTATCATAAAAATATAAACCTGTCACTGCCCAGTTTGATTTAGGCTTCTTAGGTTTTTCTTCAATACTTAATGCCTTAAAATTTGCATCAAACTCAACGACACCAAAACGTTCTGGATCCATTACTTGGTAACCAAAGACAGTGGCACCACTGACTCTGTTTCTTGCCATTTGCAATTTAGGCGTAAAACCTTGGCCGAAGAAAATGTTATCTCCTAAAACAAGACAAACCGAATCATTACCGATGAAATCCTCACCAATTATAAATGCTTGCGCAAGGCCATCCGGACTTGGCTGGATTGCATAGCTTAGATTGATTCCAAATTGGCTCCCATCACCTAACAGTCTGATAAATCCAGCCTGGTCCTCTGGAGTTGTGATAATTAAAATATCTTGTACACCCGCCAGCATTAATACCGATAGCGGATAATAAATCATAGGCTTATCATATATAGGCAGCAATTGTTTAGAAACACCCATAGTAATTGGGTAAAGCCTTGTTCCAGAACCACCAGCAAGAATAATGCCTTTCATTATTTATTATCTCCATATTGTTTTGAAAGCCATAAAGCATACGCGCCACTTTTTACATTATTTACCCACGATTCATTAGATAAATACCACATAACTGTTTTACGAATACCACTCTCGAAAGTTTCTTGAGGATGCCAACCTAGCGCATTACCAATTTTAGTTGCATCGATTGCATAACGACGATCGTGCCCAGGCCGATCCTTAACATAAGTAATTAGATCGCGATAAGAACCTTCTTTAGGCACAATTTCATCCAGCAGGTCGCAAATAGTATGCACCACCTCCAGGTTCTGCTTCTCGTTATGACCGCCAATATTGTACGTTTCACCCGGTTTCCCTTGAGTGACAACGGTGTACAGTGCACGCGCATGATCTTCGACATACAACCAGTCACGGATCTGGTCGCCTTTACCGTAAATTGGCAGAGCTTTACCTTCCAGCGCATTCAGGATAACCAACGGGATCAGTTTTTCCGGGAAATGGTACGGGCCATAGTTATTCGAACAGTTGGTGACAATGGTCGGAAAACCATAGGTACGCAGCCAGGCACGAACGAGATGGTCGCTGGAGGCTTTCGACGCTGAATATGGGCTGCTAGGTGCATACGCAGTAGTTTCAGTGAAGAGTGGCAGCTCCCCTGATTCCGGATGCTCATCAGGATGCGGTAAATCGCCATACACTTCGTCGGTAGAGATGTGATGGAAACGAAACGTTTTTTTTGCCGACTCATTCAGTGTTGACCAGTACGCACGAGCGGCTTCCAGAAGCACATAAGTGCCGACGATATTAGTTTCAATAAACGCTGCCGGGCCGGTAATAGAACGATCGACGTGGCTTTCAGCGGCCAGGTGCATCACAGCATCAGGCTTATGTTTTGCGAAAATGCGATCCATGGCATTTTTATCGCAAATATCCGCATGTTCAAAGGTATAGCGGTCGCTTTCGCTAACTTCACTAAGCGATTCAAGGTTACCGGCATAGGTCAGCTTATCCACATTGACGACGTCGTCCTGGGTATTTTTAATAATATGTCGTACAACTGCTGAGCCGATAAAACCGGCACCGCCCGTCACAAGAATTTTCACGTTATCTGTTCCGTCTGTTGGAAATGTCTGGATACTGACGCTCTGAAACCTGATCTTTATAGAGGCGGTTTCAGAAATTGAGCACGCTACCGCCCCTGGCTTCACAGCTACCAGTGCACTGAGCGATGTTGGATTAAATAATTCATCTTGTCTGAATACAGACAAAAACTGGCGTTAATTGTCGTCCTAAATGACCATAGAAACAAGCACAAATCGTTACAAATCTGTCGAGATTTGAATCAGATAACTCCATGTTATCATTATAATTAATAACAAAAAACGGCAGTCACCATTTTGGTTATGTTTCCACATACCCTAATGATGACTACCGCTTATACAAATCGTCTAAGAAAATATCAGTCGTTAGCGAGTAACTTCTCAATCCGGCTTCTGAACTTCGCCCCTTCCTTCAGGTTGCGCAGTCCATAGTTCACGAACGCCTGCATATACCCCATTTTCTTACCGCAGTCATAGCTATCACCAGTCATCAGCATCGCATCAACAGACTGCTTTTTCGCCAGCTCTGCAATCGCGTCGGTCAGCTGAATACGATCCCAGGCGCCTGGCTCGGTTTTTTCGAGCTCGGCCCAGATATCTGCGTTCAGAACATAACGGCCCACCGCCATCAGATCGGAATCCAGCGTCTGTGGCTGATCCGGTTTTTCGATGAACTCAACGATGCGGCTCACCTGCCCTTCCGTCTCCAGCGGTTCTTTCGTCTGGATAACGGAGTACTCGGAGAGGTCACCTTTCATGCGTTTTGCCAGCACCTGGCTACGGCCCGTTTCATTGAAACGTGCGACCATTGCCGCCAGGTTGTAACGCAGCGGATCTGCAGACGCGGTATCAATGATGATGTCCGGCAGCACAACGATAAACGGGTTATCACCTACAACCGGGCGAGCGCACAGAATGGAGTGACCCAGCCCCAGCGGCTGCGCCTGGCGCACGTTCATGATGGTCACGCCCGGCGGACAAATAGATTGTACTTCCGCCAGCAGCTGGCGTTTGACGCGCTGCTCAAGCAGCGCCTCGAGTTCGTAAGAGGTGTCGAAGTGGTTTTCTACCGCATTCTTGGACGAGTGCGTAACCAGGACGATTTCTTTGATCCCTGCAGCAACAATCTCGTCGACAATGTACTGAATCATTGGCTTGTCGACGATTGGCAGCATCTCTTTAGGAATGGCTTTAGTGGCTGGCAACATATGCATGCCCAGACCTGCTACCGGAATGACTGCTTTCAAATTAATCATTATATCTTCCACCTTAAAATGGTTGACGAAGTATAAACCGTGTCAGGAAAAATGCCTGATGAAGAAAGTCTACTACGTCGAATGCAAATCACGTTTAGTTCATAACTCTGATTACTTAAGCTCATTACGCTTTAAGTTTGACCCAGAATCATCGGAAACCCTATCAATAAACAAGACTAAGGATCGGTTTCCGACAAATCCCAGAAATAGTCACTACTCAGAAACGAACGTGATGTCATCCTTCTTCTCATGTACGAACTCATACTTCAGCGTACGGTCCAGCCCTTGAGATAAGGTATAAGGTGCTTCAAAACCTGAGGTGTGTACTTTCGTGGCATCAAACTGAGTAGTGGCACAGAATTTCTTGACGCGAACAGAACTAATTGCATATTTCTTACCGGTAACTTTGCTAAGAATATCAAAGCAATAACCGCCTAGCATCCCTAAAGGATAAGGGAGATGTACTGACGGGATTTTTTTACTGAGGCTCTTTTCTACTTCGGCAACCAACTGGTTCATATTCAGATCGGGTTTGTCGACATAGTTGTATACGTCGTAGCCAGGTTTGACGTTGCTCAGTCTGAATTTGATAAATGCCACAATATTACCCACATAAGCCATAGACTTATAGTTGGTTCCGGCACCTACCATTGCGAATTTTCCACCCGCAATTTGCTTAAGAAGGTTGTAGACATTACCTCTATTGCGCTCACCAAAAATGACCGTTGGGCGGATAATAGTCAGAGAGCGCTCTTCAGGGGCTTTGTTGAACCATTCACGCAATACCTCTTCCGCCTGCCACTTACTTTTACCATAATGGTTGAAAGGATCATGCGGGTGGGACTCATCAGGGTTGACTTTATTGAGACCATAGACGGCAACTGAACTCGTAAAAATAATGTTCTTTACATTATTTTTTTCCATAGCTGCCAGTACATTACGCGTACCCTGAACGTTTACATCATAGTAAAGCGACGTTGGGCTGACATCATCACGATGCTCGGCGGCGAGCAATACGACCGTGTCAAAACCGGCAAGAGAGTGATCGAGTTGCTCCTGATTACGCACATCTCCGGAAACGGTAATATCCGGATAGAAATGACTCTGCTGTTTGTCGAAGTTAGTTACATCAAACTCAGCTTCAGAAATCTCGATCAAACGAGTCCCAACGAAACCGGACGCGCCAATAAACAAAACTTTATCGTTCATAAACCACTCAATGCGTTATGTGTGTTTGGCAAACCTCCGGTAATCACTGTATTCCCTGAGGTATCGCAAATGATAAGACAAACCTGGCAAAATTGTGGCACGGATTATAAACCCTAAAATCGCTGAGTTCAGTAACAAATTTTAGGGGTTCCCGCTCTTTCAGTGTGATGTAATGTCAACCCTTACTTCCTGATGGAAGGAAGCGCAAAATTCAGCCGTTCCGTATTCACCACCTGCTGGTCAACCCGGTCAATATCCACCGAGCTCTGCCCCTTCTCATTCACAGCTTTTATGTTCGCCAGCGACAGCAACGTCTCTTCTTTAGCCATAAATTTGCCCCGAACGTCCTTACGCAGATCGAAATTGATCTTCAGGGCAGGACCCACGGCGGCTTCCTGCATTACATTGATATTTCGTAAGAAAAGATGCTGCGGCTTATTGTGCAGCTCCAGCGTGGCGCGCTGCATCTCAACGTTGGTAATCGCGACAAATGACGTGGCGTTGCCGGATGAAATTTGTATTCCGCGCAGCTTATACGCAAGCTGGCGATTATCGAGGTGAATATTGTTGAGCTTGAAGTTCTGCGGGATGGACAAATAATCGCCTTTAATCACGCCATAACCGATTAACATGCCGGCACTATTGACCATATCGACATTATCAATAATGAAATTATCACAGCCATAAATGGCTACCGTGGCGTTGTCTATTCCCGCCTTTTTACTGAAGTCGGGGGTAATATTTTTGGCCTTTATATTACGGATAACAAAATGTTTGCCGTTTTCAACATGCACTAACTGACGACAGTTGCTGCCGGTGATGTTGGCCACCACGAAGTTCTTAACGGTTTGCTTTTCCGGATAGTCATTATCGTAGGTGCTTCCGGCGAGGCCAATGCCAATGCCCCAGTTGATCTTGCCGTTCGTGCAGTTGATGTTGTCGATCACATGGTCGGAAATCAGGATGTTGCGGTCATTGATGGCGACGTTCCACTCGATCGCATCGCCCTGCAAATGGCTAAATTTGCTGTTGGTGATGCGGGCGCCGTCCACCTGGTTATGGAAACCCTGGCGCAGGATGGCATAGTTGGCCTGGCTCACGCTGATGTTATCAATGACAAGATTGCGCATCACGCTGGGCTTCTTACCGCCGATGTAGATCTGCGTTACGGGACCAAACCCGCTCATCGCGAGTCCTTTGATCGCACAGTCAGAGCCGCGAACGTCCAGGGTAATATTTTCCGTGCGTCCTGCGCCCTCGCCAATGACTTTACTGCCCTCCTGCAGGACAAAGCGACCCCGTCCGTTGCCGGTCAACGCCCCGCGGATCAGCAGCGTTTTCCCGTCAGGAATGAAAATGCCCGTATTGATGTTTTCGCAGGTCAGTCCAGCAGGAACAACAACCGTGTCCCCTTCGTTAAACGCCTGCTTAAAGGCGGCGATCCAGTCGTTGTTACTGTACTGATTCACAGAAACCGTTCTTCCGGTTGCCGCCCGCGCGATGCGGGACGACAGCAGCGGCGCGGCGGCCAGAACGGACAGAGAAGAGACGAAGGTGCGTCGGGTAATCTTTTTCAGCATACAACCTCGGCGTTACAACGTTTGCAGCAGGCTCGCTAACTGGCGATTAATCACCTGCTGGTTAAAATCGGTTTCTACTTTTTGTCGGGCATTGTGGAGCACGGGCTCCAGCGACTGCTGGTCGATGTCGCTGAATGCCGCTAATCGATCGGCCAGAGCCATGGCGTTATTTTCCGGTACCAGCCAGCCGGAATAGTCAGACTGAATAAGCTCCGGGATCCCGCTGTGCAGGGTCGATACCACCGGAATACCGACGGCCATCGCCTCCATCAGCGCCACCGGAATGCCTTCCATATCGCCATCGGTGCCCGTTACGGAAGGAAGCAGGAACACATCCGCCTCATCGAGCATGGCCTTCACCTCATGGCTCGGCTTGAAGCCCGGCATCTCGACAACATCTTCCAGCTGATACTGTTCGACAAGCGTGCGCAGACGACGCTCCCATGGCCCAATGCCAAGGATGCGATAGTGGAAATCCACCCCACGCGCTTTCAGCTGGCGGCAGGCTTCAATGGCCACATGCAGCCCTTTCTTCTCGGTCAGGCGAGCGACGGAGATGATCTGCAGCGGTTTCCCCGGCACCTTAACCGGACGCCGGGTAAAGCGCGTGAGATCCACGCCCATACGCGAAACGGCAATTTTCTCTCCCGGGCAGCCCATGTTTTTAAGCCGTCCGGCCCACAGGTCGCTGATGGGAAGCATCACGTCACCGCGCCGGAAAAGCTGCTGATACTCCGGCGTGTAGTGGTTCAGCACTTCTCGACTGGAGATGTCAATGCCGTGGAAGATGGTGGCAATTTTTCCGTCAATTACCCCCAGTTCGCGCAGTTTTGCGGCGGTAACGCCCGCCGGGCCAAAGTGGGCGATAAACACATCCGCACGATACGGCTGCGCCGTTTGCCCGCAGATGGCCGACAGGATCAGATTGCGGGATTCCGCCCCATAGCGGGACACATTCAGCGCGCGCCACGTCGACGCGCGGTGGATCCCACGTAAGGTCTGGCTGGCCCGGTGGCGCAACTTGCTCACCTTCCCGGACGGCTCATCCTGTAGCCAGCGGGTTTTCGCCTCCAGCCCATACTGGGTATACGCCGCATGGGTGTTTTGGGTATCGCCCTTTTGCAGGGCGATAATCTCCACGTCATATCCCATATCGATAAACGCGGTGATTTGGTTCAGGACAAACGTTTCAGACGACAGCGGAAATTTCAGTAAGAAGAAACCAACCTTCATT
>Ga0308157_10004181_pt1 | contig 19535 bp, 18 predicted proteins | sample PhyBR1_FD_201035 | JGI IMG/M metagenome (GOLD analysis project Ga0308157, IMG submission 201035) | Phyllosphere microbial communities from UC Gill Tract Community Farm, Albany, California, United States - DLSLB.R1 | ecosystem: Host-associated > Plants > Phyllosphere > Unclassified | place: USA...
CTCTGCAGCTCGGCGCCCACGCTCGGCGTGAAGTCCATGCGGAAGTGCGGAAGCCGTTCGAACCACGCTCCGGCTACGCCCTGCTGCGGGTTGCACGCCTCCGGGGCGACATCAGGGATGGGATGGCGCGGGCCGTCCGCGGGACGGGCGCCGAGCCCGGCGACGATGCTCTCGTCGACCCGGTCGGCACGGGTCTTGACCCAGAGCTGATCGGCGCGGTCAGGGTCGCGCCAGGTCGTGAAGATGCTCACGCTGTCGCCCAAGCCCGTGACGGCGTCGTAGTCCGCGAGGATCGCGTCCCACCGGGGGCTGTCGAACGCGTGCTGAGCGATGCGGTAACTGGGCTCAGTATCGAGCACCAGAGAGGTGACCACGCCGAGCGCGCCGAGGTGCACGGGCGCCCCGCCGAACTCATCGTCGCCGCGTGAGATCGTCTTCTCCTCACCGGTGGTCGTGAGGAGCGTCATCGAACGCACCGCGGCGGCGAGCGAACCGAGGCGGTCGCCTGACCCGTGAGTCCCCGTCGCAACCGCGCCGGCCACAGAGATATGCGGCAGCGACGCGAGATTCGACAGTGCCCTGCCGTGCTTCTCCAGCTCAGGCGCGACGTCGCCGTATCGCACACCGCCCGAGATGCGAACCTGGTCGCCCGCCACCTCGATCTCGTGGGGCATGTCGGCGAGCGAGACGAGCATGCCGGTCGTATCCGCGATGTCGTTGAAGCAGTGCCGCGATCCGAGGACGCGGATCGGCTCCGTGCCGCTCAGCGCCGCGCGGAGCTCGTCGTGCGTGCGGGGATGCACGACTCGACGGGCCGAGTAGGTGAGGTTCTCAGCCCAGTTGCGCTCTTCGGTCATGCTCGTCCGTTCATCATTCGAGTGCGATCGCCGTCCACGATACGGGCGGCAGTGTGATCGTCAGCACGCCGTCCGACACCCGCGCGGTAGCGTTCGGTACGGGCACGACGCACCCCGGATCCTCGAGGGTGTTGCGCGCGTGGATGTCGTCGCCCGCGAGCATGTGGGTCTCGCGGATGCGGTCGGCGCCGATGCCCGTGACGGCGATGCTCACCTCGACGGAATCGGTCTGCGAACGGTTGACGAGGAACACGGCGCTCTCCCCCGCTTCGGCGTCGTGCGTCGCCGTCGCGTCGACGAGCGGCACGGCGCCGAAGCGCGTGGTCTCGTACGTCGGCGCGTCGATCTTGACATCGAGCGCTGTGCCCCGCGCGAGCCGTGACGTGATCGAGAAGGGATAGAACGTCGTCTGACGCCACGCGATTCCGCCGGGCTCCGTCATGATCGGCGCGATGACGTTGACGAGCTGCGCGAGAGACGCGCTCCGCACGCGATCCGCGTGGTTCAGGAGCGAGATCATGAGGCCGCCGAAGACGACGGCGTCGAGCAGCGAGTACGAGTCTTCGAGCAGCCTCGGCGCGACCGGCCAATCGTCTGGGCCGTCGATCCGCTCCTCGGCGTGGTATCGGTTCTGATACCAGACATTCCACTCGTCGAACGAGATGTCGATCCGCTTCGACGATCCGTTGACGGCGCGCACGTGATCGGCCGTTGTGACGACCGCGTCGATGAATCCGTCCATGTCGACGGCCGACGCGAGGAACGAATCGAGGTCGCCGTCTACCGGCTCGTAATACGCATGGCACGAGATGTAGTCGACGTCGTCGTAGGTGTGGTGCAGCACCGTGCGCTCCCACTCGCCGAACGTCGGCATGTGCGCGCTCGACGAGCCGCACACGACCAGCTCCACCGACGGGTCCACCTGCCGCAGCGCTTTCGCGGTCTGCGACGCGAGCTTTCCGTAGTCGTCGGCGTTGCGATGCCCGAGCTGCCACGGCCCGTCCATCTCGTTGCCGAGGCACCAGATCTTCACGCCGAACGGCTCCTCGCGCCCGTTCGCCGCCCGCCTCGACGTGAGCTCGGTCGGCACCGACACGTTCGTGTACTCGAACAGGTCGAGCGCCTCGAGCGTGCCGCGCGTGCCCAGATTGACCGCGAGCATCAGCTCGCTGCCGACCTTCTCGAGCCACGACGAGAATTCGTGCAGGCCGACCTCGTTCGTTTCGGTGGAGTGCCAGGCGAGGTCGAGCCGGCGCGGACGTTCCTCCTTCGGCCCGACGCTGTCCTCCCAGCGGAAGCCGGAGACGAAGTTGCCGCCGGGGTACCGGATGGTCGACACGCCCAGCTCGCGCACGAGTTCGATCACATCCTGGCGGAACCCCTCGGCGTCGGCCGACGCGTGACCCGGCTCGTAGATCCCGTCGTAGACGTGACGTCCGAGGTGCTCGACGAAACCTCCGAACAGATTGCGGTTGATCGACCCGATCGAGAAATGCGGGTCGATCGACATTCGTGCATGCGCCATTGCTGCGTCTCCTGTTGTCGTGTGCTGTTGCGCGCCGAGACGCGTCAGAGCCCTTCGGCGATGTGGTGGTAGACCTGGTTCCACTTCAGCTCGTTGCGGAAACCGCCGAGCGTCGTCGACTCATCGATCGCGAGCAGTTCGATGCCCGCCATCTCGGCGAAGTCGCGGTAAGTCTCGAGCGTCACGGCCGTCGACATCACGGTGTGGTGCGCGGCTCCGGCCGCCATCCAGCACGCCGCCGAGGTCGGCAGATCCGGCTTCGGCTGCCACACGGCGCGGCCGACGGGCAGGTTCGGCAGCTCGGGCGGCGTGACGTTCTCGACGACGTTCGCCGTGAGGCGCAGACGCGTGCGGATGTCGCTCAGGGCGACGACCACTGCAGGGCCGGCGTCGGCCGTGAAGACGAGACGCACGGGATCGGCCTTGCCGCCGATCCCGAGCGGGTGGATCTCCACGCGTGCCTTCGCGCTCGACAGCGAGGGCGAGACCTCGAGCATGTGCGCGCCGAGGATCTTGCCGTCGCCCGGAGTGAGGTCGTAGGTGTAGTCCTCCATCAGGCTCGCGCCGCCCGCGCGTCCGGCGCCCATCACCGCCGACAGCCGCACGAGGATCGCGGTCTTCCAGTCGCCCTCGCCGCCGAAGCCGTAGCCCTCGGCCATGAGTCGCTGGACCGCGATTCCGGGCAGCTGCTTCAGCGCACCGAGATCTTCGAAGTTGTCGGTGAATGCTTTGAAACCGCCCTCGTCGAGGAACGCGCGCAGGCCGACCTCGATCGCCGCCGCGTCGCGGAGCGATTCGTGGCGCTCGGCGCCGGGCAGCAGCTCGTCGGCGACGTCGTACTGCTCGAGGTAGTCAGCGATGACGGCATCGACCTGCGCATCGGTTGCGGCTTCGACCTTCGCGGCGAGCTCGTTGACGCCCCAGGTGTTGACCTCCGTGCCGAGGCGCTGCTCCACCTCGGTCTTGTCGCCCTCGGTGACGGCGACGAAGCGCATGTTGTCGCCGAACCGCGCGACCTTGAGGCTCTTCGCCTCTGCAATGCCGGCGGCGGCGCGGATCCACGACTCGGTCTCGGAGACCACGCGCGGGTCACTCGCGTGGCCGACGACGGTCTTGCGCGACGTGCCGAGCCTGGTCGCGATGTATCCGAACTCGCGGTCGCCGTGCGCGGCCTGGTTCAGGTTCATGAAGTCGAAGTCGATGTCGCTCCACGGCAGCTCGACGTTCGCCTGCGTGTGCAGGTGCAGCAGCGGCTTGCGCAGCTCTTCGAGGCCCTTGATCCACATCTTCGCCGGGCTGAACGTGTGCATCCACACGATCACGCCGAGCACGCTGTCGTCGGCGTTCGCGTCGAGCATCGCCCGGCGGATCGCCTCCGCGTCGGTGAGCACCGGGCGCCAGACGATCGGCGCGGGCGTGCTCTCGTTCTCGTCGAGCAGGCGCGCGACGTCCTGCGACTGGTCGGCGACCTGCTGCAGCGTCTCGTCGCCGTACAGCCCCTGGCTGCCGGTGAGGAACCAGACCTGCTTGTCTGCGTATGGCTTCGTCATGTTGTGCACTCCTCGGGCCTTACTGGCCGTAAACGTTCTGGTAGCGGTCGTACAGCGAATCGATCTTCTCCTGCGGGATCGGCAGCGGCTCGCCGAGCTGGCGAGAGATATGCACCGTTCGCGCGACTTCCTCGAGCAGCACAGCCGTCTTGACGGCCGCCTTCGCGGACGCGCCGATCGTGAACGGTCCGTGGTTCTGCATCAGCACGGCCGTCGAACGGTGGTCCGACAGTGTTTCGACGATGCCCTGCCCGATCGAGTCGTCGCCGATCACGGCGAACGGGCCGATCGGAATCGGGCCGCCGAACTCATCGCCCATCATCGTGAGCACGCACGGGATCTCCTCGCCGCGCGCGGCCCACGCGGTCGCATACGTCGAATGGGTGTGCACGACGCCGAAGACGTCGGGCATGTGCCGGTAGACGTACGCGTGCGCGGCGGTGTCGGACGACGGGTTGCGCTCACCTTCGACGAGCACGCCGTCGAGGTCGCAGACCACCATCGCGTCGGCGTCGAGCTCGTCGTAGCTCACGCCGGAGGGTTTGATCACGAGCAGGTCGGGGTGGCCGTCGACGCCCGGCACGCGCTCCGAGATGTTTCCCGCGGTCCACGCGACGAGATCCCAGCGGGGCAGCTCGGCGTGCAGGTCCGCAACGCGTGCTCGCGCGGCGTCGATGCTCTCGCGCATCGCCTCGGGCACCTGTGTGATGGTGGTCATTCGGGCTCCTTCTGTCACTTCATGGCGCGGGTCGCGGTGCGCTCGATCTCGAGGCCCGCCGACCAGCGGTCGAGGAATTCGGCGTACTCGGCGACGTCCGCCGGGTCGGGTGTGAGAGTCGTCGCCTGTTCGTCGGCGAAGACGTGCTGATCGAGCCAGTCGGACAGGGCGGGCTGCTCCGATTCGGCGGAGGCGCGCGTGTACGCCGCGAGGATCGCCATTCCCCAGGCGCCGCCCTCCCCTGCGGTCTCGCCGACCGTGACGGGCGCGCCGAGTGACTCAGCGAGCAGTCGCTGCGCCACGCCGGCGGTGCGGAAGATGCCGCCGTGGGCGCGGATCCCATCGATCTCTACGCCCTCGTCGGCGAGCGTGCGCATGCCGAGGCTCAGCGTCGCGAACGATCCGCGCACCTGTGCGCGCATCAGCCCGTTGAGGCTGAGCCGCGACGACGGCGTGCGCGCGATGATCGGACGCCCCTCGTCGAGACCCGCGATCGGCTCGCCCGAGAGGTGATTGTATGCGAGCAGGCCATCGTCGGACCCGCGCTCCAGAGCGCCCGAGAGCAGAGCCGCGAACACGTCGTCGGCCGACGCATCGGACCCGATCGCCGCCGCGAACTCGCGGAAGACGCCGGCCCACTCCCCGATCTCGCTGGCGCCGTTGTTGCAGTGCACCATGGCGACGGCGTCTCCCGCCGGCGTGGTCACGAGATCGATCTCCTCGTGGCGGTTCGCGAGCGGACGCTCGAGCACGATCATGCTGAAGAAGCTCGTGCCGGCGCTCACGTTTCCGGTGCGGGGCGTGACCGCGTTGGTCGCGACCATGCCGGTTCCGGCATCGCCCTCAGGCGGCGCGGCGACGGCTCCCGAGCGGAGCGTGCCGGATCCGTCGAGGACGCGCGCACCCCGATCCGTGAGGCGCCCCGCCGGCTCGCCGGCCCGCAGCACGCGCGGCAGCACGTCACCGAGACGCAGATGCGATGCGCCGGCCCTGCTCAGAAGCGCGTCGGCCGCGGCGAGGCGCGCCTCGTCGTAATCGCCGGTCGCGGGGTCGATCGGGAACATGCCTGATGCGTCGCCGACGCCGAGCACGCGCTCTCCCGTGAGCAGCTCGTGCACGTGACCGGCCAGCGTCGTGATGCGCGCGATATCGGCGACGTGCGCCTCGCCGTCGAGCGCAGCCTGGTGCAGGTGCGCGACCGACCAGCGCAGCGGGATGTTGACCTCGAGCGCCTCGGAGAGCTCCGCGGCAGCACGCGTCGTGTTGACGTTCCGCCACGTGCGGAACGGCACGAGCAGCTCCCCCGCTTCATCGAACGCGAGATAGCCGTGCATCATTGCGGAAACGCCGATCGCGCCGACCCGATCGAGCGACGCGCCGTACCGTTCGGCCACATCCGCCGAGAGCTCCGCGAAGGCGCTCCTGAGGCCCGCATGGACCTCATCGAGCGAGTAGCTCCAGAGTCCGTCGACGAGCGAGTTCTCCCAGCCGTGCCCGCCCGCGGCGAGCGTCTCGCCGTCGAGCGTCGTGAGGCACGCCTTGATGCGCGTCGATCCCAGCTCGATGCCGAGTGCCGTATGGCCGTCGAGGATCGCACGCCGCACGTCCTCCGTATGTAGCTGCCCCATTGCGGGCTCCATTCGTTGCTCGGGCCCGTCGTGCGGGCGATTCTCATATGTTAGCGCTCACAGATCGTGGAGCGAAACCCTCTCGGCGTGCGCGGGCGGCGCGGTGCTTCCGCGCACGATCACCTCCGGGTCGATCATGCCGGTCCCCCGTCGCACCCCGTCATCCCACTGCGCGATGAGAGTGCGCACCGCCGCGTCGCCGAGCCGATCGAACGGCTGGCGCACCGTCGTCAGCGCGGGCACGAAGTACCCGCTGCCGTCGACGTCGTCGAAGCCCACGACCGATACATCGTCGGGTACGCGGATTCCGCTGTCCCAGAACGCACGGATCGCACCCAGCGCGAGGTGATCGCTGGCGGCGAAGACGGCCGTGACATCGCCGGTCTCGATCTGCGGAATGAGAGATCGCCCCGCACGGTATCCGTGCTGCGCGCCCCAATCATCGGCGTGCACGACGCGCACCCCGAGTCCGGCGCCTGCGGCCGCCTCGGCGAAGCCGCGCGAGCGCTCGATCGCATCGAACCATCCCGCCGGCCCTTCGATATGAACGGCGCTCTCATGCCCGAGCGTCGCGAAGTGGTCGGCGACCCGCGCCGATCCGGCGCTCTGATCGACCGCGACATACACGGCTGCCGAGCCGTCGGGGGCGTCTCTGCGAGCGGCGACGACCACGACCGGAATCTGCGGCGCGACCTCGTCGACGAGGCGCGCGACGTCGGCGGTGGGCGCGACGACGATGATGCCGTCGACCCCCTGATCGATGAGCCGGTCGAGCACGCGCGGTGCCGCATCGGCATCACGAGACGTCAGCGCGGCAAGGGACACGAAGTGGTCGGCGACGCGGGCGGCCTGCTCGATCGCAAGCACCGTGCTCGCCGGCCCGTGGTGCGCCATTCCCGTGGCGACGATGCCGATCGTCGCGCTGCGGCTCGTCACGAGTGTGCGCGCCGCCTGATTGCGCCGATATCCGAGCGATCGGATCGCGTCCTGCACCCGCTCGCGCGTGGCGTCCTTCACATAGGCATGCCCGTTGAGCACGCGGGACACCGTTTGGTGAGATACGCCGGCCGCAGCGGCGACGTCGGCCATCGATGGGGGCCTCGTGATCGACATGCCCTCACCCTAACCCGGTGCTCAGCACGCATTCAGACACGCCAGACGGCGCACCCGATTGGCGCGCGACGCAGGAAATCGGTAATGTAATTCTTCGTTCCCGGCGAGATATTTTCTCTCCGAGATCATGCGCCTCTAGCTCAATCGGCAGAGCAATTGACTCTTAATCAATGGGTTCAGGGTTCAAGTCCCTGGGGGCGCACCGATCAGCCCCGGCCTCGTGCCGGGGCTTTTTCGCGCGCCCGAGCGCGATATCCCAAGAGCCGTAAGGAGCCTCTGTGACGCGGTGTTGCGCGGCACCCGACGCATCGCGACGGCTGTCGATAAGCTCCCGATGCACCGCACTTCGCACATGCACCAGGAGACGACACATGAGAACAGTGAGACGAGGCGTCGCGCTCGCTTCGGTTGCCGTGGCCAGCACGCTGCTGCTCGGCAGCTGCGCCGCGACGGCCGAGGAGACTGCGGCCACCGGTGAGTCCGCCGACCTCAGCCAGCTGCAGGACGACTTCTACGAGGCGACGGACCCGTCGGCGAGCCCCGCGGCTGCGAACGAGCGTACCGACTCGTTCGTGTCGACGATATCGTCGGCCGGCGGTGTGTTCCTGCCGGGCTTCTACGACAACGGGTGGGACGGCAACGCCGTGGCGCCGATCTTCGCCTCGCTCGTGGTGACCGACGACGCCGGCGAACCGACCGGCGACCTCGCAGAGGACTGGGAGGTCTCCGACGACGGCCTCACGTACACGTTCCACCTGCGCGAGGGGCTCGTCTTCAGCGACGGGTCGCCGCTCACGGCCGACGACGTCGCTTTCACGCTCACGCTGCTCAACGATCCCTCCTATGAGGGATCCGTCGACTTCACGAAGGTCGTCATCGTGGGAACCGACGATTACAAGAACGCCGACGCCGATTCGATCAGCGGCATCAACGTGATCGACGACCAGACGATCGAGATCGCGACGGAGAAGGTGAACCCCAACGCGCTCACGCTGCTCGGCGGCCAGGTGCTGCCGGAGGAGTACTACGGCGCCGACTACGTCAAGGGCGATCTCGACTACCTGCGCGATCTGTACAGCAAGCCGATCGGCGCGGGCCCCTACGCGTTCGAGGAGTATGTCGAAGGCCAGGAGATCCGCTACACGGCGAACGAGAACTATTACGACGGCGAGCCGGCGATCGGCACCCTCATCTTCAAGATCCTCTCGAGCGACTCGACACTGCAGAACTTCCAGAACGGCGACATCGATCAGGGCGGCTTCGGCAGCGACCCCGACACGCTCGAGGAGCTGCAGGGCCTCGGATTCGCGAGCGTCCGTGCCCGTGTGATCCCCGACCTGGGCCAGATCTGGGTCAACAACGACAACGAAACGCTCGCCGCCACCGAGATGCGACAGGCGCTCTACTACGGCCTCGATCGACAGCAGATCGTCGACGCGAAGTACAAGGGGCTCGGACAGGTCGCCGACGTGTATGCGGCACCGACCCAGTGGTCGTACACGAACGAGGGCGTCACGCAGTACCCGTACGATCCGGAGAAGGCCGAGGAGCTGCTCGACGGCCTCGGCTGGGAGGTCGGCTCCGACGGCATCCGCGAGAAGGATGGCGAGAAGCTCACGATCTCGTACATCACAACGACGCAGGACGACCCGGTGATCCCGGTCGCCAGCGCGACGTACAGCGATATCGGCATCGACTTCGTGCCGGAGGTGCTCGATGGGAACACCGCGTTCGCGCGCTTCTACGACCACGACTACGACCTCGCCGGCTTCCGCACCGATGGCCTCGTCGATCCCGACGACGCCGTCAATGAATTCGCGTCCGAGGATCCACACATCAACGTCACGGGCTACGAGAACGCCGAGGTCGCGAAGCTGGTCGACGAAGGCATCTCGACCTTCGATCAGGACGAACGCCAGGAGATCTACGCGGAGCTCTACAGGGCTCTCAGCGAAGATCCGCCCACGATTCTGCTCGACTACCGTAAGTCGCTCTCGGGCTGGAATGCTCGCATCCAGGGCGGCGAGAACTTCACCACGGGCGGCGGCGACTCGTCGCTCGCCCTCGCGAAGCTCTCGATCGCCGACGGCTGACCCCTCTGCACCGCGCCGCCCGGTCCGCCGGGCGGCGCGGTCATGATCTCCTATGTCCAGATTCCTGCTCCGCCGCCTCGGCATCATGCTGCTGCTGCTCGTCGGCGTCTCTCTCATCGTCTTCGCGCTGTTCGCCCTCATGCCGGGCGACTATTACTCGTCGAACCGACAGCTGACGCCCGCCCGCCTTGCCGAGCTGCGCGAACTGCGCGGACTCGATCAGCCCGTGATGGTGCGCTATCTGACGTGGCTCGGCAACGCCGTGCAGGGCGATTTCGGCTTCTCGCTCGTCTACAACCGCCCCGTCACCGAAGTCATCGCGCCGCTCATCTGGAACTCCTTCCTCGTCGCGTTCGCATCGTTCGTCCTGACGTGGATCATCGCGTCCGTCACGGGCGTGCTCGCCGCGACGAAGCAGTACTCCTGGTTCGATCGCTTCGTGACGGTCATGCTGTTCGCCTCACTGTCGATCCCGTCGTTCTTCCTCGGCCTCCTGCTCATCAAGTTCTTCGCGGTCGACCTGCAGTGGCTCCCGGCCGGCAGCATGCTCGACACTGCGAGCACCTCGACCGGCATTGCGCGCGTGCTCGAGATCGCGCGACACATGGTGCTGCCAGTCGCGATCCTCACCTTCCTCGGCGCCGGATCGCTCACGAGATACTTCCGCTCGGGCATGCTCGAGCAGTTGCGCGCCGACTTCGTGCGCACGGCGCGCGCCAAGGGGCTGTCGGAGCGCGCGGTCGTCTTCTCGCATGCGCTCCGCAACGCCCTGCTGCCGGCGATCACGCTGCTCGCGTTCGAGCTGCCGGCGCTCTTCTCCGGAGCGATCATCACCGAGCAGATCTTCAACTGGCCGGGAATCGGTCGCATCCAGCTCGAGTCGGTGCAGACGCGAGACTACGACGTCGTCATGACGATCACGATCTTCCTCGCCGTGCTCACGATCGTCGGCAGCTTCCTCGCCGATGTCCTGTATGCGATCGCCGATCCGCGGGTGCGCCTCGTGAACAGGAGCCGCACCTCATGACCCTCGAATCCGCCGCCCGCCCGCTTCGCCCGCGCGGCCTCTGGTCGGACGCGTTCGGCCGCCTCGTGCGCACTCCTGCCGCGGCCGTCGCGCTCGGCGCGCTCGTGATCATGCTGCTGTTCTGCTTCGTCGGTCCGTTCCTGTCGCCGTACTCCGGAGGCGAGATCAACGTGCGCATCGCAACGCATGTTCCGACCATGGATCACCCGCTCGGAACCGACGAGTACGGGCGCGACGTCATGACGCGCCTCATGCTCGCCGGGCGCATCTCGCTGACGGTCGGCATCGCATCGATGCTGCTCTCCCTCATCCTCGGCGCCGTGCTCGGCATCGTCGCGGGCTACTTCCGCGGCGCCGCCGATGCGATCATCATGCGGGTCGCCGACCTGCTCATGTCGATCCCCGGCCTGCCGCTGCTGATCGTCCTCGCCGCGATCCTCAGCGAGATGAAGGTGGCGCCCGACCAGCGCATCTACGTCGTGATGGTGATGCTCAGCATCATCGGATGGCCGTCGATCGCTCGCCTCGTGCGGGGGCAGGTGCTGTCACTGCGCGAAGAGATGTATATGAGGGCCACCGACGTACTCGGCCTCAGCACGTGGTCGCGCCAGTTCCACCATCTGCTGCCGAACGTCATGCCGCTCCTCATCGTCGTGGCGACGCTGAGCACGGCGTCCGGCATCCTCAGCGAATCGGCGCTCAGCTTCCTCGGCCTCGGCGTCGTGCCGCCGAACGCATCGTGGGGAAACATGATCAGCGCAGCGAACAGTCTTATCGATTTCCAGCGGCACTGGTGGCTGTGGCTGCCGCCCGGCATCGCACTGTTCATCACGATCGCTGCGATCAACGTGCTCGGCGACCGGCTGCGCGACATCTTCGATCCGAGAATGGCCAGGTGATTCGGATGGAGTCCGCTCCCCTCTTGACGATCTCGAACCTCACGACGCGGTTCGGCGACCGCATCGCGGTCGACGACGTGAGCTTCGAGGTCAGACCCGGCGAGATCGCGAGCATCGTCGGCGAATCCGGATCGGGCAAGTCCGTGACGTCGCTGTCGATCCTGCGGCTCGTCGGCGAGCCGGGCGTGATCGCCTCGGGCACCATCGTCTTCGACGGTTCGAGCGTGCTCGACATGAAACGAACCGAGCTGCAGCGCCTCCGCGGGGCCGGGATCGGCACAATTTTCCAGGAGCCGGCGCGCTCGATGAACCCGGTGTTCACGATCGGGCGCCAGCTGATCGAGACGCTGCGGGCACATCTCTCGATCTCGAAGCGCGAGGCCTACGATCGCGCGGTCTCATGGCTCGACCGCGTGCGCCTGCCGAACCCCGACCGCGTCATGTCATCGTATCCGCACGAACTGTCGGGCGGCATGATGCAGCGCGCCATGATCGCGATGGCCCTGTGCCTGGAGCCGAAGCTGCTCATCGCCGACGAGCCCACGACGGCGCTCGACGTCACCATCCAAGCGCAGATCCTCGATCTGCTGCTCGAACTGCGGGATGAGCTGGGCATGGCGATCCTGTTCATCACGCATGACCTCGGCGTCGTCGCGCAGATCGCCGACTCGGTCATCGTCATGTACGGCGGTCGGGTCCTCGAGCGCGCGGACGTCTTCACACTCTTCGACTCGCCCCAGCACCCGTACACGGACGCCCTGCTGCGCACGAAGCCGGTGCTGGGCCAGCGCGCCCATCGCCTGGCGACGATCTCCGACGAGGTGCGCCGCATCGCGCTCGCCGGCCCGACGGGAGCGGCCTCATGACCGCCCCGCTCGTCGAGGTGACCGACCTCACGAAGCACTTCTCCGTCCGCGGCCCGGGCAAGACGCGCGAGGTCGTCAAAGCCGTCGACGGCGTGAGCCTCGAGATCTCGTCGGGCGAGATGTTCGGCCTCGTCGGCGAGTCGGGAAGCGGTAAGACGACGCTCGGCCAGTCGATTCTGCGCATGCACGAGCCCACGAGCGGATCCGTGAGGTTCCGGGGCCGGGACATCCTGCCGCTGCGGCGCAGGGAGATGACGGCGCTGCGACCCGCGATGCAGTACGTGTTCCAGGATCCGTTCAGTGCGCTCAACCCCCGGTTGACGATCGCCGACGCGATCGGCGAGCCGATGCGCACGCACGGTCTTGCAACGCGCGACGACGAGCGCGCCAAGGTCGCCGCCGTTCTCGAATCGTGCGGTCTGGACGGGGACGTGCTCGACCGCTTCCCCCACGAATTCTCCGGCGGGCAGCGTCAGCGCATCGTCATCGCGCGTGCAATGGCGCTGGAGCCGGCTTTCGTCATCGCCGACGAACCCGTCTCGGCGCTCGACGTCTCGATCCAAGCGCAGATCATCAATCTGTTCAGCGACCTGAGCGACGAGCGGAGCACAGCGTTCCTGTTCATCTCGCACGATCTCGGGATCGTCGAGCACCTGTGTACGCGCGTCGCCATCATGTACCGCGGTCGCATCGTGGAACAGGGCACGCGCGAGCAGATCTTCGATCGTCCGCTCCATCCGTACACGCGCGAGCTGCTCGACGCCGTGCCCGTGCCGGATCCGCGACGGCGCGAGCGCCGCGGCGCCCGCCGGGAGTCGAGGGAATGGGCGAACGGAGAACCCACGGAGCTGCGCGACGTCGGAGACGGCCACCTCGTCGCGTGGGACGGGTGAGGCGCAGGTAGCCTGGTCTCATGGTCTCCGCCGCGCCCCTCGCCGACGATCTCTCCCTCGCCCTGCGTCTCGCCGACGCGGCCGACGCGGAGACGATGAGGCGTTTCGACCGCGCGGATCTCTCGGTCAGCCTCAAGGCCGATCGGTCGCACGTCACCGAGGCCGACTTGGCATCGGAGAGTGCGATCCGGGCGCTCATCGAGAAGGAGCGCCCGGACGACGCGATCTTCGGCGAAGAATATGGCTCCACGGCGCCGGCGGCGCGCCGGTGGATCCTCGATCCGATCGACGGCACGGCGAACTTTCTGCGCGGTGTTCCTGCGTGGGGCACGATGATCGCTCTCGAGATCAGCGGAACCATCGCGCTCGGCGTCGTCAGCATGCCCGCCCTCGGTCGTCGATGGTGGGCGGGCAACGGCCTCGGTGCCTGGACGAACGGCGCAGCGGAACCGCGTCGCATCGCCGTATCCGACGTACCGACGCTCGATGAGGCCTCGCTCAGCTTCCAGTCGATCGCACAGTGGCGCGATGCCGGGCACCTCGATGAGCTCCTGCGCCTGCAGGCCCGAGTGTGGCGCGACCGCGCCTACGGCGATGTCTGGGCCTACATGCTCCTGGCGGAGGGCCGGCTCGATATCGTCGGTGAGTTCGACGTCAAGGAATACGACATCGCGGCGGCGGCGGCGATCGTGCGTGAGGCGGGTGGGCGTTTCACGTCGCTCGAGGGGTCCGATCGTCTCGACACGCTCTCGGCGATCGCGACGAACGGCCTGCTGCACGACGCTGTTCTCGGCGTACTCACTGAGGCAGCCGAGTGACGACTCTGCGGCGCGGTATCGCGACGGTCGGCGGCATCCTCGCCGCGGCTGCCATGCTCGTCGCCTGCAGCGAATCCTCGGACGCGGATGCTCCCGCCGCCACGGAGAGCGCGGAGCCGGGCTCCCCGACGTGCGAGTCGATTCTGCGTCCGTCGTTCGTCGATGAGCTCACCGACCTCGGGTGGGCCGCACAGGAGCGTCCCTTCCAGATCGGCGAGCACGAGGTGCCCGGCGGGGTGCAGTGCGTGTGGGGCGACCTCACGAATGGCACAGATCTTGCACAGATGTACGGCTGGGCGCCGATCGACGCCGAAACTGCCGTCGAACTCCAGGAGTATCTCGAGGAGAACGGCTGGGTTCGGGAGGAAGGCGACCACTACGTCTACCTCACCGAGGATCCGAGCCTCATCGGCTATCTCGAAGAGGGCGAGTACGGCATCACGTACCAGTTCGCCGACGGATGGGTGGCGCTGGCCGATTCGAAGTCGGGCCTCGATCTCGTCACGTGGCGCGGATGACGGATTGCCCATTGCATCCTGGGCGATGACGTGCAACGCTCAGAGATGTACTGACCGTCGATCAAAGGAGGCAATTATGGGACTGGACGACAAGATCTCAGCCGCTGCTGACAAGGCCAAGGGCAACGCCAAGGAGGCTGTGGGCAAGGCCACCGACGACGACGACAAGGTCGCCGAAGGCAAGGCCGACCAGCTCAAGGGCGATCTCAAGGACAAGGTCGAAGAGGCGAAGGACAAGATCAAGAAGTCTCTCGACTGACCAGCGATGAGATCCGCGGCCCCCTGCTTCGGCAGGGGGCCGCGTTCGTTGTGCCGGCACAAAAATAACCCCCGCGATCCCTACGGAGAGTAAGGACCACGGGGGTTCGCAGCGCGTGTATGCGATCGGTGGAGCTGGGGGGAATCGAACCCCCGTCCAGTACTGGGTCACTGGGGTTTCTCCGGGCGCAGTCTGTGGAGACGTTCTGCTCGGCTCCGATCTTTAGCACAGACACATAGATCGACGAGCCCAGTCGCGGAAAAGTCCCATAACGCGTCACGACGCCGCGTTACAGCAAGATCCCTAGATGACGCCAGGATCCGTGTCGGGATCAACCACGGCCTGACGGACTATCGGGCTCGCTTAGGCAGCGAGGGCGAAGTCAGTGCGCTTAGAGTTGGCACTTATTTGTTTTGCAGGGGGCGTTTACGAGACAACCCTGCGTCCTCGGCCCGCTTCTCACAGATCAGCAGCGACTGTCGAAACCGATCAGCCCCGTTGATCCTTCTTCCGAAGGGAACCTCATACACACGCTGTGGAATTGCCATCGTGCTCTCGCACGAATCATCCGAGATCTCTCCCGAGCAGTTCAGTCTACAGGATGAGACGACGGTACGGGTGACACGCCTTCGTCATCGGGCGTCCGTCGGCGAGAGGGTCGGGACACCGCGCCGGCTCATGCAGCGAGGTCACAACGGGAAGTTGACGAGGACCACGAACGTGAGGGTGCCGAGTCCGACGCTCAGCAGCGTGCGCCGCCCGAACAGCAGGTGCACCGCGATCGTCACGCCCGTCGCGATGACCGCCGGCACGAGGTATTGCGCGTTCTCGATGATCGTGGAGTGGAAGGTCGAGGCCGCCAGGATCGCGAGGATGCCGACGGGCATCCACACGCTGAGCGCGCGCACGACCCGCGATTCGCGCAGCGGTTTGAGGATCGCGAACGGAATCGCCCGCAGTCCGAGTGTGATGACGAAGGCGATCGCAAGCACCGCGATGATGTAACCGGTACCGGGGATCATGTGATCGCCCCTTTCTTCCGTGCGATCACGAAGCGGATCGCCAGTAGTACGAGGAAGATCACCATCGCCGTGAACAGCGCCTGCTGCGGCAGCGCGATGATCGCGATGGCAAAGCTGAGCGCCGCCAGCAGGAGCGACGGCACCTGATCCCATGTGCGGCACGCATCGAGCGTGAGCGTGATGAACAGCGCGCAGAGCGCGAACTCGAGCCCTTCGATGGGTGCGGTCAGGAGCGATCCGATGAGCAGCCCCATGAGGCCGCCGCCGATCCAGTACGACTGCAGGAACGCCTGCAGCGCGATGAGTCGCGGCGCAGTCCACGTGCCGGGGTGCGACGCGGTGATCGCATACGCCTCGTCGGTGAGCGCATACACCGAATAGGCCGTGGCGAGCGGGTTCCGCACCGCTCCGAGAGGGAAGGAGAACGCGTAGAACACGTGTCGGAAGTTCACGAGCAGCGTCGTGAGCGCGATCGTCGCGAGCGGAGTCCCCGCAGACGTCAGCCCGACGAGCAGCAGCTCGAGCGATCCCGCGTATCCGAAGACCGACAGCGCCGGCCCCGCCCAGAGCGGCAGGTCGGACTGCGCCACGAGCAGCCCGAACGCGATTCCCAGGGGGAAGAGACCCAGACCTGCTGAGAGCGACGCAGCGATCCCGGCTGAGATCTCCCGCCGCCTCCAGCCCGGTTCACGGACGACATTCATCACTCGCCCATCGTCTCAGAGCGCCGGGAGGGAGCCGCAACCATCCGGGCCGGCGACGGCGACGCCCGCGTATGATCCGCCTGCGCCCGCTCCCGAGTCAGAGCGACACGAGCGCGCATCCAGCGGCCGCGGCGGCGACGCATGCGATGAGCGCAGCGAGCGATCCGAGCGCACCCGCGGTCAGGCGCCGGTCGAGCAGCAGATGGGCGGCATCGACGCTGGCCGTGCTGAAGGTCGTGTATCCGCCGAGCAGTCCGACCCCGAGGACTGTGGCGACGTCACCCGTCAACGCGCCTGTCACCGTCCCGAGCGCGAACGACCCCGTCAGGTTCACGAGCAGAATGCCCCACGGGTATCGACGGCGCAACCGCGCGGGAACCGCGTTGTCGATGAGATACCGCAGGGCCGCGCCGATACCGCCCGCGATGCCCACAGCGAGCGCGAGGAGCACGAGGCTCATCGCTCTGCCGTTCGGATCAGCGGCCACCGACGCCCGAGCAGGATCCCGACTGCCGCGCACGCGACGCCGAGCACAACGGACACGAGCGCGTACGCGATCCCGACGCCCACAGATCCGTTCACGATCGCGTCGAACGAACCGACAGCGAGCGTGCTGTACGTCGTGTACCCGCCGAGCAGGCCCGTGCCGAGAAACAGACGAACGCGCATACGAGGGCCTGTATCGGCACCGCGCACCGCGAGCGCCGAGAGCAGCCAGCCGAGCACGAATGACCCGCTGAGGTTGATGAGGAGGGTGCCGAGCGGAATGCCCGCGGCGTCTGGAATCGCCCTGCTCAGCAGGAATCGCGCGACCGTGCCGAGTGCACCGCCGAGGCCGACGAGGATCGCGGGATGCAGCGTCTTCATCGTCTCCTCGTCTCGCAGCGTCATCTCATTATCGCGGCTCCGATCCGCCGTCGACGGTTTGCAACGCGTGTGGACACGAGAGAATCGACAGATGGATGACCTGCACGTGCCGCCCGGGCCCGGCGCCCCGCGGGGGCTCTGCGTGCCCGCCGCCGAGCTGGTCGAACAGTTCTCCCGCGCATCCGGTCCCGGCGGCCAGGGCGTCAACACCACCGATTCGCGGGTGCAGCTCAGCCTCGATGTCGCGCGCACGACTGCCCTGACCGATGCGCAGCGCGCCCGCGTACTCGCACGCCTCGCGTCGCGGCTGAACGACGGCGTCATCACGATCGCCGCGTCGGAGGAGCGCGCCCAGCGCCGCAATCGTCAGGCGGCCCGGCAGCGCCTCGCGGATCTCCTGCGGGAGGCGCTCATGCCGGAGGTCGCGCGCCGGAAGACGAAGCCCACACGAGGATCTCAGCGACGGCGTCTCGAGGGGAAGCGCCAGCGAGCCATCACGAAGAAGGCGCGCCGCAGACCGGACGCCGAGTGACGGCGTCTCAGAGCTCGAGCAGGCGCCGCGCGTTGTCGGCATAGAGTCCGGGCAGCAGACGCCGCGGGATGTCCGCCGCGGTGATCGCCCAGCGTCCCTGCGGCGGAACGTCGTCACCGGGCGCGTAATCGAAGCTCTCGTCGTCGGTCTCGAGGAACCGGAAGTGCGTGAGCAGATCCTGCCGATCGAGGGGGAACGCGTCGGTGCCGAACAGGACGCGATCCGGGAACCGCTCGACGAGCCGGCGGAACCGCCGCGGCTGGCGACCGAGCTCGGCGAGCCGGCCCGCGATGTCGATCGAGAGGTTCGGCGACGCCTCGAGCAGCCGCTCGACCCGGTCGAGGTCCTCGGCCGCGCAGCCGACGTGCGCGCCGATGTACCGCGTGCCGGGGGTCACGGCCACCAGCCCGCCCAGCGCGTCGATCAGCTCGTCGAACGACGGAAATCGCGAGCGATCGGCGAACGACCACTGCGGCATGGCCGAGAGCTCGTCGATGCGCTCGTTTCGATGATCGGCCGGGTCGAAGAACGCTCGCGGGTCGGCGACGTGGATAAGCACGGGAAGCCCGAGCTCCCCCGCGACGCCCAGCAGGTGGACGACCTCGGGCGTGTCGGGCATCACGAGCGCGCCGTCACTCCCCCGAACGACGAGCCCGAGGTCCTTCCATACCTTGACCCCACGCGCGCCGCGCGCGGCCGATTCCCGCAGCTCGCGCTCGAGCGACGCGACGCCGTCGGGCTCTGCCACTCGGCGCCAATCGATGTGGCAGAACGTGAGGAAGCGCTCCGGGAATGCGCGGTCATACCGGTCGAGGTTGGCCTCCAGCTCATCGCCCCAACGACCGTCGAGATTCACGATCGCCGCGAGGTTCGTCTCATCCATGAGATCGATCAGGCGACCGACCTCGGGCGCGCACCAGTCCCCCGTGAGCCAGCGGCCGAGGTGGTTGTGCGCGTCGATGGCGGGAACGGCCGACCGCTCGACGAGCGTCGTCGGCACCTGAAGCTGCGCGCGCGGCCGCCAGTCCGCGAGCCGCAGCGACGGAGCGGGTGCCTGCGCGGTCGTCGAGGCGATCAGATCGGCATCAGCATGCGGCATAGACGTACTCGTCATCGTCGGCGGAGACGAGCTCCTCGTCGCGGAGGATCGTGAGCGGTGCGCGGTCGTCGAGCGCGCAGACGTCGTCGAAGGTCATGTCGGCGTCGGCGAGCGCATCGGGGTACTCGATCTGCAGCACGTGATCGCCGTACACCGCGGTGTACGCGTCGCATTCCTCCCACACGCCGCATTCTTCGGTGACCGCGAAATCGAACCCGATATCGGTGTGCGCGAATTCCGTGATCTCCGCGGCGTTCTTCTGCGCGATCGCCATGCCGCCGTCGTGCGCGAGCGCGACGTACGCGGCCGCGAGCTCGTGGGCGCCGTCCTCATCGATCTCGTCGAACCGCGTCCACGTGTCGAGATTGTCGATCTCGACGGCGTCGAATCCGTCGGAGGCGCACCCGTCGATCACGGGCGCGATGATGTCGAGGATGCCCTCGCGCTGCTCGGCGGTGCTCGGATCGAGGATGTACTCGTCGGGCCACTCGGGATCGATCACGAGACTGCCCTCGGCATCGTGCAGCAGCAGGTCGTCGCGCTCCAG
>Ga0308157_10004183_pt1 | contig 19530 bp, 16 predicted proteins | sample PhyBR1_FD_201035 | JGI IMG/M metagenome (GOLD analysis project Ga0308157, IMG submission 201035) | Phyllosphere microbial communities from UC Gill Tract Community Farm, Albany, California, United States - DLSLB.R1 | ecosystem: Host-associated > Plants > Phyllosphere > Unclassified | place: USA...
TGATGGCGTCTTTGCAAGCAACCACCGCGCTGATGGGCATCGGCCTCGCGGTGCTCATCCTCTACCTGATTCGCAGGGACCACCTGTATTTGATGCACGGCCTGTTCTGGGTCGTGGTGGCGGGCGCTGCCGCCATGCTGGGCGCCTGGCCCGGGCTGATCGATCGCCTTGCCAAGCTGCTGGGCATCAGCTATCCCCCTGCGTTGCTCTTGCTTTTGGCCAGCATGGTGCTTTTGGTGAAGTCGCTGCACACCGACATGGTGAACACCCGCATCGAGAGAGACGTTCGCCGGCTGAACCAGCGGTTGGCCCTGCTGCAGGCGGACAACGAAAGCCTGCGCGCGCGTGTGATGGGCGACGGACCTCAGCCATGACCGAGGCGCAGCCGTTACTGCCGGTGATTCTGTGCGGCGGGTCGGGCACGCGCCTGTGGCCTCTGTCGCGAGAGGCCTATCCCAAGCAATTTCTGACCTTGGCCGGCTCTCGCACCATGTTGCAGGACACTGCGCTGAGACTGCAGGGCTGGGCCCCTGAAATCGGCATTGCCGCGGACCCCATCCTCGTCTGCAATACCGAACACCGCTTCGTGGCCGCCAGCCAGCTGCTGGCCGTCGGCATCCGCAAAGCACGTGTGCTGCTGGAGCCGGTCGGCCGCAACACGGCGCCCGCGCTGACCCTGGCTGCCATGCAGGCAGGGGTCGAGGGGCACGATCCCGTCATGCTGGCCATGCCGGCCGACCACGTCGTGCAGGATCTGCCGGCGTTTCATGCCGCAGTCCGGCGGGCTTTCTCCATCGCCGAAGCTGGCGGGCTGGTGACGTTCGCCGTCGTGCCGGACCGGCCGGAAACGGGCTATGGGTACATACAGTGCCACCCGGCGGGCGCGGAGGGCCCCGGCATCCACCGGATCGCCAGCTTCGCCGAAAAACCCGACGTTCCGACTGCGCAGCGCTACCTGGACGCTGGCGACTATTTCTGGAACAGCGGCCTTTTCATGGTGCGCGCCAGCCAGTGGATTGCCGCCATCCGCGCCTGCCGCCCCGACATTCTTTCGGCTTGCGAATCCGCCATGCAGGGCGCGCAGCGAGACCTCGACTTCATCCGGCCCGACGTAACCGCCTTCGAAGCTTGCCCGTCTGACTCCATCGATTACGCCGTCATGGAACGGTTGCCCCTGATGCCCGAAGTAGGCATTCCCACCTTCGCGGTCGCGCTGCAGGCCGGCTGGTCGGACCTGGGCGCGTGGGATGCATTGTGGAACGTGCTCGAACGGGACAGTGACGGCAACGCCACCGTCGGCGATGCGCTGCTGGAAAACAGCGAAAACACGCTGTTGATGTCCACGCACCGGCTCGTGGCGGGCGTGGGCCTGGACCACATCGTCGTCGTCGAAACACCCGATGCGGTGCTGGTGGCCGACAAGCGCCGGACGCAGGAGGTCAAACACATCGTGGCTCGGCTGAAACAGGAAGGGCATGCCCTGGCCCACCACCACCGCAAAGTGCACCGGCCATGGGGCTGGTACGACGCCATCGACAGCGGCGAGCGCTTTCAGGTCAAACGGATCGTGGTGAACCCCGGTGCCCGCCTGAGCATGCAAATGCACTACCACCGTGCAGAACATTGGGTGGTGGTGCGGGGCACGGCGGAAATCACCAATGGCGACGACACCTATCTGCTGGCGCAAAACGAATCCACGTTCATTCCCGTGGGCCGACGCCACCGTTTGGCCAATCCCGGAAAGACACCCCTTGAGATCATCGAAGTGCAGTCCGGCGACTATTTGGGCGAGGACGATATCGTCCGCTTCGACGACATCTATGGTCGGTCTACCAATGCGGAAGGCCTTTCGTGATGAACTGCCTTCAGTCTGCTCACCATGGCGTTAGGCCAGCCCACCTGACCCCTCCCGACCGGAATAGCCTAGTTGTCATCCACGCCTGACCAGGCTCTATTTCTCCCGATATAAAAACATGAATCTAGAACAAGCAAGCATTGCCGTGATCGGTCTCGGCTACGTGGGATTGCCCCTGGCAGTGGAGTTTGGCAAGCAGCGCCAGGTCATCGGCTTCGACATCAATGCGGCACGCATCGCCGAGCTGCAGTCCGGCAAGGACAGCACCCTGGAGGTGACCCCGGAGGATCTGCAGGTGGCTCGCCATCTGCAGTACAGCGCCAACCCTGAAGACCTGCGCCATTGCAAAGTCTTCATCGTCACGGTGCCCACGCCCGTGGACAAGGCCAATCGCCCGGACATGTCGCCACTGGTCAAGGCCAGCGAAACCGTCGGCAAAGTCATGCCGGAAGGCGCCGTGGTCATTTATGAATCCACCGTGTACCCCGGTGCCACCGAAGAGGTGTGCGTGCCGGTACTCGAACGGTTCAGTGGCAAGACATTCAACGTGGGCTTCTTTTGCGGCTACAGCCCAGAGCGCATCAACCCCGGCGACCGGGTCAACACGCTGACCAAGATCAAGAAGATCACCAGCGGCAGCACCCCCGAGGTGGCCGATGCCGTGGATGCCCTGTACGGCAGCATCATCACCGCCGGAACCCACAAGGCAAGCAGCCTGAAGGTGGCCGAGGCCGCCAAGGTCATCGAGAACACGCAACGCGACCTGAACATCGCCCTGGTGAACGAGTTGTCAGTCATTTTCGAGCGGCTGGGCATCGACACGCTCGACGTGTTGGAGGCCGCAGGCAGCAAGTGGAACTTCCTGCCGTTCCGTCCAGGTCTGGTGGGTGGGCACTGCATTGGCGTCGATCCTTACTACCTGACCCACAAGGCCGAGGAAGTGGGCTACCACCCCCAGGTCATCCTGGCCGGGCGCCGCATCAACGACAACATGGCGCGGTATGTGGCCCGCAACACCATCCGCCTGATGCTCAAGAATGGCATGGATGTGCCGCGCTGCCGCATCGGCATCCTGGGCATCACCTTCAAGGAAAACTGCCCCGACATTCGCAACAGCAAAGTGGTCGACATGGTGCGGGAGTTCCTCGCATGGGGCGCAGACGTGGTTATCGCCGACCCTTGGGCCAGCGCCGAAGAGGTGGACCACGAGTACAGCCTGCCTTTGGGGCGCGTCGATGCGGACCATCCTGTGGACGCCTTGGTGGTCGCCGTTGGCCATAACGAATACCGGCAGGCCACGCCTGCGGAATTGCGTGCGTACTGCCGTGGCACGCAGCCAGTACTGGCCGACGTGAAAAGCCTTTACGACCGTCACCAAGCCGCAGAGGCTGGCTTTACCGTTTTTCGCCTGTAATTCTTCCTCGGACCCGACATGAAAAATTTCGCCCTCATCGGCGCCGCCGGCTATATCGCGCCGCGCCACATGCGCGCCATACAAGACACAGGCAACCACTTGGCGGTGGCGTATGACATCAACGACTCGGTCGGCATCATCGACAGCATTTCTCCGCAAAGCGACTTCTTTACTGAATTCGAGCGCTTCGCGGAGCATGCCCATCAACTCAAACGCAATGCTGCGACGGCCCTGGACTACGTGTCCATCTGCTCGCCCAACTACCTGCACCATGCCCACATCGCCGCAGGCCTGCGCCTGGGCTGCGACGTCATTTGCGAAAAGCCACTGGTACCCACGCCCCAGTTGATGGATGAGCTGGCGCGGGTCGAGCAGGAAACGGGAAAGCGCGTTTTCAACATCCTGCAACTGCGCCACCACGACGCGATCCTGAAGCTGCGGGAAAAGGTAGCTGCCGCCCCGAAGGACACCAAGTTCGACGTCGAGCTGACCTACATTACCTCGCGCGGCAAGTGGTATCTGGAAAGCTGGAAGGGCGACCCACGCAAGTCATTTGGCGTGGCCACCAACATCGGGGTGCACTTCTTCGACATGCTGCACTTCATCTTCGGCAAACTTCAGAACAATCGCATTCACTTGAGCGAAGAAACCAAGGCGGCTGGCTATCTGGAATACGAGCGGGCCCGGGTGCGGTGGTTTTTGTCCATCGATGCCAACGACCTGCCGGACAGCGTCAAAGGCAAGAAACCTACGTACCGCAATATCGACGTCAGCGGCGAGCAACTCGAGTTCTCCGAAGGCTTCACCGATCTGCACACGACCAGCTATCGTGAAATTTTGGCCGGCCGGGGATACGGCTTGGCGGATGCGCGGCATTGCATCGAAACGGTGGATGTGATCCGCAGCGCTTCTATTGCGAGCGATACGGATGAGCGTGTGCATCCCTTTGTGCGCCGGAAGGGGTATTGAGAGCATGGAAGCTTCCGGTCTGAAGCCGCTTTCTCAACTCCAGTTACTTTTAGGGGATGTGCAGGGCGCGCTCAAACTTTGGCGTTTCTGGCTTCATCTCGGGCTGGAAGATATCCTTAAGCAATACCGCCGTTCATTTTTAGGCCCGGTATGGATATCTATCAATACGGCAATTTTTATTGGCGCCTTTGGTTTGATCGGGTCTCAGGTTTTCAAGATTGACATCAAAACCTATTTGCCTTTCTTCTGTGTCAGTCATGTGCTGTTTCTGTTTATTTCTCAGTGCATTTCCGACAGTTGTCAGACATTTATTGCTTCAAGCGCGTTTCTAAAACAAACGCCTTATCCCAAAACTGCATTCGGTTTGCGGGTGATCTGGCGGAATTTGCTGATGATGGGTCACAATATTCCGATTGCCTTGATCGTTCTTTTGGCTTTTGGACGTTTGGATGATGTGAAGCCGGTGCCATTTATATTTGGGCTGGCATTTACAGTGATATGTGCGGCATTGGTTTCATGCATTTTGGGTGCTCTGTGTGCCCGCTTTCGCGATATACCAATGATCGTCACCAGTTTGATGCAAATTGCGATGTTTCTCACGCCGGTAATGTGGCAAGCCTCGCAACTCAGTGAGCGAGCACAACTGATTGTCCACGTCAATCCATTGGCTGCATTTCTTGATTTAGTGAGAGCTCCAGTGTTGGGACAGTCGGTAGACCCCAACAGCTACCTGATGGCAGGTGTCACTTTTATAGCTTTGTTGTTGGCGTTTTTTACGGTATTTCTCCAGAGCCGTCGCCGGCTCGTTTACTGGCTCTGATCATGGCAAGCATTGAACTCGAGCGGGTGAATGTCGATTTCCCTTTGTTTTCATCGCGTTCACGTGGGCTGCTGAATACGCTTTTAGGTAAAGCGCAAGGCCATAGAGGTCGAATAGAAGACATAGGCCATGGTGCGATAGCGGTTCGTGCTCTTCGTGACATCAGTCTGTCGCTCAAAGATGGCGATCGGATGGGCTTGATAGGGCGTAACGGGGCGGGTAAATCCACCATGCTTCGTGTGTTGTCCAGTGTGTATGAGCCTACATCAGGAGTAATGAGAGCATCTGGGCATATCTCTTCACTGATCGACCTAATGCTGGGTATGGATCCTGATGCTAGCGGCTACGAGTTCATTGCAACACGGTGCGTCGTGATGGGTATCGGCAGCAGAGAGGCTAAAGAGTTGGTCCCTGATATTGAAGAGTTCACAGAGTTGGGTGACTATCTTCATTTGCCAGTGCGTACGTATTCATCCGGAATGATGCTGCGTCTTGCTTTCGCCGTTTCCACCGCTGTCGCTCCGGACATTCTGCTGATGGACGAAATGATTGGAGTAGGCGATGCTCAGTTCATTGATAAAGCACGCATTCGACTGGAAAATATGATGAGCAAGGTCAAGATCTTGGTGCTCGCTTCTCACAATGACTCCATTTTGAAGACATTCTGTAATACCGGCATATGGCTGAACGAAGGCCAAATTCGCATGCAGGGCAGTATTGACGATTGTTTGGCCGCTTACCATGCTGTTTAATTGATTGTTTTATAAAGCATAATTGAAATGTCTTATACCGCACATCCAACTTCTATTATTGATGCGGGAGCGCAAATCGGCGAGGGAACCCGTATTTGGCACTGGGTTCATATCTCGGCCGGTGCTCGGATTGGTCGGGAATGCTCATTCGGACAGAACGTATATGTAGGAAATGACGTTGTAATCGGCAATAACGTTAAGGTTCAAAATAATGTCAGTGTGTATGATGCGGTATTTTTAGAGGACGACGTTTTTTGCGGCCCAAGTGTCGTCTTTACAAACGTCTATAACCCACGCAGCAGTGTGGTGCGCAAAGACGAATATAGGAGCACTCGGGTATGCAAAGGAGCCACACTCGGAGCTAATGCGACAGTTGTCTGTGGAGCCACCATCGGACCGCATGCATTTGTTGCCGCTGGCGCCGTGATCAATCGCGACGTAAAGGCATATGCGCTCGTTGCAGGTGTTCCTGCTCGACAAATCGGTTGGATGAGCGAACATGGAGAGCGTCTGGATCTACCACTGACCGGATCCGCAGAAGCACTTTGCCCGCGGACGGAACAGCTTTACCGTTTGATTGACGGCGAGTTGCAACGAGCTTAATGCGTCACCGCCACATGGAGTTGAAATGGAATTCATCGACCTCAAAGAACAATACAAGCGGCTTAAAGCGGACATCGATGCACGCGTTCAAAAAGTGCTTGATCATGGCCAGTACATACTCGGACCAGAAGTTTATGAGCTAGAGGAGCAATTGGCTGTTTATACAGGCGCTAAGTATTGCATTACAGTGGCAAATGGCACCGATGCACTTCAAATTGTGCAGATGGCATTAGGGATTGGTCCTGGGGACGAAGTCATTACTCCGGGATTTACTTATATCGCCACTGCTGAGACCGTTGCGCTTCTCGGTGCTACGCCGGTCTATGTGGATGTGTCTCCCGATACGTGTAATCTCGACCCTCTATTATTAGAGGCGGCAATCACACCGCGAACCAAGGCCATCATTCCGGTGAGTCTGTATGGACAGTGTGCAGATTTTGATCTCATCAATGAGATAGCCGCTAAATATCACATTCCTGTGATTGAGGATGCCGCTCAAAGTTTTGGTGCTACCCGTAAAGGTCGCAGAAGTTGCAATCTGACTACCGTAGCTTGCGCCAGTTTCTTCCCCAGCAAACCGCTAGGTTGCTATGGGGACGGCGGAGCCATTTTCACAAGTGACGAAGAGTTAGCAAAAGTGATTCGTCAGATCTCGCGCCATGGGCAGGATCGTAGATATCACCACGTTCGCGTAGGAGTCAATAGTCGATTGGATACTTTGCAAGCAGCGGTGCTGCTCGGGAAACTGGTGGTTTTTGATGAGGAGCTGGAAAAACGCCAGATGCTCGCTGAGCAATATACAAGCCAATTACTTCAAGTGAGTCAACTATCTTGCCCTGTCGTTGAAAGTGGCAACTCTAGCGCTTGGGCACAGTACACGATCAGATCAAATAATCGTGAAAAACTTCAGTATGTGCTTAAAAATTTCAATATTCCCACTGTAGTTCATTATCCGCTTCCTCTCAATAAGCAGCCTGCGGTTGAAAATAGCAGTACACCATTACCAGTAGGAGATAAGTTGGCGAATGAGGTACTCAGTTTGCCAATGAGTCCTTACTTAAGTGGCTCAGATCAATCTCTGGTGATCGAAAAGATTAAAATTTTTTACGCCGAAAATTGATTTTCGGCTACGTCAGTAGGCTTCATTAATGAAGCTATGCATAAACAAATTTAACAGACAAAAGGATTTATTGTGGATATCAAAAATAAGCGTTTCGTTGTGATCGGTGGTGGTGGATTGATTGGTTCCCATACTGTTGATCGGCTCTTAAAAGAGGACGTCGCGGAAGTGGTGATTTATGACAACTTTGTGCGTGGTCGCATGGAGAACTTGGCTGAATCCCTCAAAGATCCTCGAGTTAAGATTTTCGAGGCCGGCGGCGATATTCTTCAAACAGATATATTGGATGCTGCACTTAAAGGTGTCGATGGAGTTTTTCACCTTGCCGCACTGTGGCTTCTGCAATGCCATGAGTATCCTAGAACAGCCTTCGAAACTAACGTTCGCGGGACTTTTAACGTCATGGATGCGTGCGTAAAAAACGGAGTGAAGCGACTGGTTTATTCTTCTTCAGCTTCTGTCTATGGCGATGCCGTAGAGGAGCCGATGACAGAAGATCATCCATTCAACAATAAAAATTTTTATGGGGCCACGAAGATTGCGGGTGAAGCATTTCTGCGAGCCTACCACCATCGCTACGGTCTGAATTATGTTGGACTTCGATATATGAATGTATATGGGCCACGACAGGATTACCATGGGGCATATATTGCGGTGATCATGAAGATGCTAGACGCAATAGATAGTGGCAATAGTCCCACCATCATGGGAGATGGATCTGAGGCATTTGATTTTGTTGCCGTGGAGGACTGTGCACTGGCGAATGTGTGTGCGATGAAAGCTGAGGCAGCGGACGAGTTTTATAACGTTGGAACCGGTAAACGTACGTCATTAAAGGAACTGGCGGAAAAACTGTTGCGGATCACAGGTTCCACCAAAGAAATCACATATGCCCCCCGTAGCCAAGCCACGCTTGTACGCAATCGAATTGGAAGCCCTAAAAAAGCAAATAAGGAAATTCAGTTCAGTGCAGAAATCGACTTGGACCAAGGCTTGCGTAAATTGATTGACTGGCGAGCCTCGCACAAAGCAGAGGTTGCTGCCCGTCGTGCTTCCGTAGGTCTTTGAGGTACTGAGCGTGTGCGGCATCGCGGGTTACTACAACACAGATCAGCATCCGGCCTCGGCGGTCGTGATCAAGCGCATGACCGATGCGATTGCACACCGAGGACCAGACGGTGAAGGGAGCTATGTGCGTGAGGCATTGGCCCTAGGCCATAGACGTCTTGCCATTATTGACCTTTCACCCGGCGGACATCAGCCTAAAGCCTCCGAGGATGGCCGCTATATTATTACTTTCAACGGAGAAATTTATAATTATAAAGAAATTCGTTTGGAATTAGAAAGTCTCGGCCGCCATTTTCATACTCATAGTGATACGGAAGTCTTACTTTATGCTTTTGTCGAATGGGGCACCAAATGCTTCAGCCGGCTCAATGGTATGTTTGCTCTGGCAATTTGGGATAATGCTGAGCGAACGTTGACTCTTGCGCGTGATCGTTATGGAGTAAAGCCGCTTTACTATCATAATTCAGGAAAATCTTTTGTCTTTGGATCGGAGATCAAAGCGATTTTTGCGCATGGCGTTGTTAGGCCTAAAATTGATTCGGTTGGATTATTTGAGTATTTGAGCTTTCAAAATTTCCTGGCGGATCGAACTATATTTGACGGCATCAGCTTATTTCCTGCAGGTACATTTGCGACGATTAGGAGTACCAATACTGGGTCTGTTGAGGCTAAATTCAACCAATATTGGGATTATCAATTCATTGAGCCAGAGTGTCCTCGACAGCCTGAAGAATATGCTGAAGAGTTGGACCGACTCTTCGTGCAAGCAGTTTCTCGGCAACTGATAAGTGATGTAGATGTCGGGGCCTATTTGAGTGGGGGAATGGACAGCGGATCCATCACCGCTGTGGCTGCGCAGCAAATTCCCTACATGAAGACATTTACTTGCGGCTTCGATTTAAATTCCGCTTCTGGAATCGAATTAGGATTTGATGAGCGCCCCACGGCAGAGTACATGTCTTACCTCTTTAAAACTGAGCACTATGAAATGGTTCTCAAGGCAGGAGACATGGAGCGCGTTATGCCAAAGTTGGCTTGGCATATCGAAGAGCCACGGGTGGGACAAAGCTACCCTAATTATTATGCCGCGCAATTGGCCAGCAAGTTTGTAAAAGTTGTACTCTCTGGCGCAGGGGGCGATGAGTTATTTGGTGGATATCCATGGAGATATTATAGGGCGGTGGTAAATAATGATTTCGATCATTACATAGATAAATATCATGCTTTCTGGCAGCGTTTGATTCCTCAGGGAAAGATGTCCACTGCAATGGGGCCGGTCTGGGCCGACGTTCAACATATTGATTCACGGGACTTATTCAAGTCTGTTTTTCAAAAACGGCCGCAGAACATTGGTAGACCAGAAGATTACATCAATCACTCTCTATACTTTGAAGCGAGAACGTTCCTTCATGGGCTTCTGGTGGTTGAGGATAAATTGAGCATGGCGCATGGAATCGAAACTCGGGTTCCGTTCTTGGATAATGATCTCGTAGATTTTTCTATGCAGCTACCCGCTCGTATGAAACTTGGTAACTTGGGAGAAGTTGTCAAGCTTAACGAAAATGAGCCCGGTGCTAAAACTGCGAAATATTTCCAAAAAACGAAAGATGGAAAATTATTACTGCGGCAAGTGATGCAGAGATTGCTGCCGCCAATAATTACAGATCGAGAAAAACAAGGGTTTTCCGCGCCAGATGCAAGTTGGTTCAAGGGTGAGAGTATTGATTACGTTAAACGAACATTGCTCAGTCCGAATGCGTTAACTCATCAATATCTGGATCGTGACTATATTAGCGAAATTATCAGGCAACACGGAAATGGTGAGATGAACCACCGGTTGCAGATCTGGTCGCTTATTAGCCTCGAATCCATGATCAGGCAGTACATAAAATGAATAGTAATATTGCGCCAGTTGAGAGGCAGTACAAAGTCTTGCACATTGGTAATATAGCTAACAATGCGTATCTGAATGCCAAACTGCTTTTAAAGCGGGGGGTTAAATCAGACGTTATTTGTGCAGATTACTACCATATCATGGGTACGCCAGAATGGGAAGACGCTATTTTCGATTTCGAAGGAATCGATCATTTCAATCCGGATTGGAAGAAAATCAATCTGCAAGGCTTTGAGCGTCCGTCGTGGTTTCACTCGGGTACGTTGGGTCAGATTTTGGCTGAATTGGCTGGAAACGCCGCGATTCCCGAGCAAAAGATGGGACGCCTGTCCCGAATTATTGGCACTGCGCATAGCCATGCGTTCGGCGGAACGCTCGAACTTCTTTTAACAGACGCTTGGACAAAAATCTTCGGTTCAAAACAGAAAAATCTTGTAAATTTCCTGACAAGAGTTTCAGTTCCAGTATTGCATCTGATGTGTCGCGTGCATTTCTATGCCGAATCCATACTCAAAAAAAATGGAGGGGATAGATTTGCAAAGATACGCGCTACTTTGGATGCAATAAACCGTCGTACAAAAACTGATTTAAGACGATCTGAATCGGTGCCATACTTTTTTCATCAAAACCTGTGGGGGCAGGTTTTTCAGAAATACGATGCTGTTATTGGTTATTCCATCGATGGAATTTATCCCCTAATCTGTGATAGGAAGTATATTGCTTTTGAGCACGGCACTATCAGAAAAATCCCTTTTGTTGATGACGCTTTGGGGCGAATTTGTAAGACTGTATATAAAGCGGCAAGCAAAGTAATTATTACCAATTGCGACAATATCAAGGCTGCACAACGTCTCCAATTAAAAGATTATCGTTTTATTCCCCATCCGATCAATGAAGACATTCAGGATGTGCAGCTGTCACCGCGCTACACTGAAAGTCTTTATGGCAAAGAGTTTGTCGTTTTTCATCCAGCGCGGCATCATTGGGATAAGCATCGGGATCCGAGTTGGGAGAAAGGTAACGATAAAATCATCGCTGGATTTGCAAAATTCAAAAAGAAAACAGGCATTAATGCAGTGCTGGTTCTCACTGAATGGGGTTTGACCATAGAGCAAAGTCGGCGATTGATTAAAAAGCTGGACATTGAAGACTCCGTAATATGGATACCGGTGCTGCCAAATCAGCACATGATCGAGATGATCCGCTTGTCTCATGTCGTTGCTGACCAGATCGGTGTGGGGGCTTTTGGAAGTTTGGCGGCTAAATCATTGATGTGTGGAAAAGCTACGCTTTGCCATATAGATCCCGAGCCCCATCGCGCTTGCTTCGATGTGGTTCCGCCTCTGATCAGTGTGGAGTCACATTTTGACGTAGCTGATCGTCTGGAGCAGCTTTCAAATGATCCTGTTTATAGAGCGCGTATTGAAAATGAATCTCGAGAATGGTATGTGCAGCATCATTCTAATGATTTGATTGCTGAGCGCCTGATCGGTTTGATTAAAGAAATGGCTTAGCTGGTAATATTGCTTGGCACAACTACCAATGTACATTTTCCACGGAGGGATGATTTCTCTTCTTAATTCGGTTTCCGTAATTTTATTGCCTTTGATAGCAATTTTACGGATCCCACTCAAATGGATTCGCGGGCGGTCTCCGGTGAGTATTTGGACTGGGGCGCCTATATTGAATATGGCAATTAATGCCAACGCGGAAAAGCTGATCGGTGCTCGTTCGTATTCGGTGGTCGCGCATACCTATTTCATCACCAATAAGTTCGATTTTGACCTTCAGAGGCTGTTGCTTGGGCGCCTCTTGAATACTCAATACCGTTATATTGCGTTTTGGGCTATTTGCCTAATTGCTGATCGAGTTCATGTATATTTGGATGGAGGCATCCTTCCGAATGCAAAAATGCGATCTTTTAACAAGCTGGAATTGTTTGTATACAAACTTCTGGGAATAAAGATATTTGCATGGACATATGGCGGAGACTGTCGTACGCAGCGCATTACCCAGGCATTAGGAGAGCCTAATTGCTGCACTGATTGCACTGCTCAGAGATCCGCGTGCATATGTGATGAGGATTTGTTTCTGCCTCGATATGAATATGCTCGCAATAAGTGCAGCGCTATTTTTTCCATGGGTGATATGATTGAATACACGCCTGGAAGCATCAATGCGCTATATTTTTGGCCACTAGATATCGATGACGGAAAATATAAAAATAATAAAGTACAGTTCGTCAATTCCCAGACGGTACGTATCGTTCACGCTCCTAATCACCGAATGTTCAAAGGAACCAGATTCATAGAGGCGGCGGTGTCTGAGCTGTCTGCTGAAGGTCTGGCAATAGAGCTTTTGTTGGTTGAAAAGATACCGAACGATGAGGCCCTAAAAATTTATCAGACGGCGGATATTATTGTCGATCAGGTCATGGTGGGTTTTCATGGATTTTTTGCTCTTGAGGCGATGGCGATGGGTAAACCAGTTGTTTGTTTTATTCGAGATCCGGAGCGATATCTTATAGATACACAAAACTCCCCTGTCATCAACGCAAATCCTGAAAATCTTAAAGCGGTGCTTCGCTCATGGGTTAAAGCTACTCGATTGGAGCGACTTAATCGCGGGCAGCAAGGTCGAAATTTTATTGAGAAATATTACTCAATGGAGGCGTTTTCCAAACGATTGGCAAACGCTTACATCGAGCTTGGGGTCATGAAATGAGATATTGTGTTATCGGATCTGGCGGGTACATAGGAGGGTTTCTTTGCGAACATTTGGAAAGACAAGGTCACATTGTCGACAGGGTGAGCTCTTCATCCGGAGGCATTGACCCTGTTACGGGGCTTATAAGAGACTTGGTTTTGGCAAATGTCGATGTAGTGGTGTATTTAGCCCAGTCACCGTTCTATCGACAATTGCCGCAGCGTGCTCCTCATCTTCTCGCTGTAAATTGCGTCAGTGCAGTCAATGCTGCAGTCATCGCGAAAGCTTCAAATGTTTCTAAATTCATTTATGCATCAACTGGGAATGTTTATCAGACATCCTTCGATGTGTTTACAGAACATTCGGCATTAGAGCGAGGAAATTGGTATTCATTGTCAAAAGTCATGGGCGAGGAAGGCTTACGCTTGGCCGCCGGTGAAATGGACTTGACTTGCCTCCGAATTTTTGGGGTATATGGCCCCGATCAAACTGACAAGCTGATACCCAACTTGATCTCCCGCGTTTTACAGGGGGAGACGATCACTGTCGATAGTCAAAATGCTGCTTTGGAAGCTCTGCCAGGTGGCTTGAGAACAAATCCAATTTACATCGAAGATGCTGTGCAGGCGATTGAAATGGTTGCCATGTCTCGTGGTGTGCCCGTAGTAAATATGGCCGGAGATGAAGTCCTCTCCATAAAAGATATGGTGGAAATCATTGGCGATGCAGTTGGTGTAGCGCCAAAAATCGCTGTCACAGATCGTCGAAGATCGGGAGATTTGATTGGAGACGTCTCGTTGTTCCGCTCCCTATATACCAAACCGTTAACATCTTTCAAGAGCGGTATTAAAAAGGTGCTTGAAGCTTTGCAATGAGAGTTCTCCACCTTCCTACGTCTATCGGCAACAATGCGTGGGCTCTCTCTAGGGGAGAGCGCGCACTGGGAGTGGATAGTGAAACGTTGGTGACGCAAACGTCTTATCTAGATTATCCTGCCGATTCGATAGTTAATATCGGTAGTTCCAGCACATCACTTGGAAGATGGTATTTGTTGCTTAAAGCCTTCCTGTCGGTAAGGGCGCGCTATGATGTATTCCACTTTAATTGGGGTTCGTCACTGTTCACCATGCGAGGAATCGATCTTCAACATCTTGAGTTGCCTTTTTACCCCAACACTGCAGCCTTGTTCGCTACTTACAACGGGTGCGATGCGCGACAGAAATTACCTACCTTGGCGAGAGGTGGCTTCAGTGCCTGTGAACATTGTGTAGTTCAAGATTGTGTGCCTGCGCTGGATCTTAGTCGGGATAACGGTATTAAAAAGATGGCGCGCCATACTCAGCATCTTTGGGCATTAAATCCGGATTTACTTTCTTTTTTGCCACACCAACGTTCCAGTTTTTTGCCTTATGCAGTTCCTATTGTGGATAATGCGCGGCCGCAGCACAGCGAGGGCAGGCGTAGTCTGCGGGTTGCTCATGCGCCCACAAACCGTGAGATAAAAGGCACAAGCTTTCTATTGGATGCGGTTCAAAGAATTAATGATCGGCGCCCTGATGCCATTGAACTGGTTTTGGTGGAAGGGAGGTCACACGCAGAGGCACTTGAACTGTACGGGACAGCGGATGTCGTCGTTGATCAGTTATTGATCGGATGGTACGGAGCATTTGCGGTGGAAACGATGATGATGGGAAAGCCGGTTGTTGTCAGAATAGGCACGGAGGATGCTCAATCGATACCTGAGCCTATGCTGAGGGATCTTATGCAATCAGTGATACAGGCAGATCCAGGCACGATTGAAGAGGTTCTTGAGGAATTATTGGATTCGCCGAGAAAGCTCGCCATACATGCCGAGGCGTGCTTCGAATACGCCAGGAAATGGCATGACCCTGTCTATGTCGCTTCTCTGACGGTAGCCAAGTATGAAGAAGCATTAAGGTCAAATTAGGCATGTGTGGCATTCTCGGCTTTCATGGCGTTGGTCATGTCGAAAAAGTGGAGGAGAGGCTTAAATTAGGCCTCTCGAAGCTGGCGCGCAGAGGGCCCGACGACAATGGCTTATCTCGGGTATTTTTGAGTAACGGGCAATTGCATTTAGGTCACACTCGGCTGAGTGTGATCGATTTGACGAATGCTGCACACCAGCCAATGTCGAGCCAAGATGGTCGATTTTTACTGGTCTTTAATGGAGAGATTTATAACTACCGCGAGCTTCGCGCCGAACTTCAATCTCTGGGGCATCATTTTCACTCGGCTTCAGATACGGAGGTTCTTCTGCAAGCGTGGGCTGAGTGGGGGGAGTTCGCGCTCCAGCGTTTTGTAGGGATGTTTGCCTTCGTGATTTTTGATCGCGAAAAGAATATTTTGCAAGGTGGTCGCGATGCCTTCGGAATTAAGCCGCTCTATTACTATCAAGATAATCAACAGTTCTGCTTTGCTTCTGAGATTCCGGCTGTTCTCGCCTTGCGTTCGGGGGCTCCTGCGCTCAACTGGCAAGTTGCCTATGACTATCTGGCGCATGGTTTTTACGATACGGGCGAGCAGACATTTTTTTCCGAAGTGCGCGCCGTTCCGCCCGGACACCACTTCACGTACGACCTTGGTCTGCAGCGCTTTAGCGTGCAACGCTGGTGGTCTCCGAAAATGGCGCCTGTTCAGCGTCTTGCTGTTGATGAGGCAGCCGATGCGCTTCGTTGCCATCTGTTGGACAGCGTGCGGCTTCATCTACGCAGCGATGTGCCTTTGGGTGCTGCGTTATCAGGCGGGCTCGATTCTTCTGTGATCGTGGGCTGTATGCGGCATCTGGAGCCTGACGCGCCAATCCATACGTTCAGTTTCATTGCGACCGGCGATTCGGTTTCGGAAGAGCGATGGGTTGACCGGATGACTGCCCATGTGAGCGCTATGCCGCATAAAGTGAGCATCACTTCGCAGCAGCTGGCCGCGGACCTGGATGACATGATTGCCACCCAAGGCGAGCCCTTCGGCAGCACCAGCATTTATGCCCAGTACCGGGTGTTTCAATTGGCACGAGAGCATGGGGTGACCGTGACACTCGATGGTCAAGGTGCCGATGAACTGTGCGGCGGCTATGTCGGGTATCCAGGGCCGCGGGTGCGTAGCCTGCTGGACGAAGGCCAGTGGGCAGGTGCCATCGCGTTCTTGCGCGAGTGGGGCCGCTGGCCGGGCAGGGCAGGGCTTGAAGGCTTCAAAGCGGCAGTGGCTGAATACACCAGCGATTCCGCCTATCAAGCGCTGCGCCGCATGAATGGTACCGATGCTTGTCCGCCCTGGCTGGACGGGCGCGTGTTGGCCGACGCGGGCGTGGCGCTGCGTTTTCCACGCGAAGTACCGACCCAGACAGCCCCAGGTCGTCGGCTGGTGGCTGAATTGGCTCGCTCGCTGCATGGCGTCGGCCTGCCTGGATTGCTTCGCCACGGCGACCGCAATTCCATGCGTTTCTCGGTAGAGAGCCGCGTGCCTTTTCTGACGACGGAGCTGGCCGACTTTTTACTGACGCTGCCTGAGGAATATTTGGTGTCGCCCCAGGGCGAAACCAAGCACCTGCTGCGCCGAGCCATGCGTGGCCTCGTGCCGGACGAGATTCTGGATCGCCGCGACAAGATCGGCTTTGCCACGCCCGAGCAAGCATGGCTTTTGCAGATGGCGCCGCAGGTGCGTGAGTGGCTGCGGTATCCGCTGAATTTGCCCTTCTTTCGCCAGGACGAGGTGCTGAAGGCTTTAGATCAGGTCGTTGCGGGACAGCGCCCCTTCAGTTGGCAGGTTTGGCGCTGGATCAACTTCACGCGTTGGCACGCGCAGCATTTCGCGGGTTGAGTTGCTGTGGCCCGTCTGCTGTTGTTGTCGCTTTCGCCCATCGCGTCCGATCCCCGCGTGATGCGCCAGTACGAGGCGCTGAGCGACGCGCATGAGGTCCATGTGATGGGCTTCGGCAAGTGCCCACCCGGGGTGCGCCATTTCACGGCTGTGGACCAAACGCATGCGGGCCGCACCGTTCTATTGCGCAACGCCCTGCGGTTGGCTTTTCGCTGCTACAGCGCCTATTACTGGCAGCACCCTCAGATCCAAGCACTGGAGAAGGCTGCGGCGCAAGTGCCGGCCGGATTCGATCTGGTACTGGCCAACGATGTGATGGCCTTGCCGATGGCGCTGCGGCTTGCGGGCAATGCGCCTGTGTGGCTCGACGCGCACGAATATGCCCCCCGCGAATTCGAGGACCTGTGGGCATGGCGCATGCTGCTGGGGCCTTTCTTCGATGCTACCTGCCGCGACGCGCTGACACGCGTGGCGCACATGAGCACTGTGTGCGCAGGCATCGCGCGCGAGTATGAACGGTGTTACGGCGTGCCGGTGTCTGTCATGCCCAATTGCCCTGAGCCCCAGGCCTTGCCCGTGCAGCCGACGCGTGCCGACCGCATTCGGCTGATCCACCATGGCGCAGCCATCGCCTCGCGCAAGATCGAGGTGATGATCGACTTGATGGACCATCTGGACGATCGCTTCAGCCTTGATCTCATGCTGATGGAGCAAGACCCGGCGTACCTCGCCACCTTGAAGCAACGGGCCGCACGGCATGCGCGCATCCGGTTCATTCCACCCGTGCCCATGCGAGATATTGCGGCGCACACCAATGGCTATGACATCGGCCTGTTCCTGCTGCCCCCCACCAATTTCAATTACCTGCACGCGCTGCCCAACAAATTCTTCGAATTCATGCAGGCGCGCCTGGCCATTGCCATCGGCCCTTCGCCTGAGATGCAGGCCCTGGTGACGGAGCTTGGCTGCGGTGTGGTCAGCAGCAGTTTCGATGCGGCAGACCTGGCCGCCCATCTCTCGCGCCTCACCGCTCAGGACATCGATGCCATGAAGCGCGCTTCAGACGCTGCCAGCCAGCGCTTCAATGCGGCGGTCACCCGTCAATGGCTTCGTGACGAGGTGGGCAGCTTGCTGGCCAGCCGTGTCCACACGGTCCGCTGACGCCATGCGTGCGTTGGTTTTAGGCACCCAGTCGTTCATCGACGGCGGCACCAAGGTGGGTTCGCAGCATCTGGCGCAAGCGTTGGCGGCGGCAGGTTGGTCGGTGGACTATGTGCCCACGCTGTCGTCGCCTGTCGACGTGGTGGGCCGCCAGCGCCATGCCCGGCTGGGCAGGGCATGGGGGCATGGGCTGAGGCAGCGTTCGGTGAGCATTTCGCAGGGGCTCACCGAATGGAGCCTTCAGTCGTTGTTTCCTGCGCATCGGCTTTTTCTGCGCTGGCCCTGGCAGTTGACGACGTACGGGCAACGGTGTCCGGCGCCCCTGCGCGATGTGACTTTCGACGCCTGCATTGCCGATGTGGCCCCCAACATGTTGCTGATGCACCAGATCACGGCCCGTGCCAAGGTCTGCCGCCTGAACGACTGGCCGCAGGGGTTTGCACGCGATCTGCATCCGGTGCTCATCAACGGTATCGAATCTATGGTGGGCGGCCCCGATTTCGACGAAGTGTGGGCCGTCTCTGGCCCCCTGGCGGAATATGCCCGGGCGTTGAATCCGCAGAGCCGGGTGGTGCACATTCCCAACGGGGTGGAAGCGCGGCTTTTGATGCCTGCGGTCCAAGGCCCGGTGGTCCGGCAGCCGCGCAGCGCGGTCTATGTCGGCGGACTCACGGCGTGGCTGGACATCGATTTGCTGTCCCAGGCCGCGCGCTTGCTGCCCGATTGGACCTTCGCGGTGTATGCCCCCGGCGCGCCAGCGCAGCATGGATGGCCTTCGAACCTCCAATGGCGCGGCAGTGTGGGCCGTGCAGAGTTGCCAGCGGTTTTGCAAAGCCATGAAGTGGGCCTGATCCCCTTTTGCGAGGCTGATGGACGCATGCGCTATGTCGAGCGCCCATTGAAGTTCTATGAGTACATCGCCGCGGGATTGGGTGTGGCCAGCACCGATCTGGGCGCACTGCGCAGTGGAATGGGCGACCTGGCCTGCTATGGCAACGATGCCCGGGCATTCGCCGATGCCGTCGTACAGGCCGGGGCGCAGGCACAGGCACGCTCTGCCAGCTTTGCGAAGGACTTCGTGCAAGCCCATGACTGGAGTGCGCGTGGACAGACCATGTTGGCCCGCCTGGAGATGTTGCTGGCATGAAAAACTACCTTTTGTACGACTTCATGCAGGTGGCGGGAGGCGCGGAGCGCGTCACGCTCACGCTGGCCGAGGCCTTTCCGGACTTTCAGGCCCTGGTCAGCCGTTGCTACCCAGCCGCCCAACCGCTGCTGGAAGGTTCCTCCGCCAATGTCCAGGAGTTGCGGGGCGGCTGGTCCACTTGCCT
>Ga0308157_10004188_pt1 | contig 19519 bp, 13 predicted proteins | sample PhyBR1_FD_201035 | JGI IMG/M metagenome (GOLD analysis project Ga0308157, IMG submission 201035) | Phyllosphere microbial communities from UC Gill Tract Community Farm, Albany, California, United States - DLSLB.R1 | ecosystem: Host-associated > Plants > Phyllosphere > Unclassified | place: USA...
ATCTTATATTACGGCAACGACGCCCAAAAAGAAAAATACATCCCTAAACTAACATCAGGGGAATGGAAAGCAGCCTATTGTTTGACGGAGCCTAACGCAGGATCAGATGCGAATTCGGGACGTTCTTCCGCAAAATTAAATGCAGAAGGAACGCATTATCTGCTCAATGGACAGAAAATGTGGATTACAAACGGTGGATTTGCTGATGTATTCATTGTATTTGCAAAAATTGATAACGACAAGAATCTCAGTGCTTTTATTGTAGAAAGAGATTTTGGGGGGATTACCATGAATCCCGAAGAGCATAAGATGGGTATCAAAGGGTCATCCACAAGACAAATATTTTTTAATGATTGTCCGGTTCCGGTAGAGAACCTATTGTCTGAAAGGGAAAATGGCTTTAAGATTGCCGTTAATATTCTAAATATTGGACGGATCAAATTAGGTGCTGCGACCATCGGTTCTGCACGTTCTGTCGTTACGCAAGCCGTAAAATATGCGAATGAGCGCGTACAATTTAACTTGCCCATATCTAAATTTGGGGCAATTCGTCATAAATTGGCTGAAATGGCTATCCGCCTGTACGCTAATGAATCTGCTGCTTATCGGGCCGGACAGAATATTGATGATGCTTATGCTGCGCTTGTTGCCGGCGGAATGGATGAAGCTAAAGCCAAGTTAAAATCTACAGAACAGTTTGCTATTGAATGTGCGATTATAAAGGTATGGTGCTCTGAGATGCTGGATTATGTCGTTGACGAAGGGGTACAGATTTATGGAGGTATGGGTTATTCGGCTGAAGCGCCGATGGAGAGAGCGTACCGGGATTCGCGTATCAATCGGATTTTTGAAGGTACAAATGAAGTGAATCGCTTATTGGTCGTGGATATGCTATTAAAACGTGCCATGAAAGGAGAGTTGGATTTAATGGGGCCTGCGACGGCTGTTGCAAACGAGCTGATGGCTATTCCTGATTTGGGAGAAGAAGATACCGCCATTTTTGCCCCGGAGAAGAAGATTATAGCAAATTTAAAAAAGATCGGTTTAATGGTGGCGGGTGCTGCCGTACAGAAACTGATGATGAGCTTATCGAAAGAAGAGGAGATATTGATGAATATTGCCGATATCATTGGGTATGTTTATGTAGCCGAGTCGATATTGCTGCGGGCAGAAAAGATTTATCACACTCAAGGAGAAAATGCGGCTATTTTTCCGTTAGATATGGCGAGGGTATATTTATATACTACGCTAGATAAAATAGCTATTGCAGGTAAAGAAGCACTGTACGCCTTTGCGGAAGGAGATGAATTGAAGATGATGCTGGTTGGTCTGCGTCGGTTTACGAAAGCCGAGCCATTCAATACAAAAGCAGCTCGTCAGCGTATCGCGAAAAGAATGATCGAAGAGAATATATATTGTTTTTGAGAATTCATTTTAATTGAGTGAACCTGTTACACACCATGTAACAGGTTTTTTTATGTTAAAAAATCTATATGTTTGATAGACTTTATGTAGAATGTTTTTATATTTGCGAGGTCTTTACAGAAGCGAGACGAAGACATTTGAAAATAATAAATAAAATAATTAATGGAGAAAGCAATAGCGGTTTTAGGATTAAACAATGTGAGTAAGAAAATCACGTTAAAACACGTAGGCTGGGCTATAATAGCCCTCAAACTGGCTATTGCGGGTTATTTTATTTTTCTTTTAGTGGAAGGTATTAGTGCAAACGCTTTCGAATTTGGAGAACGATTTCTTTGGTTTATTTTGGCAGGTTTTGTTGCCCAGCTGATTGATGGCGCCCTAGGAATGGCCTATGGTGTGAGTTGTACAAGTTTATTACTTTGGTTGGGTATTCCGCCAAAATTTGCGTCCGCAAGTGTCCATACGTCCGAGATATTTACAACAGGTGTTTCTGGATTATCTCATATTCGCTTTGATAATATAGATAAAAGGTTGTTTTTCCGGATTGTGATTACGGGCAGTATTGGTGCGATTATCGGTGCTTATTTCATTTCGGATATCCTTGATGGCGAGGTCATAAAGCCTTTTATATCTTTTTATCTGCTTTTATTGGGTATATATTTATTATACAAAGCATTTAGAAAGCAGAATAATGCAAAGAAGAACGTTAAGAATACCCCGCTATTAGCTTTTGCTGGTGGACTCTTAGACGCTATCGGCGGCGGCGGCTGGGGGCCAATCGTTACGTCTAACCTGTTGAGTCGCGGAAACAGTCCGAGGCATACCATTGGGACGGTCAACACGGCAGAGTTTTTCGTGACCTATTTTGCTACCGTCGTATTTATTTTTGTATTAGGTGTCCAGCACCTGGAAATTGTTTTGGGCCTGATTGTCGGGGGGGTAATAGCGGCTCCGCTAGGAGCATATATAGCCTCGCGGATTAATCAGCGTCTGCTTTTGATTTTGGTGGGGATATTGGTTGTTCTCACATCCGGTTGGGGGATTTGGGCTGCGCTATGGTTATAATTTAAGAAATTTCTTTTCTTAAAAACCGTTTCGAAATGAAATTATATTGTTTATTTTCAACCAGTTAAGGGTTCGTGTGTCTTTTTTTAAAATAAAATCTACTTATTTGATAGACTTTATATAAAATGTTTTTATATTTGTCCTGTTCGTTTCAATTGGCGTTGGCAACGATAGTATAAAAAACTAAAAAAACAGATAGTTCGAATGAAAAACTACAACCTAATTTTAGACACAAAAGTCAAAGTAGATTACAATTTAGTCCATCTTTATTGTTTTGCACTTCGCATGCGAATGTGTTGTTATTGATATTTCCCTCTCTATAAAACACAGCAAAGGGAAACATTGCTTTTTCCCTCCTGTGTTCAATAAGTAAATTACAAGTTCAATTGGCGTTGGCACTTGTTAGTATTCACTATTAAACACCCGAAAATATGAAAAATTATGGAGTATTACGATACTCAGCGGTCTTATTGTTTGTTTTTCTATTAAAACAGGACCTATTTGCACAAGTACAATCACAACCCATCATCAATGCTACATTAGAAGGTATCGTGGTTGATTCTATTTCTAAAGAACCAATTGAAGGAGCGACGATCCAACTCGAGGCAGTTACGCATAGTGTCCGCACCGACAGAGATGGAAATTTTGTGTTTGTCACCGGACAGAAATTACCGCTTACTTTAACCGTTTCTGTTGTTGGTTACCAAGCCAAAAAAATTATCGCACATACGTCACCCATTACTATAACATTATCGTCTAAACGAGAAACGTTGGATCAGGTCGTGGTGACGTCTCGAAGGAGAAGAGAACAACTTCAAGATGTACCCATTCCAGTTTCTACGGTGAGAGCAAGTACAATAGAAGATGCAGGGGCATTCAATGTCACCAGAATTAAGGAAGTGGTTCCCACGGTACAGCTTTATTCGTCTAATCCGCGTAATACAACATTGAATATTAGGGGGTTGGGCTCTACATACGGTCTTACTAATGATGGTATCGATCCTGGGGTAGGATTTTATTTAGATGGTGTGTACTTGGCGCGTCCTGCAGCGACTTCATTAGACTTTATTGATGTAGAGCAGATCGAGGTGTTGCGCGGACCTCAAGGAACTTTATTTGGAAAGAATACAACCTCAGGAGCATTTAATATCACGTCGCGTCAGCCGGAATTTACGCCAAGTGCAAATTTTGAATTGAGCTATGGTAACTATGGCTACATACAGGCTAAAACGTCGTTAACCGGCCCTCTGGTGAAAGACAAATTAGCCGCTCGGGTTTCTTTTTCAGGAACACAACGTGATGGAACGTTATATAATGTGCATTCAGATCGGAATATCAACGATATTAACAATCTGGGCGTAAGAGGACAGTTGTTATACACCCCGACGGAGACTCTGAAGATATCATTGGCAGGAGATGTTACGGCGCAACGTCCAGATGGGTATGGCTGGGGTATTGCCGGCGTCGTGGAGAATCAACGCTCGGAATACAGACAGTTTAATAATATCATCAAGGATCTTGGGTATGAAATCCCATATAACAGTGCCTTTGAAAGAAAAGTGGATTTAGATACCCGCTCTAAAGCAGATAATGAATTAGGAGGGGTATCACTCAATGTAGATTATAAAATTGGAAATGGCACGCTGACTTCGACATCGGCATGGCGTTATTGGAATTGGGTGCCTTTAAATGATCGTGATTATCTGGGGGTACCTGCTTATACCGTTTCCGCCGGAAATTCTGTACATGATCAATGGTCGCAAGAATTTCGATATTCAGGAGATATTAGTGAGACGGTAAGTGGTGTAGTGGGTATTTTCGGCTTGTGGCAGGATTTGAGAACTGATCCGGTTCATACGGAGGAAGCTGGTGATGCGTTATGGCGCTTTCAGCAAAGCGATCCTTCACAAGTGCAATGGGCACGGGGTCTGATTGATCGAGTGGGGATTCGTACGAAGTATGGCATTAAGAGTACGAGCTTGGCTGTTTTCTCACAGGTTGACTGGGCGATTACTCCCAAATTGCATCTATTGCCAGGCATACGATACAACTATGATAAAAAAGTAGCCAATTATGATAGAACAAAATACATCGATAATAATATCGAGTACACTTCCGAGCAATTTGCTGCAGTTAATGGTATTTATGCTGATCAGACTTTTGATGTAAATGCCGATGCCGGAAATCTATCTGGCCAATTGTCACTACAATATAAGTTTACCCCCAACTACAATGCCTATGCAACGTATTCTAAAAGTTATAAACCAATAGGTATCAATGTGGGTGGATTGCCTGTTATAGATGGGGAAGTAGCAACTCATTTAGCGGAAGTAAAGCCAGAATCTGTGAACCATGTGGAATTTGGCGTTAAAACCAGCCCGAGCAGAACTTCTTTCTTGAATCTAACCGTCTATCAGACCAATATTAAAGACTACCAAACGCAAGTCCAAACACCGGATCCGGGTGTAAATAGAGGCTATTTAGCCAATGCGGAGAAAGTGAGAGTACAAGGGATTGAACTGGATGGGAGTGTGAGACCATGGGATTTTCTAAGATTGAACGGAGCCTTGGCTTATACGGATGGTAAATATATCTCGTTTACAAATGCACCCGTACCGCTAGAAGAGGTGGGAGGTGCAGAAGCTTTCAAGGATGTTTCTGGAGGAGAACTCCCCGGAATTTCGAAATGGTCCTGGTCGCTTGCAGCCGAATTGACAGCAAAGGGACGTTTGTTGGGATTACCGGGCAATTATTTCCTAGGCACTGATCTTTTTTATCGATCGAAATTTTCTTCCAGTTCATCCCCCTCGCAATATCTGAACATCGATGCGTATGCTTTGCTGAATGCACGGGTAGGCTTTCGTGCTGCAACAGGAATATCTGTCATTGTATGGAGTAGAAACCTTACAGATAAAGATTATTACGAGCAATTACTGGCCGCTCCGGGCAACTTTGGCCAATATGCCGGTGTGATTGGTGATCCGCAGACCTATGGGGTGACATTAAGATATAGTCTGCGGTAATTTTATGTTTTCGCAACGCGTAAATAGAGATGAATCGAACGCCATGAAAAGTAAAGTAATCTGGTTTTGCTTATGTTATCGCATGCGAATGTATCCTTAAAGAATTTTTCTCTTCAGGGAAGCATATAGGGGGAATAAGATTTCCCCTATAGCTTCTGCTTAAATTAATAATGTTACAAGTAGCAATTGGAGTTGGTCACTTGTAAATATTCACTATTAACTTTTCTAAAATATGAAAAAATACGGAGTATTCCGCTATTCTTATATACTTATATTGTTTCTATTGTTGATGAGTTTTCATAGCATACGAGCTCAAGATGAACCTAAACCCATCATTAATGCATCGTTGGTAGGGACGATTATCGACGCAAATACGAAGGAGCCGATAGAAGGCGCAACGATACAACTCGAAGCGGTTACACACAGCGTGACGACGGACCGGGAGGGACGCTTTCAGTTTGTGACGGGGCAGAAGCTGCCTTTTACGTTGATTATCACATATGTTGGTTATCAAAAAAAGACCATCGTTATTTCTAAATCTCCGACTGTTATAGAGCTGCAATCCGATGATAGAACTTTAGATGAAGTGGTCGTAGTGGGATATGGCACTCAAAAAAGAAGTGATTTAGTATCTTCCATATCAAAAATAAATGCCAACGAAACAAAGCAAATTCCAGAAGCAAGTTTTGATGCGCAACTTCAGGGAAAGGCATCTGGAGTCCAAATAAATACGAATACGGGCGTGCCGGGATCAGATGTTTTTATTCGCGTAAGGGGAGCCACTTCTATTAATGCAGGTAATGACCCCTTATATGTGATAGACGGAGTATTTGTGAATAATGAATCCTTGCAAAGTATCGGACAAGATCGTAAAACTTCTCCGTTGTCCGATATTAATCCAAATGATATTGAGAGTATAGAAATTTTGAAAGATGCTACGGCAATAGGAATTTATGGATCTCGTGGCGCAAATGGCGTTGTTCTAGTTACAACTAAAGGTGGGAAATTCGGCCAAAGTCCGAAAATTGATTTTAATATTTCGAATGGTTTTGCTAAAGCTATCAACAGTAGAATATGGGAGACCACAACAGGAGAAGAACATGCTTTGTTAGTTAATGAATTTAATAAAAATATGGGTCGGATTGAACCATTTAGGCCAATTTCAGAAGGAGGAAGAGGGCTCCCATCCGAACAAAAAACATACGATCGTCTGCAATACCTCTTTCGTACAGCAGCACTCCAGAATTACGATCTATCTATCCAAGGAGGATCGGCTAACACACGGTACTATATAGGCGGAGGATATATAAATCAGGAATCTATTTGGAAGCCAATGGGTTTTAATCGATACAGCTTTAAAATAAATTTAGATCAAAAATTAAGTGATCACATAACGCTGGGAGTCAGTAATTCTTTTTCAAAATCACATCGTGATCAGGCGCGTCCTGCAAATGGAGGTAATGGAACGTTATTGCAAGCTTCGCTGAATATTCCAACATACCTGCCCGTTTTTGATGAAGTTGGCACACCCTTAAAATGGGTGAACTTCGATAATATTTATACGTTGACATCGAATCAGAACCTGTGGTCGGACAGCTATCATTACATTGGTAACGGATCTTTAGATGTATCGTTCAGCTCGAAATTGAAGTTCCGCTCAACCATAGGACTCGACTTTAACCAATACAATGAACACGAATGGTGGGACTCGTCTACTATATTGGGGGTTAATGGTGGGTTAGCGAGCGAGAGTAATACGCAATCTTTGTCATTGGTCAATGAGCAGACTTTATCGTATATGGATAAAGTAGGGAAACATTCTATAGGAGGTTTAATAGGAAACACTTTGCAATCTTCAAAACTCAATAATGTGTTTGCTTCAGGTAGTAATTTTCCAAATAATTCCTATACACAAATATCTTCGGCATCTACGCAAACAGCAGATCAATGGAAGCGTGAAAGTACATTGGCTTCTTTTTTTACACGATTGAATTATAATTATGATAATCGTTACTATGCAGAATTTATTCTTCGAGCAGACGGCTCCTCTAAGTTTGGCGCATCAAATCGATGGGGTTATTTTCCCGCTGTAGGACTAGCTTGGAATATGGCAAAGGAATCCTTTTTTGATAATCAACAGACATTAAGCAATTTAAAATTGCGTCTGAATTATGGAATTACCGGAAATCAATCGGGTATTGATGAATACGCTACATTTGGACTATGGCAGGGTGGAGATGGATATGCTGATATTCCCGGAGGCGAGGAAAGACCTGGGACGGCACCTTTGCAATTAAAAAACAGCGATTTAAAATGGGAAAGTACAACGCAGTTCAATGTCGGCTTAGATGCCGGATTCTGGAACGATCGTTTAACATTAGAACTTAATTATTATCAAAAATATACAAAAGACGCATTGCTTTTAGTTGGAACTCCGGGCTCAACCGGCTATCAAAGCTATATCACAAATTACGGAGAAATCAGTAATAAAGGTTTTGAGGTTTCCATTAATACGCAACAAATCGTAAAAGAAAAATTTACGTGGTCAACTGCCTTGAACTTGGCTCAAAATAGAAATAGGATAGAAAATATTCCTGCTGACATACCGTTTGCCGGACGTGATCTAATAAGACTACAGCAAGGGTATGCATTATATTCCTATTGGTTATATAATCAAATCGGTGTAGATCCAGAAACCGGTGATGTGCAATTTGAAGATTTAAATAATGACGGTTCGATTACGGTCGCTGATCGTAGAATTATAGGAGATACATGGCCAAAACTTTTTGGTGGCGTAACCAATAATTTAAAATATAGATCGTTTGATGCATCGTTTTTATTGACATTTTCATTGGGAAATAAAACCTGGAACCACAATAAAATGTTGGGCGAAACAGGAGGGACATTGGATGCCAATCGTGTACTGTTGAAATCTCAATTGGACCGCTGGACTACACCGGGACAGGTTACTGACGTGCCCAGATTAGCTACCTCTAACTATTCGATACAAGAAAATAGCCGTTATCTAGAAGACGCGTCTTACCTGCGCCTACGTAATATCTCTATTGGTTATTCATTTAATAAGGATTGGGTGCAACGTATTAAATTGGAGAACCTACGGTTTTATATATCGGTATCTAATCTATTTCTGATTACACCTTACTCTGGCGCAGACCCTGAGGCTAATTTGGGAACGGAGAACATTCAAGGGTACGACTACGGGACACCACCACAACCCAGAACTTTTCAGTTTGGAGTACAAGTTTCACTATAAACGATTTTGACGATGAAAAAGAAATTCAACATATTCTATATTTTTTTATTTGTGTTCATAACAACGGGTTGTGAGTCCTTCCTGGATGTTGAACCCGTTAATGATGTTTCGGATGAAAATACGATTTACGACGAAGCATCTGCCAACACAGCCTTGAGAGGTACCTATAGACAATTGGCCTCCTCGGGGTATTATGGTGAAAATTTTGTCACTTTAGCATATTATCCTTCAGGAGATATAAAATGTTTAACAACTGGCGTAATACTTAATCTAGTTAATTGGGATTTTAGAGCAGACAATGCTAATCTTAATTCCTTTTGGAATGCTGCGTACAATACGATCAATAGGGCAAATCATGTTATTCAAAAAACACCATTGGTTGCTGATGCTAATTTTACAGATGCTGAACGAAATACTATAATTGGTGAAGCGACTTTTATCCGAGCTCTGGCTTATTTTGATTTAACCCGTACGTTTGGCGGTGTTCAAATTTATTTAGAACCAACGGAAGATTTGAATGGCAGACCTTCTATTTCCCGCTCGTCATTAGAAGATACGTACAAACAAGTATTAAACGATTTGGAAGAAGCGGAAAAGCTCTTATCCGAGAATGTTAATCGTATTCGGGCAACCAAACAAACAGTTTGGGCTTTAAGATCTCGTCTGCATTTATACCAAGAAAAGTGGGACTTAGCGGAGCTTTATGCTACGAAATTACTGGAGAGAACTACGACATACGAACTCGTCTATCCATTTACGGATTGGTTTGCAAATAATGTGACCGGTTCTCAGGAATCAATTTTTGAATTGCAGTATAGTGCTCAAAATCCAAGTACTATTCGATCACAGATGCAACATCCTACCTATGGCGGCACTTATCGGTATGCGCCAAACGATAATTTTGTCAACCTATTAAATGATCCAGCGAAAGGAGGATCCCGTAAATCATTGATCGGTAGCGTTACGCAGAATAATACCACATTGTGGTTCGGGAACTTATATTATCGATTACAGGCTACAGATCCGGCATATATCTTTCGCATCGCAGAAATGTATTTAATCCGTGCAGAAGCTCGCGCGCAACAAAATCACCTGAAGGAAGCTTTGGATGATCTAAATGCAATAAGGCATCGTGCGGATTTGTCGAATTTCTCATCTACAGATAAACAGGTAATATTAGATGCGATAGATCAAGAACGTCGCTACGAGTTTGCTTTTGAGGCACATCGTTATTTTGATCTGACGCGAACTGGAAGATACATAACCTTAATCCCACTGCTCGATCCAACAATTCAGGTAGCGACGTATGAAAATTTTTTCCCAATCCCTGTTGCACAGCTAGACTTGGATAAAAGTTTGGATCAAAATGATGGTTATAAAAAATAATTTTTTGTGGTATGTTCAATATAAAATTACCGATTGCTATTGCACGCAATAGTATTGTCACCCCCATAAATCAATGGTTAGTCAAATCGTTTGTGGTATTCACTGTTTTACTGACGGCTCCTTTAGATTATAAATTTTGGAAATATGTTTTTGAAGATGGTTTAAGCTTTTTCACCTTGTTTAAATTAACAAATTATGTTCCTGAATTTATAGCAAGCAACACGTATTGGAATGTGTTTGTTTTAGTAATACTTTCTCTATTGACAGGCATTTTATGGAAAGGAAAAAACATAAATTACAGCAACCTCTATCATTGGACACGTGTAGTATTACGTTATAGGATAGGAATAGTTTTGGTTGCTTACGGTTTTCTTAAACTATTTCCTTTACAGATGCCATTTCCTTCATTAAGTAATTTACATACGAATTATGGAGATTTCTATGCTTGGAAGATTTATTACCATACGACGGGTATAACACCTTGGTATGAATCATTTTTAGGTTTAATAGAAATTTTTGCTGGTGCGTTGTTGTTTTTTAGGAAAACAACAACCTTAGGCGCTGGGGTAATCATTGGTTTTTCTGGAAATGTTTTTGCCGCAAATTTAGCTTATCAAGGCGGACAAGAATACCTGTCTTTGTTGATTTTGATTAGTTCGACTTTCTTATTTGTTTACGACTTTCAACGTCTATTCAGCCTGCTATACAAATTCGAACAGACTGAGCCAAATAAAATTGTGCCTGAATATGATGTAGCATGGAATAGAGGGCGTTTGATATTCAAGTCCGTAGTAGGGTTTTACTTGTTGTTTATCGGTTTGTCTTTTTCGTTTTCTTGGTCACGTTCTCCTTATAAATATCCGGAGGGTAGCGGATTGGAAGGAACATATGGGTATTACAATGTAACAACATTTAAAGTCAACGGGTTGGAGATTCCCTATAGTCGCACCGATTCAATCCGGTGGCAAAATGTTGTTTTTGAGAGTTGGCCAACAATTTCAATAGCGTCGGCGAAACCTATTATTTTAGATAATTCTGTTCCTAACGATTATAGAAAGTACAATTATGAACGCAATTTTGAATCGGCTGGTGTCGGCGGTCGGCGATATTTTCACTATGAAATCAATGATACCCAAAAGATTCTTCATTTAGTTAATAAAAATTCAAATCATAAGGATGAAAAGTTCGAACTACACTATGAGTTTATTGGGGACTCCGTTATTAATTTATATGGTTCAGACGAGCAAGGTCGTCAGATAGAAGCTGTATTGCAGCGAGTGAATAGAAAATATATGTTGTTAGAGGGACGCCGAAAGCCGGTTAAATTATAATTATATCCATTATTAGCAAAAAATTATTTTTATGGAAACAACTAATCAATATATCTGGAGTGGATGGGAGAAGTTTTTCTTTCGTGTCTTTTTTATTTTCTTTTTTTTATTAATCGTTCCGTTTAAGGAAACGTTTTACACGCAATGGTTTACGCAGACATGGTCGGAAATGCATATACGGGATATTCCTAGGTTTTCCGGCGCTGGGCTGTCATTTGTAAAGGTTGTTTCGAGTCATCAAGAGGTGAACGATAATCGTGAAAAGCATAAAGTTAGTGTAGAAAGTGAAGAATCTAATGTGATCACAGGAGAAGATGCCCCTTTTAATATCGTGAGTTATATAAATTATTTTATTTTATTGGGCATTGGCATTTTGGGATCATTGATATGGGGTTCGATCGATCGGAAGCGGAAAAATTACCGTGTATTACTATATTTCGCATCAACTGCAGTAAGTATTGCGTTAGCTATCCGTTTACAAGGATTAACCTTTTCTAAGGTATTCCCAACCCAAATGCCCGATTTAGCACTCACGCAATTGAATACGCCGTTTGGAGATTTTACAGCACAAAAACTTTATTGGGTACAATTCAGTTTTGTTCACGGATACGAAATTTTTGCTGGGTTAGCGGAACTACTTATCATGCTTTTTTTGTTTTTTAGACAAACTAGAGCCTTAGGAGCAGCATTATCAGTTGCCATGATCGGAAATATTACTTATGCTAACCATGCTTATGATGGAGGAATTCATCTTGCAGCATTCTTTTTTACGATAGGAGGGTTGTATGTGTTGTGGCCCTATTTTACCCGTATCTTTAAGTTGATTGCGAAAGAAGAGAACCCCCAGGAAAACCTGTATTATTATCCGTTTTCCAAACCGTGGGAAAAGGCGATTCGATACGGAATAAAGACTTTCCTTTTTCTATTTTTCTTTGTTTACAGCGGCTATTTGCATTGGCAAAATTATAAATATGACTCCTATAAAGTGCCTTCTAACGCTGGATTAACTGGGGCAAGGGGAGTATATGAGGTAGAAGATTTTATCGTAAACGGAGACACGATCGCCTATGATCCTACCGATTCGATTCGGTGGAGAGATGTTACATTAGAGGAGTGGTCGACGTTGTCATATACAGTAAACAACACATTTTTAATCCACGGAGAGGCAGGTCGTGGTAAGCAATATGAAGATGTCAACCGTACATATGAATCTGCTGGCACAGGCGGGGGGCGACGTCATTTCTTTTATGAAATCGATTCCTTAAATAACAAATTGAATTTTTATAGCAAAAATAAAATTTATAAAGAAGACAACTTTTCGCTTGTATATAGTAGACCCAATGCTGAAACTATTATCTTAGAGGGTGAAATAAAATCGGCACATTTGAAAATCAGACTTGTTAGAAGAGATAAAGAATATGCATTATTTCACAACAGATATAGCGATAATTTCGTTTTTAAACCGTAATATTTCAGACTTTGAAAAAATACGACGCTATTATAGTGGGCTCCGGTCCGAATGGATTTGCTGCAGCGATTACTTTGCAGCGACAAGGACTTTCTACGTTGATTGTGGAAGGCGCTGATACCATAGGAGGAGGTATGCGTACAAAAGAGTTGACCCTGCCGGGTTTTAAACATGATGTTTGTTCAGCGATACATCCCATGGCGATGGCATCTCCTTTTATGCGCTCCCTACCCTTAAAAGAATACGGATTGGAATTTACCCAAGCGACTTATCCCGCTGCACATCCTTTAGATAAGGGAGATGCAGCCGTACTACACCATAGTCTAGAAGAAACCGCACAAGATTTAGGCGTTGATGCGCGAACCTATACAAAATTGATTCTACCCATCATTAACCGATGGGAAAGCTTGGCCTTAGATACTATGGGGCCATTGCGTTTCCCTCGTCATCCGCTGGATTTGGCAAGCTTTGGGTTAAAAGCTTTAAAGCCGGCTACGTGGACAGCCTCGGCCTTTAAAACCCAAAAAGCAAAAGCACTATGGGCAGGAATGGCGGCCCATGGCATACAACCCCTATCTAACTGGGCAACCTCTGCCATTGGCTTGGTGCTGATGGCGGTAGGGCACCGTTATGGATGGCCTATTCCCCAAAGCGGTTCACAGTCTATCGCTGATGCGCTGGCCGCCTATTATATTTCGCTCGGCGGCGAAATACAAACAGGATGCTGGGTAAAAGATACACGGGAGCTTCCCCAACATAAGACCTTGATATTGGATCTAACACCCAAGCAAGTGCTGAGCTTGCAGGGGTTGCACTTGCACGATTCCTATCGGAAACAAATGAGAAATTATCGTTATGGCATGGGTGTGTTTAAGGTTGATTGGGCTCTTTCTGATACGACACCCTTTAAAGATGGGTACAGTCAACAAGCGGCAACGGTGCACCTCGGTAATACCTATGATGAAATAAGGCGGAATGAGCTTGATTCCCATAGAGGCCAGGTAGTAGACAAGCCATTTGTTTTGTTTGCCCAACCGAGTCAATTTGATAAAAGCCGAGCCCCAGAAGGTAAACATACGGGGTGGGCCTATTGCCATGTCCCCAATGGTTCTGCTATTGACTTTACAGCACATATTGAGAATCAGATTGAACGTTTTGCCCCTGGGTTTAAAGACACTATTCTGGCGCGACATACTTTTAATCCTACGCAGATGGAAGCATATAATCCAAACTATATTGGCGGAGACATAAACGGTGGTATTATGGACATCTATCAACTATATACCCGACCGACATTCTCGCTTACGCCGTACCGTACGTCGAATAAAAATGTATATATCGCCTCTTCTTCTACACCTCCGGGAGGTGGAGTCCATGGAATGGCGGGCTTCCATGCGGCCAAATTAATTTTGAAGGACCATTTTAATATGGACGTGAAATTATGAAAAAGATCGTACTTGCCGGAGGAACCGGACATTTAGGAACGCTATTAAAGAAGGTTTTTCTGGATTTAGGATGGGAAGTCGTGATTTTGTCGCGACAGCGGAATAAGAAAGAAGACAAGATAACGTATGTATTCTGGGACGGAGAACATCTGGGTACTTGGACGAATGTGTTAGAAGGTGCTGACACCGTGATCAACTTGAGTGGTAAAAGTATCCAATGCCGCTTCACGTCGAAAAATAAGGCGATCCTAGAAGATTCCCGTCTCTTGCCCACCAAAGTCTTAGGGAGAGCTATTGCACGATGCTCGAAACCGCCGAGGCTATGGATAAATTTTTCCGGTATATCTATTTTTACAGGATTAAACGAGTTACAGGATGAGACGAGTATAGCGGTTGGAACGGGCTATCTAGCTCGATTAACCCGAAGATGGGAGAGCGCGTTTTCCACATTTGATCTTTCGGATACAACGAAAGTGATACTTCGTGTCAGTCCCGTTTTATCTAAACAACAGGGCATGTTTGCGGAGTTACTTCCTTTAGTGAAATGGGGATTGGGGGGCAAAGTTGCTAACGGACGTCAATATATCAGTTGGATTCATCAGCATGATTTTGTGTCGTTGGTAAGGTGGATAATCGAGCAAACCCATCCACGACGGATTTATCATGCGTGTAGTCCTTATCCCGTGACAAATGCTACTTTTATGAACGTGCTCCGAAACCGCGTGGGGATTTCTTTTGGGTTGCCTCTTCCCCGGATACTCGCCCATATCGGCTCGTTCGTCAGGGGAGTCGACCCGAGTATATTACTCCAAAGTGTTCCGGGGACGACCAAGTCGACCCTGGAAGATGGGTTTACTTTCGAATTTGAGAAGATTAATGGTGCGCTGGCTAATCTCGTGAAATAATAAATACTTATATTGTCCATCATTTACAAAAAACCTTAACTGTATATTATAATGTCATCTTCTAAATCAAAGGTAATGATTAGCGAAGACTGGGTGGTCGTGATCCTCGGGTTAGCTATCATTTTTTTAGCGCTGTTTGGTGTCGTTGTACCCAAGCCAACTTTTTCTTGGGATACATCTGCGGTACTTTTTGCAGAAGTCCTATCCCCAGAAAACCAATTGACTATCGGTGCGCAATTTTTATTGGTATTCGCTGCTGCTCTCGTGGGGGCCGTGTTGTTGGGAAAGCCGTTAAAGCCACTTTCGATCGTTTTCCCTTTCATTTTTGTGTTAACCCTATTTGCGTTGATTATAGCAGGTAACAATACCGTACGAGAGTATAACCTCGAAGCCGTCATATTTAGCTTAGGTATCGGTTTGCTGATCAGCAACTTTTTTAAATTACCTTCTTGGTTTAAAGATGCACTTTCTACCGAATTGTATGTTAAAATCGGTTTGGTGCTATTGGGAACGACGGTTATTTTTAGCGAAATATTGAAAGCGGGAGCTCTCGGGCTGATTCAGGCCTTGGTCGTTGTATTGTCGGTCTGGTATTTTGCATTTTGGTTATGTAAGAAACTGAAAATCGATCAGGAAATGGCAATGATGCTTTCGTCGGCCGTTTCCATTTGTGGTGTGTCCGCCGCTATTGCTACTTCTGGCGCAATTAAAGGAGACGCCAAGAAGCTATCCTATGTGGTTTCGTTGGTTTTGATTACCGCGGTACCGATGATGATTTTTATGCCCTATATTGCCGAATGGATGGGTTTGTCGCAAGAGGTCACGGGTGCATGGCTCGGTGGCAGTATTGATACGACTGGTGCGGTGGTTGCGTCAGGATCTTTGGTAGGCGAGCGTGCCTTAGAAATCAGTACCATCGTGAAATTTTCGCAAAATGTTCTACTCGGTATCGCCGCCTTCGCCATCAGTATTTACTGGACGTATTCACATTCCAAAAGCGCGGAACATGCGGAGAAACCAACCTTAAAAATTATTTGGGAACGTTTCCCGAAATTTGTAATCGGATTCGTATTTGCTTCTCTCTTGTTTTCTTTTGTTATTAATCCGGAGCAAGTCAGCGGCGTAAAAGCGGAATTGAAAAGTATACAGGGCTTATGGTTTGCGTTGGCGTTTACATCCATCGGTCTGGAAACGAATTTTAAAGATCTATTTGTGCATAACAACAAGAAACCGCTTTATGCGTTTCTGATCGCACAGGGGTTCAATATTGTGGTGACCTTGGTAATCGCCATGTTGTTGTTTGGATAAGTTATTAACGCCAAAGAAGCTGCCTTGGTAAATTATAGGCAGCCTTTGCGTTTAAGCGATGATTCTGCCAGAATCCACTTATGCAATGTTAAACGCACCCACAATACTTGCTGGGTGAAGGGCTCTGGAATTAATTAATAGATCCCTGCCGCGGGAGTTATTAAAATACAAAACCGATAACCCAACAAAAATTATGCATCCCTTGACTGGCGTGCAATCCACCTCTATTCGCTCCGCTTCGCGCCACCCTTCTAACTGCGTACAATTAATTTCTATTTCTGTGTACGATACGATGTGATAGTGTGCTTTGACGAAATCGATAGCCATGGCGTTTATGACAACAATCATCTTTGCGGCAGCATCAAGAAATGTGATATCACGATCTTTTTTAAACGTTGGAATTTCTATAGCGAGTACGTTGTTCTCGTTAAGGGATAATTCGATGTCAAAATAGAGATAATCCTGTGTATTACTTTGTTCATTGAACTGGAAGTTAGCTAGGCGATTCAGTTTGCCGTGTTGAAGACACATTTTACCAGATATTTGGTCGGGGTTAGCGCGCATGGCACGCAATATTTGTCCGTTAAGTCGTCCCACCATATTGCTATCGTATAAGTTTAGGTGTGTGTCTGATAAAGCCGACCGTACAAAGCCTCCAGCATGGCTGGCTTGACCAAAATCGACAGAGGCTTTCTTGGTGGCCATGGTTTGCTTCGCCTTGCGAGGTCTAGACTGTAGAATCTGTTGATTTCCAATTTTTCGTGCCACGAGATTTCCTGCTAAACCTCGAATGGCACCATGTGCTGCTATTTTCATAACAGTGAAATTAAGGAATCAAATGTTTGTAAATCAAATAAATGTGAATTTTTAAGAAATTTAAAAAGCGTGTATGCGTGCTTTTGCGATTTTCGTAACCTCCTTTCGAGAACACCTTACCATTTTCGCAACGGGCTGTAACAAGACAATTTTGATGTTGAAGAAGCATCGGGACAAACAGAAGGAACTTCAAGACATCAGAAGAGAGAACGGGAGTGGCTTGTCACCAGACCCTGAGCAACTTGCCCCTGAAAAAAGATTGTCCGTATGATGATAGCTTGATGAATGCAAATTTAAACAGAAATATGTGGAATTATAGTGCAGTTAATATGGACGCAACATGGACTCATGGGCAATTTGGGGTGAGGCTGTATTATCCTTATCCGCATCCTGACCCTGCCTCATCGTCGGGTTTACCTCGTTTCGTGGATGATATTATTTCTTTATAGTTTTCTTATGGAATTTACTATCTTTCCGCATCCTCTAATTGGGTAATGGTGTATGGACGAAAAAGAACAACTCGTATATTATAAGCAGACGGGCGATTTGCACGTATTGGGGAAACTATATACACCCTATATGTCTTTGTTATACGGTGTATGTTTTAAGTACTTTCAGGAACAGACAGCGAGTCAAGATGCAGTTATGCAGATCTTTGAGCAACTCGTACACAAGCTTCGTATACATGAAGTAGATAATTTCAAAAGCTGGTTATATGTGTTTGCCCGAAATTATTGCTTGATGGAACTTCGAAAGCAGAAAGGCAAAATGCATGTGGATATCGAAGAAAACATGCCTGAAAGTGAACAGAAGCTCGTAACCGAAGAGGAAACGAAATGGACGGAAGCTGATTTCGATAAAGTACACGACTGTCTGGCGTCTCTTTCCCCTGAGCAGGCAGTTTGCGTACGCCTGTTCTATCTGGATCAAAAATGCTACAAGGATATTGCAGAAGAGACTGGATACGATTTGAATAAGGTCAAGAGCTATATTCAAAATGGGAAAAGAAACTTGAAAATTTGTATGGAGAGCGGGAAAAATGGAAAATAACTATCAACTGTCGAGAATACATAACTATATCCACGGCTTAATGAGTCGGGAAGAAATGCACGCGTTAGAGCGGGAGGCGTTGGAAGATCCATTCTTGCAGGATGCAATTGATGGCTATAAGATGCAGCAAGGAGTTGACGTGAAATCATTAAGCCTATTGCAACAACGGCTCGAAAGGCGTATAGCAGAACATGCCCAACGCAAAAATCGATTCTATTTTAGCTGGCAGCGTTTGGCCATAGGGATGGTAGCTGCGGTGATGTTTATCGCGGTGTGTACACTCTTGTTGATTCGCTATCTCCCTAACCGACAACACACTAACGTGACCGAAGTAGAGCTGATGGATGATGTTCTTACACAGGCGGTTGTGCATGCATTGCCTGACGGTGATGCGCAGCCGGTAGGTGGCTGGGAAGCATTTTCTGCATTTGTTTCGGAACATTATTCGGGGGTAAACATGGAAAAACGTTTAGAGGTTCGTTTTAAAGTGGGGCAAGACGGGCTTCCGTACGATATACAGCCACAAATAGCCAAGCGTCATCAAATCCATGGAGAGATTTTACAGATCTTACAAAAAGGACCCAAGTGGCAAGGAAAAGAAGGACATATTGAGATTGTGTTTCCAGAGTAATTTTTTGTTGTACTTTTTTTAGAAAAAAGTACGGAAAAAATCGTCGCTGCGGATATTTGAGAGGATGGGATCGTGCTAAGGATGTATTTCTACATACCTCAAACATCCGGAGGCGACCCAAAAGGTTAAAGAGGGGGGTGCTATTATTACTACCTAATGTGTATATCGTTCGCGTTTCTTGGCTTTCTTTTCAGCGTATTGACTTGTCCGACGTTACTGGCAATCTTGATGGTGTTTTTATCGATGATTTCAATGTGAAGGCGGCTTTCATGTAGTTTCTTTTCCGAGACTAAATCTTTTGTATATACATTCAACGAGATATTTTGAGGATAATTATCAAGGTTGGCATATTCATATTTTTTAAGAATTTTTTGGAAATGCGGAGCGCCGCG
>Ga0308157_10004189_pt1 | contig 19506 bp, 16 predicted proteins | sample PhyBR1_FD_201035 | JGI IMG/M metagenome (GOLD analysis project Ga0308157, IMG submission 201035) | Phyllosphere microbial communities from UC Gill Tract Community Farm, Albany, California, United States - DLSLB.R1 | ecosystem: Host-associated > Plants > Phyllosphere > Unclassified | place: USA...
TTGGCGGTGACGTCCTCGATCATGCACAAATGGTGCGGATGGCTGCCAGCCTCGGCCTCAATGGCGTTGACCGAGACATCGATCCACGCCACGCTGCCATCCGGCCGGAACAGCCGGCTCAGCGCCTTGAAGCTGCTGATCTGCCGCGTGTTCAGCAAAGCCATCTGCGCCTTGATCTGCACGATATCGTCCGGGTGGCCGACCTCCAGCCAGCGCAGCGCCCGCAGTTCGTGCTGCGTGCGTCCGAGTATCTCCTGGTAGCGCGGGTTGATGTCGCGGTATTCCGAGCTGATCGAATCGATCAGCGCGATGCCCAGCGGCGCCGCCTCGAACATGGTGCGGAAGCGCTGCTCGCCGGTGCGGATGGTTTCCAGCACCCGCTTGCGCTCGCGCGCCAGCCGGCTGAAGTGGATGGCCAGGCCCAGCACCAGCAGCACGGCGACGCCGGCCAGTGCGCGGTACAGCCAGACCAGGCTGGGGCGGCTGCTGTCGAGCTGGTACATAAAGCCATCGAAGCTGGCGTGCCTGGACATCATGCCCAGGCCGGCGTAGACGTCGGCGATATGCCGCCAGCGGTCCGGGTTCATATAGCCGATTTCCACCAGCACCGGCTGCACCAGCGGCACCATCTGTCCCGCCTCGTACAGCAGGTGCTGGCGGTCGCTGCGGCGTGAATACTTGCTGAGGATGATGTCGGCCATTTCCTCCTGGTGGCTCATCGCCCACTGCCAGCCGCGCATGCTGGCGGCGCGGAAGGCGCGCACCCGCGCCGGATGGTTGGTGATTTCCTGCTCGCTGGTGAACAGGTTGTCGCCGTAGAAGTCGATGCCGACCGCGCGCGGGCTGTAGATATCGTAAGGGAAGCCGAGGCGATCAAAGGTGTCCGGCTCGTTGGTGGTGTAGACCGCCATCGCGTCCACCTTGCCGTGGATCAGGTCTTCCGGATTGAAGCTGTGCTCGACACGCTGGAAGCTGCTGGGCGGCACGCCCTCCTTGGTCAGGTAGGCCAACAATTCGTCAGCGTTGCCGAGATCGTCGGTCAGCGAGCCGATCATCGCGCGCTTGCCGATCAGCCGGCGGATGTCGGCATCGCCGCCGGTCTGGCGCATCGCCAGCGCATACGGCGAATGCTGGAAGATCACGCCCAGCACCACCACCGGCTTGCCGGCCATGCGCGCCAGCAGCAGGCTGCTGCTGCCGGTGCCGTATTCGGCCTTGCCGGAGATGACATCACGCTCCGGCGCATTGCCGTCCGCGCCCTCCAGGATGCGCACCTCCAGCCCGGCTTCCTTGTAGTAGCCCAGCTCCTGTGCCGCGTAGTAGCCGGCAAACTGGAACTGGTGGACGTGCTTCAGCTGCAGCGTGACTTTTTCCAGCGCCATGGCGGCCGGCGCCGCCAGCGGAAGCAGCACGACAGCGCACAGCTTGGCAAGGGCGTAAAAGCGAAAAAGCACTGGCATCCCGGGGCGAAAAGCACTGGCTCTAGTGTAGCGTAAGCCCTCCGGACGTACAAAAAGCAACGGACGGCCAGGCTCGCGCCTGCCGTCCGTTGTGGCGGAAAAACGCCGCTTAGTTCGGGTTAGGGATGCTGACCGGTATCGGCGCGGTGACGGTGCGGCCGTTGCCCAGCTGGCCGTTGCCGTTCAGGCCCCAGGTCCACAGCGAATTGTCGGTTTTCAGGCCGGCGCTGTGGTTGTCGCCGGCGCTGATGCCGATCCAGGTGGTGTCGAGGCCGATCTGGACCGGCGCCACGGCGTCGGTCGGGCTGCCGTCGCCGAGCTGGCCGTCGGCGTTCGAGCCCCAGGCCCACAGCGTGCCGCCCTTGCGGACTGCCAGCGTGTGCAGGCCGCCGGCCGATACCAGCGTCCAGTCCTTGAAGTCACTGATCTGTACCGGCGCGGTCACGGTGCCGGTGCCGGCGTTGTTGCCGACCTGGCCGGAACCATTAGAGCCCCAGCCGTACAGCACGCCATCGGTGCCGATCGCCATCGAGTGGTTGCCGCCGGCCGCCACCGAAGTGTAGGTCAGCGTGCCGACCTTGGTTGGCGTCGATTGGCCGGTGGCGCTGGTGCTGGCGTTGCCCTGCTGGCCAAAGTTGTTGTCGCCCCATGCCCACAGCGTGCCGTCTTTCTGCACGCCCAGCGAGTGGGCGCCGCCGGCGCTGAAGGCAATCCACACTGCGGTGTTGGTCTTGTCGGTGCCGCCGACCTTGACCGGCGCCTGGCGGCCGATCACGGTCAGGTCGCCCAGCTGGCCGGAGCTGTTGCGGCCCCAGGCCCACAGCGTGCCGTCGGATTTCAGCGCCAGCACGTGGGTCTTGCCGGCCGAAACCGCCGTCCAGTTGGTGTCCTTGCCGATCTGGGTCGGCACCGAACGGTTGGCCGAATCGCCCAGGCCCAGCTGGCCATTGGTGTTCAGGCCCCACGCCCACAGCGTGCCGCCGGTGGTGGTGGTGCTGGTACTGGTGCCGGCGCGGATGCCGACCGCGAACTGGTCGCCCACGGCCACCGAACGCCAGGTGGTGGTGGCGGCGCCGTTGTTGACCAGCACCGGCGTGGTGCGCTCGGTGTTGCTGCTGTCGCCCAGCTGGCCCCAGTTGTTCTGGCCCCACGCATACAGCTTGCCGTCATAGCGGCGAGCGATGGTCTGGAAGCCGCCGGCCGACACTTGCTGCCATGGCGCGGTAATCGTGACGTTGACCGAACCCACCACACCCTCCTGGGTGGCGGTGATGGTTTCGGTGCCGACCGAGATGCCGGTGACGCGGCCGTTGGCGGTGGCCACCGACGCCACCGTGGCGTTGCCGCTCTTGGTGGCCCAGGCCAGGCCGCCAGCCACGGTCAGCGCCTTGGTGCTACCGTCCGAATAGGTGCCGGTCGCCGTGGCGTCCTGGAAGGTGCTGACCGGGACGGTGGTCGAGCCCATGGTGATGGCGATGCTTTTCAGCGTGGCCACGGCCGGGGTGGTGGTCTTGTTATCGTCGCCACCGCCGCCGCAAGCCGCCAGCACGGCAAACAGGGGCGCCAGCAGCAGGGAGGAGAATTTAAAGTTTTTCATGATCTTCCAGTTCACAGAATGAGGTCTGCGGAGCAAGCAGTGTAGCCCGGCACGGCGGCCCTGCATCGCAAGAGCAGGCCTGAATTATCCACCTTATTACGCCGATACGGTTATTTAACAACATTTCTTTTGAGAACGGACGAAAAAAAAGCACCCGAAGGTGCTTTTTTGAAAAGATTACTTGCGTCCACGCGGCGCGCTGGCTACCGCACCACGTCCCGGATTGCCGCCCTTGACTGGCGCCGGCGCCGCTTTCTTGACCTTGATGGTATCCAGGATCGACGGCTTGGCCTTGGTTTCGACCGTGGCGCGCGCGGTCAGCGAACCGGTCAGCGCATTCGGCTTGCCGCGAACGCCGGCCACCGGCGCCCGGCCGGCGCCACGTTTGCCTTCGCCCGGCGCCATCATCGGCATCGCGCGTTTGCCCTGCGAGGCCTTGAAGTTTTCTTCGCCCACTACGTACGGCGGGATCAGGTGGCGTTCGCCGGTGCCGATCAGGTCGGCGCGGCCCATGCGGCGCAGCGCGTCGCGCAGGATGGGCCAGTTCTTCGGATCGTAGTAACGCAGGAAAGCCTTCTGCGCCTGGCGCTGTTTCAGCGTGCGCGGCGTGAACACTTCCTCAGAATCCTCGGTCACCTTGTGCAGCGGGTTGCGGCGCGAGTGATACATGGCGCTGGCCATGGCCATCGGCGTCGGCATGAAGGTCTGCACCTGGTCGAGACGGAAGTTGTTCTTTTTCAGCCACAGCGCCAGGCTCAGCATGTCTTCATCGGTGGCGCCCGGGTGGGCGGCAATGAAGTACGGGATCAGGTACTGCTTCTTGCCGGCTTCCAGCGAATACTTCTCGAACAGCGCCTTGAATTCATCGTAGGCGCCAATGCCCGGCTTCATCATCTTGTTGAGCACATTGGTTTCGGTGTGCTCAGGCGCGATCTTCAGCAGGCCGCCGACGTGGTGGGTCACCAGTTCCTTGACGTACTCGGGCGAACGCACCGCCAGGTCGTAGCGCAGGCCGGACTGGATCAGGATCTTCTTGATGCCAGGGATTTCACGCGCGCGGCGGTACAGCTTGATCAACGGATTGTGGTTGGTGCCAAGGTTGACGCAGATCGACGGATACACGCACGACAGGCGGCGGCAGGTGGTTTCGATCTCCTTGTCCTTGCACGACAGGCGGTACATATTCGCGGTCGGGCCGCCGAGGTCGGAAATGATGCCGGTGAAGCCCTTGGTCTTGTCGCGGATGTGCTCGATCTCGCGCAGGATCGACGGTTCCGAGCGGCTCTGGATGATGCGGCCTTCGTGCTCGGTGATCGAGCAGAAGGTGCAGCCGCCGAAGCAGCCGCGCATGATGTTGACCGAGAAACGTATCATTTCCCACGCCGGGATGTTGGCGTCGCCATAGCTCGGGTGCGGGCCGCGTGCGTAATTCATGTCGTAGACGTTGTCCATCTCGTCCATCTGCAGCGGCAGCGGCGGCGGATTCATCCAGACATCGCGGTCGCCATGGCCTTGCACCAGCGCACGCGCATTGCCCGGATTCGATTCCAGGTGGAACACGCGCGAGGCGTGCGCGTACATGATCGGATCGTTGGACACGGTTTCGAACGACGGCAGGCGCACCACGGTCTTGTGGTGCTTTTCCAGTTCCATCGCGCGGCGTTCCTCGCGGCTCATGATGCGGATGGTCTTGACCACCTCGGCTGGCGGCGGTGGTGGCGCGGCAGCGGCCTTGGTCGGCTCGACCATGGCTGGGTTGACCTCGGCGGCCGGCTTGCCATCGTTGCCGGTGGCGCAGGTGGGCGAGTTCGGCTCGACCATCAGATACGGGTCAATATGCTTGTCGATCTTGCCCGGCGTATCGACGCGGGTGCTGTTGTGCACGCCCCACTCTTCGCCCGGCATCCAGCCGGCCGGCACCAGGAAGGAAGTGCCGCGCAGGTCGCGGATCTGCTTGATCGATTCCCCGTCGGCCATGCGGCGGGTCAGGTCGACCAGTGCGCGTTCGGCATTGCCGAAGATCAGCATGTCAGCCTTGGACTCGAACAGCACCGAGCGGCGCACCTTGTCCGACCAGTAATCATAGTGGGCGATGCGGCGCAGCGAGGCTTCGATCGAGCCGATCACCACCGGAATGCCCGGATAGGCTTCGCGGCAACGCTGGGCGTAGACGGTGACGGCGCGGTCCGGGCGCTTGTTCGGCTCGGCGTTTGGCGTGTAGGCGTCGTCCGAGCGCGGCTTGCGGTCGGCCGTGTAGCGGTTGACCATCGAGTCCATATTGCCGGCGGTGACGCCGTAGTACAGGCGTGGCTTGCCGAGCGCGCGGAAGGCGTCGGCCGACTGCCAGTCCGGCTGGGCGATGATGCCGACGCGGTAGCCTTGCGCTTCCAACAGGCGGCCGACCAGGGCCATGCCGAAGCTCGGATGGTCGATATAGGCGTCGCCGGTCACCAGGATGACGTCGCACTCGTCCCAGCCGAGCGCATCCATCTCTTGACGGGACATCGGCAGGAAAGGCGCGGTGGCAGCGCGGGCAGACCGCTTCGGGACGGCCGCAAATAAATTAGTTGGGGGATTCATGGGGCGGTATTGTACCGGAATTACCCCCACTCCGCTCACGGGTGTTTGAAAAAATTCTTTTACTTTTCAAACACTTGGAGAAACAATGTCAAATTCCCATGTTTGACAGAATGGTGCCCAGTTCGCGCAGGCCCGACTCCAGTTTCGGATGCTCGGCGGCGAATTTGGCCGACAACTCCTGGCTGCGCTCGGCCAGCCCATAGGTGGTGGACTCGCCCGGTTCGGTGTTGACGCCCCGTTCCAGCAACGTGGTGATGTCGCTGTTCAACTGTCGCAGCAGGTCTTGCAGCTCCTCATCGACCGGCCCCGCATCGGCCAGGTTGGCGTGCAGGTTCTTGAGCGAGGTTTTCAGATTGCTGTCCATAGTATTTCCCAGTTTTAAAATTTGGTGGCCAGGTAGAGTGCTTCGACCTGTGCCCTGGCCCACGGCGTCTTGCGCAGGAACTTCAGGCTGGACTTGACGCTCGGATCGCTGCGAAAGCAGTTGATGTCGATCCGCTGGGCCAATTGCTCCCAGCCATAGTATTCCTGCAAACGGGTCACGATCGCTTCCAGCGTGACGCCGTGTAATTGGTTGTTCATATCTTACTCAAAAATCAAAAAGGCCGGCTTTGATTCTACACAAATCAAGGCCGGCCCCGGGTGTAACACTTAACCGATCTTATTTTTCAGTCAAGCCACGACGTTCCAGCAGCGGCTCGATCTTGGCGTCGCGGCCGCGGAAGTTGCGGTACATCTCCATCGCATCCATGGTGCCGCCTTTCGACAGCAGCATCTTGCGGAAGTAGTCGCCGTTCTTGCGCAGCATGCCGCCGTTTTCGTTGAACCATTCGACCGCGTCGGCGTCCAGCTTCTCGGCCCACAGGTAACCGTAGTAACCGGCCGAATAACCGCCGGCGAAGGTGTGCGAGAAGTAGGTGGTGCGGTAGCGCGGTGGCACCGGCGCGTAATCGACGCCGGCGTCCTTCAGCGCAGCCGCTTCAAAGCCCAGCACGTCGGTCGGGATCTGCGACACGCCCAGCTGGTGCCACTTCTGGTCCAGGATCGACGCCGCCAGGTACTCGGTGGTGCGGAAGCCTTCGTTGAATTTCTTCGACGCGACCACTTTGTCCAGCAGTGCCTGCGGCATCGGCGCGCCAGTCTGGTAGTGCTTGGCGTAGTTGGCCAGCACGGCAGGCGTCACCGACCACATTTCGTTGACCTGCGACGGGAATTCCACATAGTCGCGCGGCACGCGGGTGCCGGCGAAGCGTGGATACTTCACGTTCGAGAACATGCCGTGCAGCGCGTGACCGAATTCGTGGAACATGGTGCGCAGTTCGTCGTAGGTCAGCAGCGTCGGCTCGCCGTCGGCCGGCTTCGGAATGTTCAGGTGATTTGCCACCACCGGATGGGTGCCCATCAGCGACGATTGCGATACATAGGCATTCATCCAGGCGCCACCGCGCTTGTTGGAGCGGGCGTAGAAGTCGGCGATGAAGATGGCCAGCTGCTTGCCGTCGGCGTCGAACACGTCGAACACGCGCACGTCCGGGTTGTACACCGGCAGGTCCTTGCGCTCCTTGAACGACAGGCCATACACCTTGTTGGCGGCGAAGAACACGCCATTGGTCAGCACGCTGTTCAGCTCGAAATATGGACGCAGTTCGTTCTGGTCGAAGTTGAAGCGTTCGGCGCGCACCTTGTCGCTGTAGAAGGCCCAGTCATGCGCGGCCAGCTGGAAGCCGCCGTTGGCCTTGTCGATCGCCTGCTGGATCTCGGCGCCTTCTTTTTTCGCATTGTTGACAGCCGGCTTGGCCAGCTCGCCCAGCAGCTTGTTGACGGCGGTGGTGTCGTGCGCGGTCTGGTCTTCCAGCGAGTAGGCGGCGAAGTTAGGATAGCCCATCAGCGCGGCTTTCTCGGCACGCAGCTTGACGGTGGCCAGCACCACTTGCGTGTTGTCGAATTTGCCGCCATGGCTGCCGCGCGCCATCGACAGCGCCATCAGCTTCTCGCGCACCGCGCGGTTGGTCAGCACGGCCAGGCTGGCCTGGCCGGTGGTGTTCACCACCGGGATCAGGAACTTGCCTTCCTGGCCCTTGGCGGCAGCAGCCTTGGCGGCAGCGTCGATGGCCTTGTCCGACATGCCAGCCAGTTCTGCGCGGCTGTCGACGATCAGCGCCGACGCGTTGGCTTCTTCCAGCACGTTCTGGGCGAAGGTGGTTTGCAGTTTCGCCAGCTCGCCGTTCATGGTTTTCAGCTTGGCCTTGTCGGCTTCCGACAGCTGCGCGCCGGCGCGCACGAAGTCGGTGTTGTAGCGTTCCAGCAGGTATTTGGATTCGGCGTCCAGGTGCAGCTTGTCGCGCTTGTCGTACAGCGACTTGATGCGGGCGTACAGCTTGCCGTTCAGGCGGATCGCGTCATTGTGCGCGGCCAGTTTCGGCGACAGCTCGCGCTCCAGCGCCTTGAAGGTATCGTTGGTGTTGGCGCCCGACAGGTTGCCGAACACGCTCGATACGCGCGACAGCAGCTGGCCGGATTTTTCCATCGCCACGATGGTGTTGTCGAAGGTGGCTGGCTTCTTGTTGTTGGCAATGGCTTCGATCTCCGCCTTCTGCTGGCGCATGCCTTCTTCAAATGCTGGCGCGTAGTCCTCGTTCTTGATCTTGTCGAAGGCAGGATAGTTGAACGGCAGCGTGCTGACCTTGGCGAACGGATTCGAAGCTGGCAGCATCGATGCAGGTTCCGCCGCGTGCGCGACGTTGAAGACGGCAGCGATGCTGGCGGCGATGATGATGTTGGTGTGGTTCATGCAGTTATCCTTATAAACTATTTAGATCATTTGCCGTTCAGGCCACGGCGCTCCAGCAGCGGCTCGATCACAGGATCGCGGCCACGGAAGTTGCGGAACAGGTTCATGGCGTCGTCGGTGCCGCCGCGCGACAGCAGCTTGGCACGGAACCAGTCGCCGTTCTTGCGTTGCAGGCCGCCGTTTTCCTTGAACCATTCAACGGTGTCGGCATCCAGTTTCTCCGACCACAGGTAGGCGTAATAGCCGGCCGAGTAGCCGCCGGAGAAGCTGTGCGAGAAGTAGGTGGTGCGGTAGCGCGGCGGCACTGGCGCGAAGTCCACGCCCATGTCTTTCAGCGACTGCGCCTCAAAGCCCAGCACATCGGTCGGGATTTGCGCCGGCGTCAGCTGGTGCCAGCGCTGGTCCAGCAGCGAAGCTGACAGGTACTCGGTGGTCATGAAGCCCTGGTTGAATTTCTTCGACGCGATCACCTTGTCCAGCAGTTCTTTCGGCATCGGCGCACCGGTCTTGTAGTGCTTGGCGTAGTTGGCCAGCACTTCCGGCCATACCGCCCACATCTCGTTGACCTGCGATGGATATTCGACGAAGTCGCGCGGCACGCTGGTGCCGGAGAAGCGCGGGTACTTCACGTTCGAGAACATGCCGTGCAGCGCGTGGCCGAATTCGTGGAAGGCGGTCTTCACTTCATCGTAGGTCAGCAGCGTCGGCTCGCCGGCCGGCGGCTTGGGAATATTCAGGTGATTGGCCACCACCGAGTGGGTGCCCAGCAGCGACGATTGCGACACGTACTCGTTCATCCAGGCGCCGCCCTGCTTGTTGGAGCGGGCATACATATCGGCCAGGAAGATCGCCAGTTGCTTGCCGTCGGCGTCGAACACATCGAACACACGCACGTCCGGGTTGTACACCGGCAGGTCCTTACGCTCCTTGAAGCTCAGGCCATACAGCTTGTTGGCGGCGTAGAAGACGCCGTTGACCAGCACATTATCCAGCTCGAAGTATGGCTTCAGCTGGTTCTCGTCGAAGGCGAAGCGCTGCGCGCGCACCTTGTCGGTGTAGTAGGCCCAGTCCGAGGCGGCGATCTGGAAACCGCCTTTTTCGGCATCGACCACCGCTTGCAGGTCGGCTGCTTCCTTCCTGGCGTTGTTGACCGCCGGCTTGGCCAGCTCACCCAGCAGCTTGTTGACCGACGCGGTATCGTGCGCGGTCTGGTCTTCCAGCGAGTAGGCGGCGAAGTTGGCGTAGCCCAGCAGCGTGGCTTTCTCGGCGCGCGCCTTGGCGATCTTCAGCACCAGTTCGCGGTTGTCGAATTCACCGCCATGGCTGCCGCGCGCCAGCGACAGCGCCATCAGCTTTTCGCGCACCGCGCGATTGGTCAGTTCCGCCAGCGGCGGCTGGCCCGAGGTATTGACCACAGCGACGAAGAATTTTCCGTCCAGCCCCTTGGCCTTGGCCGCTGCCGCAGCGGCGTCGATGGCAGCGTCGCTCATGCCGGCCAGGTCGGCGCGGTTGTCGACCACCAGGCCGGAGGCGTTGGTTTCCTTCAGCACGTTCTGGGTGAAGGCGGTTTGCAGTTTCGCGATGTCGCCGTTGATGACTTTCAGCTTGGTCTTGTCGGCGGCCGACAGGTTGGCGCCGGCGCGCACGAAGTCGGTGTGATAGCGTTCCAGCAGGTGCTTCGATTCGGCATCCAGCTTCAGCGCGTCGCGTTTTTCGTACAGCGACCTGACGCGCGCCCACAGCTTCGGATTCAGGTAGATGGCGTCCGCATGCGCGGCCAGTTTCGGCGACATTTCGCTGTCGACAGCATCCAGCTTGTCGTTGGTGTTGGCGCCTTGCAGGTTGTAGAACACGGTTTGCACGCGGATCAGCAGCGCGCCGGATTTTTCCATCGCCACGATGGTGTTGTCGAACGTCGGCGCCGCCTTGCTGTTGGCGATGGCATCGACTTCCTTCAGTTGCTGGCGCATGCCTTCATTGAACGCCGGAATGAAATGCTCGTCCTTGATCTTGTCGAACGCTGGATAGTGGAACGGCAGCGTGCTGGCGGTGGCCAGCGGGTTGCCGGCCAGGCTGGCGGCCGGAGCGGCCAGTACGGTTTGCGAAAATGCCACGCCCAGGGCGGCGGCAACGACAAGCATATGAGGTCGGGTCATGAAGATCTCTATTCTCTTATGAAGGGCAGGAAAAATGCTGGAACGCTTAAAAGTTCAGCATGGAAGCGTCAGATCATAGCAGCGGGAAACGGTGGGGTCACTGGCAAAAAATGCTGCACTGCACTTTCTTGGAATCATGCGGAAATTTCCGAACAATACTTTGTCCGTTCGGAAATTACCGTTGAATATGACGGGAAAATAAGGGATGCACTAATGCAATCTGCATTTAGCGTTTGAACAGCGCCTCGATGCGGCGCTCCGGCAGGAACCAGAGGAAAGCGACCAGAATGTAGAGCCCGAACGAGATCCACACGTGCAGGAAAGCAGTGAAGATGGCGATCAGATACAGCGCCACCGATGCATAGCCCTTGCGTTCCTTGGCCAGCGCCACCGTGATCACTGCATCGCTGGGATTGCACACGATCAACGCTTTCTCCAGCAAGGTATAGGCGATGGCCGACATGAACAGGACCGCGCCATACAGCGCCACCGTCAGCGGGGCGAAATCGTTCTCACCCATCCAGCCGGTGGTGAACGGCACCAGCGACAGCCAGAACAGCAAGTGCAGGTTGGCCCATAGCACGCGGCCATCGACCACCGAGGAAGCGGTCAGCATGTGGTGATGGTTGTTCCAGAAAATCCCGACATACACAAAGCTCAGCACGTAGCTGCAAAACACCGGCAGCACAGACTGCAGAGCATGCCAATCCGCCCCATGCGGCGCCTTCAGCTCCAGCACCATAATCGTAATGATGATCGCGATCACGCCATCGCTGAATGCTTCCAACCGGTTCTTGCCCATAAGTGTCCAATGCAGTCTTTATCTTCAGAGCGAGATAACCGTGCTGCCAGGCATCGGTCCGGCAGCGGCCATCTTGCGATCCAGAGTATAGACTGTAGACCCGTGCACTGAGGCTATGGCTAAATGGAGACTATCTCCAGCGCGTAACGCACGTAGCTTAGCCTCGGACTGCGGGGCGGTAACCTTAGCTGTGCGAAATATTTAAGATTACATTGGACAAATTGCTAAATCCGCCATATTGTGGATTTTTTTTGCTCCCGGAACCCATGCTGCGTCTTGTTATTGCCTCGCTGATTGTTGCCACCCTGTCGCCATCCATCTCTGCGGCCGAACCCAACCGCACGCGAGCCGCCGTCAAGTTCTCTAGTTGCACCAAGCCCGAATGGCCGAAGGAAGCGCTGCGCAATGAGCAGACCGGCAAGGTGACGCTTGGATTCCTTATCGGCACCGACGGCGTCGTCAAGGATTCCAAGATAGTGACCTCCAGCGGCTATCCGCTGTTGGACGAAGCCGCGCGCGAAGGCATACGCAAATGCCGCTTCATACCTGGCACCATCGACGGCGTAGCGCAGGAAGGATGGCAAATGATGCAATACATCTGGACCCTGGAACCAAACCCTTCCCCGCAAGGCCAGCGCGTACCAGAACCGGGTTGAGGCTCCTGGCAGCAACCGTGCCGGAGCCACTGTAAACGGGTTTATTCTTCGCGGATTTCCGCTTCCACCAGTTGTCCCAGCAGCACCAGCGATTCCTGCCAGCCGAGGTAGCATGCCTCGGTGGGAATCACGGCGGGGATGCCTTCCTGTACCACCTTCATCTCGACGCCGCAGAACACCGCGCGCAGCGTGACGGTGGTTTGCATCGGTCCCGGCAGATTGGGATCGTCAAACTGCGCGGTGTAGCGCAGCTTTTCGCCAGGCACCAGTTCCAGGTACTCGCCGCCGAAGGAATGGCTGCCGCCGGTGGTGAAATTGGTGAACGACATCCGGTAGGCGCCGCCCACCCTGGCATCCAGCTGGTGGACCTTGCCGATGAAGCCATGCGGCGGCAGCCATTTGGCCAGCGCATCCGGATCAAGGAAAGCGCGGTAGACGCGCTCGGCGCTGGACTTGAGCACGCGCTGCAGTTGTACGGTATTGGTGGTCATGGTCGATTCCCTTCAAAAAAAGTTGGCCTACCTCCACGACGAACGAGGGTAGCGGAAATCGACACACGCCGCTACTGCAGACTTAATTCCAGCGCCTGCTCGTCCAGCGTGCGGTTGCGGCCAAGCATTTTGGCGCTGTACAGCAGGGAATCGGCGCGGCGCAGCATGGATTCCACCGTGTCGTGCTGGCCTTGCAGCAGGGTGATGCCGGCGCTGTAGGTCAGCGGCATGCCCAGCTCGCGCGGTCCGGCTTCGGCCAGCCAGACGCGCAGGCGCTGGTCGTAGGCACGGATCGCTTCCAGGTCGGCATCGCGCTTCAGCACACTGAATTCCTCGCCGCCGTAGCGGCAAACCAGGTTGCGCTGACCGCCGACGGTGTTCATGCCGTCGACAAACAGCTTCAGCGCACGGTCGCCGGCTTCGTGGCCGTAGGTGTCGTTGATTTCCTTGAAGTGATCCAGGTCCAGCAACAGCACGCACAGCGGTTGCTGCAGGCGCTGGCTGTCGCTGACGACCAGCGTGGCGCGCTCCAGCCAGGCGCGGCGGTTCAGCGCGCCGGTGATGCCGTCGGTGCTGGCCTGGCGCTCCAGTTCGCGCTGGGCCTCGTCGCGGTGCGCCAGCAGGATGCCGACCAGCGACATTACCACCGTCACATTGGTGGCCAGCGCGAACGTTACATTCGCCGGATGCGGGGTGAAGAAATTCGGGAACAGTTCGGTGTAGAAGGCGCCCAGCACGCCGCGCGAGGCGGTCACCACCATCTGTACCAGCAGCGAAGCCACCAGCAGCCAGCGCCAGGCGCCGACCGGCACCTCGGTTTTGCGGCACAGCGCCACCACCACCAGCGCCACTTGCAGGGTCAGCAAGCCATTCGCCCAGCCGACGCGGAACGGATAGCTGTCAAAGCCGATGCAATAGCCGACCGTCATGATAAGCGCGATGATGGCCGGCGCCCGCGCCACCGCCGCACGGCCGCACCACAGGTCGAAGGCGACGGCGCTGTAGGCCAGGCCGCCAGCGATGCCGCCCATGGCCAGCGTCGACAGCAGGCGGTCGATGGCTGAGCCGGACTCGACCTGGCCGGAGACCATCAGCAGCACCCAGCCCAGCGTTTGCAGCAGGATGCCGATCTGCGCCCGCCGCGCGGCCAGGTTGACCTTGCCCATCACCGCCAACAATGCGGCGGCGATCGCCAGCAGGTTGAGCGTCATGGCTATGAGCAAAGAAGCAACATCAAGATGCATACGGGAAGGCAAAAGAGGGGAAGGCGTGCAGTATAGCAAGCTCGACTGGGCTACACTCTGAACTTACATCCCTTAACAAATGGAAGCATGCATGGAAAATTACGCGGAACTGCTGGACACGCTGACGCAGCAAGAGCAAGACTTACAATTCACCGCCTTCAGCAGCGACACCGCACTGGCGCTGGGCCTGAAGATTGTCGAGCTGGCCAAGGCGCGCGACAAGGTCATCACGGTCAATATCACGATCAACGGCAAGGTGCTGTTCCATCACGCCATGCAGGGCGCATCGGCCGACCAGGCTGAGTGGATACGGCGCAAGAACAATGTGGTGGCGCGCTTCGGCCGCTGCTCGTTTTATGTCGGTATCGATCACAAGCACCGTGGCGTGGTGTTCGAAGATATCCAATACCTGCCACCGGTGGACTACGCTGCCAACGGCGGCGCCTTCCCGATCACCATCAAGGATACCGGCATCATCGGCACCGCCACCGTCTCCGGCCTGCGCCAGGCCGAAGACCACGCCCTGGTCATCGAAGCCCTGCGCGCCGTGCTAATTTAAGCAATCGAGTGCATCTCATCCCAGGCATCGACTGCTTGCTGCATATGCAGCCAACTCTCGCTGGTCGTTTTTAAAAACAGGGCAATGCTGCGCGCGCTATCCACTGAAAGCGCACGTTTCTCTTGGAGCAAATCGGACAGATCGGCCTCACTCAAACCAATACGTTGCGCAAACTCGCCTTGTGTCATTTCCAGGGCAGGCAACACGTCCTCCCGCAATATGGCACCAGGATGAGTGGGACGCCGGCGGGGATCTCGTAAGGATTTCATCAATGATAGTCCTCCAGGCTAACTCAGTCCTTTATGCTTGAATGAAGTAATCACCTTGCGCTCCGTGTAGATTAAACCTCAATCTAACGGTTCGCAATCGCCGCGCGTTTGCGCTGGCGCAGATGATCAGTAGTGCGGTGGGCGTTCGTGGGGGAGCTGGCCGCCGCCGTTGTTCTGGGCGGCGTTGCGAACGTGCTGGACCAGTGAGGCGCACAGCTGCTCCAGCTTGTCGATCTGCTGCTGTTGCTCGTGGATGCGCTGGCTGAGCGAGTCCACCATGTCTTCGGCGTAGGCCAGTTTGATTTCGATGTCGATGAAGCGGTCTTCGGTATTCATGGTTGTTCCTTGTCGGGTTTTGGCGTGGCCAGCAGTTCCTTCATGCGCGCCAGGCGTTCCTTCGGCGTCAGCACTTCGGATTCCATCGGCACGGCCGTGCCTTCATCCAACTTCATTTCCTTGATAAAGCGCGACGGGTCGCAGTGTACCTGCTCGCCCGCGCGCTTGCGTTTCTTGCACCAGGTGATGTGCAGCGTGCGCTGCGCCCGCGTGATGCCGACGTACATCAGCCGCCGCTCTTCCTGCACCCGCGCGGCGATCGATTCGGCCGGCGCGTCGGCGTCGCCCTTGTGCGGCAGGATGCCCTCCTCGCAGCCGACCAGGAACACGTGCGGATATTCCAGCCCTTTCGATGCGTGCAGCGTCGACATGCGCACCGCGTCCGGGTCTTCGTCCTGGCCTTCCAGCATCGACATCAGCGCCACCATCTGTGTCAGTTCCAGCACGTTCTTCTCTTCGCCGTCGCGGTCCTTGCCGCCACGGCCGCGATCCTTCAGCCAGTTGACGAATTCCAGCACGTTCTGCCACTTGCTCTGGGCCGCGCGCTCGTCGAACATATCGTATAAATAGTTTTCATAATTAATCGCCTCCAGCAGGTCATCCAGCACCTGCGCGGCGTTGTCGCCGCTGCCCGACGGGCCGGGACGGCTGGCGCGCGCTTCCAGGTTGTTGATGAAGTTGCAGAAGTCGCGCAGCGGATTCAGTTGGCGATCCTGTAGCAGGCCTTCGATGCCGCCCTTGAACACCGCTTCGAACAGCGAGCATTGCCACTGGCCGGAGAAGGTGCCCAGCGTTTCCATGGTCGACTGGCCGACACCACGGCGCGGCGTCGTCACCGCGCGAATGAAGGCCGGATCGTCGTCGGTATTCGCCAGCAGCCGCAGATAGCTGATGATGTCCTTGATCTCCGCCTTGTCGAAGAACGACTGGCCGCCGGAAATCGTGTACGGAATACGCTCCTTGCGCAAGGCCTGCTCGATGATACGCGCCTGGTGGTTGCCGCGATACAGGATCGCGTAGTCCGACCACTTGTTCTTGCGCGTGAAATGGTCGACCGAAATCAGCATCGCCACCTGGTCGGCCTCGGCATCGTCGGTCGGCATCGAAGTCACCTGAATCGGCTCGCCCAGGCCGTGCTCTGACCATAGCGATTTCTCGAACAGCTTGGGATTGTTGCCGATTACCGAGTTGGCGGCCTGCAGAATGCGCGTGGTGGAGCGGTAGTTCTGCTCCAGCTTGATCACTTGCAGGTCGGGGAAATCGGTCTGCAAGGTTTTCAGGTTTTCCACCGAGGCGCCGCGCCAGGCGTAGATCGCCTGGTCATCGTCGCCCACGGCGGTGAACATCGGCTTCTTGCCGATGCCGGTCACCAGCAGCTTGACCAGCTCGTACTGACAGGTGTTGGTGTCCTGGTACTCGTCCATCAGCAGGTAGCGCAGGCGGCGCTGCCACTTGTCGCGCACCGGATCGTTGTTGCGGAACAGTTCCACCGGCAAGCGGATCAGGTCATCGAAATCCACCGCCTGATAGGCCGACAACGTCGCCACATAGCTGGCGTAGACGCGCGCCGACTGCGCCTCGTCCTCGTCCTTGGCCTGGTGCAGCGCCACTACCGGATCGACCAGGCCGTTCTTCCACAGCGAGATATCGGTCTGGATGCGGCGCACCACCTGCTTGTCGGTGGTCAGCGCCATATCCTGCACCAGCGAACCGCAATCGTCGGCGTCCATGATCGAGAAGCGGTCCTTGAGGCCGACGCCATTGGCTTCCTGGCGCAAGATCTTCACGCCCAGCGAGTGGAAGGTCGACACCGTCAGCTGCTTGGCCTGCTTCGGCTGTTTCAGCAGCTTGGCGATACGCTCCTGCATCTCCAATGCCGCCTTGTTGGTGAAGGTCAGCGCGGCGATGGTGCGCGGATCGTAGCCCCGGTCCTCGATCAGGTGGGCAATCTTCTGCGTGATGACGCGGGTTTTGCCCGAGCCGGCGCCTGCCAACACCAGGCATGGACCATCCAGGTAGGTAACAGCCTGGCTCTGAGGCAAATTAAGGCCGAAAACGGGAACTTTGGTGGACATCGGACGAAGGCTAGTAAAACAGACAAACAGCCCCACATTGTATCAGTCGCGGCGGCCGCCACTGATATGCCGCATGATGCGGCGCTGATGATGCGCTAACATGCGGGAATCGCGGCCACCGCCTAACCTTATACTGGTTGCAATTATGAAATTTGAACACTTAATCGAAGTCAACGACCCACTCAATCCGCTGATCGATGTGCTGAGCGTCAAGCAAGTCTGGGCCGGCCTGGTGCTGCGCGCCGAGTCGCCGAAACTGTTCGTGCCGCATCTGGACGAGGCCATCATCGACGAGCGCAGCGACCACGGCTTCCGCCGCCGCCTGCGCTACGGCGAGCTGGTGGTGGAAGACCGGGTGGAGCTGGAGCCGATGCGCCAGGTGCGCTACCGCGTGGCCGCGCAGCAGGACATCGCCGAGTCCAGCCTGACCATGACCATCGAGCAGCCGACCGAGGACACGCTGTTCGTGCGCTTCCAGTACGAGGACAGCCACGACGCCGCCACCGACGAAGCCAACGCCATGTACGATGAATTCCGCCGCTCGGCTTATGTCGAGTCGGACATCGACACCATCGGCATGCTGCGCGAACTGGCGCAGCAGGGCCGGCTGGACGCCATGCTGAACTAGTCGGCCAGCGCCGCGCGCCCCCACACCTGCGCCATGCGCAGCGGCGGGGCGTGCAGCGCGGCCACCTGCGCGCTGCTCAGCACTTCGCGGATGGCGTGCAGTGCATTGCGGGTATCGCGTTGCAGGAACACCTGCAGCGGTGCACCGCGCGGCCCGATCACCGACTCCACATGCGGCGTGGTCGATTGCAGGCCACGGCGCGACACCACGCCCACCTCGCCGTTCACCATGCGCACCCAGGTGCCGATCGGATAAATCCCCAGTTCACGTATCACCAGCGACACCAGGTTGGTGTCCAGCGTGGTGCGCGCCTCCAGCAGCATGTCGCGCAATGCGCCGTTGGGCGTCAGCGGCGGCTTGTAGCCGCGCTCGGAAACGCGGGCGCAATAGCGGTCGGCCAGCGCCACCAGTTTCGACAACAGCGGAATCTGCGCACCCACCTTGCCATGCGGGTAGCCGCTGCCGTCCTCGTTTTCGTGATGATGCAGCACGCATTGCAGCCATGCCTCATCGTTGACGCCGGCCTGGCGCAGCAGCCGCACGCTGCGCTCCGGGTGCGCCTGCATGCGGTCGCGGTCCAGCGGCTCGGCGTCGTCATGCCAGCGCTGGTGATGCGCCAGCATGCCGACATTCATCGTCAGCGCCGCCAGCGTCACGGTCATCACGTCGTTGCGCGAGCGCTGGCGGGCACGCGCCAGCAGCACCGCGATCACTGCCGTGTTGACGCTATGCCGCGCCGCATACGGCGCTGCCTGCTGATTATGCAGCACGCTGGCGGTGGCGATATCGGCGTTGAGGTCGACGGCGGCGTGCACCAGCAGCGCGATGTCGTCCAGCTTGCGGACAACATCCGGCGGCGCCACGCCCAGCGACACGGCTTGCAGCAAGGTGTGCAATTCAAGATAGGCTGCGTTCAGCTTGCGCAGCACAGACGGCGGTTCGGGCGCCGCCTCAGGCGGCTGGCCGTCTTCAAACACGCCGCGCTCGATCAGATAGGCGATCTGGTTGGCGCTGGCGATCAGGTGTCCCTTGCGAACCAGCAAAGCGCCATTTTCACCGTACACATCCCACGGTAGCAGCATGCCCAACTTTAAATCCGCTGCTGTCACTTTACGTATGTTCATGGGTGAAGCATACGGCTTTTCACGTGAGAATGTGTGAGTTTTTTTGTATCTTTGATTTAAAAATAAGGATCAGGGAGCGGGCGTACAGTCGACGCAAGGGCAGTCATGCGCCGGCTCATGTTCCAGATGGTGGGCCAGGTCGCGCAGCGCAGTGCGCACGCCTTCCTCCACCACCGGATGGTAGAACGGCATGTCCAGCATGGCGTCCACGGTCAGTCCTGCCTGGACTGACCAGGACAAAAGATGGCCGATGTTTTCCGCGCGCGGCCCGATCATCTCGGCGCCGAGGAAGCGGCCGGTATGGTACTCCGCATACACGCGCAGCAGGCCTTTGTTCTGCAACATCACGCGGCTGCGGCCCTGGTTGTGGAACGACACCTTGCCGACGGCAAACCGGCCAGCGTGCGTGACGCACAATTCGCTGTAGCTGCTGCCCATGGTGGCGATTTGCGGCTCGGTGAAGGTGATCGCCAGCGGCGTGCGGCGCAGGCCCGGCTGGACGTCCGGATAGCGCGCCGCGTTGGCGCCGGCAATGCGGCCATGGTCGGCGGCTTCCGGCAGTTGCGGGCGCTCGTCGTTGGCATCGCCGGCGATGAAGATAGCGGACGTGCCACACTGCATGGTCTGCTTGTCGTAGACAGGGATGCCGTGATGGTCGCGCTGCAAGCCGGTGTTTTCCAGGCCCAGCTGATGCACATTCGGCCGGCGGCCGATGGCCGACAGCAGGTAGCTGAAGTG
>Ga0308157_10004191_pt1 | contig 19495 bp, 12 predicted proteins | sample PhyBR1_FD_201035 | JGI IMG/M metagenome (GOLD analysis project Ga0308157, IMG submission 201035) | Phyllosphere microbial communities from UC Gill Tract Community Farm, Albany, California, United States - DLSLB.R1 | ecosystem: Host-associated > Plants > Phyllosphere > Unclassified | place: USA...
TCGAGCGCAGTCGAAAAGCATTATAAAAGAACTTTTCTACTAGAAAATGGGAAAGTAGTTTATATAAATAATTCTCTAAAACATGATTACAAGCAATCTCAAGTAGGAACTCCTGATTATTCGGATTTGTTGTTGGACAAATACATTTCGGTTATCGAAATTGTAAACCCAATGCATCGATTATGGAGTGACGGACGCTGGAATAAACTCACGATGGCGCACGGCTGTTATTGGGGAAAATGTACGTTTTGCGATATTTCTTTAGATTATATAAAAGTATACGAGCCCGTTGCTGCAAGTTTGTTGTGCGACCGAATGGAAGAAATGATTGCTCAAACAGGCGAAACAGGTTTTCATTATGTGGATGAAGCCGCACCGCCAGCTTTGATGCGAGCTTTGGCACTGGAAATTCTTCGTCGAAAATTAGCAGTAACTTGGTGGACGAACATCCGTTTTGAAAAAAGCTTTATCAAAGATTTATGTTTACTGCTAAAAGCTTCAGGTTGTATTGCCGTTTCTGGCGGATTAGAAGTAGCTTCAGATCGTTTGTTGAAACTCATTGACAAAGGTGTAACCGTAGAACAAGTAGCCAAAGTAACCCGCAATTTTACAGAATCTGGTATAATGGTTCATGCGTATTTGATGTATGGTTATCCAACTCAGACTATTCAGGAAACGGTCGATAGTCTCGAAATGGTGCGTCAATTATTTGAAGCCGGCGTTTTGCAATCTGGTTTTTGGCATCAGTTTGCGATGACGGCACACAGTCCGGTGGGAATGTTTCCAGAGCAATTTGGGGCAATAAAAGAAACAGAAGCCATTGGTACTTTTGCTAACAACGATATTAATTATACGGATAAAACGGGTATTGATCACGAAAAATTCAGTTTTGGACTTAAGAAATCATTGTTCAATTTTATGCACGGAATTTGTTTTGACTACGATTTGCAAGACTGGTTTGATTTTAAAATTCCGAAAACAAAAATTCATCCCGATTTTATTTTTGATGCACTACAGGAAGAGGCAGATTTCAATATTAAGCCTACTGCCAAAATTGTTTGGTTGGGAGGAAAACCCGCTGTTGAATATTTTACTAAATCCAAAAAAGGAAATTCATGGGAAATGTCAACTTTGACTTTTCATGATAAAAAAGAAAGTTTTACAATTCAAACTAGTAAAGCCGAAGGGAAATGGCTTGAAGAAATACTTAAAAAAATATCGGTTTCGAATACTAAAACGTATTCTTTTCAGGAAGTAAAAAACGATTTTGAAATCGAATTGGAAGATTTCGAATTGTTTTGGTATTCCAAACCTGTCAATACTTTAAGAGAATTTGGGCTGTTGGTTTTGTGATACAAATAAAAAAATCGCCCTAAAGAAGTCTCTAAAGAACGATTTTTACAGGTAAACAAAGATGATTTGCTTTGATTAAAATGGTTTTTTGGTTATTTATGGTTTTTAAGTAATTGAATAGCTTCTGTAGCGTTTGAAATTTCAGCATAGTTTAAAGCTGTTAGACCATTAGCATCTTTTTCGTCCACTTTTACGTCGCAGTTTTCTAATAGATATTTAACAATCTCCACTTTGTTATAGCGGGCAGCAATCATCAAAGGAGTTAATCCGTTTGATTTTTGATTAGCATCAGCACCGTATTCTATAAATTTTTTAACTATTTCAAGTTCTCCTTTACTGATCGCAACACATAGTGGCGTTACATCGTCGTATTTGATAGTTGTTTTTTCTTTGTCAACAGTCGGAACTGCATTTGCAGCTGTTGAAACATTTACGAAAGTAAGTAAAGCAATTCCTAAAAAAATGATTGAATTTTTCATGATATTTTATGTTTTAATATTGTTTTATTTTTTTATACTAAATCGTTGTATTGAAATCATACCCAAATGTACTACGAAATTATTAATTAATCAAAAAAAATAACGTTTTAAAATGTATTTTATATTTAATTGTGTTTTAAGCATGATTGTATTGAATTATTGATAATAAAATAACAATAAATACCTTATTCGTATTAAAGAAAAAGCAGTTTTGAATGATTAATGTTAATGGTGATTTCTGATAAAAAACTCCGCCATTATGTTCTAAGAAATTTAAATGACTTAGCCCTATTTAAATTGATTTTTAAGAGATGAATTCAACTTGTATTGTTCAATTGTGAAGGGCGATTGTTCTCTTTTGCGTGAGGGATAGGAGCAAGCTACCGAAGTAGCGCGGATAGCCCGACCCCGCAGAGCAAAGGGGCTTTATGAATGTTGCTATAAGTAAGTCCCTTTGCTCTGCGGGGGCACGCCCTAATGAATTTTGTTTTGATTTTGATTTTTTATTTCCGCAAACGTTTTCTTTTTCTATTTTTACTAACCTAAAAAAAATATAGATTATGAGTGCTAATTACAAAGTGATTGTAAATGAGTCGTTTCAATTTGATTTGAATGAAGAAAGCATTTCCCAACTAGATGCTGTGGTGACAGAGAAAAATGCTTTTCATGTATTGCATCAAAACACCTCTTTTAAAGGGGAAATCGTTTCTTCAGACTTCAATCATAAAAAGTATACCGTTAAGGTAAATAACTCAATTTATGAGGTTGCGATTGCCAATCCTTTGGATATTCTGATAAAAGATATGGGATTTGAAATTGGTTTGACAAAACAAATTAATGCAATAAAAGCGCCGATGCCCGGCCTGATTTTGGAAATTAGTGTAACAGTTGGACAGTCTGTAAAGGAAAATGACCATTTAATTATTTTGGGTGCGATGAAAATGGAGAACAGTTTTCTTTCGCCTCGTGATGGCGTTATAAAATCTATTGCCGTAGAAACGGGAGATGCCGTCGAAAAAGGACAATTGTTGATTGAGTTTGAATAGAGTTTGAGAATCAAGAAGAAAGAATCAAGAGAAAAGAAAAAATATGAGGGAAGTAAAGGGTTAAGCAGGTTTGTCTTTATTCTTGCAGCAAAGCGGTCTTTCCTCTTTTATCTAAAAAAAATATATGCAAAAAATACTAGTTGCCAATAGAGGTGAAATTGCCATTAGAGTGATGAAAACTGCCAAGAAAATGGGCATTAAGACTGTCGCCGTTTATTCAATTGTTGATAGAAATGCGCCTCATGTAAAATTTGCCGATGAAGCCGTTTGTATTGGAGAAGCGCCTTCGAATCAATCGTATTTAGTTGGGAGCAAAATTATAGAAGCTGCCAAATCTTTGAACGTGGATGCGATTCATCCCGGATATGGTTTTTTGAGTGAAAATGCCGATTTTGCTGAGGAATGTGAAAGAAACAGCATCATTTTTATTGGTCCAAAATCACATGCGATTAAAATCATGGGAAGTAAGTTGGCTGCCAAAGAGGCTGTTAAGGCGTACAAAATTCCAATGGTTCCGGGAATTGACGAAGCAATTACGGATATAGAAAAAGCCAAGTTGGCTGCAACTTCAATTGGTTTTCCGATTCTGATAAAAGCTTCGGCTGGAGGTGGTGGAAAAGGAATGCGTGTGGTAGAAAGCGAAGCTGATTTTGAATCACAAATGAATCGTGCGATAAGTGAAGCGGTCGCTGCCTTTGGCGATGGCTCGGTTTTTATAGAAAAATATGTGGCTTCTCCGCGACATATTGAAATTCAGGTTATGGCTGACAGTCATGGCAAAATTTTATATTTATTCGAAAGAGAATGCAGTATTCAGCGTCGTCATCAAAAGGTGGTTGAAGAAGCGCCATCATCAGTTTTGACTCCTGAATTGCGTAAAAAAATGGGTGAAGCAGCTGTTTTGGTTGCTAAATCCTGTGATTATTTAGGAGCAGGAACAGTCGAATTTTTATTAGACGAAAATAATAATTTTTATTTCCTCGAAATGAATACCCGCCTGCAGGTAGAGCATCCCGTAACCGAATTGATTACAGGCACTGATTTGGTTGAGCTGCAAATTAGAGTCGCAAGGGGAGAAGCTTTAACTATTACTCAGGACGATTTACAAATAAAAGGTCATGCATTGGAACTCCGCGTTTATGCCGAAGATCCTCTGAATGATTTCCTGCCAAGTGTTGGTCATTTGGATATTTACAAAATTCCGGTTGGCGAGGGAATTCGTGTGGATAATGGTTTTGAGCAAGGCATGGATGTGCCGATTTATTATGATCCGATGCTGGCGAAATTGATTACCTACGGAGAAACCCGTGAAGAAGCGATTCAGTTGATGATAAAAGCGATTGAAAACTATCGGGTAGAAGGAGTTTCTACCACACTGCCTTTTGGGAAATTTGTTTTTGAACACGAAGCTTTTCGTTCTGGAAAATTTGATACTCATTTTGTGAAGCGTCATTATAGCCCTGAAATCATAAAAGAACAGGCAGGGAAAGAAGCCGAAATTGCCGCTTTGATAGCTTTGAAACAATATTTTGAAGATCGAAAAATAGTTCGATTACCAAATTAATTTTTTGAACCATTAAGAAATTAAGTTTAATTCAGGAATGTGAAATAAATAGCACTCAGATTTTTAAAAGTTTGCGTCTCGAAAATCTGCTGAATCTGCAAAATCTGCGTGAAAGTAAAAGCACAAAAAAATAATAACTTATGGCTTAAGTTTTAGTTTGAAGTAGAATGGTTATTATAAGTAGGGATAAAAAAGAAAAGTATGCAAGACAAAATAAAAATACTAAACGATAAAATCGCTCTCGCTCATTTGGGAGGTGGTAAAAAACGAATTGAGAAACAGCATTCCAATAAAAAGCTAACGGCAAGAGAACGCATCGATTACTTGATGGATGAAGGTTCTTTTGAAGAAATCGGGATGTTGGTCACGCACCGTACCACCGATTTTGGAATGGAAAAAGAAATGTATTATGGTGATGGAGTGATTACCGGATACGGAACCATTAACGGAAGATTGGTTTATGTTTTTGCTCAGGATTTTACTGTTTTTGGCGGCTCACTCTCAGAAACGCATGCCGAAAAAATTTGCAAAATCATGGATATGGCTGTCAAAGTCGGAGCACCAATGATTGGCTTAAACGATTCGGGAGGAGCACGTATTCAGGAAGGCGTTCGTTCTTTGGGTGGTTATGCCGACATCTTTTATAGAAATGTACAAGCGAGTGGTGTAATTCCGCAAATATCAGCAATAATGGGGCCTTGCGCCGGTGGAGCAGTTTATTCTCCGGCCATGACCGATTTCACAATTATGGTTGAAGAAACCAGTTATATGTTTGTCACAGGGCCAAATGTGGTAAAAACAGTGACCAACGAATCAGTGACTTCAGAGGAATTGGGAGGTGCAAGCACGCATTCTACCAAGTCGGGCGTCGCACATCGAACTGCAGTGAACGGAGTGGTTTGTTTGGAGGACATTAAACGGTTACTTAGTTATTTGCCACAAAACAATAAAGAAAAACCACATCATTTGCCATTTGAGCTAAAGGATGAAATTCGCATGCAGTTAGCCGATATTATTCCGGACAATCCGAACAAGCCTTATGATATGCACAGCGTCATTGCTGGAATTATTGATGAAGATTCGTTTTTTGAAATTCATAAAAATTATGCCGAAAATATCCTCGTGGGTTTCGCAAGATTAGGAGGTCGAAGCATCGGAATTGTAGCCAATCAGCCGATGTTTTTGGCGGGTTGCCTTGATGTGAACAGTTCCAAAAAAGCAGCGAGATTTACCCGTTTTTGTGATGCGTTTAATATTCCGTTACTAGTGTTGGTCGATGTGCCTGGATTTTTGCCTGGAACCGATCAAGAATGGAACGGAATCATTATTCATGGAGCCAAATTGCTGTACGCTCTGAGCGAAGCAACTGTTCCGAGAGTTACGGTAATCACCCGAAAAGCTTATGGTGGCGCTTATGATGTGATGAACTCGAAACACATTGGTGCCGATATGAATTTTGCGTGGCCTTCTGCAGAAATTGCCGTTATGGGAGCGAAAGGAGCTTCTGAAATTATCTTCAAAAAAGAAATTCACGACGCCGAAGACCACGAAGCCAAACTCTTAGAAAAAGAAGCCGAATATGCAGAGTTGTTTGCGAATCCATACACAGCTGCCCAACGCGGTTTTGTTGATGAGGTGATTTTGCCCCAAGATACCCGACGCAAATTGATAAAAGCTTTTGCCATGCTGGAGAATAAAATAAGTGTTACTCCTGACAGAAAACACGGGAATATTCCTTTGTAGAATAAAAATCTTAGCTTTTAAAAATGCCCTCAAAAAAGTGAATGACTATTTGAGGGTATTTTTTATTAAAAGTATGTCTAATAGCTTTTAGGAACATTTTATATATTTGAGTAAATTCGAACGATTGAAATCTTCAAATAAATCAACACTATTTATATGGAAAATCAAGGTGCAACTGTCGTGATATCCCATCAAATTAAAGAGGGGAAACAAAATGAATACGAAGAATGGCTGGAAGAAATCGGTCCGATTTGTAGAAGTTTCAAAGGGCATATTGACTGGCAAATAATTCGCCCGATTCCCAACTTGACTTTTATTTATACTGTTGTCATTCGTTTTGGTAACATCGAGAATTTAAAAAATTGGATGAATTCAAACGAAAGAAAAGAATTAATTGAAAAAGTAAAGCCTCTCTTTGTAACAGGTGATACTTTTCAAATAAAAAGCGGTTTGGATTTTCTTTTTTTGTCAGAACAAGGAAATCAAAAAGTACCTGTTCGCTGGAAGCAGTATTTGGTTACTTGGTCGGCAATTTTTCCTTTGTCTATCATTATTCCGTTAATTATACTACCCATTTTAAACGTTTTACATATTCCTGAAAACAGATTTATAAACTCATTTTTTATTTCTGGAACGGTCGTGTTTATAATGGTTTACCTTCTAATGCCGAATTACACCAGGCTCATAAAAAAATGGCTTTATAAATAGTAGCTAATAACTATTTTAATATTTTCAAGACAGTTGAGAACTTGTGTGAAATATTGATAAACCTACCAAATCATAATTTTTCTTCTTATAAAAATGATTTATTTGTTCAAAATGGTATTTTTTTATTATCATTTGATATTATAGTATCTTTCAAAAATAGTCGTAACTAATATATTTGTTTTATGTTTAAAAATTACATTTTCCCAATTATGAATTTTAAAAAGTATATCCTCTTACTTTTAGTTGTACCATTTTTTGCAAATGCTCAAAAATCTCAATTTGTTTTAGCCGGAAGAGTAGAAAAAATGCCTGATAATAAGGTAATGCTTATTGGCCCAGCCTCTTCTGTTTCATTTGATTTTGAGGGAAATGCATGTTCGATTTCTTTACAAAATGTTGATACTTATGATCATCAGAATTATGTTTCTTTAGAGCTTGATGGTCAGTATATTGGTCGTGTCCAAATCGAAAAAGGAGCGATAAAATCCTATCCTGTTACCGTTTCTTCTAAGAAAAAAATACATCATCTAGCAGTATATAAAGCTACAGAAGCCACTACAGGCGGAGTCTTATTTGGAGGAACAACAGCCAAAGTTATTGCTAGCGAAGCTCCTAAAGGGAAAAAGAAAATCGAGCTTATTGGAGACTCAATTACCAGCGGTTTTGGAAATGATTCATCTACAATTCCTTGTGGCAGTGGGCTGTGGTTTGATCAGCACAATGCGTATTGGGCTTATGGACCCATAGTTGCCAGAGCGTTGAATGCTGATTTTGTATTGAGTTCTGTTTCTGGTTACGGAATGTATCGCAATTGGAATGATGAGCATCTGGACGAACCAAATATTCCGGATGTTTACGAGAATTTGTATTTGACGAGAGACAGTTCAAAACCTTATGATTTTGCTTTTCAGCCAGATTTGGTGAGTATTTGTTTGGGTACGAATGATCTTTCTACTGGTGATGGCAAAAAATTTAGATTGCCATTTAATGAAGAAAAATACATTTCCAATTATATTAATTTCATCAAAACGGTTTATAAACACGCGCCAAATACCCGTATTATTTTGTTGACTAGCCCAATGGTTTCTGGTGAAAAAAATGCAACGTTGGTACAATGTTTGAAAAAAGTAATTAAAGCTTTTGAAAATGATAAAGCGCACAAACCAATTGCATTATTTGAATTCCAGCCAATGACACCAAAAGGTTGTGGTTTCCATCCAGATATTAATGATGATAAAGTAATTGCTGATCAATTGATTCCTGTATTTAAAAAATTGCTCGAAGAAACGAGCGCTTCTAAATAAATTAAGCAAAACGGAATGTCTGTAACGAATTGCTTTGACAAATAAAATAATATAATCACAAATGAAAAATAATTTAATTGCATTTGTTCTTTTCCTGATTATTTCGAATTCGGCTTTCGCCAATGTTACGCTTCCGAATATCTTTTCGGATAATATGGTTTTGCAACGCAATGCCGAAGTGAAAATTTGGGGTTGGGCAAATCCTGATGAAGAAGTGATAGTTACTCCAAGCTGGAACAATCAGCAGTACAAATTCAAAACTAACAATCAGGCGAAATGGGAGCTTACCATTCCAACGCCAAAAGAAGGGGGGCCATACACCATAACAATAAAAGGTTATAACGAAGTGGTGCTGAAAAACATTTTGATTGGCGAAGTTTGGATTTGTTCCGGACAATCGAATATGGAAATGAATGCCAGTTGGGGAATTGAAAATGGTGATGAGGAAGTAAAAAATGCTACAAACCCCAACATAAGATTATTTCTGGTTCCAAAATTGACGGCAACTACACCTCAGAATAATATTTCTGGAACCTGGACAAATTGTACGCCTGAAACTATGAAATATTTTAGTGCGGTGGGTTATTTTTTTGGAAAACGCTTGAATGAAGAATTAAAAAATGTACCAATCGGGTTGATTTCTTCGAATTGGGGAGGAACGCCTGCGGAGATTTGGATGCCGGAAGAAGTGATTCAGAATGATCCGGTTTTATCAGAAGCAGCCAAGACTAGAAAAGAAGAAAAATACGGCCCTAATCAGCCGGGACGCGCTTTTAATGCGATGATTTATCCATGGGCAGAGTTTAAAATTGCTGGTGCTTTGTGGTATCAAGGAGAAAGCAATGTAGGTTCTACGGTTTATGATAAAACACTTTCGGCTTTAATAACTTCCTGGAGAAAATTATGGAAGTATGATTTTCCGTTTTATTTTGTTCAGATTGCGCCTTATAAATATGGTGAAGAGCATTTTGGTGGAGCAATTATAAGAGATGCGCAACGCAAAGTGTTGCAAGAAGTTCCGAATACTGGAATGGTAATGACAAGCGATATTTCGACTGTTGAGGATATTCATCCAAAGAATAAAAAATCGGTTGGGATTCGTTTGGCGAATTTGGCTTTGGCCAATACGTATAAAGTGAATAATGCGGTTGTAAATGGCCCGCTTTACAAAGGAATTACTATTGATAAAAATAAAGTTACAGTTGCTTTTGATTATGCCGAAGGACTACATTTTGCAGACAAAAAAGCAGATTTATTTGAATTGGCAGGAGCGGATAATGTGTTTTACAAAGCAACAGCTACTATTAAAAACAATACAGTTGTACTACAGTCGGCTCAGGTTAAGATTCCTGTAAAGGTGCGTTATGCATGGAAAAACACAGATCAATCGACACTTTTTAATAAAGCTAATTTGCCTGCGTCGTCTTTTATAAGCGAATAACAATACTTATTTTAGAATAAAAGGCACATTTGTTTTAGTTTATGCAACATCCGTCATATTTAGTATAAAAACAGAAACGTACATTGCTTGCCGTTTTTAAGCAACTTTGTTTGATCTGGATTGATTTTGATACGAATAAATGTCTTAAAATCCATGAAGCTGCGTGAGGGATAGAGCAAGGCGCCAAAGCGCTCGGGATAGCCCGACCGCGATAAACAAAGGGGGCGTATAAGCGATTAGTGAGTTGCCCCCTTTGTTTATTGTGGTCACGCCCAAATAATTATGACAAAAGCTGTTTTTTAAATATTGTTGACGCCGCAAAAAAAATAAATCCTTAACTCTAAAAATGAAAAGAAAAATTACTGCAGGGATTTTTACCCTGATTACTATTGGAACTATGAATGCACAAAAAAAAGCACATTTGGACAAAACTAAACCTATTGAAGAACGCATCGATTTGTTGATGAAACAAATGACTTTGGAAGAGAAAGTAGGGCAAATGAATCAATACAATGGATTTTGGGAAGTGACTGGGCCAGCGCCGAAAGGTGGAACTGCCGAGTTGAAGTATGAACATCTTCGCAAAGGATATGTTGGTTCGATGCTGACCGTTCGTGGAGTGAAAAATGTTCGTGCGGTACAGAAAATTGCCGTTGAAGAAACCCGATTGGGAATTCCGTTGATTATTGGTTTTGATGTGATTCATGGGTATAAAACGCTGAGTCCAATTCCGCTGGCAGAATCGGCGAGCTGGGATTTGGAAGCGATTAAAAAATCGGCTCAAATTGCGGCAGATGAGGCTTCGGCGTCTGGAATTAACTGGACTTTTGGCCCGAATGTAGATGTTGCGAATGATGCCCGTTGGGGACGCGTGATGGAAGGTGCTGGAGAAGATCCGTATTTGGGAAGTAAAATTGCGACTGCAAGAGTGAAAGGTTTTCAAGGAGAAACCACTGCTGATTTGGCCAAAGTAAATACTATTGCTGCTTGTGCTAAACACTTTGCGGCGTATGGTTATGTTGAAGCTGGATTGGAATATAATATTGTGGATATTAGTAATTCGAAATTGTATAACTCGGTTTTGCCACCTTTTAAAGCGACTGTTGATGCAGGTGTTCGTACGTTTATGAATTCGTTTAATACTTTGAATGGCGTTCCGGCAACAGGAAATGCATTTTTGCAAAGAGACATTTTGAAAGGAAAATGGAAGTTTGATGGATTTGTAATTTCGGATTATGCTTCGATTCGTGAGATGATTGCTCACGGTTATGCTAAAGACGAAGCTGATGCAACTTTGAAAGCAGTTGTGGCGGGTTCGGATATGGATATGGAATCGTATTTGTATGTGGCTAAATTGGTGGATTTGGTTAAAGAAGGAAAAGTAAAAGAGGCTTTGGTTGATGATGCTGTTCGTCGAATTTTACGCGTGAAATTTGAATTAGGTTTATTTGACGATCCGTACAGATATTGTGACGAAAAACGTGAGAAGGAATCGATTGGAAATAAGGCTCATATGGAAGGTGTTTTGGATATGGCTAAAAAATCAATTGTATTGTTGAAGAATGATAAAAATTTGCTTCCGCTAAAGAAATCTGGACAAAAAATTGCTTTGATTGGCGCTTTGGCAAATGATAAAAACAGCCCGTTGGGAAGCTGGAGAATTGCTTCGGATGATAATACGGCGGTTTCGGTTTTAGAAGGAATGCAACAATATAAAGACAATAAACTGACTTTTGAAAAAGGAGCTGATCTTTTAGTTGGGAAAACGTCTTTCTTGGATGAGGTAATTTTTAATACTACAGACAGAAGCGGTTTTGATGCAGCTAAAAAAGCAGCTAAAGAAGCCGATGTTGTCGTAATGGTTTTGGGAGAACATGGTTTCCAAAGTGGAGAAGGGCGTAGTAGAACCGACCTTAATTTGCCTGGTTTGCAACAAGAATTGTTGGAAGAAATTTATAAAGTGAATCCAAATATTGTTTTGGTTCTGAATAATGGTCGTCCGTTGAGTATTCCGTGGGCTGCAGAACATGTTCCTGCTATTGTTGAAGCTTGGCATTTAGGTACTCAAACTGGAAATGCTGTTGCGCAGGTTTTATATGGAGATTATAATCCAAGTGGAAAATTGCCAATGTCGTTCCCAAGAAATGTGGGTCAGGTGCCAATTTATTATAACAAATACAGCACTGGAAGACCTACGAATAGTGATAAAAATGTGTTTTGGTCTCATTATACTGATGTGGAGAAAACTCCTCAGTTTCCGTTTGGTTTTGGTTTGAGTTATACCAAATTTGATTATAAAAATCTGAAATTAAATAAAACTGAATTTGCAAGAGGAGAGCCTGTACAAGTAAGCGTTGAGGTTATTAATTCTGGAAATTATGATGGGAAAGAAGTGGTACAATTGTATATTCATGATGAATACGCGAGTATTATTCGCCCAATTAAAGAATTGAAAGGTTTTGAATTAGTGAATTTGAAGAAAGGGGAAACGAAAACAATTTCTTTTACTTTAACAGATAAAGAACTTGGTTTTTATGACAATGATGGTAATTATTTGATAGAGCCAGGAACTTTTAAAATCATGGTTGGAGGAAGCTCTGATGCAGGTTTAGAAAGCGGTTTTGAATTGAAATAAAAAAATGAAATACTGAAGAATATATAAATTATTTAAATAAAAAAATCCCTCTTTTCAATTACTGAAAAGAGGGATTTTCCATTTTAAAGAATCATTATTATTTAGTCCAATTGTCAGTTCGAGCGCAGTCGAGAACCTTTATAGTATCTCGACTGCGCTCGATGTGACAAAAAGCTTTAGACTACATTAGATGTTATTTTTCAGAATTTAGTGTCACAGTCGCCGTTTTAAGTCCTTTTCCAGTAACGGTAAGTTCTATGTTTCCAGCTTCTTTTAATGATTCAATCAATACAACTAATTTTCCGCTAAAGGCTTTCATGGTTGGCAGATGAAACATTTCTAACGAAGTAGCATCACCATTACAAGCGGCTCTGTATTTTCCTTTTCCGGTCACTTTAAATTGCAATTGATTTGTGGCTGTAGGGCATGGAATTCCTTTTTCGTCCACAATTGAAACGGTAACGTAAGACAAGTCTTTACCATCGGCTTTGATTGTTTTTCGGTCTGGGTCGAGTACCAATTTATAGGCTTTTCCAGCAGTATGAATTTCTTGTTCTGCTGCTGCTTTTCCATCTTTGTCAAAAGCAACTACTTTTACAGTGCCAGGTTCGTATTTGACATCCATCCACATCAAGCGGTATCTGTTTTGTGGTGTTGTATTATTCTTTTTCTGGATTCCCATACTTTTTCCATTTACAAACAGCTCTGCACTATCATAATTGGTATAGACAAAAACTGGCGTTACCTGACCTTCGCGTCCTTCCCAATTCCAATGTGGTAAAATATGTAGTGTTTCAGATTTTTTGTTCCAACGGCTTTTGTATAAATAGAATCGGTCTTTTGGTAAACCGGCTAAATCGTTAATTCCGAAATAAGAACTACGGGAAGGCCATTTTTCATCATAAGGTGTAGGTTCGCCCAAATAATCAAAACCAGTCCAGACAAATTCGCCTATAACCCAAGGTTTGTCATCTTGTAAAACAAAATCTTCATCGGGAACATTAGACCAGCTGCAAGCTTCTAAATCATAAGAAGAACATTGGAAATCTGGATATTGTTTATCTTTTGCTTGAACTATAGGAAATTTATAAATTCCTCTTGAACTTACGGTTGAAGCGGTTTCAGAACCTAAAATAAATCCTTGTGGAAATTTTTTAAAAGCTTCTTCGTATAAATGTACTCGGTAATTTAATCCTGGTACATCTAACAACGCTCCAAAGCCAGATTCCATAGTTGCTTTTACCTGATCCATACCAACAGTTACTGGTCGAGTAGGGTCTTCTCTGTGGAAAATTTCCTGTAACCATTTGGCACGTTTTACGCCTTCTTCTCCCCACTGATCAGGAACTTCATTACCTGAACTCCACATTACAATTGAAGGATGATTTCGGGTAGCGCGAACTAAATTGACAATGTCTTTTTCAGCATATTCATTAAAAAATCTATGATATCCATTCTCCACTTTTGGTTTTGCCCATTCATCAAAGCTTTCTGCCAGAAACATGAAACCCATTTCGTCGCACAATTCTAATTGTTCCAATGATGGCATATTATGAGAACTTCTGATTGCATTGCACCCCATATCTTTCAAAATAGTCAATTGACGACGCAAAGCTGCAACGTTTATTGCAGCTCCCAAAGGACCTAAATCGTGGTGTAAACAAACGCCTTTGAACTTTGTTATTTCTCCATTTAAACTAAAACCTTTATTGGGTTCATATTTTATATCTCGAATTCCAAAACGTGTTGTAACCTCGTCTTTTAATTGTTCTCCAACAAATAATTGCGTAACGGCTTTGTACAAATAAGGAGTTTCTGGACTCCATAACTTTGGATTTTCAACTTTGATGTTTTGATCGAATTGCGTTCCGAATTTTGTGGTTGCTTTATCCGAACTTATTTTTTTCCCATCAGCATCAAAAACGGTGGTAACTAAATAACCATTATCTGCCGAAGCATTTGTTTTTATATTTACTTTGGCAATTTCTTTGCTAATAAACGGAGTAGTAATGGAAGTTCCCCATTGGTCAATGCTTTCTTTATTTTTGATAATAAGAGTCACTTTTCTATACAAACCGGCACCTGGATACCAACGGGAAGCAAATTCTTTGTTAGTTAGTTTCACTGCCAAAGTATTCTCTCCTTCGGTAAGAAAATCAGAGACATCAAAATAAAAATAGCTGTAACCATAAGCCCATTCGCCTACTTTTTTTCCGTTTAAATAGACTTGTGGTTCGCTCATGGCACCTTCAAAAAGCAGAATCACTTTCTTGCCTTTCTCAGCTGCTGAAATATTAAATTTATTTCTATACCAAGCTGAACCAACGTGAGGTAAAGCACCTGTTCTCCCTGTTTTTTCAGAGGCTGCTTTTTCACCATTTTGAACAATAGCCACATTTTGCTTGTCAATTTCTTTATCAAAAGGACCGTAAATTGCCCAATCGTGAGGAACAGTTACATTTTGCCATTTGGAATCATTGAAATTGGCTTGAAAAGCATTCTCCAAATCTCCTTTTTGGAACTTCCAATTGTTATCCAATTCTCTTACTGTTCGGACTTGTGCAAATGAAATTTGTGTAATTGTTAAAAATGAAATTAGAATTTGTATCAATTTTTTCATTATCAATCGATCTAATTATTAATATTTTAAGTGTTACTAAGATATCAAATCCTAATATTATAAACTACTCTTTGAATGCGTCTAAAGCCATTGATGGTTTTCCGTCTTCTCTCCAAGCGCTTAATTCGTAATGACTCCAGGATTTTGCTCCTTCTGGTTCCCAATAAATAACTCCAAGTCCATTGTTATTTGGGACTTCTTTTACTGCTTTGATAACAGCTACCAACATATCATGTGTATTTTGCTCTTGCGTATCAACACCACCAACTTCAACAACCATCACTTCTTTGTCATAACGCGTAGCCATATCTTTTAAATTATTGGCCAAATCGGCAATGTTTTCTTTGTAGTCACTCTTAATCCAAAATGGGTAATACGACATTCCAATTACATCGTATTTTACGTTATTTGCTTTAGCGTTATCAAAAAACCATCTGAATTTTTCACTTTTGTTTCCTTCGTCTAAATGCACAATAACTTTTATTTTTTTATTGACAGCTTTGGTAGCATCATAACCTTTGTTCAGTAATTGAGCCAATTGTTTGAAGTTGTCAGTACTTCCGTCTGGCCATAACATTCCTCCTGGGATTTCATTTCCTACTTGTACCCATTCTGGTGTTACTCCTGCTTTTTTTAGCGCTTTTAGAACGTCTTCAGTATGAAAATATACATCATTTAGCAATTCGGGAAAAGTATGGTTTTTCCAAGCCAGAGGTTTGTTTTGCTTTCCAGGATCTGCCCAGGAATCGCTGTAATGAAAATCAATCATAATGCGCATTCCTAGCTTTTGAGCACGGACTGCCATAGCTACAGTTTCTTCTTTGCTGCAATGTCCGCTTGCTTTATCATCCGAAGGATTTACCCAAACGCGTAATCGAATGGTGTTTATTCCACGGTCTTTCAATAATTGCAGGCAATCTTTTTTGCTTCCGTCAGTGTCATAAAATTGATAGCCTGTAGCTTCCATTTGTGGTAACCAGCCTACATCGGCTCCTTTTGAAAATGAATCTGCTTTAGTTCTTTTTTTTGTTTGACCAGCTGTACTAAATGAAACAGTAAAGACTAAAACAATGGCTAGTGATGATAGTAGATTTTTCATATACAGATAATATTTGTTTTATTTCATATTATTTTGAACTAAAAGCTTCAAAAACAGGTAATGCTTTATTGCTAAAATCATACAACGCTTGATTCTCGAAAGTTGAACCATTAGAAGCTTCTTTTCCTTTAAAAGAAATCCATTCTCCTCCCCAATAAGCGAAACCGATACCAGAATTAGATGTTTTTACAAGATCTTTAATAGCTAAGATAAAACTTTTTTGCCCATCTGGAGTTGCTGGATAACCAGAAACTAATTGATCCGCTTGTCCGACAATATTATTTGTCCAGTCATTATATTCTAATGTAAAAGGATAAGCTGTTTCTGCAATAAGAACTTTTTTACCAAATTTACTTCCCAAAGCATCGATAGTGCTTTTTACAACTGCCAAATCTTTACCGTGCCAAACTGGGTAATAAGAAAGTCCGATATAATCATAATCAACCGTTTTTACTTTACCGAAAAACCAATCTGCATCTGCTGCTTTTACACCAGCATAATGAATCATGATTTTTGTAGTAGGAGCTTTGGAACGGATAGTTGTGCTTGCTATTTTTAATAAGTCGATACATTGTGTTTCATTTGTGCTCAACTTTCCTTGTGGCCATAACAAACCATCATTGATTTCGTTTCCGATTTGAATAATATCAGGATTAATTTCTGTGATTATTGTCGAAGTATAATTTGCTACAGCTGTTTTTAAATCTGTATAAGACAAGTCTTTCCATTCTGCTGGAATAGTTTGAACTGCCGGATCGGCCCAAGTGTCAGAGTAATGAACGGTAAGCCATACTTTCAAGCCAGCATTTTTGACACGGGTTGCAAGTGCTTTTACTTCTGTAAATCCTGAATGCCCTCCAGCTGGATTTTTCCATAAACGGATTCGGATCGTATTACAACCAGCATTTTTTAATGTTGTAAGCATATCTTCAGTTTTTCCATTATTGGTCAAAACAACTCCTGCAGTTTCAATTTCAGGAAGAAAAGAAATATCTGCAGCTCTGATAAAACTATCAGTCGCAACGGGCGGATCTACAACCACTGGCGGATCTACAGCCACAGGTATATCTGCAGAATCACTGCTTGAACAAGCAAATTGAATACTAAATAAAGCAGAAAGAGATAATAAGGTTAGGATTCTTTTCATATTTCTATTTGTTTTTATTGTATAAAAAATGAGCATGACGTCAGTTGGTATCCAATTTCGGTCATGCTCATTTCATACAAAGATTAAATTTATTCTAATGTAATTGTTTTAGCAACTGCATTAATTGTTAATTTATAAGTTCCAGGAGCACCTACGAATTTAAAATTAGCATCCGCGGTTCCATCATTTACTAAATTAGCATTAATTTTATAACCAGCATCAGCATAATAAGCAAAGTTATTTTTAGTATCCCAAGCACCAAATTCGTGGAAGAATCTGAAAACATCATTTGATAAAGTTATAGAAGCTGACCAGATATTTGGAGTCGATTCAACAAGGTTGATAGTGTTAACTGCATCAAAATTCCAACCCGCTGGAACTGCTCCCCCAACTGCCCAAAGAGAGGTAGAAGCTGTCATAACAATTGTTTTTTTCGTGTTATCAATTGTCAAAGTGTAAATTCCAGGAGTTCCAACAAATTTGAAATTTCCGTCACTATCTAAAGCATCTTCTAATTTTGAATCAATAGCATATCCTCCAGTTTTGTAGTAAGAATAATTTAACGCTGAAGACCAGTTTCCTGATTCTTGGAAAAATCTAAAGTTACCAGTTGTGAATTTTGCTTTTAATTGTAAAACATTATTATCGCATTTCATTTCACCATCTGGTTTGAAATTCCAACCTATATCAGCCAAAGCTTCTCCAACTGCCCAAAGAGAAGGACAACCAGTTCCTGCAGCTACAGCTTCGATCCATTCAATTGAAATAACTTGCGCTTCTGAAAATATTGCATTAGATCCAGTTGTACCAGCAGAAGCTTTTACTCTAAAATATACTAAACCTTTATTATTAGCTGAACCATCAGAATTAGTTGTTAATGGATCACCATCAAGACCTAAAACTTTAGCGAAATCTAATAAGTTATCAACTGTAACAGGCATATTAGTTTCGCTTGTTTTACCAACTACTTTAGCATCAGAGAAATCCTCTTTAGTAGCACCTTCAAGTTCATAAGTAATGTTAGTTGGAACTCCAAAATCAGCAGCATTCCACATAAAACGGTCAGCGATGTTTGTTTTTGTTGCTGGCGCAATTAAATAATTAGCAGCAAAAGCATTGGTAAACGCAATTCCGTCAGCAGCTGGTTTTGCTACAAAAATAGGTTCATTGTCATCTGTACAAGCATTGAAACTTAGTAATGCCGTAAATGCTATAAATAGTAAAATTAATTTTTTCATTTGTATCTATATTTTTATTTTTTGTCTATAATTTTAATAACCTGTGTTTTGTTTAAGATTTGGATTGGCAGCGATACTTGCTTTAGGTAATGGGAATACTTTGTATTTTTCATTAATTGCAATACCATTAACGATACCACCTTTCCAAGACCAATTGTAAGCTCCACCTGTGAATTTTCCAAAACGGATTAAATCCTGTCTTCTGTGCGCTTCACCATATAATTCAACCATTCTTTCGTTTAGAATTAAATCTAAAGTAAGATCTGCTGTAGTTATGGTTTTAGTATTATTAGCTCTTTGGCGTAATAAGTTTACATAATCTTTTGCAGTAGATGTTGAACCGCCTGTAGCTCCTCTTAGAACCGCTTCGGCATACATTAAATAAACATCGGCTAGTCTAAACATAGGGAAATCAGTATCTACCATTTCAGTAGCCGAACCATTTACTCCTGCTGACGTTTTATTAGACCATTTTGCAGTAATATATCCAGTAGCGTAATTACTCATGCTAGTCATTTCGATGGTTCTGTCTTTGCTAATAATAGTGTTTCTATCATCATTGTCATAGTTACCATTTAGCATAGTTTCAGAGAATTGTTTAGGAACACGTAGTCCGCCTGCCCATCCAACAACACCAAAATCAGCAGCGTTTTGTTCAATAGAACCAACCTGAGCATTAATCATTACAGTAGTTGGACCATAATTTTGAGTTACAACACCATCAGAAACGATAGGGAAGATAATTTCGGTTTTTGCCGAATTACTATGATTATCTGCATTAAAGTTATTAGCATAAACTGGAGATAAAGTGTAACCAGCATTTATGATGTTTTTGCAATTAGCAAGACATTCAGTGTATTTCTTCTGACCAATGAAAACTTCTGCGTTCAAATAAATTTTGGCTAATAACATCCATGCAGCAGCTTTATCAGCTCTTGCATATTCATTTTGACGAGCATCTTTCAAATCTGGAAGAATTGCATTGATTTCTGATTCAATAAAAGCAAATAACTGAGGACGCTCATATTGTGGAGATTGGTATGCACCAACCGGATCATTTTCGGTAACAAATCCTGCTTTACCAAATAAATCCATTAAATGATAATATGCTAATGCTC
>Ga0308157_10004192_pt1 | contig 19495 bp, 17 predicted proteins | sample PhyBR1_FD_201035 | JGI IMG/M metagenome (GOLD analysis project Ga0308157, IMG submission 201035) | Phyllosphere microbial communities from UC Gill Tract Community Farm, Albany, California, United States - DLSLB.R1 | ecosystem: Host-associated > Plants > Phyllosphere > Unclassified | place: USA...
GTGCCCTGGGCCTGCCGGTGTCCCCCGAAGTCTACGGACTCAAGGACGGCGGCTCGTACCGGAACTACCAGTACGGCGCCCTGATCTACTCCCCGGCCACCGGAGCCCATGTTTCGACAGGCGCCATCCGGAACCTGTGGGCCAGCTACGGGTTCGAAAACGGCATCCTGGGATATCCGGTCACAGACGAAATCGGCGGCATCAAGGACGGCGGCGTCTACCAGAACTACCAGGGCGGAGCCATCCTGTGGTCCCCCGCCACCGGGGCGCACATCTCCACCGGCGCCATCCGAAACGCCTGGGCCGCGACCGGTTTTGAATCCGGCGCACTCGGCTACCCCACGTCCGAGATCTACGCGGTCGACGGTGGGAGCGCCCAGAACTACCAGAATGGCATCATCACGTACAGCACCGCCACCGGCGCCCGCGTCATCTCGGGTGAGATGCTGGTGCGGTACCGGGAAAACAGCGCCTACCTCGGGGTGGCAACCAGCGCCAAGACCGCCATCAGGGACGGCGGTTACTACCAGAACTTCCAGCGTGGCGCCCTGCTGTACTCCCCCGCCACCGGTACACAGATTTCCGTCGGCGGAGTCCGCACCATCTGGGCCGCCACCGGCTTCGAGAACGGCGTCCTCGGCTACCCGTCATCAGGTGAGATTCCCGCCAACGGCGGCGTCTACCAGACCTACCAGGGAGGCTTCATCACCTGGCTGCCCAGTTCAGGGGGCTACTTCGTCTTCGGTGGCATCAGCAACCTGTACCGGGGCAACGGCGGGCCAACCGGGCGGCTAGGCTTCCCGACCAGCGGCGAATACCCGACTGGGCCCAACGGCAACGTGGCGCAGAACTTCCAGAACGGCGTCATCCGCTGGGGTCCCGCCGGCACCGGCATCACCTACTAGGGACCAGACACACCAGCACTCCTCCCTACCACCGCCGGGGGGAGTGCTGCTGTTCCCGGCGGGTACCGGGCGGCCCCTGCGTAAAACTGTCTGTGACAGGTGGACCCGGCTATTAGGCTGTCCATAGGCATGCCCGAGGTGCCTGTTACTCTGACCGAAAGCAGTGTCCGTTGGAAAACCGCATCACCCTCATGGCCGCGCTGGCCGGCATTGTCTTGAGCGCCTCAGCCTGCGCCCCCTCAAGCACGGCGCCTACGGCCCCCGCCGCCAGCGCTTCCGCATCAGCGACCACGTCCACGTCCGTCGCGACCTCCACCCCCGTGGGCTGGGGACTGAATCCCAAGGGTGCAGCGGACCGAATCAAAGCCGCCGGCCTGCAGGTACTCACTGCCGAAGGCGCTGCCGAACATTTCCACGCGCACCTGGACATCTTCATGGACAGTAAACCCGTCCCCGTCCCCGCCGACATCGGCTTCAGCTTCAACGCTGCCGGCCAGCCCAACGGCATTTCCGCGCTCCACAGCCACGACGAAACCGGCGTCATCCACATCGAGGCACCCACCGTCGGCGCCACCTACACCCTCGGGCAGTTCCTCACCGAATGGGGTGTCCTGGACTGCACCGACAAAACCCCCGGAGCGCCGCACTCGAGTATCGACGGGTGGAACGTGGCGGTAAACGGCACCAAGCAGGACGGGAAGATCACCGACGTCGTCCTGAAAGCCCACGACGAAATTGTGCTGTTCCACGGCACGGCCCCGAATCCGCTCCCTGCTTCGTTCACGTTTCCTGGCGGCCTGTAGGCGGCCCACCCGGCCCCCGACGACCGGCCGCCGGCCAAGACCTCGCAGCTTCCGTCCGGCCGCCCTTCCGCATTACCCCTGGAAAGCGCAAAAGAGCCCCGGACCAGCAGTGGTCCGGGGCTCCGCAGATCAACTTACCGCTCGATGGTGACGTTGAGATCCAGGTGGATGTTCTCGCTGGCGAGACGGTCCTGAAGGTACTGGGCGAGGCTCGCGTCGGTGGCTGTGTGCGGGCCCTTCGGGACGGCCCCGCGGAATACGGCCTGGGTGTTCGTTGAGCGGAGCATGTCCAGTGGCGTTGACCGGAGGTGTCCGTCGGTCAGGCGTTCGACATCGGTGCGGAAGGTGCGCCGGTGGTCCTCGCGCACTGAGGCGCGCATGGTGAATGGAATGAAGGCTACGGGCAAGGGGGTCCTTTCGAGCGAGGCAGCCAGCGGTCGGCGCCTCAGTATGTACAAGGCAGAAGCGCCTCCTTCTATTCCTTCCCAGCCGTAAGGGCTATTCCTTCCCAGCCCTAAGGGCGGAAACCCCTTAGCCTTTCCCCACCGCCAAGCAACAGGATCATGCCGAGGTGAAGGGGCACTAAGCCCCTGGCCCGGGCACAGAAGCGAACCTAGTCTTATACCGCCCTATCACTGTCCATGCTGCGTCCACGAAGGAGGCGATGGTGAGTCTGCTCGAGCAGGTCCAGGTCGGCATGTCGGTCATCGATGCCAGGGGCGAGGACCTGGGCCGAGTCGAGTTCATTCGGGCCCCTGATCCGAAGGCCGCTGCCTTCGAGGAGCGGGTGGCCTCGATTCACGGGCTGATCAGCCTCGGGGTCGGGTCGATCGTAGGGGTCGAGCCGAAAGTACCGCCGGAGATGGCCCTCAAACTCTTCCGCCAGGGGTACCTCAAGGTTGAGGCTCCACACTTCTGGGCCGAGAACTACTACGCCGCCGCTGATGCGATCGCCCGCGTCGAAGGCCGCACGGTTTACCTCTCACTGGACCGACAGGGCCTCGACGCCCAGCAGTGAGCAGCCCTGGAGGTGGCGCATTTTCACCCGCCAAGGGGAACACGATTGGCATCCGTACCGCGTTTTCGCCTCATTAGGCGAAAATTACCGCCCAATGTAAGGGTGGGGTATGGATGCCGATGTGAATTTCTATTTCGACCCGGTCTGCCCTTTCGCCTGGATGACGAGCAAGTGGGTGCGGCAGGTGCAGGCGCAGCGGGACTATACCGTGGACTGGCGGTTTATCTCTTTGCGTATGGTCAACTCCAACGTTGACTACGACGCGCATTTCCCGCCTGAGTACGAGGCCGGACACATGGCCGGGCTCCGGCTCCTGCGGGTGGCCGCCCGGGCCCGCGCGGAGCATGGTCGCGAGTCGATCTCAGGGCTGTATGCCGCGTTCGGCAAACATATCTTCGAAACTGCCCCCACCCCACTGGGCCAGCACAGCGAGGCCGAAGTCCGGGAGCGGCGTGGGACGCGCGGGTTCGTCGAGCCAATCCTTGCCGAGGCTGGCTTACCCCTGGCACTGGCGGAAGCTCTCGACGACGAGTCCTGGGACCGCGGGATCCGTCAGGAGACGGATGAGGCGCTGGCTTTGACCGGTAAGGATGTGGGTACGCCCATCATCCATTTTGAGCCACCCGCCGGTGTGGCCTTCTTCGGGCCGGTGATCAGCAGGCTGCCGGACGAAGACTCGGCCGCCGAGCTGTGGGACCATGTGGTGGGCCTCGCTCGCTTCCCTGGTTTTGCGGAGCTGAAACGCAGTTTGCGCGAACAGCCACAGCTTCCCGCCCTCGGATACACGCCCGGTACGGTCGGAAAGCAAGAGGATTGGCACGGCGGCAGCCGACGGCAGAAGAAATAAGCGTCTGTAAGGATGGATGCATGAATACGGCAAGCACCCGCCAGCACCAGGAGTCCGTTAAAGTCCAGGCTTCGGCCACGACGCTGTACGACCTGGTCTCCGACATCACCCGCACGGGCGAGTGGAGCCCGGTCTGTACTTCGTGCTGGTGGGACGACGAGGCCAGCGCCGGACAGGTCGGTGCCTGGTTTACTGGGCGTAATGAGCTCCCGCACCGGACCTGGGAAACCCGGTCCCAAGTGGTCGCTGCCGAGCGCGGGCGGGAATTCGCCTGGGTAGTGGGTGGCAGCTATGTCCGCTGGGGCTTTACCTTTACGCCGACAGAAACCGGGACGACGCTGACCGAGTCGTGGCACTTTCTGCCAGGCGGCATCGCCATGTTCGAGGAAAAGTTCGGCGGCAAAGCATCCACTGAGATCACCGACAGAACGCAGCAGGCATTAGAGGGCATCCCGAAAACGCTCGCCGCGATCAAGCGGATTGCCGAGCACATCGCAGCAAGTGACGCGACTCGGTCGTGACCAGCCCGCTCAAGGCCCCACAGTGCCGCATGCACGGGCTTTCCCTTTCAGGATTCTCCTGAGTGGTCCGGCGAAGGCGAGGCCAGCGCCTGACAGCGCCGGGCCTCCCCCGCCGGCGTAACCTTATTTGTTCACTTCGGGATTGACTTCCGCCTTGTCGATGGATCCGGTACCGGTGCCCCAGGCGTCGAGGATCTTCTTGTATGTCCCGTCCTTAATGAGCTTGTTCATCGCCTGGGCGACAGCGTCCGCCAGCGGCAGGTCATCCTTGGCGACGGCGATACCGACCGGTGATGCCCCATACACGTCTCCCAGCGTCTGCAGCTTGCCGTCAGACTGGGCGATGGCGTACGCCGTCGTGATCGAGCCTGCTGCCATTGACTCCACGCCCCCGGTAACGAGGCGGGTAGCGACGTCAGTTTGGTTCTTCAATGACACGACGTCGATCGGGGGCTTTCCGGCCGCCACGCACTTGGCGCTGCGGCCGGAAATATCCGGATCTTCCTGGAAGGTGCCGGTCTGGACACTGACGGGCTTACCGCACAGATCATCAAGGTTCACGTTCTTCGGGTTGCCCTTTTGGGTGGCCCACTGGGTCCCGGCCTGGAAGTAGCTGACGAAGTTCGCGGCTTTGCTGCGTTCCTTGGTAATGAAGAAGGACGAGACGCCCAGATCGTATTTCGGGCCGAGGGCGGGAAGGATGCCGTCGAACCCAGCGGTCTTGACGTCCACCTTGAGGCCCAGGGTTGCACCGATGGCTTTCGCGATGTCGATGTCATAGCCCACCGCTGTCTGGCCGTCGGAGGCCGAAAGGAATTCCGCCGGTGCGTAGGTGGTATCCGACCCGACCACCAAGGTTCCCTTGCCTTTGATTTTGTCCGGCACCAGCGCTGCCAGGGCATCGTCCTTCGACACACTTGCCGGGTCGAAGGTTGCCGCGCCGGAAGGCTGGCTGGTGCCGCCTGCCTCGGATGCGGAGGTGCATCCCGTGAGCGCGATCAGGCCTGCGGCGACAAGGGCCGTGGCCTTAGTGGTCTTCAACTTCTTCATATCCATGGCTTAGCTACCTTTATCTCTGCGAACTACGAAAACGGCGGGCAAGTGGAACCGGCCCACGGGGAGACCTTTACGGTCAACAGCCCCAAAGAGCTGCCCTAGACTCCCTGGTTGATGCGACGGATGGCCACTTCGGCCAGCCACGAGGCTGCGTCGGGGAGCACTGCGTCATCAAAGAGTGCGAGCGGCGAGTGGTTGGACCCAGCAGCGGCGGGGTCCTCGTGGGCGCAGGCACTCAGGAACAGGAAGGCGCTGGGCACCTCGTTGGCGATGAAGGAGAAATCTTCGGCACCGGGCATCGGGTTCGCCATGGCCCGATAACGGTCTTCACCAAACAACTCCACAATGGTCCGACGGGCGAGCTCGTACTCATCCGGCGCGTTCACGGTGGCGGGGTACAGCTCCTGGTAATCGACGGAGGCCTCCAGCCCGTGGGCGGCAGCAATCCCCTCGATCAGCCGGACGCTTCTTTCCTTGATGCCCGCCCGCGATGACGCGCTGAAGCTGCGGACGGTGGCCTCAAACGCCGCGTGATCGGGAATGATGTTTTCCCTTGTCCCGCCAGCGATCTTCCCGACCGTAAGGACGACCGGATCGAACACGTCGAAGGCCCTTGTCACCATGGTTTGAAGTGCTGTCACCGCCTCGCACAGGGCCGGAATCGGATCGTTGGCCTCGTGCGGCTGGGAACCGTGCCCACCTGCCCCTGTGAAACGGACAGAAAGATCATCGACGGCGGCCATCTGCGGGCCGGGCCGCCCGAACCAGATGCCCTGCGGCTGGCTCGCCGAGAATACGTGCAGGCCGAAAGCAGCATCCGCCCGCCGCCCCGCCGCCGTCAATACACCTTCTTCAATCATCGGCCGGGCACCGCCGGGTCCTTCTTCGCCTGGCTGGAACATGAAGACGACATCGCCGGGCAGGTCCGCCTTGAGCGAGTGCAGAATGCGAACGGCTCCCAGCAGCCCGGCGACGTGCATATCGTGGCCACACGCATGCATCAGCCCCTTGTGAGTCGATTTGTAGGCCAGATCGTTCTCTTCCAGGACCGGAAGGGCATCCATATCGGCACGCAACAGCACCACAGGCTTGGGCCCGTTGACCGGACGGCCCTCTCCGCGCAAGACCGCTGTGATGGAAGAAAGCTTCTTTCCGGTGGTGATTTCGAGTCCCAGGCCGTCGAGCCCGGCCAGCACCCTTTGCTGGGTGAGCGGAAGGTCGTTGCCGAGTTCCGGAATGCGGTGCAGCTCGCGCCGAAAGCTGGACAGGTCACCCGCGATATGTGAGGCCATTGCCTGCGCGCGGGACGTTGATCGGGTTTCAGAGACGGTCAAAGCAACCAAACTTTCAAGGGTCAGGGTCGTTCGACGGCGGTCCCCGCGTTCCGGTGAGCAGGAAAGGGGGCAAGCCGTCGGGGGCTTTGTTAAATATGTGACACTTGGTGCATGCGGCGGTCAGAATTGGAAGAATCCGACATTGAACCAGCCTGATTTGCAGGATTCGGCCAGCATGGACGAGCTGGACCTCGCACTCGTGAATGCCCTCCAGTTGCGGCCCCGGGCGAGTTGGGTCGATCTTGCCCGACCGCTGGGCAGCACCGCGACCACACTGGCACGTCGTTGGGACCGGTTGACGTCTGCAGGCCTCGCCTGGGTAACTGCGTCGTTCGGCCGGGAATTCAGCCGCAGCCGGTGCATCGCCTACGTCATGATCCGCTCCGATCCGCGGGAACGATCGCATGTGGTGGAGGAATTGGCGCGGTGTCCGGAAGCGGCCACCATCGAGGTGGCCACGGGAGGCCACGACATTAACTGCGACGTGCTGACCCGGGACCTCAGGGAACTGGACCGTTTCCTTACAGGCAAGGTCTATGGAGTCCGGGGAATCACCTCCGTCTCCGTCCTGTTGACGACGTCGTTGTACCTTGAGGGCAGCCGGTGGAGGCTGCGGTCCCTGGACCAGGGGCAGCTCAACGTGTTGGCTAAGAGCACGATGTCCCTCCCCCAGGGCCAGCACGCCATCGATCTTGACGGGCTGGATCGAACCTTGCTTGAACACTTGGCTCACGACGGGCGGCTGAGTTGGGCTGACCTGTCCGGGTTGACGGGAACGAGTACGGCGACCGCCAGACGTCGCGTGGGCAGGCTCATGTCCTCCGGGATCGTCGCATTCCGCTGTGAAATCGCCCATCCTCTGGCGGGATGGCCGATCCAGGCGTCGCTGCTGGCGCAGGCGCCCGCCGGGGACTTGGACCGGATCTGCCAGGGCCTCGCCGCCTGGCCGGAGTGCCGCTTCGTGGCCGCTGTGACCGGGACGGCCAACATCTACTCCACCTTCTGGGTGCGCGACCTCGGAGAGCTGCAACGGCTGGAGGCGAGGACGAGCAACAGCTTTCCAACCCTGACGGTGCTGGACAGGATGGTCGCGCTGAGCACGCCCAAGCGGATGGGGCACCTAAGCGACGCCGAGGGGCGGCGGGTGGGAACGGTTCCCATATCTCCATGGTGACGGCGCTTAGCTGATGGCAGCGCAATTTCGTGATAGAGAGCTATTCGGCGTGATTGCGGCATTAGGCGTCGGCCGTCACCCTTACGCCGTAAACTCCGCCCAGACGGTCGCAACGTCCACCACGGTCCCGTCAGCGAATGTGAAAGTATCTGCATCAACGAAGCGGGCCTCTTCCATCTCCCGCTCCAGGGCTCCCCCGCCAAATCCGACGACGGCCGCGTAGTCGCCGTCGACCACCGGCCCCGACGTGCCAATCCAGGGGATGATCAGGTGTTCACCCATGGGGTGCGGCGCGTTGCCGCGCCAGATGCCAGCGTCATCACATACTCCGCCCCAGGAGACGGGACGGACCTCAGAGAGCATCGCCGAGCCCGGAACGACTGGCCAGCCCCCGATGCGCAGACGGACGCCTGAGCCGGACGCACCGCGCACCCGCACAAGCCGCAGCTCCACCGCGCCGCGGGTCAGGGACGCCACGGTGGCTTCCGGCCCGGGCGTAGCCGTACCGGCGGCGCCGCTGCCGTGATCCGGGCCGGTGTCGGGGTCCACCTGAATCCAGTTCGTCGCGGCGCGCGAGGCACTCACCTGCACGCCGTCCCGTTCCAAATGTCCCAGGAACTCGAAACCGGTGCGGTGGGTCAGTAGACCCTCCCCATCCACAAAGACGACGGCGTTGTCCAGGGACTCGGGTTCGAGGTCGGGAAAGCTGGCCGTGGAGTAGCCCAGCCGGGCATACAGTGGTGAGTCAGCGACCTGGGCACCCGGGTTGGCGTGGTCCGTGCCGTGGTTCCGGATCCGGACGACGCCATCGGCCACAGTGCCATCAAGTTGCCAGCCGGGCGCCGCTATCAGGCGGCGGGTGTCCCCGAGTTCCACGGGAAGGGCCTCCTCGACCGCCGTCCATGCCGGATGCTGCGCGGGCAGGGCGAGGCCCATCATGCCCTTCGCAGCCCAGTACGGAGAGCCAAAGCCTGAATACGACTGCTTCATGCCCGGGAACTCGCCGTGGAAGCCAATGGTCAGCAGTCCGTCACCGTTCAGGGCGCCGCGATCCAGGAAGTACTTCAGGATGCCGGAGGCGGCGCGCCGGGAAAGGCCGGGACTGAGCCGGGTGTGCCCGGACAGTTGCCCAGACCAGAAGGGGGCAGCCGCCGCGAACCGGTAGATGAGACTGCGGCCCTGGATGAGTGGGGCTCCGTCGGCACCGACCAGGTGCACGGCGTCGTCGAGGAAATCGGCCAGGCGTTCACCGTCGACTGCGGCGCGTGCGCGCACCCGGGGATCGTTCGGCGCCATCAACTGGAGCAGTTGCGGGTAGACCTGGAAGGCCCAGCCTACGTAGTGGTCGTAGGCGCGCTCGGGGCCGTCGGCGAACCAGCCGTGGCCCCGGTAGAGGGAATCGTGGATCGCCAGGCCGGCGTCAATGTCGTGATCGGCGTAATGGCCGCCGACGCTGGCGAGGAACATCTCGACGACGATCTGGAACCATACCCAGTTGATAGGCGGATATTCTTCGCCGATGACCGTCTCGAACCATGCCACCAGCTGCTCCCGAACCCGCTGCGGGAGCTTGTCCCAGAGCACGTCCCTTGTCAGGGCCAGGCCGACGGCCAGGGAAGCGGCTTCCACTTTTGCCTGGTCCAGTTCGCCCGGGGTGGGCCAGCGGTCGGGGTTGGCGGGATCGGTTCCTGCGTCGAGTCCGTGGGCGTACCAGTCAGCGATCCAGCCCGTTCCTTCAGGGTCTCCAGCGATCCTGAACGAGGCAAGCAAAAAGGTCCGGGCAAACGCCTCAAGTGAATCACTGCGCCGGCCGTAGGCGCTGGTGGCGCCGGGGAGGTACAGGTTGGCGTGGTCGTCGCTGGCGTGGCGGTGCGCCGACCGGAGCATGTGGTCCGCGTACGCGCACCAGTGCTCGCGGGTCAGCCCGGTGTAAGGGGATAGCTCCCGGTTCAGTGGGGGCAGGGACAAAGTGAGCGGTGGGGCTATGGAAGGCATGCATTCCTCAGTGGGTTCAATGATAGGCGGCGCGAGTTTCGTCAGGAGTCGTGGTTTCAGCGGTAGGTCAGCCAGGCGATCGCCTGCGACAGAATCTCGCGGTGCTCGCGTGATTGGTAGGAGGCTGCGTCATGGCCCAAAGCGTCGTAGAACGTCCTTCCGGTACTGCGGCGTTCCAGCGACCACAACACCGGGTGCTCAACGCCGTCGTAGGTGTGCGTGGCATGGACTGTGATGTCAGGCAGCGTGCGAAGGAAGCTGTAGCGCTCATCGAGCAGTTCGAAGTCAGGTATGCCGAACATGACGGGGCCGGAGTGGGGAAGGACGTTGATGGACGCCCGGCCGTATTCCGGGTGCATTGAGATGCCACGGATCCAGCGGCCGCCCAGTCCCTCCTCCCAGGCGGGCAGGTCCAGGAAACTGGTCGAGCTGGAATGGGAGACGAGCAGTGGCCGTTCCGAAGCCAGCCAATGGCTGAGCCCTGCCGCAGCCCCGGGCGTCCCCGGCGAGGGGTGGCCGTCCCGCGGCAGTCCTACGTTGACAGCCAGCAGGGAGGGCAGTGCCGTGTCGTCCGTGTCCGCCAGGTCCGCCAGGGCGGCGTCGACGTCTTCGGGGATGGCGACTTGGAAACCTGCCGCCGCAAGCAGGCCTGCCAGTGCGCCGGAGGTCTCGGCGAAGGGATGCCAGGGGTCGGCGTATCGTCCGGTACCGCTGAGCAACAGAGCCGCGGGGCGGTGTGGACCCGGAGCCGTCACAGGGATTCCTGCAGGACGGTGGCGGCTGGGTTGCGGGGAGCCCCCACTGAGGATTCCCTCAGGATCAGTTCCGGATTCAGATCGATGCGGTGCACGGGCCGCATGCGCCCTTCGGCGAGCCGGGCCGCCATGAGCTGCACTGCTACCTTGCCCACGTATTGTTTGGGCGGGCGCACGGCGGAGATGGCCGGCTCTGCAAGGTAGGCCACCTCGTCGTCGTATCCCACGATGGCCATATCGCCGGGGACGGATACGCCCCGGTCCCCGCAGTGCTGGACGAAGGCCACCGCCTGGGTGTCCGAGTGGACCAGCATGGCGGTGGTTCCGGTCTTGCTGCACAGCTCCAGGACGTGATCGAAATGTTTGCTGCGATCGCCGTTTTCCTGTTTGGCGGAGTCCTCGTGAACCGAGCCCTCCAACGGGATCTTCAGCGCGGCCAGTGCCTGCTGCCACCCCCGGACCACATGTGGGCTTGTGGGGCTGGACGAATCGGTCAGGCAGCCGATCCGCCGGTGTCCCTCCTGCCACAGGTGGCGCACCGCCATGCCGGCGCCGAAAGCGTGATCCGTGGCCACCCACTCCAGTTTGTGCGCGGGAGTGTCGGCAGGTGCGCGCCGCTCGGCGAGCACCACGGGGATGGGCAGGGCGTTCAGCCAGCGCAGCAGTTCCTGGCCCTGTTCTCCGCTCATGTCAGGAGCCACAATGAGACCGTCGATGTTCTGGGTATCCAGGAGCGCCTGGACCTGCCTGCGGTTGTCCGCGGCGTCGTAGGCGGAGCCGCGGACCAGGATCCGCAGGTTCTGTTCGTCCGCTTCAGCGCGGGCCCCGCTGATGACCTGTGGCCAGTAGTAGTCCAGCGACGGCACCACCATGCCGATGGAGTAGATGTTCGTTGCCTGCCGTGCTGCGGTTGCACTCTTGTCCAGGCGGCTGGGCAGCGTGGCTCCCCCGTGCACCCGGGACACCAATCCTTCGTCGGCCAGGATGTTCACATCGCGGCGGATGGTCAGTTCGCTGACCCCCAGCTTTACGGCTATATCCCGGACGGTGATGGCGCCGTGCGCGCGCAGCTCCTCCATGAGCCGCTCCCTCCGCTGCAGGGAGAACAGCGACTTGCCGGTGGCTTCGGGGCTAGGGTCAGGGCTCATGGTGTTGCCTCCACGGTGAGGGTGAACGCGCCGGCGGCGCGGCTTTGGCTGGGCATTCGGAAACGAAGCCGGGTGAGCTTGGCGCCCCACACGTCCGCCAAGAGCGGATCGTCCAGGTGCCATTCATCCACGACGGCGTCGGCGGACCTGGGTTCCCAGCGCAGGACGGCTCCCCTGCCCTGACCTGCGCCTGGAATGCCTGCCGGCAATATTGTGGCGCTGCCCGGTTGCAGCTGCGGCGTTCCGGCCGTGAGATAGGTGATGTCGACGCCGGAGGTTCCGTCTTTCCCCCGGCCGTCCGGTGGAGGGGCGGGCAGTTCCCAGCGGTCGGCAATGGTGATGGTGCGGGTTTCAGGGTCCAGGGAGGAACTGCGGATCCAGTTTTCCGGGCTGAGACCGTAGGCGGCACCGATAGCCAGCGTGAGGCGCGGTTTTCCCGCGATGGGTGCTTCCAGCACCTTTGCGGCAAATTCCCTGCCGGTTCCCTGTTCCAGTCCGAAGGGTGCCGGAACGCTATGCCAGGTACTTTGCATGGCGCGGATCTGGTACCGGTCCGGGCCGAACGTCTGTGCTGTATAGGTCGGTTGTCCTGCATCGACCAGCAGGGGAACGCCGTCCACGGCAATGACGACGGAGCCGACGTCGCGGTGGTTGTGGTGTTCTCCGTTGTGTCCGCCCTTAGCTGCGAGGTAGAGGCCTTTATCCGTGCCGCCGGTTTCATGGGCGGTCATGATCTGCACCGAGGGAAGGTAGGCAACGGCGGCCAGCGGCGGTGGTGGCGCCGGCTCCCCATTGGGGCCAGCGAGCAGCGAGTGCAGGACCCGGCCCAGTCCTGCGGCAGGTTCAATCGTGGCGGTCATCATGGCCGCGGCATGTGCGGCTGCGGGTTCATCACCCAGGCGCAGGGCCCACCGGTACAGCATGTCCCAAGGCAGGCTCGTCGCGGCCCGGGCGGGACCGTCCGCCACGTTGAGGAACCAGGTGCCGCCGATGTGCATCCTGTACGGAAAAGCCACAAGCTCACGGACCACCGGCAAGCGCCCGTCGAGTACTCCATCGGTGGCCTGCTCCAGCAGGGCAAGACCTTCCAAGGCCCGCCCGGCACCGTTCCACCAGTACGCGAAGCCTTCGTCGATGGCACCGTCAGGTGGGATGGAGGCCAGGAACCTGTCGAGCCCTTCGATGCATCTGGCCACCGTGCGGGCCTGGGTGTGCGCGTCGTCCACCAGGAACAGTGCTGCGGTGATCAGGTTGGAATGGATCCAGGGGTTCCAGTTGTGAACGTCCCCGTTCAAACCCAGCCAGTGCCAGTCCAGCCGGTCCAGGAATGGCTGGATCACCCGTTCCGACGTCTCGTCGCGGATGCGCCGGCGCAGCCCCGGCGCCCTCGCGTCAATCTGCTCACCCAGGACGTGATCGGTCCAAGCAAGCTGGGCAGCTACCTCGCCCGCGCCGAGGTCCAGGAACGGCAGCGACATGTCCGGAACGACGCCGCCAGACCTGGTGAAGACGTCGTCGTGTGCCGCCCAACTCCAGGAGCTTTGTTCACAGAGCAGGAAGACACCGTCGATGACCTCATCCAGCCATTCGTTCACACTCGAACCGTTGGAAGCCGGATCTACCGCCGGGCCATGTTCGGGGACAAGGGCCATGACGACCGCGCGGGTCAGGCGCTGCTGGCGCAGGGCCACCAGGGTCTCGTAGGCCGTACGGTTTCCATCGCGGAAGTACCTGGCATAGTGGGACACCAGCGGTTGCGGCCACGGCGCCGAACGCTCTGCGGCGGCCTGTTCAGCCAGCTCGCGCAAGCTATCGCCGGAAAGTCGCTCCCACACTGCACTGGCGCCGGGAGGGATGCTGATTCTGTCGGCAGCCGCTGCCAGCCGCTTCTGCAGTTCTGCCACAGAAGCCGCCGCTCCCCATGCAGAGGCCAACGGATTGGACAGCCCGTCAGGGGGAGTGGCAAAGGCCAGGGGGGAAGTCATGGTCTCATCTCTTGTGTTCGAGTTTGATCGTTTCAGAATGAGTACGATCGTTTTGGTTGATCATTCTTGTTCCGAGTATCTACTGATTGTTAGATGTGATGCAAGACATGATCGAACAAACCGGACAGACCATCCCAAAGAAGAGAGGAGGCCCGGATGTCTTACAAGCCAAAGGCCCTGCTGGTCATGAACCGCGGAACCTTTGCCGACCAGTTTGACGCCACGCGCCTTGGCCGGCTGGCGCGCCTGGTGGATCTGGGCGGACAACCCTGGACCGATTCCCTTGACTACCCAAAGCTGGCGCCCCGTCTGGCGGAAGTGGAGATCCTGCTGACCAGCTGGGGCGTTCCGCGGCTGGACGCAGCGGCCCTGGAACGCCTGCCGAAGCTGCGGGCTGTCTTCCACTGCGCAGGTACGGTGCGGAGCTTCGTCACCCCGGAACTGTGGGACCGGGGCATTCTCGTCACTAACGGCGCCGACGCCAACGCCATTCCAGTCGCGGAATTTACGTTCGCCACCATCGTCCTCGCCGGAAAAAAGGCCCAGGTGCTCGCCAACGATGCCCGCACCTTCCGGGAGGACTGGAGCTACACCTCAACCCGTGGCGAGTTGGGCAACATCGGCAGAACGATCGGCATCATCGGCTTTTCCCGCATCGGCCGCCGGGTGGTCCAGCTCGTCCAGCAGCTCCAGGATGTCACCTGCCTCGTGGCAGATCCACACGCCGACCCGGACGCGGTAACGGCGGCCGGCGGCAGACTGGTCCCGTTGCCGGAACTGCTGACCGCCTCCGACATTGTCTCCGTGCACGCCCCGGCCCTTCCGGAAACCCGGCACATGATCGGCGGACCGGAACTGCGTGGCCTGAAGGACCATGCAACCCTCATCAACACTGCACGCGGATCGCTGGTGGATACCAAAGCACTCGAAACCGAATGCTCCACCGGCCGTATCCAAGCGATCCTCGACGTCACCGACCCCGAACCGCTGCCGGCTGATTCCATCCTCTATGACTTGCCCAACGTCGAGATCACCCCACACATCGCCGGCTCGCTGGGCACCGAAACCCGGCGGATGTCCGATGCCGCGCTGAACGACCTGGAGCGGTACCTCACCGGCCAGCAACTCATGGCGCAGGTGGTCTCCAAAGACCTTTCCCTCAGCGCCTGACCAAACCCAAATGCCGTTCGCACGGCTAACCACTCAATCCCAACAGAGGAGAACGCAATGAAGCGCAGAACTTTCGCCGCCCTCGCCCTGGCAGTGACCACCGGGCTTGGACTGTCCGCCTGTGCGGGCGCAGCAGGTCCCGCCGAACCCCAGGGAAAGGACGGGAAAACCGTCCTGACCGTGTCTGTCTGGAACTACCAGGGGACCCCTGAATTCAAGGCCCTGTTCGATGCCTACGAGGCCGCGAATCCAAACGTTGACATCCAGCCGGTGGACATCCTCGCCGATGACTATCCGCAGAAAGTCACCACCATGCTGGCCGGCGGCGACACCACCGACGTCCTGACCATGAAAAACGTCATCGACTACTCCCGTTACGCCAACAACGGACAGCTGCAGGAGATCGGCGACGTTGTCGGCTCGGTAGGCAAGGACAAGCTGGCCACCCTCGACGCTTTCGACATCAACGGCAAGTACTTTGCCGCCCCGTACCGCCAGGACTTCTGGCTCCTCTACTACAACAAGGACATCTTCAAGGCCGCGGGAATTGATGACCCGAAAAACCTGACCTGGGACGAATACTCGGCGTTGGCCAAGAAACTGACCAGCGAAGCCAATGGCAAGAAGGTCTACGGCACCTACCACCACATCTGGCGCTCCGTGGTGCAGGCCATCTCCGCAGCCCAGAACGGCAAAGACCAGAACAGCGGCGATTACGGCTACTTCCAGGACCAGTACAACACCGCACTGGATCTTCAAAAGAGCGGCGCCACCCTGGACTACGGCACGGCGAAGAGCCAGAAAACCAGCTACCGCACCATGTTTGAAAGCGGCCAGGCCGCGATGATGCCCATGGGCACCTGGTACATCGCCGGGATCCTGCAGGCCAAGAAGGACGGCAAGACCAACGTCAACTGGGGCCTGGCACCGATGCCGCAGAAGAACGACGACGGCAAGGTCACCACGTTCGGCTCCCCCACTGCGTTCGCCGTGAACAAGAACGCATCCCACTCCGACGAGGCTAAAAAGTTCATCAAGTGGGCCGCTGGAGAAGAGGGTGCCAAGGCGATCTCCGCGATCGGCGTGGTCCCCGCCCTGCAGGACGACGCCGTCAAGGATGCCTACTTCAAACTCGAAGGCATGCCTACCGACGACCTGTCCAAGAAGGCCTTCACTCCGGACCAGACAGCGCTTGAAATGCCTGTCAGCGACAAATCGGCCGCGACCGACAAGGTGCTCAACCAGGAGCACGACCTGATCATGGTCGGCGAAAAGTCCATCCCTGACGGCATCGCCGAGATGGGCAAGCGCGTCAAGAGCGAAGTTCTCGGCCAGTAATACTCTCCCGGTCCGGTGCCGCGGCACAAAAGGCGGCACCGGACCGGAACCTGAACTCTCCTGATCCTGAAAAGGAGGAACGCTTCCAGCCACGGGAGCGGTCACCATGACTACACAAACCATCCCCCAGGCATCTGCACCCGTGCAGAGCCGCGGCAACCGGAAGCAAGCCAGGCGCAACACACTCATCGGCTGGACCTTCATCCTCCCGAACTTCCTTGGCTTCCTCGCCTTCACGCTGATCCCGGTTCTGGCCGCATTCGCCCTCTCCTTCATGGAGTGGACCTCCTTCAGCGCGCCCAAATGGGTGGGCCTGGCCAACTTCCAGCGGATGCTGGCCAGCGATTCGTTCTGGATCGCTTTGCGGAACACCGTGGTCTACGCGATCGGCCATGTCCCACTCACCATGGCCCTGGCCCTGCTGCTGGCCATGCTCCTGAACCGTAAACTCAAGGGCATCGGCTTCTTCCGGGTGGCCATCTTTTTCCCCTACATCACCTCGCTGGTAGCGGTCGCCGTCGTCTGGAACATGCTCTTCAGCCCGGACAGCGGCCCCATCAACCAATTCCTGCACTCCATTGGCATCGCCAATGCTCCCGGCTGGACCTCCAGCTCCGACTGGGCTCTTCCCGCAGTCATCATCACCAGCGTCTGGCGGGACATGGGCTACTACATGGTCCTTTACCTCGCCGGACTGCAGGCCATCCCCACCGAGCTTTACGAAGCGGCCGAGGTTGACGGCGCCAGCGCCTGGCAGCGCTTCTGGAATGTCACGATCCCCTCTCTGCGCCCCACCACGTTCTTCGTCGTCGTCATGCTCACCGTCTCCAGCTTCAAGGTCTTCGACCTCATCGTGGTTATGACCAACGGCGGCCCGGGACGCTCCACCACGGTGCTGTCCCAGCTCATTTACCAGGAAGGCATCGGCGAAGGGAAGTTCGGCTACTCCTCTGCCATTTCCCTGGTGCTGTTCCTCATCGTCCTGACGGTCACCGTCGTGCAATTCAAAATCCAACAGCGGAGGGAACGCTGATGACCAACATGGCCGAAGACCTCAAGGCTGAAGCACCCCTCGCGGGGGCCGGCCTGGCTCCTGCTGCGGGAGACCGTCGTCGTCCGCTGGATCCCCGCCAGGGCAGGCGGCCCAGCCGCGAGCGCAGGAAGCGCAGCACGGACACCATCATCTACGCCGCGCTGGCCGTGTTGGTGGTGGCGCTGATGGTGCCGTTCATCTGGATGGTGTCCTCCTCGCTCAAGGAGAACAACCAGGTGCTGACGGTTCCCATCCAGTGGATCCCCAGCGAGTTCGTCTGGAGCAATTACACCGACATCTGGACCCGCATCCCCATGATGGGCTACCTGCAGAACTCGCTGTACCTGGCCGTGATCATCACCTGCCTGCAGGTACTCACCGGATCCCTGGCCGCTTACGGGTTCTCCAAGGTCCGCTTCCCGGGCAGGGACGTCCTTTTCCTGGCCTACATCGGAACCATCGCCGTTCCCTGGCAGGCCTACATGGTGCCCCAGTACATCATGATGCAGAACCTGGGGCTGACCAACAGCTTCAACGCCCTGATCCTGCTGCAGGCCTTCGGCGCGTTTGGCGTGTTCCTGATGCGCCAGTACTACATGACCATTCCGGATGAACTCTGCGAGGCCGCGCGGATTGACGGCCTGAGCGAATACGGCATCTGGGCGCGCGTGATCCTGCCGCTGTCCAAGCCCGCCCTGGCCAGCTTGGCATTGCTGACGTTCGTGAACACCTGGAACGACTACATGGGCCCGTTCATCTACCTCACGTCCAACCGGCTCTGGACAGTGCAGCTGGGCCTGCGCTCCTTCGTGGGACAGTTTGATGCGGAGTACGCCATGATCATGACCGGCTCCGTCATCTCGGTGCTCCCCATCCTCGCCATCTTCCTGGTCGGCCAGCGCTACTTCATCCAAGGCATCGCCACGAGCGGCATGAAAGGATGACGCCCATGGCACAGCACCCGGGGCACCGGCGCGGCCTCGCCGGGCGCATTCCCAGCCCCGGATTCGAAACCTTCGGCGGCATTTTCGGCTTCATCTACACCTTCCTGGCCGGGAACATGCTGATGGCCCTGGCCAACGCCCCGCTGGTGCTGTGCCTGGCCCTGGTGGCAGACCCGGTTGCCGCGTGGCCCTTCTTCCTGGCGCTGTCCGTCACCATTCCCCCATCGCTCGCCGGACTCTTCGAGTCCTTTCAGGCCCTGCACGACGACGGTGCTGCCGCCAAGCCCGTCGCCTCCTTCCTGAGGGGGTACAGTCGCGGGTTTCGGCGGGCGGCCCTGCTGGGGGTGGCCGCCGTCGCGGTGCTCCTGTTCCTCGGGGTGGACCTGGCCATCGTCCAGTCCATGCCGGGGGCGGCGGTCCTGGTGCCGGTAATCGCCACGGCCGCAGCGCTCACGGCGAGCCTTTCCGTGATGGCGATTGCCGGCGTCGTACTCCTGCCGAACGCGACGCTGACGGACCTTTTGAAGGCGTCTCTCTACCTGTCCGTCCAGCGCTGGTACCTGAGCCTGGCCATGCTGGCGCTGCTCGGAATCATTGCCGCAGCTACCCTGTTGCAGCCCGTCCTCGGTGTGGCGCTGGCACCGGCACCGCTACTGTTCGTCGTCTGGAGCAATGCCTCCTTCGCCTACTCCTCCGCCCTGCGCCCGTCTTAGGGAATCCTCCTGGCATACATTTGCCAGCGGTGACCGTGATTTCCTCCTGGCAAGCGGCGGTCGAACGACGTCGGGCGACGGCCTATCTGCATCTCAAGTGGCACTGACGGGGAGTTTGATCACTGGTTGCGAGAACTGAAGTGCCCGTGCCGGCTTGAACCGCCAAGCACTCGCTCTCCGGCTGTCTGACCGGAGTCAGGGGTGTGTCGAACGGATGACGTCGGCGACGCTTTCCAGGTGCACACGCACGGCCTCGGCTGCGCCGTCCGGGTCCTGGGCGCAGACAGCGTCGATGATTGCCAAGTGCTGCGGCAGCGAAACATCCGGGCGGCGCGGATGTTCCCCCTGCTGGCGCCGTACCCGGCGGCAGGATCCGCCTCCACGAGCCGCTGGTTGGGCACCAGTTCCCCGCCCACGATGGCTGAGCGCACCAGGTTGACCAGCGCCGCCACAGTAAGGGAGCGCCCCGTTACGCCTTCCAGGGATTCCACCCGGGCTACCTCCGTTCGGGTTCGGCAAAGCGATCAAGATTGTCAACAACTCCCCAGCGCACTTCGCCATCCTCAGCGGGCGCCGGGTAGGCACGGAGCAACCGTAAACATAAATGTATAAGAAATTGTTGACAATCCAGAAAGTAACTTGGTTCACTTGAGGCGACGGCGCGGTTCTGAGGGCGCCCTCCCGATTCTCAAAGGACAAACCATGGACAAGGCCATTTCCCCTGCGGCCGCCGCTGACTCCCCCGCTTGGGGCCAC
>Ga0308157_10004193_pt1 | contig 19493 bp, 19 predicted proteins | sample PhyBR1_FD_201035 | JGI IMG/M metagenome (GOLD analysis project Ga0308157, IMG submission 201035) | Phyllosphere microbial communities from UC Gill Tract Community Farm, Albany, California, United States - DLSLB.R1 | ecosystem: Host-associated > Plants > Phyllosphere > Unclassified | place: USA...
CAACGCCATCCGCCATGCGCCCAGCGGCAGCGCTTTATGGGTGGCGCTGCGCTTGACCAACCACAACCGGCAAGCATGCCTGCACATCATCGACCAAGGCCCGGGGCTGTCTGAAGAACTCATTCAACGCCTGTATCAACCGTTTTCCGCCGGCGATAGCCGCAACGGTTCTGGCCTGGGACTGGCTATTTGCCTGGAGATCGTACAAGCGCTGGGTGGCAGCCTGGAGCTGCGCAACCGCGAGCAGGCGGGCGCTGTCGAAGGATTGGTGGCGATGACCACGCTTCCCATCGCTGGTACGACTTGAATCTGGCGTATTCCCTCACACACAGGACCGCAATACCCTGAAACACTGCATGGTCAAAAGCCGTTCATTGCAGCTTGCAGTGCCAAGTCCAAATGCATGGGCCCATGGGTGTTTATGTTGTAGCTATGCATTGCGTAGCAGTCTCATGTAAGACATAAATCTCAACCAAAACCAGTAAATACAAGCACTGATAGCTATCAAAAAAGGAATCACAATCGCTGGCTGCTGGCGTGGATACACGCCATGCACAAGCCAATACATTTGACATAACAGGCAAGGAATCTGGAATGGGCGCTCAAGAACAGGTGAAAGCAGCACGGGTGCTGGTGGTAGGCGGTGGCGTAGCAGGCGTGGAAATTGCCTCCGCGCTCGGCAAGCTAGGTGATCCGCACATCGCCTCTGTCACATTGGTCGACGCTGACTCTGCCCATGTCTGGAAGCCCATGTTGCACACCATTGCAGCTGGCACGCGCGATCTGGCCCAGCAGCAAACCACCTACCTTGCTCAGGCAGCAGATGCCAACTTTGCCTATCAGCCAGGGGCCATGTCGGCCTTGGACCGCGAGAGCAAGGAAATTATTCTGGACCCCATCGTGTCGATGGACGGGCGCCAGGTCGTCCCCGCACGCCGTATCAGCTACGACAAATTGATCATTGCAGTGGGCAGTGGTGCCAACGACTTTGGTACACCCGGCGTACTCGAGCACTGCTTCATGATTGATTCGCGCCGCAAAGCCGATGACTTCAACAGTGAAATCCGCCTGCGCATGCTGCGCGGCATGACTGGCGGTGAAACCTTGCAGGTGGCCATCGTGGGAGCCGGAGCTACTGGCGTGGAATTGGCCGCAGAGCTGGTTCAACTGTCTGAAAGTGCCGAAGCCTATGGCGCACTTGGCAAAGCGGCCAAGTTCCAGATCGTCCTGATCGAAGCAGGCGCACGCATTCTGCCCAGCTTCCCTGAAGAAATTTCGGTGGCCACCCAAAAACGCCTGGAAACGCTGGGCGTGAAAGTGCTGGTCAACCGCCGCGTACAGGCCGCCCGTGCAGACAGTCTGGTGCTGGATGGCGAGGAGCTGGTGCCCGCCGGGCTGAGCGTATGGGCTGCCGGCGTGAAAGCTCCCGATTTTCTGTCCACACTGGACCTGCCCACCAACCGTGGCAACCAGTTGATCGTCAACGACGACTTGCAAACAGCGGACCCCCACATTTACGCCGTAGGCGATTGCGCCAGCTACACCCTTCCGGGTGAAACACACCCGCTCCCGCCTACGGCGCAGGTGGCCCACCAGCAAGCGCGGTATCTGATTGAGCTGCTGCCCAAGGTTCTGTCCAGCCCCCACCCGTATACGGGCAAAGGCTTTGCCTACCGTGACTTTGGGGCCTTGGTCTCGCTGTCTAACTATGACGCTTACGGCTCACTGGGCAAGTTTGGCCTGTTCAATGGTGGTGTCATCCGTGGTCGCTTGGCCATGCTCAGCCATATCTGGCTGTATCGCTCGCACCAGGCGCGCCTGTACGGATTCTGGCGCGGCGGCTTGCTGTGGCTGGTCGATTTGATGAACTCCCGCCTGCGACCCACCATCCGGCTGGACTGAAACAACAACGGCGTGCCACATGGCACGCCGCTGTGCATGGCGCTCAGCGCAGGTCAGTCACTTTTGGTGGCGACACCAGCAGAGGCAAAGCTGGCCATCTCACGCAAGATGGCGCACGCAGCAGGCAGCAAAGGCCAGGCGGTGGCCGCTCCCGAGCCCTCGCCAAGGCGCAAATGCCAATCCAGCAAAGGCTGTGCCCTTAGCTCCAGCAGCATTAAAGTGTGGCCCCTCTCACCCGAGCGGTGGGCGTACACGCAGCGCTCCAGCACGGCGGGCTGCAATCGGCTGGCCACCAGCACTGCCGCTGTGGTGATGAAACCATCCACCACAATCACACGGCGTTCAACGGCAGCCTGCAGGATTGCCCCCACCATGGTGGCCACTTCCAGCCCCCCCATGGCAGCCAGTATTTGCAAAGGGTCGGTGATGTCTTGATGGAAAGCCAGCACCTGCTGCAAAACAGCCACCTTGCGCTGAATACCGTCGGCATCCAAGCCGGTGCCCATGCCCGTCACCTCTGCCACAGAAGTGCCACACAATTTGGCCAGCAACAGCGATGCAGTCGATGTATTGCCAATGCCCATTTCCCCCAGAAGCAGGGCGTTGCCGGGCAACTTTTTGACCAGCTCCACGCCATTGCGAATGGCCAGCGCGCACTCTTGTTCGGTCATGGCCGGGCCTTGGCTGCAGTCTTGTGTGCCATAGGCCACTTTGCGGCGCCACAAACGCGGTTGACCGGGCTTGGGCAGCTTGTCATGCGGGTCTTGCTCGCGCACCGCAAAATCGCGTGCTACACCACAGTCGACCACATTCAAGGCAATGCCATGCTGGCGCGCCAGCACGCTCACCGCAGCGCCTCCGGTCATGAAGTTCTCCACCATTTGCCAAGTGACATCCACCGGGTAAGCCGAGATGCCACGCGCCGCCAGACCATGGTCTGCAGCAAACACCACGATCTGCGGCTCCTGAAGCTGCGGAGCCTGTGACCCCAAGATACAGGCGATGCGGTGCGCCAACTGCTCCAGCATGCCCAGCGAGCCGACAGGCTTTGTCTTGTGATCGAGCAAAGACTGCACATGGGCAGCAAAGCTGGCATCGTGGATGGAAACGACCTCGGGGATCACGGTAGACATTGGCAAACCTCACAGCAAACAAAGACAGCGCCACAGCGCCTTGTAGCTAGTATGCCGCGTTCAGTGCTACTGGCACGGGCTGTGCGTCCAGACGTTCCATAAAAAAGACCCGGCAACGCCGGGTCTTTTCATCTCTGCTCCATCTTTATTTACGCATGGGCTCAACTTGTGGATGCACCATATGGGGCGACTGGGGTGCCATGGGTGGCGCGTTGTACTGTGCTGGCGGTGCAGCAGGCACCTGAATCGTCTGTGTGTATTCGCGAATCACGCCGCCGCCTTCCACACTGCCCGAAATCTGTGGCTGGCGCACCCGTTCCACACAGGCCATGCGGTCATCATTGGTTTTAAAGATCTCACAGCGACGCAAAGCATTGCGTTCAAGGTCACTCATCTGTGCCCCAGGCGCATTTGCCGGCCCCATGCCGCGACGCTGCTCAGCCGCAACGGCTGCTGCTTCATGCTGCTGCGGCGTTGCATGTTTCTTTTTCTCGGCTTTGTGATGCCCTTCTTGCTTAGGCATCCGCTTGGGCTGGTGCTTGTGCATTTCTGCGGCAGCGGGGGGCTGACCAGGCATTGCTGGTGCTGGCTGTGTCTGTGCTTGCGCGGCGATAACGCCCATGAAGGCGATAGCACATGTGCCCATGCGCAAAGAAGAGGTCCATTGCAGCTTCATTGATGTGTACTCCTTGAATGGCAAAGTCAATGCATCAAGCATCCTTTCCATGCGGGGCACCGCCTATCGGCACAGCACGCCAACAGTTGCAGTCTCAGGCCTACACCCAGAGCACACGCTCACATTTTGATTCAAAACCACTGTTCAACACCGTGCGCCATCCGTTCAAAGACATCATCCAGAGATGGTGTTTGCGTTCCCCATAGAGCCTGCACAAACGCGGCGTTCTCAAACATGCCATGCCAATACGTACCCCAGATATGACCTTGGGCGCTTTGCCAGACCAACCCTGGCACAGGTTCATCTGCGCGTTGCGAGTGACCAGCCTCCATATCAGCGCGCAGCTGGGTCTGGCCGTGGTGAATTTCGTAAACATCCAGCTCCACCCCGTGCAGCGCAGCCCACGCCCCTCGCAAAGCAGGTAGCTGCACGGTGACGCGGCGCACGGTTTTCTGCGCCTCAAACAGGGTCACTAGCGGGAGCAAGCCCAGCCCCGCCGCATTGCCGTCCACGCCGTGCAAATCAATCAACGCTTCACCCAGCATTTGCAGGCCCCCGCAAATTCCCAGAATGCGTTTACCGGCCTGCGCATGGGCAGCCACTGCCGCATCCAGCCCTTGGCTGCGCATCCATTCCAGATCTGAGGCAGTCGCTTTAGAGCCCGGCAAAATCACCCAGTCTGCCTCTGCCATATCTGCCGGGCTGCGCACCCAGATCACACGTACGCCGGGCACGCTGAGCAAGGGCTGAAACTCATCGTGGTTGCTCATGCGTGGATACGCCACGATGGCAATGGTGGTGTGAATGTGGCCACGCCCTGTGCTGCGGGCGTCAAACACGCCATCCTCTTCAGGCAGCCCGTGGTCAAACTGCATGGGGATCGTCGCCACCGTGGGCACCCCTGTCCTGTCTTGCAGCATCTGCGGTGCAGGGGCGAGCAAACTGGCGTCTCCGCGGAACTTATTGAGCACAAAGCCTTGGATCAATGCCTGCTCATCGGCCGGCAGCAAGGCCCACGTACCATACAGGTGTGCAAAAGCGCCCCCACGGTCAATGTCTGCCACCAGCAAACAATGGGCGTGGCAATGCTTGGCCACACGCATGTTCACCACGTCGCTGCTGTGCAGGTTGATCTCTGCCGGTGAACCTGCGCCTTCGATGACCACCACCTCGTTTTCAGCACGCAAGCTGTCCAGCGCTGCGGCAATATCTGGCCATACATGACGGCTGCGTTCGCGCCACGGCATGCTGGAAAGTTGTGCATTGGCCTGCCCCATCAGTACCACCTGGCTGCGGGTGTCAGCCTCGGGCTTGAGCAGCAAAGGGTTCATGCGCACATCAGGCACACGGCCTGCGGCCAAGGCTTGCAAATACTGAGCCGTACCAATTTCACCCCATTGCCCATCTGGCGTGGCCACTACGCGGGCGTTGTTACTCATGTTCTGCGCTTTGAACGGCGCTACCTTGTAGCCCTGTGCCCGGTACCAAGCGCACAGCGCGGTCGTGACCCAGCTTTTTCCGGCGTTGCTGCTGGTACCCAGCACCATCACACACAAAGCGGTGGCCTGCCCTGCTTGCGGCAGCGGCAAATTCACGCCTGCTTGCATCCGTTGGCTCATGCCATTTCCCTCTCTTGAAGTTGCGTCCATGCCAGTGCCAAGGCCTGCTGTGATGCACGCAACCGGACAAACCAAAGCTGGTGGCATCGCGCAATTTGATGCCCTGTCCGCGCAAAGCGGCCAAATGCTCTGGCATGCGGGCATGCAGCCTGGCTGGCCAGCGTGCGACAAAGTAATTGGCCTGATGGCCGGGCAATACCGCCCAGTCCAAGTCTGCACATAGCTGCAGTTGCTGTGCTTTCCAGTGCCGCAACTGCTCCAAACTGGCTTGCAGCCATTGCTGCACAGCTGGTGTGATCCACGCTTGCAGCATGGCCACACCGTGGGCACCAACCACCCAGGACGCGGCCAACTGCTGCAGTGCTGCCAGCTCGTGTGCGTCGGCATGCACCGGGGCAATCGCATAGGCTGCGCGCACTCCGGTCATGCCCAGGGCTTTATTGGGCGTCCACATCTGCCACACGCTGTCTAAAAACGGCAATCGTGGCCCGGCCACCAGGCGCAGCGGTGCGTAGGCGCAGTCCAGCACACGCCAGGCAGCAGCCGGCGCGGTATCTGTCCAATGCATGTCGAGGTTTTCATTCAGCCCCAAAGGGCTGGATGGAGCGCAGGCCCAATGCAGACCAGGGCCTGCAGCATGGCTGGCACGGTCCACCACCGGCAAGCCCCAGACCTGCGAGGCCTGCGGATAGTCGCCGTAGTGGTGCGGCGGCAAGCTCACGTACTGTGCGCCCTGGCGCACGGCATGCATGGTGATGCGGTGAATAAATTCACTGGCACTGCCAGCCACCACAATGCGCTGCATATCCACCCCATGAAAGCGCGCCAGTTGCTGGCGCAGCTCGGTATAGCTGGGGTCAGGGTATTGCGCGCAATGCGCCGCTTGCAAAGCGGCTACAGCCTGCGGGCAAGGGCCACAGGCGTTGCGGTTGGTTGAAAAATCATGGGCTGGCACGCCCAGAGCGTCTGTGCCGCCGTGCACCCAGCCCTTAGACATAGGCCACCACGCCCGCAGCCACCAGCAGCGCAGTGCTGAGCAGCGCAACCATGGTGACCACACCTGCTGCCAAGCGCACAGCCTGCGCAACATGTGCAGCACCGGGCACACCGCCTTGTGCATTCAGCACATACACGCCGGGCTTGCCCAGGCGCACGCCCAAAGCCAGCGCCATGGCGCCCATGGGCCAGCCACCGTTGGGCGACGGCGTGACGCGTGCATCCTGGCGCAATGCCTTGCACGGCAGGCCGCGTGCCATGGAAGCCATCAGCAATGCGGTCAGCCGTGCAGGGAGCCAGTTGAGCACATCATCGGCCCGCGCTGCCCACTTGCCAGCCCACTGCCAATAACGGCGTTGTCCGCCCTGCCCGCGCCAGCCGGGGTAGCCCCACATGGCATCGGCGGTGTTGGCCAGACGGTAGACGGCTGCCCCGGGCAGGCCCAGCAATGCAAACCAGAACAGCGGCGCGATGACGGAGTCGCTCAAATTCTCCGCCAGCGTCTCTATCGCACTTTCCCGCACCGTGCCTGCATCCAGCTGGGAGGTATCGCGACTGACCAGCCACGACAGCCGCTCGCGCCCAGCAGGCAGGGATTGCTGCAGCGCAGCCTCTACCGCCAGCACCTCTTCTTTGAGCATGCGCCACGACAGCAGCGGCTTGAGCAGCACGCCCAGCACCAGCCCCTGCCACCACCATTGCGAGGGTGGCAACAGCCATTGGCATAATGCATAGACCACAAAAAAGAGAGCTGCCAGCGCACACCAGGCAATCATTCCCAGCACAAAAGACTTGCAATCCCTTGGTTTATATACGCTAGGCGCTATCCATTTACCCAAAGCCCCTAGCAATTTTCCCATCAACACCACCGGGTGCAGCCACACGGGGGGTTCGCCCCACATGCGATCCAGCAGCAAGGCCACCAGCACGGCCAAAGTGCCTGCCATGATTTGCTGTGCCCAAAAGGCCTGCCCAGCACTGTCTGCGTCCCACCATTGGTACACCCAGGCCAGCGGGCTTAAAGCGACAGCCAAAACCGCCGTCAGGTGAATCTCCGTCATGCCGGGTCCGCCGTCTGATCCGGAGCTGGTGACTGACCCCAGCGCTCCTCAAACAGCATGTCCTGCAGGGGCGCACGCAGCGCCCATTTTTCTTGCTGCAGCATGGGCTCGGCGTAGTAGGCCTGCACAGGCCCCAGACACAGCACCGCCAGCGGGTAGCTGCCCTGGGGCATTTCCAGCAGTTGCGCCAGCGCTTGCGGGTCGTAAATCGACACCCAGCCCATGCCCAGCCCTTCAGCCCGCGCCGCCAACCACATGTTCTGGATGGCGCAGGCTGCAGAGGCCACATCCATCTCGGGCATGGTGCGGCGGCCAAACACATGGGCTTCGCGGCCCGGCGGCAAGGCGACGATCAGCACCTCGGCGGCATCCAGCACGCCTTGCACCTTCAGCTGCATGAAGTCTTCCTGGCGCACGCCCAGCGCCTGGGCCGTGAGCACGCGCTCTTGCTCCACCAGGGCATGAATGCCTTCACGCATGCTGCAATCGCGCACGCGGATGAAGCGCCATGGCTGCATGAACCCAACGCTGGGCGCATGGTGCGCTGCTCGCAGCAGGCGCAGCAATACCTCATCACTGACTGCGCCCGGCACAAAGTGGCGCATATCACGCCGCTCATGGATGGCGCGGTACACCGCAGCACGCTCTTGCTGTGAAAAAGGCGTGGCTGCAATGGTTTGGTAGTGCCCCAGATCGTGTGTTTCGCTCATGCCCTGATTGTCAGTCTTCAATGCCCCGCTGCGCGGGTACGCCCGCCTTAAAAGCGTGTTTGATCAACGTCATTTCGGTCACCGTATCGGCTATGTCAATGATTTCTTGCGGACAGCGGCGGCCCGTCACGCAGACATGCACATCTTTCGGACGCGCCTTCAAGGTGTCCAGTACTTCCTGCAGGGGCAACCAGCCATAAATCAGCGGGTACGTCACCTCGTCGAGCACCACCAGAAAATACTCGCCCGACAAAATGGCGGCCTTGGCATGCTCCCAGCCATCGCGGGCAATCTGGCCTGACTGCTCCAGATCTTTGCTCTTCCAGCTGAAACCATCACCCAGACCTTGCACGGGCATGCCGACCTGGTCAGCCAGACGGTGCTCGCCAAAACGCGCCGTCGGCACTTTCATGAACTGGAACACCTTCACGGCTTTGCCACGGCCTGTGGCGCGAAATGCCAGGCCAAAAGCCGCTGTGGTCTTGCCTTTGCCGTCACCGGTGTTGACCAAAATGAGCCCACGACGCTCGCCCTCTGGCTTTTCGTAGGGTTTGGTGGAAGGTGGGGTTTCAATTTGCATGGTTCGGATCAGCCTGAAATTCAAAAAAAGAGCGGGCCTTTGAGCAGCCCGCCCGGCACAAGAAAAAACAAAGTCGGAATCTGCGCGCTGCCTAAGCAGCAGGCGCATCACAGCCCATCAAGCCGCCTGGTACACCCGGCGCTCCAGCACGGCACTGCCTTGCAGACGGCGCCAAGACTTGGCCATGGCCAGCACACCCAGATCAATCAGGGGCTCCAGCAGCACTACGGTCATGTAAGCAGCTCCAAAGCTGCCGATGCTGGTCAGGTTCTCAGCACCTACGCCGTGGCCATAAATAGCCCAAAAGCCCACCCACAGCACGATACCGCCCTGGTAAGCCACGGACAGCTTGAACGTCTGGGCATAGCTCAGATCAACATAGGCCATATTTTCTGGAATCACCCTGCGCGCCAGCACCACGGTGGCAAACAACGGCACCAGCAAGGTGGTCACATTCATGCCGTACTGGGGCAAGTCTTGCGGTGCAAAAAACACGCTTTGCACCAGCAAGCCAGTTGCCAGTCCAATCGCAGCTGGAGCTGCACCAAAAATCAGCAGTAGCGTAGTCCCCAAAATCAGATGCACTTCTGAGATTCCCACGGGGTGGTGCGGAAATACCTCAAAAAAGACAAATACCAGCACCGAAGCAATGACCGAGCGCAACAGCAAAGCCGCAGCACCGCTGTGCTTGACCATGCCCCAAGCCAGTTTGGCCGTGTAACCCAGCGCCGCCGTGGCAGTGGCGTAACTGAGCAGCAGCTTGGTTCCATCTACTAAACCGGGTTCAATATGCATGGCAAATTTCCTTCAAGGTTAGAGCTTACGAAGAAGTGGGTTTCAAAAATAAAACGTTCAGCCGGGTAAAGCCATCCACATGCCTTCAATCTGTCGAATGCGGATGCGGCGGTCAAACACCGTCTCCAAAGCGGCATGCGTGGTGACATCGTGGGTTGCACCCTGATGCAGCACAGCGCCAGCTTGCATGACCACCATGTGGTCTGATTGCAGGGCGATACTCAACTCGTGCAGCACGCTGACCACGGTGTGCCCATGCATGACCAGACCTTTGACCGTGTCCATCCACTCACTTTGATGCGGTGGATCCAGATTGGCCAGAGGCTCATCCATCAGCAAAACCTGCGCCTGCACTGCCAAGGCCCGCGCCAGCAAGACACGCTGTCGCTCTCCGCCAGACAGTTCAGCCAAAGGCCGGTGGCGCCAATCCCAGGCCTGTGTGGTGTGCAGACAGGCTTCGACCACCGTATGGTCTTGCGCACTGGGGGGTGCCAGCCATGGCTGGTGTGGCAAGCGCCCCAGCATGACCACGTCGTAACTGCACAGCTCTTGAGACACGGCTTCGTTTTGCCCCATCCAGGACAAGGTACGGGCGCGATCTTTTACTGGCCACGCAGCCAGCGGCTGACCCAGCAGCTCCACTTGCCCCTGCCAGCCTTTGCGTGGGTGCAGCCCCGCCAAAGCGCGCAGCAGCGTTGATTTGCCCGCGCCATTGGGGCCCACAATCGCCGTCCATTGCTGGGCAGGCAATTGCACATTCACCCCATGCAGCAGGTTTTGCTTGCCGATCTGGACAAACAGATCCCGGGCTTGCAAAGCCGTTGCACCATGCATTACAGGCAATGTCATTGCTCAGCCCCTTCCTTGCCGTGCGGCATGGCCACGGTGCATCAGCCACAGCAAGTAGGTGCCGCCCAGCAAGGCCGTCAAAACACCGACAGGCAGCTCTTCTGGAGCCATCACCCAGCGCGCCAAAATATCTGCTGTCAGCAGCACCACACCGCCCATCAAACTGCTCAGCAGCGTACTGCGGGCATGCCCCACGTTGACCATGCTGCGCACCAGGTGCGGTGCTGCAAGACCTACAAAAGCGATCAAGCCGGTCTGCGCCACCGCAGTGCCAGTGGCCAGCGCCATCACGGCGATCAAGCCAGCGCGCATGGGCGCTAAAGGGAGACCCAGACTGGCCGCCGTAGATTCACCCAGGGTCAAACCATCCAGCACTCTGGACAGGCACCATGCCGCCAGAGCACTCAATGCCCAAGCCCCCACCATCAGCAGGCACGCGGCCCAGCCAATAAAAGCGGTGCTGCCCAGGCCAAAAGCCTTCATGGGCTGCAGGATGTCTGGGTAGCGCAACTCCAGCATGTCGCGCACAGCCCCCAGCACCACCCCCACAACCACACCCGCCAGCAGCATGCGCAAACTGTTTTGCACACCTTGCGCCAGTGTCAGCGTCAGCAGTACGGCAATCGCAGCGCCAGCAAAAGCCATGCCAGTCATACCCAGACGCTGCATCCATTCCATGCCAATGGCCGCTGTGCCACTGAACACCATGGCAGCTGCCCCACCCAGTGCAGCGCCCGAGGCACTGCCCAGCAAATATGGGTCAGCCAGCGGGTTACGAAACAGCCCCTGAGCCACCGCACCCGCCAGCCCCAGCAAGGCCCCGGCAAGCCATGCACCCAAGGTGCGAGGAAAACGGATGTCCCACACAATTTGCTGCGCAACGGGGTCGCTGCGCATGCGCCACACGCTCTCCCACCCTGTGCTGCCCACACACACACCCAGCACAACCAAACCAGCGGTAACCGCCAGCAAGAGCATTGCCAGCCAGTGACTGCGGGCCGCTGCTGTCGGCACGTTGGAGGTTCTAGTTGACACGACGCGGTGCTTTCTCAGCCAAACAGCGAGCAATGATGCGGGCCGCCTCATCCATGCGCGGGCCAGGGCGCACAACGGTGGTGGACTCTTCCGCATTGAACGCACACACACGCCGGTGCTTCACAGCATCCAGCGACGCCCAACCCGGATAGGCATGAGCCAGCTGCATGCTGTAGTTGCCCATCAAGATGACATCGGGCCGGGCACGCAAAATAAATTCAGGATTCAAACGGGGAAAAGGCCCCATCTCTGCGGGAACCACGTTGTCCACGTGCATGCGCGTCAGCAGCTCGCCGATGAAAGAGGATGGGCCCGCAGCATAAGGGCCACGACTGACTTCAAAGTACACGCGCGCCCCTTGCACCCCGGCAGGCACAGACTTCGCAGCGGCGTCCACACCGGCTTGCAAGCGCTGCCACTCGCGCTCAGCACCTTGCTCAGGCGGCAATCCCAGCAGCATACCGATGCTGTGCAGCACGCGGTATACATCCGCCTGCGTGCGGGGTTCCAGAGCCACCGTGCGCAAGCCCAGCGCCTCCAGCCGTTCGACCACCCGTGAAGAGTTGGACAGCAGAACCACATCGGGCTTGAGCGCCACAATCGCTTCCACGTTAGGATCTAGTCCACCGCCCAGTACGGGCAGCGTGGTCTGTAGTGTTTTAGGCCAGTTGGAATACCGGTCCACACCAACCAGTTTGTCGCAGGCCCCCAGGGCACATACGGTTTCGGTCAACGAAGGCAGCAAACTCACAATCCGCTGCGGGGGCTGCGCCATGACAACCGGGCGACCTCGGTCATCTTTTTGTGCATCCAGGGTGACATCTGCCGCATGGGCGCTGCCCAGTACAGCCGCCCATACCATGGCAGCCACGCCCAGGCCAGTGCGTACGAATTTGATCATTTCAGTGGCACTGGCAATCCGGCCGCCATCAAAGTTGCGCGCTTGCATACGCTTGCCACGTCTTGGTTCAAAGTGCCCAGGGCATCGACAAAGGCACGCACTTCTTTACCCAGGGGAATCACGCCCAAACCGATTTCATTGCCCACCACAACCACCGGACCGGGGCAACGCGGCAGAACATCTAAAAACAAAGCACGTTGCGTGCTCCAGTCATGGACTGGCGGCTGGGTGTCTTCATTACTTTCCATGTCCATGGGCATCATCCAATTGGTCAGCCACAGCGTTAAACAATCGATAACCACCAACGTCTGTGGTGTGCTGTGGGTTTGCAATGCCTGCGCGAGTTGCCGTGGCACCTCTACCGTACGCATACCCGGCACACGGGCTGCACGGTCAACCTGGTGGCGCTCAATGCGCTGCTGCATTTCAGCATCCCAAGCCTGGCCCGTTGCCACATACACCGCCGCCCGTCCCTGCGCACCATCCATCCATGCGCTTGCTGCCTGCTCTGCCCGGCGGGTTTTCCCACTTTTTTGGCCGCCCAGAATCAATTCCTGCCAAGGCTCGATCGCGCTGTTATTGAGAGTATTCATATCGTTTGTCAATTATGCAGACGGCACGGGCTCATCCCATTGCACAGTTTCCGCCCCCAGCAAGGCTGCAATAGCTCGTGGGTGCGATGGAAACCATGCATGAAAATAGCTGGCATAGACGCTGCCGTACTGGTACACGGCTTCGCCCTTGTCGGGCTGCACCCGTTGGTTAGCACGACTGGTGCGCGCCACTTCAGGGGCCTGGCACACAAACCGCGAGTAATGAAAGGTGTGCCCCCGCAGCACGCCCGCTTGCAGCGCACATTGCTGCATACCCAAGCCGGCAAGTCGTGGCTGCATCTGTGCGGTGCCCGGCACAATACCCCACATGGGCGAATGCTCACCTTGCGCATCAGCAATGCCATGGCCCAGCGCCAGCATGCCACCGCATTCTGCCCAGACGGGCTTGCCCGCTTGCACATGGGCGAGCAAATCCGCCTGCAGCGCCACATTGGCCATCAATTTATCGGCATGCAACTCTGGGTAGCCACCAGGCAACCACACAGCATCACACACAGGTAGCCGCTCACCCGCCAAGGGGGAGAAGAAGGCCAGGCTGGCCCCCATCGCATGCAAACAATCCAGATTTGCAGGGTAGATAAAGCTAAACGCCGCATCACTGGCAACGGCCACCGTGCGCCCTTGCAGCCAAGGCTCGGGTGGAGTGAGGGCGCCATCGGCCGGCACTGAAAACTCCACCGACCAGCGCTGCCAATCGGTCCAGTCCATCTGCCCCAACGGGGTTTCAGCCAGTGCATCGGCGGCCGCATTCAGCCGCGCCATGGCATCAGGCAGCTCATGCGCAGCCACCAGACCCAAATGTCGCTCGGGCAGCAACTGAGCATCTTTGCCTGAACCCATTCGCTGTACTGCCCCCAGCCACAGCGCTGGATCACGCAAGCTGTTTTGCAGCATCTGTGCATGCATGCTGCTGCCCACACGATTGGCCAGCACGCCCGCCCAAGGCACATCCGGCTGGTACTGCTGCATGCCCAGCACCAAGGCACCAAAGCTGCCAGCCATGGCTGATGCATCAACCACCAGCAACACGGGAATACCCAGCTGCACCGCCAGATCTGCCGCTGTCGGGCTGCCATCAAACAGCCCCATCACGCCTTCAATCAAGATGACGTCAGCTTCTGCTGCTGCTGCCGACAGACGCGCACGCACTTCATCCATCCCGACCATCCAGCCGTCCAGGTTGTGCACCGTCGCACCGCTGGCCAGCTGGTGCCAGTAAGGATCGAGAAAATCAGGCCCGCACTTGAACACTCGAACACGGCGCCCTTGCCGCGTATGCCAACACGCCAAAGCAGCGGTCACGGTGGTTTTGCCCTGCCCAGAGGCTGGCGCAGCCACCAGCAGTGCCACACAGCGATGAGAGGAAAGAGAAGAATTCATACGCGCTTGTTCGTTTCGCAGCAGGGCATGACAGCATGCCTTGCTGCGTTCAGCCCTTGCTAAGTTACTGGGGCATCCACTTCAGACCCACATAAAAAGTGCGCCCTGCCGCAGCGTAATCTTTGGCAAGCACGTAATCGCGATCCATCAAATTGTCGACACGTGCTGTCAGCGTGAAATCTCTGGCAAGTGGCTTGGAAGCAGACAGATTGAACAAGCCATAACCCGCCCAGTCATACCGCTTGTTCTTGGAATCAAATTCACTGCGCTTGCTCACCAGCTGCATCTCGGCGCCAAGCATCCAGCCCAGCCACTGCTTATATGCACTGACATTGGCGTAACGCTTGGCTCGTCGATCCAGAATGCGCCCCGTCTCTTGGTTGCGTGGTGTTTGGAAATCGACAGATGCCGTCCAGTCCACATCCAGCCAGTGTGTGGCAGCGGCGAAGGTGATGCCTTGCAGTTCAGCCTGCGCAACGTTCTGGTATTTTTTGCTGCTGCTGTTGTATTCGATGAGGTTTGTCAAACGATTGCGATAGGCCACCATAGAGAAGCTGTCACCACCTTGCTTCCAATGCAGTCCGACTTCGGCATTTTTGCCTTCTTCGGGCTGCAGGGAAGCAGAACCATAGATGCGGTGAAAGCGCTGATACAGCGTGGGCGCACGGAAAGAAGTGCCCGCAGAGGCCGTTGCACGCCATGTGGGAGACAACGCCAGCCCGTACGCTGCACTGCCCGTGTTCTGCCCGCCGAATTCACTGTCATCGTCGTGGCGAACATTCAATTGCAGCGAATGAACACTGCCCTGGTAACCCCAACCCAGGGCCAGCGCATTTTGCGAACGTTCCCGCTCAGACACGTCCAGATCCTTGTTTTGCAAGTTGTCTTCACGGCGCTCTAAATTGGCCGTCAACGTTGCATTGCCATGCTTGAAAACGTTTTGCCACAAATAATTACGCAGCGTTGTCTCGGTGTAGCTGGGACTCTTGGTCACAGTCTCGTACTTCACATTCGATTCACTCACGGAAATGCGGCTCGACAAGAGCGGGTTCCATTGCGCAGCCCATGACAGCCCCAAAGTTTCCAGCTTGCGCTTGCTGCGATCATCTGCCAGCGTGGAGTCGTAGCCACTATTGGACTGGCTGGTTAACGCAGTGGCTTCCAAGCGATGGTTGCGGTTCAGCTGAAACCCCAGCTTCGCGTTGGCTGCATGCAGGCGATAGTCATCTTTATCCGGGTTGCTGGTGGCAGTCGTCTTTGCATCAAAACCATCAGTACGCTCGGTTTGCACGCCAACTGCGTAGTCCCACGCGCCTTGCCCCCCCGACAGCCCGGCATCTGCCTTGCGGGTACCTTGGTTGCCGAAACCAATCGCAATATGCGGCAAGAAACCGGCTTCACCCTTTTTAGTGAAAATCTGAATCACACCTGCCACGGCATCAGAGCCATAGACAGCGGCCGCAGGCCCGCGCAATATCTCCACGCGATCAATGCTTGCCAAGGGAATGGTCTGCCAGTCCATACCGCCACTTGTGGACTGCGAGTCCACGCGAATCCCGTCCACAAACACCGCTGTGTGCTGGTTGTTAGCGCCGCGCATGAACAAGCTGGTGCTAGAGCCCATACCACCAGTCCGCACCAGCTGCACACCTGGCTGACGGGCCAAGATCGACGCCAGATCGCTGAAGCCGCTGCGTTCAATTTCCTCATGGCCAATCACCGTCATGTCAGCCAGCACGTCTGACAAACGCTGTTCTGTGCGTGTGGCAGAGACGACCACCTCATCCATCGAAGCGGCCATGGACGAGATCCATGGTGCTGCAGCCAAGACAACCGCCAAGCTCACAGGGCGCAAGGCACACGACGACGCGACGCACAAGCGTCGTTGTTCAAACAAACTCATTTGAGAAATTCAGAGAAATCCACCCGTACTGACCTCCCCGCCAGCAATGGGTAATACCATGTCCATCAAAAATAGACACACCTGTGTTGGCCGGTATCCGGGCTGGTTCATCAACGCCATCGCCTTCCCAAATGCTTGTTCAAGGCATTCAGTGGCTTAAATGATGGGTGAGCGTATGACTAACGCTAAGAACTCACCGTTGCGGGGGCAGCGCAGGCTAGGTGGCGCTGAAGGCCAGCACCATCACCCTGCTTCCCGTTGAACTGCAAACTTGTGAACCAAGTTGCGAGCACCAACATTTGAGACGTCGATTCTAACGGGGCAGACAAGACCAGGCACCAAGCATGTGTGCGTGTGAACAACATTGGCACCTGACTTAGCAGCGCAAAACAGCGGCTCAATTGACAGCTTGAAACAAGCTCAGGTAGCTATATCTTGCCATCTGCCATAAATTTGCAATTCACGCCAAAGTGGCAGTCCTACAATTAGAGCAATCCATGACGACACCATCTATTCTTGAGCCCATTGCTGAGCGCGTAGAGCTGCTATTGAAAAAGTATGAAGCGCTGCAACACGCCAATCACTTGCTCAACCAAGAGATTGAAGCTTTGCATAAAGAGCGAGATTCGCTTCGGTCGCGCCTAAAGGCAGCGCGCGCACGCGTGGGTGACTTGATTGAACGTCTGCCTGCCAATCAGGAGACCCCGTGAGCCAGCTAGAAATTCAGATCCTGCACCAAGACTACCTGCTCACCTGCCCTGACGGCCACGAGTCACAGTTGATGGAGGCAGTGGAACGCGTAGACCAGCAGTTCCAACAAATGCGCGACAGCAGCAAACTGCGCTCGCGCGAGCGTGTGGGCGTTTTGCTGGCCGTGAACTTGGCCTATGAAAATCTGGAACTGCGCCATCAGCTTCAGGCTCTCCAGCAACAGCTGGCAACCCTGCAAGGCACGATGCCAAGCAATGATTTAGAAATTGATGCGCAGCGCTTGACCAGCCTGGAATTACAGGCCGCCCACGATCTCACAGTAGCAGATCAGTTGTTGCAACGTTTGAACCAGGTGCTGGACAGTGAAACCGCCAGCACAACGTCTGCAAATTTGGATGAAACAGCGAATCCTGAGTCGCAGAATGTGGCATCTGCACCCCGTGCTGATCTGGAAACGGTTAGTGCCAACTTAGACAACGACATGCACATGGACTTGGTGCAGCCTGCATCAAAAAGTCTGTAAAATCGATCCTGTCTGCAAACCGCCGGGCTTTATATTGCCTTGAACCAATGCTCATTGAGCACGGGCTTGATACATTGCCTAGCAAGCGTGATCGTCTCGCGTTAGACGAACCCAACGCTGGGCTGCTCTCGCCCACCTGAACCCCCGGTTCAGGTTGAGGGCCCGGTGGCTTTGCAGACACCTTTCACTGCTTTTCAGCAAACTCTCGCTGAGTGACAGCCCATCTAGCGGCACCATACTGATGGCTTATAAATCAAGTCCATCCACAGCGCCCACAAAGAAACAGCAACCAGCATAAACCCCGCTGCACGCACGCCCCAGCCAGAGCGCAAGAGGCTCAATCGCCCACTCAGCCAGCGCCATGCATAAGGCGCAGCAATCAACCAAAGCGCCCCGCCACAAGCAAAAGCTACCATGCTGGCCGCTCCCGTCAACGCGGTGCCACTGAGAGCTGCCACCAAAATTGCGGAATAAAGCAGGCCACAGGGCAGCAGTGTCCAAGCCATGCCCGCAAAAAGGACACCCCCGCGCATCGACAGGAGCGGTTGAACGGTTTTCCACATCGCCCTGCCCGCGCGTTCCAGCCAGACAGGCTGCTGCCCCTGAAACAGCATCAGCAGGCCCCACGCCAAAATAGCCAGATGCATCAGCACCCACACTGGATGCAAAGCAGACGTTCGATCAGACAGCCATGCAATCTGCTCCATGGCCAATGCAGCAATCGCACCCAGCAGGCCATAGCCTACGAGACGTCCACTATGAAATTGAAAGGCACTCCAGTTGAATGCCGCCGGATGGCTCTGCTGCATGCTGTGCATTTGCACGGCTTTGTGATGCCCGTGTATGACTGCATGGCAAGGGGCAGCGCACATTGCAAGACAATGAGGCCCTCCAACAAGCCCCATGAAAAATGCAGTCCAGACCAGTGAAAATTCCATAAGGATCAGATGATCCGCGAGAACCTTGCGCGGGTGCGGTCTGCTTGCAAATAACGGTCAAACACCAGGGCAACTCCGCGAACAAAGAACCAGCCTTTGGCTGTTACCTTGATACAGTCGTCCACGATCTCAACCAGACCCTCTTCTTGCTGAGAGGCCAGAGCTTCAATCTCTGTCGCAAAGTACTTTTTAAAATCGATCAGCCAAGCGCTGTTAATGGATTCATAGAGTACTTCGCCTTGACACATGATGGTCATGATTACGGCCCGGCGAATGGTGTCGTCTCGCGTTAACGCCAAACCTCGAACAACGGGCAGACGATCTTGATCGAGCAAGTCGTAATACTCTTCCAAGGTCTTCGCATTCTGGCTGTAAGTGGCCCCAACACGACCAATTGCAGACACACCCAGCGCGATCAAATCACAATCCGGTTGCGTGCTATAGCCCTGGAAGTTACGGTGCAGGCGTCCTTGCCGTTTAGCAATCGCCAGCGCATCTTCAGGCAAGGCGAAGTGATCCATCCCCACATACACATAGCCTGCAGCGATGAAGCTCTCGATGGAAGAAGACAGCATGCTTACTTTGTCGGGCGCAGAAGGAAGGTCTTCTTGCAAGATACGGCGCTGTGGCTTGAAACGCTCGGGCAAATGTGCATAGGCATACAGGGCAATACGATCTGGGCGCAACGCCGCAACCTGCTTTAATGTGCGGGCAAATGACTCTGCATTCTGCTTGGGTAAGCCGTAAATCAAATCGACATTGATCGACTCAAAGCCCAGCTCACGAGATGCTGCCACCAGATCAAACACCTGCTCTGCAGGCTGTTCACGGTGCACCGCTTTTTGCACCTCAGGATCAAAATCCTGAACACCAAAGCTCAGGCGGTTAAACCCGATCTCTTTGAGCACCGCCAAGCGCTCACGCGTCACCGTCCTTGGATCTACCTCAATCGAATATTCGCCAGCGGGATCAAAGTCAAAACGCTGACCCAGCATGCGCCACAGCTCGCGCAACTCTTCATCCGTAAGGAAAGTGGGCGTACCCCCACCGACGTGAAACTGGCTGACAACTTGCCCACGACCACAGTGCTGCAGGTGCAAATCCACCTCGCGCTCCAAATAGCGCATGTAGGTGACAGCACGCTCATGGTGTTTGGTAATAATCTTG
>Ga0308157_10004194_pt1 | contig 19488 bp, 11 predicted proteins | sample PhyBR1_FD_201035 | JGI IMG/M metagenome (GOLD analysis project Ga0308157, IMG submission 201035) | Phyllosphere microbial communities from UC Gill Tract Community Farm, Albany, California, United States - DLSLB.R1 | ecosystem: Host-associated > Plants > Phyllosphere > Unclassified | place: USA...
CCCCTCGCTCGGCGGGATGATCACGACGACCTGCGACCCCACGGTCTGACCGATCATGGCCTTCGCGAACCCGGGTACGACCTGGTCGGTCGAGAACGGCGTCGGGGTGCCCTTGCCCCAGCTCTGATCGAAGACCTCGCCCGTGGTCCAGTTGACGCCCTGGTACTGCACCGTGACATTCGCCGGGTCGGGCACGACGGCGCCGTCACCCTTCTTCAGCACCTCGATGCGGAGGTCGGACGGCGGGTCGGTGCCGGCGGGGATCGTGACGGTCGGCTGGCCGTCGTCGGCGAGTTCGACGGTCGGGAACCCGTCCGTCGGGGGCTGCGTCTCGCCCGTCGCCTTCGTCGGCACGATCGACACGACGTCGGCCACGATGACGACGGGGGTCGGCGCGGCGTCCTGCTCGGTGGCGGTGGCCGTCGTCATGTCGGCGGCCGAGGCGACGGTCACCGTGCGACTGCCCGAGGCGACGCAGGCGATCGCGTCGACGATGCCCGGGACGTAGTAGTCGGTGCTGACCGTCAGCTGCGTCGGCTGCTGACCGTCGTCGAACCCGGCGGACGTGACCTCGGCCCCGGTCGCGGCGTCGTAGACGGCGATGCGCACGTTGGCGACCGAGCCCTGCTCGGCGACCTCGCCGTCGCCCTCGACGAGCGTGGTGCGTTGCGTCGAGGTGACCTCGAGCGGCGAGTCGAAGGCCACCTGGGGCTTGGACTCGACGTCGCCGGTGACGTCGACGCCGTCCGACAGGGCACCGGAGTCCGGCGCCTGGCAGTCGCCGGACGCGGTGCTCGCCGTCGGCGCCGGCTCGTCGGGGCCAGCCGTGCAGCCGCTGAGCACCAGTGCGACGAGCGGGACGCTCACGAGCGCGACCCACCGGCCCGGTCGGCCCCGCCGGAGGGCAGCCGAGGACGAAGGAGGCGCGGTGCGGGTCATCGGAGGACGGTCTCGCTGCTCGTCGTCGGCCGGCTCAGGAGACGGCGAGGATGTCGATGACGAAGACGAGCGTGTCGGTGCCCGAGATGCCGGCTTGGGGCTGCCCGGAATCGCCGTAGCCGTCGGCCGGCGGGATGACGACGACGGTCTGCGACCCGACGGTCTGGCCGATCATGCCGTCGGCGAAGCCCGTGATGACCTGGTCGGTCGAGAACGTCGCGGGTGCCCCGCGTGACCAGCTCTCGTCGAAGATCTCACCGGTGTTCCAGATGACGCCTTGGTACTGGACCGTGACGGTGTCACCGGCCTTGACCGTGGCACCGTCGCCCTTGATCAGCGTCTCGACGCCGAGCTCGGTGGGAGCGTCGGCGTCGGGCACGGTCACCGTGGGACGGCCGTCGGCGTCGAGCTCGACGGTCGGGAACCCGGCCTGCGGGGCCTGGGGTTCACCGGTGGCGCGCAGCGGGACGTCGGAGGTCGCCGACGTCGAACTGCTCGGCGTCGAGGCGCCGGTCGATCCGCCCGCGTCGCCGGCGCAGGCGGCCAGGGACAGGAGGAGGGCGGGGACGGCCAGGAGGGCGAGGGAGCGGCGCATGGTGGTCTCTCGGTCGGGGTGGAGGGGGTCGTGCCGTGGGGATCGGCACGGCGGACGTGCCGTGCCATTGTGCCTCACGCCCGGTCGGCTTCTCTGGACGCCGCCACCACGGTGGGCTCGTGGCCGACGGGGAAGGCGACGGATGCCGCGATGAAGCACTTCCGGCTCGCCTCGGCGTGCAGCTCGAGGGCGCGCTCGACCATGCCCTCGTCGGCGACCGTGACGGTCGGTCGGAGGGTCACCGACGTGAAGCGCCCGCCGCCGTCGTGTGTCTGGGTCATGCGCCCCACCGCGGCGTCCTGGTAGGCGACGACGGTCACGCCGGCGGTCGCGGCCACGTGGAGGTAGCTGAGGAGGTGACACTGGGCCAGGGCTGCCAGGAGGAGTTCTTCGGGGTTCCAGCGGTCGGCGTCGCCGTGGAAGGTGCGGTCGGCCGAGGCGAGGACGTCGTGCTGCTTGCCCGTCGCGACGATGGTGGAGTCGCGTCCGTACGAGCGGTACGAGGTGGTGCCCTCGCCCCGGTCGCCCGTCCACCGGACGTCGACGGCGTAGTCGTGGTCGAGCATGCTGACTCCTTCTCGGGCCCCGGTCGGTGCGACGTGCTCGCCCGTCGGGCCTCGGTACACTCCCCATCATGACCGACCCCCGCCCCGCCAGGACCACCCGTCACCCCCTGACCGCCTCGGGCAGCGTCGAACTGGCCGTGCTCGAGCGCTCGGGCTGGGACGAGAGCCGGCACCTCGGCGCGGGCGTCGTCGTCGATGCCGCCGGCCGAGAGCTGCGGCGCGTCGGTGACGCCGATGCCACCATCTACCCGCGCTCGTGCCTCAAGCCGCTGCAGGCGCTCACGGTGCTGCGTGCCGGGGTCTCCCTCGACGGCCCGCAGGCCGTGCTCGCGACGGCGAGCCACGCCGGCACGCCGGCCCACCTCGAGGTCGTCGAGGCGCTGCTCGCCCGGTCCGGCAGCACCGAGGTCGACCTGCTCTGCCCGCCCGACTGGCCGGGCGACCGTGCCAGCGCCCGCCAGGCCACGGCGAAGCGACGCCTCGCCATGAACTGCTCGGGCAAGCACGCCGCGTTCTTGCTCGCCTGCGCCGAGAACGGCTGGGACCCGTCGAACTACGTGGCGACCGACCACCCCCTGCAGGCCGCCGTCCGCGACACGGTCGCCGAGCTCACGGGTGAGACCGTGGACCACTCGGGCGTCGACGGGTGCGGCGCCCCCGTGATCGCGACCACCGTCGTCGGTCTCGCTCGGGCCGTCGCCCGGGTCACGGGGTCGCTCCGCGCGACGGGCGTCGCGCGCGACGACCATGCCGCCCACCTGGTCGAGGCCGTGCTCGGCGACGCGTGGGCGATCGACGGCCCGGGCCGAGCCAACACGGTCACGATCGACGAGCTCGGCGTCCTGGCCAAGCTGGGGGCCGAAGGCGTCATGGTGATGGGCACGCCGGACGGCGTGGCCGTGGCGGTCAAGGTGCTCGACGGGAACGTGAGGGCCGGCACCCTGGTCGCCCTGCGCCTCCTGGTGGACGAGGGCGCGGTGGACGCGGCCGCGGCCGACCGTGTCGTCGAGCGAACCCTCGAGAAGGTCACGGGCGGCGACGGCCTGGTCGGTCGCATCCGTCTCGGCAGCGGTCTCGACCGCTAGTCGCGCGGCACTCACCTGTCGAGCACCGACACGAACGCGACCCGCAAGCTCTGCTGGCACGGTTGCCCACCGGTGCGGGTGACCACGGCCTCGCCGTCCGGTCCGATCAGCAAGACGGTGTCGACCGTGCGAGGTGGCTGCGCAGCGGCTGAGGACGAGGTCGCCGGCGGGCCGACGACGACGCACTGAACGGCCTCGGTCGCATCGGATCTCGGCGCCCCGGCCGACCGGAGCTGACGTCGCAACCCCGACGCGACCGCCTCGGCCACGACCGGCGGGCCGACGACCCGCACGGTCGTCTCGAGGGGCACGCACAGCGGAGCCTCGTCGAGGGTGGCCGCCTCGTCGCGCAGTGTCGCCAGTCGCGCCCTGATCGGGTCGTCGGGCTCGAGCTGGTCGTCGGGACGGCCCTCGAGCACGAGCCCGCTGGAGGCGCGACCCACCCCGAGCACCAGGGCCCGGGACACATGTCGTGCGGCGTCGCACGACCGGACCCGGTCGGCCGTCGGGTACCACGCGGCCAGCTCGCGCGATCGCTCCGCCCTCAGGCGCGCGACGGTCTCGTCGACCTCGTCCAGTGCGGCTTCGAACCGTGAGCGCTCACGACGGGTCGTGAGCATCGCTCCGACCACACGGTCGATCGCCCACCCCGCGGCCGTGGCCACGGCCGTCACGACGACGCTGGCCAGGACCCCCGTGGCCCCCACCCCGAGGACGAGCCCGCACACGGCGGTGGCGAGGCCGGCCACGGTGACGGTGGCGACGGGGGTGGCGGTCGGACGGGCACGCATCGGAGGCGGTGGCAGTCGGACCCGCGAGGGCCCGGCCGACGATCTCGTCGGCTTCGGGGACGTCATGGCCCCAGTGGATCGCATCCGTCACCGCCCGTGGGAGGGACCTCGCGGTCCTGGGGACGATCAGCCTCTCGGCACGGGTGGGGACGAGGCGCGAGTCAGACGACGACGAAGAACTGTTCGCCGATCTCGACCCTGGTGCCTCGGGTCACCCGGACGCGGACGCCCGGATCGGCGCGGCGTGGCGGGAGGTCACGGGGCCGGACGACCGTGCCGTTGCCGGACCAACGGTCGCTGATCCAGAGGGCGCCGCCTTCTTGCCCGAACTCGAGATGCGTCTTCGACACCGACTTGCCCGGATCGACGATGCGGACGAGCTGGTCGAAGCGCTCTCCCGGCTGGGGAGACGGCGCGCGCCCGACGAGACCGGTGCCGTCGATCGTGATGCTCTCCCCCGTGCTGAACTGCAGGACGAACTCGGAGCCCAGGGCGGCCCGACGGACGATGCGCGTCTCGTCGACGTCGTCGTCCGAGGGCAGATCGACGAGCGGACGCCGGGGCCGCCACGCCGGGGCAGACGACGACGACGGAGCAGGCGGAACGTCGGCCACGGTCGCCCGGGGCGTGACGGCCGGACGCTCGGCTCGGAAGCCGGGCACGTGGTCGACGGGATCGGGAGCGGGTCGAGCCGTCGCGCGCTCGTCGGCGTCGCGCCGCCCACCCGGGTCACCCGAGACGAAGCCGTCAGCGGCGTGGTCGTCCGCGGCGTCGTCGTCCGCGGCGTGGTCGTCCGCGGCGTGGTCGTCCGCTGTGGGGCTCACGCCGGTCAGGTCGTCACCGGTACCCCGGTCGCCGGCCGCCTGCTCTCTCGCGCCGGGGTCGGGCTGCGGGGACCGACGGCTCGTTCCGGGCTCGACGCGTGATCCGGTTCGATCGTGCGGACCCGTGCCCTCGTGCGCTGCGTCGTCGACGGGACCGCGGCGCCGAACGGAGGAGCCCTCGTCCGGACGCCATCCGGGTGGCAGAGGGACGATGGGCCCGGTGAACGAGAGGGCGACCGACTGGACGACGGCGCCGCATTCGCCACAGAAGATGTCGTCCTCGCCGATCGAGGCGCCGCACTGCGTGCACCGCTCGGGGACGAAGACCGCACCGGGTTCGACGAGAGGGGCCGGCTCGACGAGGGGAACGGGTGTCGATCGAGCAGGCTCGGCGGGCACAGGGCGCTCGACGGGGTCGCCGACCCCACCGACCGGCGACGGCCGGGGGACGTCCGGATCGAGGGCTGCCACCGGTGCCGTGTCGCCGTCCTGCGGAAGGTCGGTCGGGGGGTGCACGAGTTGTGGGGGGCCGGCGGTGGGAACGTCACGCTCGTCATCGTCCGGGTCGGCGTCCTCGCCGACGCGGCCGACGTCGCCACGGTCCTCCGACGGGTCGTGCCCGCCTTCGACGCCGGTCTCGACCACCTCGGAGGACTCCCCGCTGCCGGTCTCGATCTCGGGGCCGGACTCGATCCCGGTGCCGGACGGGGCCCCGCCCTCGGTCTCGGTCCCGGTCTGGCGTCGGGCCTGCTCGTCCGACGCCTCGGGTTCGACAGTCGGCGATCCGGGAGCCCGGTCGTCGGCGGTCGCGGGCGAGGGGCGGGCCTCCGCCTCGATCGGCGTCAGCGACGCCGTCCAGAGCGGAGCCGAGGTCGGCCGGGGCCCGTTCTCGGAGTGCCGGGCCGGCGACCTCAAGGGCGCCGGGGCGCCCGTCGCCGGAGGAGCCGGGGGGCTCATGGGACGGGAGGCACCCGTCGACTCGAGCCGCGCCTCCTCGGGGGCGACCGTCTCGGGAACGAGCGTCTCGGGGGCGTCGGAGGTCGGCTCCGCGACGCCGGTCGGGGCCTGGACGGGCCAGGCCGGGGGCTCGGGCGCGGAGGCGGGCGGCACGGGGGCCGGCCCGTCCACGGCCGATCGGTCGTTCTCGGGTGTCGCCCGGCCGGTCTCGTCGGGGGTCGGCACGGGGGCGGCCTCGGCCTGTCGGTCACGCACCCACCAGGGAGGTTCTGCCCCGTCGCTGCGTCGAGGATGGGTCGTCGCCCGTGGCGCGGGCTCAGGGAGGTCGGCCGGAGTCGCCGCGTCGACGTGTTCGGCAGCCGCTGCGGCCCGTCGACGGCCGGCGGCGAGGTCTGCGCTCGAGACCGCCCGACCGCACTCGCCGCAGAACATCGCCCCGACGGGCAGGGGGCTGGCACAGGTGGGGCAGTACATCAGTTGTTCCTCTGGCGCTCGGGACGTGTGCGCCCATGGTAACCACGCAACGATCGGAGAGAGACCGCCGCCGCGAACCGTTGCCGCCTGGTGAGCCCCACGCCGAGGGCCCGACGCATCTCGGCGACGGCCGTCCAGACCCGGTCGGCGTCGGCCTCGGCCGGAGCGTTCGGCGAGAACACGGCCCGGTCGGCCACCCTGGCGAGCACGGCCGGACGCGACCCGCCGACCACGGCGGCGACCTCGCTCCGCGTCGCCGCGCGCGGGGTGACGATGCCGTGGTCGACCACGGCGTCCTGGAACTCGTGCCAACCACCGCTGATGCGGGCCGACGGACTGTGCGCCGATCGTCGTCGCCGCCGCCTGCGGGCCTTGAGGGCGACGACGGTGACGAACGGGGCCGCGAGCAGCCCGGCCACGAGAGCGCTCCAACCGGCGATGCGGGCGATCAGCAAGACCGTGGCCAACCAGGCCGGAGGGGTCTCGGGGTCGTCTTGCTCGGACTGGGGCGGGGTCTGGTCGTCTCTCACCTGGGGGTCCTGCGGCGGTGGCTGCACGACGGACTCGGGTCGCGAGATCTGGGTGGGGTCCTGCACCTGGTCCTCGGGGATCGGCCGCTCGGCGGGGTTCGGGTCGAGTGCGACCCAGCCGTACCGGGCGGTGTCGACCTCGATCCAGGCCGTGATGTCCGAGCCGGTCACCTCGACGGCGTCGCTCATGCCCCTCTCGCCCTCGCCGGTCTCAGGTGCGAAGCCCATGACGACCCGAGCCGGGAACCCCAGCTGGTCGGCCATCAGTGCCGCCGCCGTCGCGTACTGTTCGGCGTCGCCGATCATGACGGGATCGGTGAAGAGCTGCGCGATGCGGTCCGCCCCGTGCCCGGACCGGCTGACGGGCTCGTCGGCGGAGACCCCGTGGCTGACGTAGCCGTCCTCGCGCAGCGCGGCCAACGCGGCCTGCAGCCGCTCCCCCGGCTCCTGCAGGCCGGCGACGTCGTCCTCGAGAGCGGAAGCCAGTTCGTCGGGCACGTCCCGGGGCGTCGGCACCGTGGCCGTGCCCGGGGTGAGCGCGTCGAGGTCGTCCTCGCCCGGCTGACGGGGCCCGACGGCCTCCAAGCGGTACGAGTCGCCCTGCTGCAGACCACCGAGGACGACCGCGGAACCCGTGACGTCGTTGTAGAAGAACGAATCGCGTCGGGCGTCCGCCGTGGGGCCCTCGAACGCCACGGACTCGAGCTGCCCGACGGTCGGCACCCAGAGCTCGTCGTACGCCTCGACCGTGACGTCGACCGTGCTCCGCTGACCGTCGACGGCCGTCTGGTCGACGGTGGACGGGACGCGCGTGAAGAACCCCGACGCGCTGTCGACCTCACCGCTGCCGACGCTGTAGAGGACGCCGTCGTAGGTGTCGAGGGTGGCGATCCGAAGGCGTTGACCGTCGCGGAGCCCGGTGACCCGGAGCAGCGTCCCGTCGACGGCGGGCTCTTGCTCGTAGGCTCGGAAGCCGGAGAGCGGGCTGACCCGGTCCCGCGGGTCGAACGGCTGTTCGACGACCGTCCGCGCCACCGTGCGCGAGGTCGCCGGAGGAGCGGCCGAGACGGCGACCGTCCCGGCGGCGCCCGCGACCGCCAGCGTGGCGAGCGTCCCGACGACCGCCCGGACGACGACGGGTCGGTGGCCGACCGAGACGCCGGGCACACGGGCCGTGAGCGCGTCCAGGGCCAGGCGTCGTCGACGGAGGCGCCACCAGACCACCCAGGCGACGACCGTCACGAGCACGGCCAGGCCCGTGACGCGGGGCCACCAGGCCTCGGCCGGGCCGAGCACGATCGCCGCGATCCAGACGACGACGGGGACCACGGACGCGAGTTCTCCGCGTCGGCTGCGCAGCGCCACCGTCAGCCCGACGACGGTGCCCACCAACACCAGGGCGAACACCGGCACGAGGAGGGCCTCGTAGCTGCCCACCGGCAGCGCGATGGTGACCAGGCGCTTCCAGCCGAGGGCTGTGGCCGAGACGAGCGTGAGCAGACCCTTCGCCGTGGGGAGCACCCCGTTCGAGGCCTGCGACGGCACGGCCAGGGGGACGCCGAGCACGAGGTACGCCACGAGCGTGGTGACGAAGACCCACACGCTGGACAACCTCAGGACGGCCGCACCGAGGGCGATTCCGGTGCCGACGACGAAGGCGACGAGGGCGAGCACGACGAAGGAGCCGCTGCCGTAGACCGGCCAGAACGTGGCTGTCGCGCTGCCGAGCGAGGCGGCGAACAGCCCCACGGCGGTGGCGGCGAACGGCGCCCGGAGTCGGGTCGGCCGGGCGCGTGGCCGCACCCGGGGAGCAGGCGCGGCCACGCCGGTCGGCGCACGGACGCCGCCGTCGGGACTCATGCGCTGGCCGTCCGGGCGAGCGACTTCTGGAGGTCCTCGAGGTAGCCGATGGTCAGGACGGTGAGATCGGCGATGCGCCTCATGCCGGGGACCGTCTCGGGGTCGCACACGATAGCGACGGCCTCGACCCCCAACGGGAACTGCATCGCGGCAGCACGCATCTCGGTCACGGTCGTCGTCGACCCGACCACGAGGAAGGCGACCGAGATGCCCCCGATCTGGTCACCGGCCACGCGGGCGACGTCGGTGATGGCGAGAGCCGACTCGGCCGACGCGACGACGGCGAGCTCGTCGAGCAACCGGTTGCGCGTGAGGGTGCTCAGGGCGCGGATCGCGAGGTTCTTGCGCTTCGCGAACTCCGGGGTGGTCTCGCCCACGACGACGCTGACCTCGCGGGCGTCACGGATGGCGCGGGCGCCCAGCGATCCGGCGGCACTGACGGCGAGCTCGAACTCGTCCTCGTTCGCGAAGTCCCCGTCCGCCAGGCTCAGTGCGATGACGAGGTGGCTGCGACGGCTCTCCTCGAACTGCCGGACCATGTAGGTGCCGGTCTTGGCGGTCGACTTCCAGTGGATGTTGCGGCGTTCGTCGCCGGGTTGGTACTCGCGCAGGGCGTGGAACGAGATGTCGCTCGGCGACAGGTCGCGCGTCGGATTGCCTTCGAGGTCGCGGATGAGGCCGGTGCTCGTGCTGGGGATGCCGATGGTGCGGGGGTGGACGAAGACCTCGGTGACACCCGTCCACTCGATCTCGCGACGGGCGAGGCCGACCGGGTCTCCGCGGACGGTGCTCACCGGCCCCACCGCGACGACGCCCCGGCGCGTCGTGGGGAGGTCGAACGACTCGGAGACCTCGTCACCGGCCCGCAGGCTCGGCAGGTCGATCTCGGCGAGCCCCGGGCCGACCGGCACCTCGACGGCCACACCGAGGATGCGGCGCGCGCCCGCGTTGCGGACCCGCACGACCCCCGAGGCCGGAGCCCCGACGGCCACCCGCTCGTGGGGGATCTCGAGCGTGATGCGGACGGCGTTCCGGCCGATCAGGGCGAGACCGGCCACGACCAACAGGACGACGACGGCGTACCCCACGACGACGAACTCGGCCCAGCCGAGCAGGTAGCCGACGACCAGGGCGACGGGCGCGGCGACCAGGGCCGTCCAACCGAACGGCGTGACCACCGAGGAGGCGCTGGTGAAGGCCCGGCGGACGCTGCGGCGGGCCCCCCGGGTCGCCCTCACGAGCAGCACGAGCACGTCGGCACCGACCCCGGTGCGGTCGCCGACGATGCGGGTCCGGGCGTTGGTCAGCCCTTGTGTTCCCGTCGAGAACGACGAGTCGAAGCGCTGGTCGACCCCGCGCGAGCCACCTCGGGGCCGCGTGCGGCCGGTCCGCCCGGCGTCCGTGAGCGAACCAGGCGCGGACCGGGTGGCCCGGTCGGCACTGCGGGGACGCTCGCTCACACGGCTACCCGTTCGGCGGGTGGCGCCGTCTCGATCAAGAGCTGACTGACGACGCTGGAGGGCGTGACGCCGTCGAACTCGGCCTCGGGGTCGAGCACGAGGCGGTGCGCGAGCACGGGCTCGGCCAGGGACTTGACGTCGTCGGGGATGACGTAGTGACGTCCGAGCGACGCGGCGTAGGTCTTCGCCGTCCGCACGAGGGCCAGGGCGCCGCGGACGCTCACGCCGAGACGGACCTCCTGGGCGGTCCGCGTCCCGTCGACGAGACGGGCGACGTAGTCGCTGATGGTGGGCTCGACGTGCACCGTCCGGGCCAGCTGCGCCATCTCGGTGATGACGCCGGCCTGGACGATCGGGTTGAGACTGCCCTCGTGCACCCGCGTGGCCGAACCCTCGAGGATGCGCACGGTGGCCGCGTGGTCGGGGTAACCGATCGACGTCTTCATGATGAATCGGTCGAGCTGGGCCTCGGGCAGACGGTAGGTGCCGGCCTGTTCGACCGGGTTCTGCGTCGCGATGACCATGAACGGCGACCCCACGGGGTGGCTGACGCCGTCGACCGTGACCCGGCTCTCTTCCATGACCTCGAGCAAGGCGGACTGGGTCTTGGGGCTGGCACGGTTGATCTCGTCGGCGAGCACGATGTTGGAGAAGATCGGTCCACGGTGGAACTCGAACTCGCCGGCCTTCTGGTCGTAGATGCTGACGCCCGTGATGTCGCCGGGCAACAGGTCGGGCGTGAACTGGACTCGGTTGCTCGTCCCCTGGACGCTCTGCGCGATCGCCCGGGCGAGCGACGTCTTGCCCGTCCCCGGGAAGTCCTCGAGCAGCAGGTGCCCCTCGCTCAGCAGGGCCGTGAACGACAGCCGGACGACGAAGGTCTTCCCCAACAGCACCTGGTCGACGTTGGCCACCAGGCGCCCGAAGATGTCGGAGAACCAGGTCGCCTGCTCGGGGGTCATGCTCATCGTGTGCTGTCTCTCTCGTGGTGAAGGGTCACGTCGTCAGCCACAGCTTGCCGTGACCCAGGCGGACGCCGTCTGAGGATCGCCGGTCTCCGGAGCGACCGTCGCCTTGATGCGCGCCCCCACGGCATCGGCGGGGACGGCCTTCTCGTCCTCCGGATCGGCGTTGACCCAGTTCGGGATGCCGAGCACGAGAGGCACGTTGTACTGGATGGCGAGGGTCGTCGTGGTCGGCCCACCGGGGTTGCGTGGATCGGTCGTGGCCAGACGGCCGGCGGGCTGACACGAGTCGACGGTGCCGACCGTCTGCACGGGCGTCACTCGCTGACTCGCGTCGGAGGTCAGGTTCGAACACGACGACGCGCGGCAGGCCCGGAGGATCACCGACGCGTTGCGCCCGTAGACGGACGAGTCGGCGAGCGAGGTCACGAACCCGTCGGCCGACGGGGTGGTCCAGTCCTTGTCGGCGAACTTCGCCTGGTAGAAGACACCGTCGGCGTCGCCGTCGACGCCGAGGTTCGTCACCCTCACGTCGAACTGATCCCGATTGTTGTTGTTCTCGATGGTGACCGTGCCGCGCGCCTTGCCCGGGAGGCTCGACACCGAGGTCGGCGACGCCGAGCAGAAGACCGTGTTGTCGGCCTGGACGAAGTAGGTGTACCGCTTGCCGTTTTCCGCCGTCTTGTCGTCCGTTGGGCTCGAAGCCGACGAGGCGATCTTCGTCCGCGACGCCGAGCAGTCGGTGCCCGTGGACGTCCCCTCGCTCCGCCAGAGCGAGTAGGTCACCGGGGCGGAACCGGCGGCGGATGCCGGGGACCACGAGACCCTGATCGTCCCGTCGGCCTGGACCACGGCGCTCGGCGCCGTCTGCCCGGGCGGACCGAAGGCCGAGGCCTGGGCGAGGTCGCTCCGTGCCCAGTCGGCGTCGCTGCTGACCTGCGCCGAGTTCCGTGCGAACACGCGGAACGTGTACTGCTGCCCCGGTGTCAGTCCTCCGACGACCGTGGACGTGGACACGGTGTCGCGCCGCGCAGGGGCGTTCTCGCCGGTCATCTCGATCGTGTAGCCGACGACGGCGGTGCCCGGGCTCGGCTTCGGAACCGGGTTCCACGAGAGTTGCAGTTCACCGGCGTTGGCCGTCGGCACGGCCTTGACACCGGTCGGCGCCGCGGGCACGTAGTCGGCGCTGTACGGCTCGCTCGAGGCGCTGGCGGCCGATTCTCCGATGCCGTTCACCGCGGTCACCGAGAAGCGGAACGTCTGCTCGGGGTCGAGGTCGGTGAGGGTGCAGACCGTCGCCAGGCCGCAGTCCTTCGTGTACGAGCCGCCGGCGGACCCCAGGCCCGTCAGGCGGTACCCCGTCAAGGGCGAGTTGTTGGCGGCAGGTGCCGTGTAGCTCAGCGTGAGTTGACCGCCGGTGAACGTGCCCGTCCGCACGGGAGCGTTGGGTGCGTTCGGGACGTCCTGGACGCTGATGGCCACCGTGCCCCAGACGTACCGGTCGGGGTCGTTCGTGACGTCGGCGACCTGGTACTGCAGGTTCGTGTCTCCGGGGGCCGCCGACGCGGCGACGGACACGGCGAGGCTGCGGTTGTCTCCGCTGGGGGTGATCGACACGCCTGCCGGCACCGACCCGCCGTTCAGCCCCCGGATGGCCACGACCCGCAGCGCCTGACCCGGGAACGGATTGGTCGCCTGGTCGTTCTGCAGCACGTCCACGGTCGCCGACGCACCGCGTCGCACGACGGCTCGATCGGCGGCCGGCTGGGCGAGAGGCCGCGTCGACCCCACCACGGACAGCGTCACGGTGCCCCCGCGGCCCTGGTTGAGTGCGTCGCTGACGGCGACGGGGAGCGACCGGCTCGTCCCCTTGACCGTGCCCGCGTCGGCCGACACGGTGAGCCGTGAGCCCGACAGGTCGAAGCCGAAGCCTGCCACGCCGCCCTGGTCGACGGAGTAGGTCAACTCGTCGAGGTCGTCGGGGTACGGGTAGGTGGTCAGGCGGTCGAGGTCGAGCGTCCGGGACTGCCCGGGCTCGAGGTCGACCGAGACGCCGTTGAAGACCGGGGGCTGGTTCTCGCGCGAAGTCACCGTGATCGGCAGGACGAGCGACGCGGTCCGACCGTCCGGGTCGTCCGCCGACCGCCCGTCGGTGACCTGGAACGAGATGGAGGCCGTGCCCGAGAACAGGTCGGCCGAAGTGAAACGGAGGGTCGTGTCGTCGACGACGAGGTCGTCTCCGTTCGAGTTCGTCGCCCGGACCGTCCCCGGGTCGGTCAGGCGCACCCCGTTCGTCCCGGCCGAGATGACGTACCGGTTGAGGTCGATCGTGACGGCCTTCTCGCTCTCGACCGAGACAGGACGGACCGTCCGGTCGATCTGCGGCAGGGCGTCGTCGAAGCCGGGCACCACGATGAAGGCGTAGGCACGGACGCCCGGGTCGTCCTTCCGGGCGACGGAGAACGGGATGATCTGGCTCGAGTCGGTGATCCTCACGGTGACCCGCGAGTTCGGCGTCACCTCGGCCGTCGTCCCGAAGCCCGGCTCGAGCGCGAGGTCGAGTCGGGACGTGCTGCCGTCCGAGAAGAAGACGTTGGTCAGGGGGTTGACGGTGACGGTCTGGCGGCCGGCGATGTCGCTGAGCCCGAGGACCGTGTCGTCGGCCAGCGGGTAGTTGAGCGGAGCGTCGGGATCGACCGTGACCGTGACGAACGTGGAGCTCTGACCACCTTGCTGGTTCGACACGGTGTAGACGAGGCCGTACGTCCCCGGGGACTCGGGGGGTGTCACCGACACCATCGTTCCCGACACCACCTTGGCGACGATGCCCTCGCCGTTGGGCTCGACCGTGTCGACCGACAACGCGCCGCCGTCGGGATCGGAGTCGTTGTCGAGCACGCGGACGGTGATCGAGCCGCCGGGACGCATCGTCACGGCGTCCGCGACCGCGATCGGGTTGCGTGAGCCGTCGGCGCGCGTCGAGATGCCCACCCGCACGGTGCCCGTGGCCCGGGCGCCCAAGCCGTCGACCACGGTGTAGGTGAACGAGTCGGTGCCCGCCGAACTGGCGTTGGCCTGGTATTCGACGTAGTCGGTCCCGACCGTCGAGACGCTACCCTTCTCGGGGTTCGTCCCGACCCCGAGCAACTGCACCGAGTCACCGTCCGGATCGATCCCGTCGAGGGGGATGCCGACGCGGACCGTCTCGCCGGCGACGACGCGTGCCGTCACCGCCTGGGGTGCGGGGGCGGCGTTGCTTCCGGCGTCGACCTCGCGGACCGCGATGGCCACCTGGGCCGACGCCCGCTGCCCGTCCGGGCCCTCGACGGTGTAGGTCGCCGTCACGTTGCCGGGGCTCGACGGGGCGAGGTACCGGAGGCGGTTGCCCGAGGCGAAGAGCAGCCCGCTGCCGGCGGGCACGTCGGTCTCGAGCCGGGGCACCAGGGAGAGTTCGTCTCCGTCGGGTTGCTCGTCGTTGGCGAGCACGTCGACGTCGATGGAGTCGCCGACCCGAACGGTCACCTGGTCGTCGGTCGCGATCGGGGGCTGCGTGATCGCCCGCCGAGGGATCTCGACGACGGTCACGGTGCCGACCGCGGACGCGAGGCCGTTGCTGACGGTGTAGCCGAAGGTCACCGGCCCGTCCTCGAGGGGTGCCGTGAGCGTCACGCGCGCGTATCGCTGGTCGAGGGTCTCGACCTTCACGCCGGACGAGACGGGCACGGCATCGGTCGCCGTGAGCATGATCACGTTGTTGGCGGGATCGCGATCCGTCGCGACGACGTCGAGGGTCTGCGTGCCGAGGGTCTCGACGAAGACGGTCTTCGGTGTGGTGATCGGTGGCGTTCCGGCGTCCGGCGGCGACTGGACGTCGATGCGGACCGTCCCCGTCGCGGTCTGGTCGCCGTCCGTCACGGTGTATTCGAGGAGGTGCGTGCCGGGCGCGTCGCTGGCGAAGCGGAAGGTGCCCTGCTCGTAGTTGGGAGTGACGGTCATGTCCGCCTTGGCCGGCACGCTGTTCAGCTTGATCGTCCCCGTGCCGCCCCGGGCGTACGAGAGGGGCCGCACGGTGAGCTGCTGGCCTGCGTAGGCCTGTTGCGAGAACGCGAGGGCCTCGAGGGGCACCTGCCCGGCTCCCATGATGCTGATGGCGAGAGACCCCCGCCCCTCGTCGCGACCGTCCGAGACGGTGAGCGGCACGTCCACGGCCGCCTCGCCCGCGCCGGAGTCCTGGTACACGACGTCCCCCGACGGCTTGTACGACACTCCCGCGGCCCCGCCCGCCGAGGTGAGGTAGAACGCGTCGCCGTCGGGGTCGACCCAGTCACCCAGCACCGACGACGTGACGCGCCCGGACGACGACACCGCCGCCGTCGTGTTCCGCACCTGCCCGGGGGGCAGGTTCTCGGCCGCCTGACGGACGGTGACGGTGACGGTGGCCGTCGCCTGACCGCCCCGGCCGTCGGTGATCGTGTAGTCGAACGCGAACGAACCCGAGGCGGTGTCGGCGAGCGTCAGGAGCACCTGCTGACGGTCGTTGACGAGGTCGATCCGCCCCACGGAATCGTCGAGCGTCTCGGTCTGCTCGACGACGAGCGGGTCGCCGTTCGGGTCGTAGTCGTTCAACAGCACGGGCAGGGTGCTCGCGCGCCCCGGACGGGCACCGAAGGCGTCGTCGACGGCGACCGGGGCCTTCTGGTCGGGGTCGAGCTCGGGAGGCTGGTCGTCGTCGTTCTCTTGCTGCTCTTCTCGATCGCGGTCTTCGTGGAAGAGGTCGGACCAGTTGTCGATCAACTGGCCGGCTCGTTGCACGGCCCACGACCGCCCGGTCGCCGGATCGTTCAGCACGACCCGGCCCTCGTTGACGTCGAAGACGAGGTCCGCCCCTCCGGGCACGTCGTCGAGGGCGAGGACTCCCCCGCGCGACGACGCACAGTCGCTCCAGGCCGAGCCGCCGGCCCAGGCCGCGAAGCGGCAGTCGTCGACGAGGACGGGCCGCGTCGGCTTGCCGTCACGACCGTCTACCACCTCGGTGACCCGGTCCCCGTCGAACGAGACGGACAACAGACCGGTGGACGTGGCGACCAGCACGCCGTCGCCCGTGTCGGAGCCGGTCTGCAGGGCGAGTCCGCCCGAGACCCGATCGGACAGGTCGACCTGACGGCCGTCGACGACCAGGGCCCCTGCACCGGTGTCGAGGACCGCCCAGTGGTCGCCGACGGTGGCGACCTGGTAGCCGGCCGACGATGCGGCCGGAACGTCGTGGGTCTCGGCGACGTCGGGCGACGTCGTCCCGTCGAAGACCGAGACCTCGCCGGTGTCGGTGGAGTAGGCGGCGACCGTGCCCTCGGGCGTGACGCTGGTGACCAGGCCTTGGCCGAGGCTCAGGTCGGGATCGACCTCGTTGCTGAACGACGACAGGTCGGTCAGGGGCTGGCTCCACACCTCGCCCGTCCCCTGCGAGACGACCAGTGCACGGTCGCCCGCGAGCGAGACCTCGGGCGACTCCGGCGGCAACGGGACGCTCTCGGCGATCTCGGCCGTCGCCGTGTCGACGACGCCGACCGTGGCGTTGCCTCGGTCGACGAGCAGGACGTCCTGGCCCCGCTGGGCGACCGAGATGTCGGCCCCACTGCTGCGGACGGCCGAGTTCAACTGGAGCACGTCGGTGTTCGCCCGCCCGATCGCCGCCCGCTCGCCGTTGGCGACCCACACCGTGCCGTCGGACAGGTCGAGACGCTGGGCCTCGTAACCGGAGCTGGCGACGGCGACCGTGGTCACGAGCGTGGCCACCACGAGCACGCCGACGCCGGTCACGACCGCGGACCGCCGTCGCGCGGCCCAGTCGAGCAGACGCCCCATCAACCCTGGCCCGCCGTCGCGCAGTTCTCGTTGCTGGCCGGCCCGGTCGAACCACCACGGCTGACCGTGACGGTGATGCAGACCTCGTCGCGGGGATCTGCGGGCGTGGCGACGAAGCGGTCGGCGGACTGCTGGCTCGTCTGCCCCCCGGTCGAGATCACGTAGGTGTCGCCCGCGCGGAGACCCGGATCGCTCCAGGTGAAGACGACGGACGACCCGTCGCTCGACGACGCGACGTCGGCCACCCGCGGGATCTCGGTCGACGTCGACCGGACCAGCACGAGGGTCGCCGTGGCGGCCAGGCCGATGCCCACGACCGCCGCCGCGACCAGCGACCAGACGACGACGAGCATCGTGCGGCTCCGCGCCGGCCGGGTGCCGGTGCTGCGGGGCACCGCGCGACTCTGCTGCAGCGAGGCGCCCTGCTGCGCCTGGACCTGGGCCTCGGTGGCACGACGCCGCCGACGGCGACGCGAGGCCTGCACGGGCGTGACCCCTCGGAGGCGCGTCTTGTCCTCGAGGTCGGCGACGGTGGCCAGGGCCCAGTCGTCGACGGCCACCTCGATGGGCGTCTGCGCGGCACCGAGTTCGCTCTCGACCTGCTGGAGCTCGCGCACGAACTCGAGCACGCTGGCCTGGCGCTGTTCGGGCCGCCGGGACATCGATCGCGCGAGCAGACGCTCGAGCGTCGGCGGGACGTCCGTCCGGCCGGTCGGCACGAGCTTCGCCTTGTCGATCCGGCCGATCAGGTCCGACGCACCGTTCTTGTCACCGCCCAGCACCTCGAACGGACTGCGTCCCGCGAGCAGGGAGTAGACGGTCGCACCGAGCGACCACACCTCGGACTCGATCGTGCCGTTCGTCTCGTCGAGCAGCACCTCGGGCGCCGACCACGGGATCGACATGCCCACGACCTCTTGCGGTTCGCTCTCGCTGAGCGATGCGGCGATGCCGAAGTCGGACAGGACCGGGTGGCCGTAGGCCGTCATGAGGATGTTCGAGGGCTTGAGGTCGCGGTGCAGCACACCTTGACGATGAGCGGTCTCGACCGCGCTGCCGATCTTGACCCCGATGCGCAGCACGTCGGCGACGGGGATGCGGTCGCGGCGGTACCGCTCGCTGAGGGACGACGAGCAGAGCTCCATCACGAGGTACGGGCGCCCGTCGGCCGAGACGCTCGCCTGGAACACCGTGAGGATCGACGGGTGGGCGCTGAGCTGGGCCATGAGGTTGGCCTCGGCCTGGAACATCTGCCGGACCTGGTCGTTCACGACCTCGCTCAGCATGACCTTGACGGCGACCTGGCGACGCGGCATGTTCTGCTCGTACAAGAACACGTCGGCGAAGCCACCCGACCCCAGGACGCGGACGTGGGAGAAGCCCGGCAGCACGGGCGGCGCGGACGGCAGTCGTCGAGCCACGTCGCCTCCTCGGGGATCGTTGCGGGGTCGGCTCGGCAGAGCCGGTCGGCGTCGGTCCGACCGCTGTCATTCTAGGCGGGGGGCACCGACCCCCGAGAGGCCCGCCCGCCCGTCTGTGGACGGGCTCCGTCCCCCCACTTCGGGGGACGAGGCGTCCTGACGAGCGTGGTCGGCTAGTCGGCGTCCGACGTCGAACTGCCGCGGACGTCGACGACGACGGCCGTCACGTTGTCGCGACCGCCCGCGTCGACGGCGGCCTCGACGAGTGCCGTGGCGGCGGCTTCGGCGCCCTCCACGCTCGCGAGCAGGCCGGCGATCCGTGCGGCGGGCAGCTCTTTCGTGAGGCCGTCCGAGCAGACCAGGAGGCGTAGGCCCGGTCGGGCCGGCAGGCGCCAGTAGTCGGGTCGGGGATCGACGTCGAAGCCGACGGCCCGGGTGATGACGTTGCTGTCGGGGTGCTTCTCGGCGTCGTCCGCGTGCAACAGACCGGCGTCCACCATCTCTTGGACGACCGAGTGGTCGACCGTGACCTGTCGCAGGAGGCCGTCCTCGAACAGGTAGACCCGCGAGTCACCGACGTTGAACACCGTGAACTCGACGTCGCCCTCGTCGCCGTCGCGCGAGAGGAACGCACCCGTGGCCGTCGTCCCGACCCCGAGCTCGGTGTCGGCCGCGGCCACGGCGATGTCTGCGGTGGCGACGCGCAAGGCCGTCTCGACGTCGTCCGTGGTGGCGAACGGGCGCGAGGAGATCTCGCTCATGCGTCGGACGACGGCGTCACTCGCGACGTCACCCGCGCTGTGCCCGCCCATGCCGTCCGCGACCACGAAGAGCGGGGAGTCGGCCAGGTAGCTGTCCTCGTTGTGGGCGCGTCGCCGACCGACGTCGGTCACCCCCGCCCAGTCGAGGGTCAGGCCCACGTCGTCGAGGCCGAGGGCGTGGGCGGTCGTGGGGCGGCCGAGCTCTGTCACAGGAGGGGTTCTTTCGTCGGGATGATGCGCTGGGGAGGCAGGATCTCGAGAAGGTTCCCGTCACCTACGTCAACTATCGTGCCTGCACGCGCCACGAGCGACTCGCCTTGCCGCAGACTTACGGGAACCCGCCCCGGCTCGGTCACCCGCGTGCCGTTCGTGGAGCGCAGGTCGGTGACGACCACGGT
>Ga0308157_10004196_pt1 | contig 19481 bp, 13 predicted proteins | sample PhyBR1_FD_201035 | JGI IMG/M metagenome (GOLD analysis project Ga0308157, IMG submission 201035) | Phyllosphere microbial communities from UC Gill Tract Community Farm, Albany, California, United States - DLSLB.R1 | ecosystem: Host-associated > Plants > Phyllosphere > Unclassified | place: USA...
GTAATTACGACTAATTTGTTTTTAGGAATGGCAACATCAATATTTTTAAGATTGTGAACTCTTGCCCCTTTTATAATGATATTTTTGTGTGGATCTTTCTCTATTTCCTTGCTCATGAACCGCCTTTGTAGCTATACTATTTTACAACCTCAAATTTACGAATTTGGTTTCAACCTAGCTCTATATTAGTACTATTTTACAAAAATTTACATTTTTTAACATATTTATTGTTGGATTATCAAAAAAAAATCCGTCTTTTGGAATTGTAACTCACACAAGTTAGAAACCACCATCTTAAAACAGGAGAAACGCTATAGATTAAAAAGCTACTTATTTATTTTAATTTTTAATAAAAAGAGAAGAGTTTTAGTTACGCACTCCTATGAAATTACAACAGCACAGTGATCAGGATTTGGTGAAGTTATATCTTAACGGAGAAGAATCTGTTTTAGAAGAGTTACTTCGAAGACATAAATCCAAAATATACACATCTATTTATTTATTGGTAAAAGACCAATACTTAGCCGAAGACATTTTTCAAGATGCTTTTATTAAGGTAATTAATACCTTACGCAGCGGCAGATATAATGAAGAAGGTAAATTTTTACCTTGGGTGATGCGTATTGCGCATAACTTGGTCATCGATTATTTCCGTCGTGAGAAACGTGCGCCCGTAATTACCAGCGCTGATGGTACAGATGTACTTAATCTTTTGCAAATTCTTGAAGAAAGCACAGAAGATCGGATGTTACGTGAGCAAACCCATGCAGATTTAAGAGCGATGATTCATCTTTTACCTGATGAGCAGAAAGAAGTATTAATTATGCGTCATTATGCAGATTTAAGCTTTAAAGAAATAGCCGATTTAACAGATGTAAGCATCAATACTGCTTTAGGCAGAATGCGTTACGCGTTAAGCAATCTGCGTAAAATGATGAATGTTAAAGAAGTAACATCACAAAGAGGTCTATAACATCAATCATTTATTCGTTATAAAACCACAGATTGATAGATAATTAAAAAATCTGTTAATCCGTGGTTAATAAAAATAATGCGAATTCATGCTCAATAATCCATTTTATGAAATATAATTTGGAATACGCAAATAATTTAATCCAGTTGTAAAATAATATGTATGCAATTGCGTTTAGATTTAAAAACTTAATTATATTTCTAATTGTTTAATTGCGTATGACAAAAACCTCTACTTCAACCAACATTGTAAATTCTCTTAACACCCAACTTGTGGAAAAAGTTGCAGATGAAGCCGATCAACAGGATGAGCTATTTTACAACAGCATTAAATCCAAATTGGATGAGCTAGTTAAAAATCCATCAGATGAAATCATTAATAGGATTTTAGCTTACAGTAAAAAGAAATAATTTACAAAAAAGAAGGCCCGCTAACTTGAGTTAGCGGGCTTTTTAACTTTAAATACCTATCAATTTTATTTTAACAATTCTTATTACTGTGTTTTGTTTACTTGATACTTTGTACCCGATACCTATATTTGTTCATGCTTAAAAAAGAACGGTATCAACTTTTTGTTTCTCATTTTTCTGCCAAACAACCTAACGCTGAAACAGAATTACATTACAATAATCCCTATCAATTATTGGTTGCCGTTATTTTATCAGCACAATGCACCGATAAAAGAATAAATCAGGTTACTCCTGCCCTTTTTCAACGTTTTCCAAATGCAAAAGCACTTGCAGAAACCACACCAGATCTCGTTTTCGATTACATTAGAAGTGTAAGCTATCCAAACAATAAAGCCAAACATTTAGTAGGCATGGCAAATATGTTGGTCAATGAATTTAATAACGAAGTGCCATCTGACATTGATCAATTGCAAAAAATGCCAGGCGTAGGTCGCAAAACTGCTAATGTAATTGCTTCTGTAATTTATGATGCGCCCGCAATGGCGGTTGACACCCATGTATTTAGAGTTGCTAATAGAATTGGTTTAACAAATGGCAAAACTCCGTTAGCTGTAGAAAAAGATTTAGTAAAACATTTACCAGAGCACACAATTGCAATGGCACACCATTGGTTAATTTTACATGGACGTTATGTTTGTGTAGCTAGAAGTCCGAAATGTAGCATTTGTGAGATCACACACTTTTGTAAGTATTTTGAAAAGACCTTTAAAACTAAATAAATTAGCTATGTTGATAATTTTATTAAAATATTTTAAATATTATTTGCATAAATCAAATTTAAATTAATATTTTTGCTAAAGTTATTAGTATTAAAAATTAGATTATTAGCCGATACATATATATTATTTACTTAGAGAATGACGAAAATGAACCCAAACGCAGAAAAATTAAAAGCACTACAATTAACCTTAGATAAATTAGAAAAATCATACGGTAAAGGTTCCGTTATGAAATTAGGAGATGCTGCCGTAGAAGCAATCGATTCGATTTCTACAGGCTCTATTAGTTTAGACATTGCCTTAGGCATTGGCGGTGTTCCAAAAGGTCGTGTGATAGAAATATACGGACCAGAATCATCTGGTAAAACTACTTTGGCTACGCATATTATTGCAGAAGCTCAGAAGAAAGGCGGTATCGCAGCATTTATTGATGCAGAGCATGCATTTGATAAAGGGTATGCTAAAAAATTAGGTGTAGATGTAGACAACCTTTTAATTTCACAACCAGATAACGGTGAGCAAGCACTAGAAATTGCTGATAATTTAATCCGTTCTGGCGCAATTGATGTAATTGTAATTGACTCGGTTGCAGCTTTGGTACCAAAAGCAGAGATTGAAGGTGAAATGGGCGATAGCAGAATGGGGCTACAAGCTCGTTTAATGAGTCAAGCGCTACGTAAGTTAACCGGAACAATTGCTAAAACTGGATGTTGCTGTATTTTCATCAATCAATTACGTGAAAAAATTGGGGTGATGTTTGGTAATCCAGAAACTACAACTGGCGGTAATGCTTTAAAGTTCTATGCATCTGTACGTTTAGATATTCGTAGAACGTCACAAATTAAAGATTCAGATGAAGTTTCTGGAAATAGAGTGAAAGTGAAAATCGTTAAAAATAAAGTTGCACCACCTTTCCGCATAGCTGAATTTGATATTATGTTTGGTGAAGGTATTTCTAAAACTGGAGAAATTATTGATTTAGGTGTAGATTTCAACATCATTAAAAAAGCTGGATCTTGGTTCTCTTATGGAGAAACTAAACTAGGCCAAGGAAGAGATGCAGTTAAACAATTGCTGTTAGATAATCCAGAATTATCAGAAGAGATTGAAGCTAAAATTAGAGCTGAAGTAACAGGCGAAAAGTTAGAAGAGAAAATATAATCTCAAACTAATCATCATAATAAAAAAGGAGAATTGAAAATTCTCCTTTTTTATTTATTTAAAGCTTGATGATTTTGGAACAACTTGCGTGTTATTTTTCATAAAATCTCTATCTAACCTAAGAATAGTATAAATAGCAATGATTACGCCCAGCACCAAAAAAAACAACCCCAGATAATTCTTCCTTTTATCCTGCTTAATTGCCCAGATTAAAAAAATGATTAGTGGAATTAGCAATAAACCAAAAAAGATATAACTCGTTGTTCCCATGTTTATTTATTAAAAATTCATTCTCGCCATTGGCGAAATGTCTTGTTCTACAAAATCTCCAGCCAAAAGCTTCTGATAACCAGCAATAGCAATCATTCCTGCATTATCTGTACAATATTGAAAAGCTGGAATATATACGTTCCAACCTAAGCTATCTTTCATTTCAGATAATGTATTTCGCAAACCTGAATTTGCAGAAACACCGCCAGCAATTGCGATTTCTTTAATGTTGTAGTGTTTAGCAGCCTTTTTCAATTTATTCATTAATATATTTATAATGCTATACTGAACAGATGCACAAATATCCGCTAAATTTTCTTCTACAAACAAAGGATTTTCTTTTTGTCTGTCTCTTATAAAATACAAAATTGCAGTTTTAAATCCACTAAAGCTATAATTAAGTCCTTGTATTTGTGGCTCTGGGAATTTAAAAGCTAATGGATTACCTTGTTGAGCATGTTTATCAATTAATGGCCCTCCTGGATATGGTAAGTTTAAAATTTTAGCCGTTTTATCGAAAGCTTCGCCTGCGGCATCATCCAAGGTTTCACCTACAATTTCCATGTCAAAATAATCCTTCACCAACACTATTTGTGTATGCCCACCAGAAACCGTCAAGCACAAAAATGGAAATTTTGGTTTAGGCTCGTCTATAAAATGAGCTAATATATGCGCCTGCATATGATTAACCGAAATTAATGGCAGATTTAAAGCTAACGCAAACGATTTGGCAAATGATACTCCTACTAACAAAGAACCTAATAGACCTGGACCTTGCGTAAAAGCAACGCCATTTAACTCATTTTTGTTAACTTTAGCAATTGACAATGCTTGCTGAACAGCAGGTACTATATTTTGTTGATGAACTCTTGATGCTAATTCTGGTATTACCCCTCCATAATTTTCATGAATTGTTTGGTTTGCAATAACATTGGCAGTAATTTTGCCGTTGTTACATACAGCAACTGATGTTTCATCGCAAGAAGATTCAATGGCAAGTATTATAGACACGTTTATTATTATTAAGCTACAAAATTATTAAAAAACTATTAAAAATACTGCTTTGGGTTGTTGCATCAATAATATTATTGCTTGCTATTGTCATATTTTCCCTTCAGTTTAAACCTGTACAAACATTTGTCGCAAAAAAAGCTGCTGCATATCTTTCTAAAGAACTCAAAACTACTGTTTCTATTGGTGGTCTGTATGTAAAACCTTTTAAATCTGTCATCTTAGAAAACTTAGTTGTACTTGATCAACAGAAAGACACATTGGCCAATTTTCCAAAGTTTTTAGTAGATCTAAACAAACTGTCTTTAAAAGAAAGAATTTTAGATGTAAATACTGTTCAGGTTAATAATGGTTCTTTCTTTTTAAAAGATAATCTAGATGGTTCATCAAATCTTGATTTTATTATAGATTATTTTGATAGTGGGCCACCGCCAAAGGTTAGGAAAAAGAAATTCCAGTTCTTAATTGATAGGATAATTTTAAATAATGTATCCTTTAAATATAAAAACTTAAAAAAGGATACCATTATCAAAGGTGTAAACTTTGAAGATATTAGTTTAACAAAACTAAATGGCATTTTCGAAAAACTGAACACTAATGGCCATATTCTTCAAGCTAACATTAAAAACTTAAACTTTAGAGAAAAGAGTGGCTTTAACTTAAAAAACTTAACAGCTTTTACTACAATTGACACAAATGCAATTGAGCTGAAAGACCTTTTATTGGTAACCAACCAAAGTCGTTTAACTGATTATTACCAAATGAAGTTTGGTAAGTTTAGAGATTTTAACGACTACATAAATAAAGTAAGAATGAAGGCTAACTTTAAAGAAAGTCATATTTCTTCTAACGATATTGCTTACTTCACTCCTGATTTAAAAAAGATGAGATTAGACATCGACATTGATGGACAGATTTCAGGATATGTGAATGATCTTAGGGCTAAAAAACTTTCATTGAAAGCAGGAAAAGCCACTTACATTAAAGGTGATTTCGTGTTAAAAGGTTTGCCAGATTGGCAACAGACTTTTATGGACATGAAGATTGAAATGGCCGGCACAAACAAAAAAGATTTAGACGAAATTTTAACAGATATTACTGGAAAACAAATGAAGTCCATTCCTGTAATTGTAAATAAATTTGGCAATGTTAACTTTAATGGATCATTCACTGGCTTTCAAAATGATTTCGTCGCCTATGGTGAATTTAAGACCAAACTAGGCCGATTTAAATCTGATGTTAACATGAAAATAGATAAGAATGATATCCCTTCTTATTCTGGAAATGTTAAAACTTTTGATTTTAATTTGGGTGAATTACTAAATGAAAAAAGCTTAGGGAAAATTACTTCAGCACTGTATGTAAAAGGTCAAGGAATAGAAGTAAAAGGACTTACAGAGCAATTAAAAGGCGAAGTTACCTATATCGATTTTAACGGTTATCGCTATCGAAACGTAACTATTAATGGAACATTTGATAAAAAATATTTCGATGGAAGTCTTAAAATCAATGATAAGAATGTACAATTAGTTTTTGATGGTGGTGTAAATCTAAATCCTAAATTGCCCGTTTTTAACTTTAATGCATCTATTAAAAATGCCCGCCTCAAAACATTGAAATTATATAAAGATTCACTAAAAGTGGATGCTACATTTAGCACTAATTTTTCAGGCAACAACTTAGATAATATCCAAGGAAACTTATTAATTCAGCAAATAAGGTTAAATAACAAAAAAGGGATTTATAATATTGATTCTATTCAATTAAATGCAAACGGTGTTGGAATAGATAGAAGCTTAACCATTAAATCTGATATTTTAGATGCTAGTATTAAAGGTCAATATGATTTAAATACTATTGTTTCTTATTATAAAGCAATTGCTAAAACCTATGTTCCGTCTATTAGAACAGACATTATAAAATACAATACACAGATTTTCGATTTTAATTTAAAGATTAAACGATTTGAACCGATTGCAGAACTTTTAGTGCCCGGTTTAGAAATTGAGGATCAGGCATTACTTATTGGATCATTTGATTCAAGAAATAATATTGCAACTTTAAATGGAAGTATAAAAAAACTAACTTATAAAGGGATTACTGCCAATAATATTATCATCGACGAAAACACGACCTCAAAACAGTTACAAGCAATTATCACTTCTGATAGAGTTGATCTAAATGATAGTTTATACATTAAAAATGTAAATATCTCTAATGTTTTAAGAAACGATAGTTTATCATTAAACGTAAAACTATCAAATGCTGATGATGCCAATCAATTGGATTTAAACGGATTGATTGAGTTTGCAGGAGATACTACTGCTAAAATCAGTGTCTTACCATCCAATTTAAAAATCAACAATGAAGATTGGATGATTCAAGAAAAAGTTAGGATTAGCTTTAACAATGGTAAGACTGAAATTAATAATTTCTCATTAAGTAACGATAAACAATTATTAAAAATAGACGGGATTGTATCGAATGATCCAAAAGATTTGCTAGTTATTGGCTTTGAAAATTTCAGCCTAAAAACATTAAATCCTTTTGTTAAAACGTTAGGTTTAAAAATGGCAGGACATATCAATGGCAAAACAAAATTATATAACATCCTTAACTCGCCAAGAATTACGGATAGCATACAAATAGATTCCCTTAATTTTAACGACACCTATATTGGTAAATTAACCGATACGTCTTCTTACAACAAAAGCATTAACCTTGCGAACGTATATACTCAAATTGTAACGGATGATAAAGAGACCTTTAAATTAACAGGAAATTTAGATTTAAAAGAGAAACAAATCGATCTAAACATAAAGTTAGACGATAGCAAATTGACTGTTTTAGAGCCTTTTGTTAAAAAACTTGTTTCTAATTTAAAAGGAAATGTTTCTGCAGATCTTACCGTAAAAGGCTCATTTGATAAACCTGGAATAAATGGAGATGTATCTTTTGATAAAGGTGAAGTAACTGTTAACTATCTTAAAACTGCTTATACTTTAAATGACAAAGTTGAAGTAAATAATAGTGTAATAGCAATAAATGATTTGGTTTTACAAGATGCTGATGGGAATGAAGCTACCGCAAACGGAACCGTTGATTTGAATACCATTGATAATCCAGATATACAGGTGAAGTTGGTTGCCACTAATTTTATGGCACTAAATACCACTTCAAAAGATAATTCTGTTTATTATGGAAAGGCCTATGCTACCGGAGAGTTCTCTTTTAAAGGTCCGACAAACAAAATGTTTATTGATATTGATGCGAAAACAGAAAAAGGTACAGTCTTTAATTTACCATTAAATAGCTCTGAAACAGTTTCTGAAAAAGATTTCATCACTTTTGTGAGTAAAGATACTACTCAAGTTATTAAAAGAAAAACCAGTTTCGATGGACTAACGATGAACTTTAAACTTAAAGTTGACCCGAATAGTTCGGCTAATATTTATACGATATTGGGTAAGTTAAGTGGAAAAGGAAATGCAGAATTAGAATTAAAAATTAACAGTATAGGCGATTTTGAAATGAAAGGTGACTATATTATAGAAACTGGAACTTTTGATTTTACTGCACAAGAAGTAATTAACAAACGTCTTGATATTCGCCAAGGCGGTACCATACGTTGGACAGGGAACCCAAGTAATGCACAAATTAATTTAAAAGCGATATATGCTTTACGAGCTAGTTTGAGTGATTTGTATACTGCTGCAAATCGCGATGCAAGCAGTAATGCAAGTGAAAGAGTGCAAACAGAAGTTGAAATGGGTTTATCAGGATTGCTATTGAAACCGGATATTAAATTAGATATTTTCTTCCCAACCAATCCAGCGGTTAAAGATGAATTACAAGCTTATTTTAATGATGGGGACAATTTGAATACACAAGCATTAAGCTTAATTATTCAGCGTCGTTTTGCACCTGGAACTGGTAAAGCAAATATTGGTCAACAATTAAGTTCTGTAGGGACAAGTACTGCTACAGAGTTGATTTTTAACCAATTTAACAACCTACTTTCTTCTCTTAACTTAAATTTTGTTGATATAAACGTTCAATCATTTAATGAAGCAAGTGCTTCTTTCAAATTTTTTAATGATAGAATCATAGTAAATGCTGGTATCGTAGACAACACAAAAAGTTCTACTGACTATTCAATTGGTCTTTTTAAAGATAATGTCGGTAAAGAGGTAGAGATTCTTGGTCTAATTAAAAAAGATGGAACATTAGTTGGTAAACTAGCTAACAAACCACCTACGCAACAAAGTATATTCGCTAACCCAGGTGTAGATCCTAATGCTAACGTAACCTCTTTAGGTTTAATTTATAGTCAACAATTCGATTCGTTTAAAGAGTTTCTTCAGAAAATAAGTGGGAAATATCGCAGAGAGCAGAAGAAAAAGGAAGCTGAAAAAGCAAAAGAGAAACTCGATAAAGAAGCGATTATGAACGAGAGCAAAAAAAATCCAAAGCGAAAATAAGCTTTGGATTTTTGATTTGTAACGTGTTTCTCTTTGACTAACCTTTCATAATATGATGACCCATTTTATCACGTTTAGTTTTTAAATACGTTTCATTATGCTTATTGCTTTCTATCTCAATTGGTATATTTTCTACTATTTCCAAACCATAACCAATTAAGCCCGCTCTTTTTGTAGGATTATTAGATAGCAATTTCATCTTACTTACCCCTTGTGCTCTTAATATTTGTGCACCAACACCATAATCACGTTCATCGCCCTTAAAACCTAGCTCTATATTAGCTTCAACAGTATCAAAACCAGCATCTTGCAAATTATAGGAACGTAATTTATTAATCAATCCAATTCCTCTTCCCTCTTGGTTCATATACACAATAATGCCTTTCCCTTCCTTTTCTATCATTTGAAAAGCAGCATGTAACTGAGGCCCACAATCACAACGACAAGAACCAAAAATATCGCCAGTAACACATGAACTATGAATTCGAGCAAGAATAGGTTCGTCAGCCGCCCATTCGCCTTTGCTAATAGCTAAATGAGTAGCATTATTGCTAAGTTGTGTATACGCTGTCATTTTAAAATCTCCCCACTGGGTTGGTAGATTTACAGAAACCTCTTCTTTAATTAAACTTTCTGCCGCAAGGCGATAAGCAATAAGATCCTTAATTGAAATGATTTTAAGTTCATGCTGAGCTGCAATATGTACCAAATCAGGCAAACGAGCCATAGTACCATCTTCGTTCATTATTTCAACCAAAACTCCTGCTGGTTCAAAACCCGCAAGTCTAGCAATATCTATAGTAGCTTCTGTATGACCAGTTCTTCTCAATACACCTTCTCTTCTTGCTTTTAAAGGGAAAATATGACCTGGTCGCCCTAAATCTTCAGGCTTAGTATCTGGATTAATTAATGCTTGAACAGTTTTAGCCCTATCATGTGTAGAAATACCTGTAGTACAGCCATGACCAATTAAATCAACAGAAACCGTAAATGGAGTTTGATGTAAAACTGTATTGTTTTGCACCATTAAGTCGAGTTTTAAATCGTTGCAAAGATCTTCAATCAATGGCGCACAAATCAATCCTCTCCCATACTTAGACATAAAATTAATTACCTCTGGTGTTACATTTCTGGCCGCTGTAATAAAATCTCCCTCATTTTCACGATCTTCATCATCTACCACTATAATTATTTTACCAGCTTTGATATCCTCAAGAGCTTCGTCTATTGTATTTAGTTTTATTTCCATTTTGTATGTATCAATAACTACTTAAGGATTCATTATCCCTATTATAGTTTATTATGCAAAGTTACAACCTTTGTTGGCAATAATTTGGCATAAAATATCATCAATAAGTAAGGAATACAGTAAAGCAACTATTTTTTTTAATCCAAAATTTTACGCTTTTTACGCTTAAACAAATTGGTAAGAAGTTGTTTGTAATAATCGATGTCAAATAAAGCTGAATCAACAGTTGCTTTATAAGTTAAAAATATACCTAAAGGAGTTAAAATTAATATGGCCGTCCACATACCAAAAATAGGATCTAAAGAACCTTCTTTTGCAGACTTTTCTGCTACGGTAGAAATAATATGATAAATTAAGAAAAATACAACTGCAATTACTACAGGCAAACCTAAGCCTCCTTTTCTTATGATGGCGCCCAATGGTGCTCCAATAAAAAATAAGAGTAAACATGAAACGGCTAATGTATATTTTCTTTGGTATTCGATACGTGCTTTTATAATTTCCTTCTCTCTAACACTATGTTCTAAAATACGATTATTAACAACCTGCTTTATAGTTTCAGCTTGATCAAATCCATTTTGCAAAGCCTGTAAACGTTGATTTTTTGGAATAGCATTTAATATAGAGCCTTTGATAACCATTGCTGGAGTCTTAATTTTACTATATCCTTTTTGATAATTATTTTGCTTAAAATAACTACCAGCATTAACTTTTGTACTTTTATTTACACTATCTAATGATTTACTTAATGAATCTTGGCGATGAGAAAGTTCTTTCAAATTAAGCATTGGCGCATTGTTTTTGAAATTTTCTTCTTGGGTACGACTTAAATCCTTAAAACTAGAAAAATCAAATTTTACTTCTGTCTGCTTAAAACGCATTCTGTTAAATGCTTGACGAGGATTGTATGATGCACTTCCGCTGCCGTTGGTTTCTTCGTATCTAACCCCATCCACTAATTTCAATACTAAATATTTACCATCACTGGTTTTAGCCATCCTACCCTTTTGCGCCATGATAATTTTGGGAATCCCATTACCACCTGTATGGTCATAAATCATAATTCCATATAAAGAATCTATTGCACCTTCACCTTTACGTTCAACCCTCATGGCATAATTAGGAATACTATTATTGAAAACTCCAGGTTTAATTAAAAACGAAAGTTTTTTATTACGCATATCCCAAAGCAACGAGCCATATTTTAAATTAGCTTTAGGAAGCATGTAATCAGAAAATAAAAAAGAAGCAATCGAAAGACCAATGATTAGTACAAATAATGGCCGCATTGCCTTCTGTAAAGATACTCCAGCAGATTTAATGGCTACAAGCTCGTAGTTTTCACCTAAGCTACCAAACGTCATTATAGAGGACAGTAGAATGGAAAGAGGTAATGCCATTGCTACGTTTGAAGCAGAAGCATACATCATTACTTCTGCAATGGTATACCATTCAAATCCTTTTCCTATTAAGTCATCCACATACTTAAATAGGAAGAACATTAATAGAATAAACATTACCACAAAAAAAGTGACAACAAATGGTCTAATGAATGCCTTTATTAGCAGTAGATGTATCTTTTTCACTATACAAAGATAGGCAAAGCCGACGAAAATTTAGGCACCAATTACACTAAGCAGGTAAGTGATTTGATTGTCCCAAATTTGTGTTCTTTCTGCACGTGTCTCGTCTGTAGCAAAATCTGTAATTGACAAAGCAACATCGTTAGTTAGTTCGTCCTGAACAATTTCCATTTCGAAATAGCAATGAGGCTCATCATCAAGCCACTTAAATTTCACTAATTTATTCTCTTTTATGCTAAGGAGTTTTGCTTTCTGGACTTCATCGTCCCATGTAAAAGTGTAAACCTGATCTCTAAAAATCACATCATCTGCAAACCATTGCGATAAGCCATTTGGTTCACTAATAAAACTAAATAATATACGGGGAGATGATCTCAACTCATATTCTAATGTAAATTTTTTCTTTTCTGACATCCTTAAACACCTCTATTCTTAAAAATAATGGACTATTTTTTATTATTTGTTTCTAAAGAAAAGTAATTTATTCTATATTTGCAACTCTTTAAAAAATAGTATTCAACATTTGGTATTATTTTGATTTTGGCGGGGTAGCTCAGTTGGTTAGAGCGCAGGATTCATAACCCTGAGGTCACGAGTTCAACTCTCGTTCCCGCTACTGGTAAAAGCTCATCGAAAGATGGGCTTTTTTACGTTTAAAAAGGTTGGATTATCTTTAATACTTTGACAAAATACCTTGACAAAAAGTAATTTCAATACTTTACAAAACTCTAAATCACTATTCTTCGCAAGCATTTTTAGCACACCTAGAAGTGCTTTTTTCACCCTAAAAGGGTATATCTAAATACATTTTTGCTAATAACTTAGATGAAAAGAAACACACAAAAATGTTTTAGATTATTGAAATGTTTCTCAAACAATAAAGTGCTTAATTTATTACTAATCCCAGGTCTTTCAAACTAATTGTCATTTTAAAAAATTGAAATCGACCTAATAATTTAAAATACTATGAGAATAAGTGAAATACAATATCATCCTAAAAGACGAGAAACGAATCATACATCTTCTCTAAAAAAGATTGAAGAAGTAATCTTCACCTTCCAAACCTGGAATATGCCTTGGAAGTTCGAGTCCTATATTTCTCATCAGTTACAAAACGAAAATACATTAACACTTTTCAAAGATATATGGAGAGTTGCAGCAGATTATAAGAACTGGAGTCGTTACGACTTTTGTACAGGCGAAGCCATTACGTTGAATTTATTAAAGGAACATTTTGATTTAACAGAAAGGGCCTGTAATCAAATTATTAAAGCAGTTACCTACGAATGGAGATAATAGTTTTATCATCTTAAATCTCATTTATTGTATTTTTCAATTTAAATTAATCATTATGAAAAAAGCAGATGCAATTAATGTAATCTATCTATTATTTATTACCATTTCATGCGTTGCATTATTGATTATTTTTTTAAATTAGATTAGTTTAAAATCAAATCTGTTGTAGTTAATTGAAGTTTTTTTAATAAGTGCAGATTCTTCTAATTAAAACTACCGTCTCCTCGTCTCATCATTTGCCTTCCATCACGAGGCTTAATTCCACTCCATTTTTGTAAACGGACACTAAGACGAAGCATGAAATATCTGCTCAGTGAATTCGACTTTGTATCTATAATACCACCATTATCTAAAATATTTCTATTCACAAAATTATTTTGATTTAAGATATCAAATGCTTGAAATGTAAATTTCGCTTTGCGTTTCCAGAATTCCTTTTCTAAATACCCATTAATAACCAAAGGATTATTTGTAATGTTTGCGTTGATACCACTTACATAGTTTTTACTGGCGCTATATCCAAAAATCAAGGTTTGCCACATGTAAACTTTTCCGTCAATATTAAATGCTAATGTTTTTGTTTTACTATCAATTGAACTAGCCAAAGTATTATTCGACTTTGTATAATCATATGAAACAAAAGGATTTACCTCTAACCATTCTGTTGGATTAATTCGTGGTCCAAGTCGTTCATTAAACCTCCAAGTGGTTGTAATGTTTTCTTTATTATCACTCATTGAAACACCATGATTGTAACTTACATTTCCATTAAGTGTAAGGTTATATTTACGATTATCAAGTTGTTTACTAATGGAATAATTTCCATTTACACGATACACACCATTAATATTTACATAACGCGTTTCGTTCTTCTTACTATTATATGCATCTAAAATTTGTACCACATTTCTTACCACAGAATTTTCTATAAATGTAGCATTGGCATTTACCGAATAATTTAACTTAGAATTAGCGAGGTAGTTATTATAGTTCGTATTTATAGAGTGATTAAATGTTACTTTAAGATTTGGATTACCAACTATAGGGTTCTGCGGATTAGATACATCCCTAACTGGTTGAATCTGATCAAAAGTAGGTTCGGAAGCATTGCCTGAATAATTAATTTGAATACTATGTTGTCTAGACCACAAATATTGAAAACGAGCAATAGGGATTAAATTAAAGCTTGTTCGATGTGTTGTTGTCCCTAAACTTGCTTTAGTTCCGCTAAGCACTCCTGGAACGGCAGTTAAACCTAATGAAAATCTAACTTTAGAAGCATTCGAAACACCATAACGATAATTCAAAGCCAAACGTGTTTGCGTAAACGAGTAATCGTAAATATTGCTTAATGAATCGACAATTAGTCTGGTTCCGTTTGCTAAGATATTACTCGTTGTAGCTGTGTTATCATAGCCATTGTAATTAATTTGTCCGTTAAATTCCAATTGCGTGTTTGCAGTTAAGGGCTCTGCAAAAGTCAAACTTCCTCTATAGTTCTTTGTCAAATTATCTCTATCAACCATCCGATGTACTAATGAATCTTTAAGTACAACATCAGATAATCCATCGTAATAAAGTATCCGTGAATTACGCTCTTGCTCTGCTTCTTGATTGTTGTTGTTTAAACTTACTTGGAACGATATATTTCTTCTTGGTTTTTTAAATATGTGCTGATAAAAAACTGTAACTCCATAATTAGGTCTCGTATTTGTACTTGCATTTTTACCAGTTTGATCTTGTCGAAACGACTGGTTTGTTGGTGTTGGATTTGTCGCAATAAATTGTTGTGTATTGAATGATTCGCTACCTGATCCGGTAGATGAATAACTAAATGTTGGACTAACTCTCAAAAAATTTGCACTATCTAAATCAGCCTCTAATTCAAAACTCAAATTATGTGCCTTTGTATTGTTATTAGTTGATCCATCATTAGTTGAAAACGTTTTACCCAACAAACTAGGTATTTGAGAAATACTGCTATTCAGTGAATTCACATCACTAAAATTATATCTATAATTGGTATTGATTTTAACTTTTTTACTCAGTTGATCACGATAAGAAAAAGAAGTATTCCCATTATTTGTGGTTCCCCCGCTTCCTTCTGAGGAGTTTCCTCCTCCGTTATTCCCTCCATTTCCACCTCTTCCACCATTGCCACCTCCAGTATTTCCCCCGCCGTTGTTACTTCCACTATTTGCCACCCCATTTACGGTATTATTGATTCTAGCATTCACACCTATTGTTTGATTAGCATTTAATCTGGTTGCAAATACAGAACCTTCGTATCTTTCATTATTTCCAGCGCCAGCGGCGATATTAGCAGTATTTCCAACAGATTTATCAGCACGTGTAACGATGTTTAAGATTTTCTCTGGATCACCATCTTTAATTCCTGTTCTTGCAGCCTGATCTCCATAATCATCTACTACCTGAATTTTTTCAACAATTTCTGCTGGTAAATTCTGGATAGCTGTAGAAACATCTCCTCCTAAATAAGTTTTACCGTTAATTTTAGCTTTGGTTACTGCAGTTCCTTGATGCACCAATGAACCGTCCGTACCAACTTCCATCCCTTCCATTTTCTTCAGCAATTCATCAACTGTTGCATTCTCTCTCACAATATAATCGCTTGCTTTATATTCTACAGTATCTGTTTTATAAGTAATAGAAGGAGTTCCATTAATCACAACAGCATCTAAAGTATTAGAATGAGATTTCAGAATAATGGGATCCATAACAATTCTAGGAATAGCATCATTTTGCTTGTATTTACCAATTAATGGTTTAAATCCCAACATATTAACACTTAATGTATACGTTGCTGATTTTACATTCTTAAACACAAAAATCCCATCAGGATTAGTGCTGGTTACTAATGTATCTTTATCAGAAGTTAAACGTATGGTCGTACCAGGTACTCCAACATCAGTTGTATCTTTTACAATACCACTTATCTCCCGAACTAATAATGGGGGTGGTGTATTTGTTTTTTTAGGGATTTGGGGTGTTTGAGCAGATAATTTTATACTGCAAATTGTTAATGAAATAAAAAAAACTAATCCTTTAAATAAAGTAGCAAAGGAACGGCATAGATAAAAGTGAGTCATAAAAGGATTATTAAGAGCTTATAATTAGATTTATTTTTTTGCAAGACTGTATTTGCCCCAAAAATCGGTAGCACTCATTAAATCTTGTCCGTTGTCAGCATTATTGCCACCGCCAAATCCACCACCCCTTCCTCCAAATCCTCCACCATTGCCACCGAAACCGCCACCATTACCGCCAAAATTCATGTTGCTTAATCCATTTACTTTTATTTGGTAGGCAAATTCTTTAGTATCATTTACAGATAAGCCAAGTAAATTTAATGGAATAGCATATTCACAATTATATATTCCTTTTTGGTCAAATGAGGCTACTGCTTTAATTCCATGTTCATTATAAATCGAAATCAATGAGTCTGTAATAGTTTTAAAACCTGAAATTTTTATTTCCTTTACAGTTGCTAATTGAGTTTTGTGCAAAGCCAATGCTATGGAATCACGTTGTTGTGTACTTAGTTGTGCTCTATTTTGAAAACCACCTTGTCCACCACCCTGTCTATTCTGCCCTTGTCCTCCTCTTCCACCTTGCCCTCTATTTGCACGAACAATTAAAGGATATGTTATGGTTATTGCATCTTTTTCTTTTTTCTTCCCTTCGGGATTTATAAGAAAAGTTATTCCTCCAATCATAATTTTGTTGACGGCAGCTGCACTAGAAGATTTAAGAACCAAGTACAAATTTTTATCGTCATTAGCTATGCTATAAAATAATTCCGTTCTTTTATTTTCAGCTGCGAAAGTATCATTCCATTCTGAGATTTTCCCATCTATCTTAACAGTAGTTGGAGCTATCATATTCGACACCTGTACATCCGGTATTTTTTGTGCAAACGAAGCGAGTGCTAAAAACCCCATCCATAAACTTAAGTAGACTTTTTTCATATTGATTAAATAATTTAAGCTTGCTAAATAATGAGCATTAGGGAATAGACTTAATAATACTCTAATGGCTTAATAGTAAATTAAGCATTTCTTATAAAAGAATAGATAAACAATACAAAAAACCAAATTTCTAATTCATGAAGGCACTTTTCTATATTATTATTTGTCACACATCACTAAATTGTTACCGATTTAATAACCAAAAGGATATTAAAACAAAAAATCCCTGATTATAACAACCAAGGATTTCAAATACATTTTTATACTTTGTGATTATTTTGAAAGGTAAGAATCTGCTAATTTCAATGCATTGTAAGCATTAACAATTCCACCACTTACACAAATTTCTGAAAATGGAACTCTAACATTTTCATCTCTTTCATTTTTATATTTAATTTTATGATCAACTTTAGTTACGGATTTAATAATGATATCTCTCAACTGCGTTGGATTTAGTTCTGGGTAATAGCTCAAAACTAAAGCAGCCAAACCAGAAACAACAGGCGCTGCCATACTTGTCCCGTCATATTCTTCATATTTTGATCCGGGTATAGTAGAATTAATCATAAAACCTGGTGCAAAAACATCTACATTATTCTTACCATAATTAGAAAAGGATGCTTTTAAATCATCATCATCTTTATAAGAACTAGCACCTACTTCAATCCAATTATTAGCATGTGGCAAATTGAATTTTGTAGAATCTAATTGTTTTGGTTTCGCAAATGGATCTGGTCTTCTACCCATTTGTCCGTTTATCATCTCATCTGATTTTGGTGGTATAAATTTTGAAATATCCGGTTTTTCGTGGGCACTAGCATATGCGATAGCTTCTGGACTATCATAATATTTAGTGGGATAATTCTCTTCTATATCATTGTTTTTATTATCATTACCAGCTGCATGTACTAGTAATACTCCTTTAAATTCTGCATATTTCACTGCTTCATCTACAGCCTTCTTATCCCACTTATAACTTTTACCAAAACTCATGTTTATTACCCTAGCTCCATTATCAACTGCATAGCGAATTCCATTTGCTACATCTTTATCACGTTCATCACCCTCAGGCACTACCCTAATCGTCATAATACTCACATTGTTCGCAACACCCAAAATCCCAATTTCATTACTTCTATTAGCACCAATAATTCCCGAAACATGGGTTCCATGATCTGCCTTTGGTCCTATTACATCTGCATTCCCATAAATACGCTGTTCAGAATTTGAATAATCATCACCTACTAATTCAGCACGTTGATCATAATTCACATTCAAATTATATTTTAACATCACTTCTAATTCTTCATACCCTTTTTTAATACTGGTATAGAATTTTTCAATGTTCCCTTCTTCTTTAGCCCCTTTTCTAATTATTTTCTTCACATATTCTTCTGTCTCATCGTCAGCTTTATACTTTTCAATGTCTTCTAATGATGGCACTTCTTTTTTATTAATCATTGCCACAGAGTCCATCACCTTTTTTATGGCTATATATATCGGAAAGGTCGAACTGGCATCATCATATTTCTTTCCAAAATCTGCTTGAACTCTTTTGTAAAGTGCATACTCTTTCTTTTCTGTACTATCTAACACTGTGGTCATAATAGTAGATCTATACTTAGGTTCAAACTTTCTTTTAATACGTACCAATTCTAAATTGTCATAAGCAAGATTACCCTTTTTAGACCCTAAAAAATTCCAGCCATGAATATCATCAATATAACCATTGCCATCGTCATCAATTCCATTACAAGGAATTTCTTTAGCATTGGTCCATAAAACGTCTTTTAAATCTTCATGATTAATATCAGTTCCGCCGTCTATTACAGCAACTATAATTTTTTGTTTAGGTCTTTTATCTTTAAGTAATTCAGTGTATGCTTTTTCGGTGCTAATACCAAAATATCCGTTAGATACTAAATCCAGATTAAACCAATTTGGTGGGAGAGTAACGTTCTTATCTTGCGCAAAAACATTAACGCTTATCGTTATAAAAAATGCAAGGAATAAACTGATCTTCAATTTCATGACTATTATGCTTTCTTAAGATTAACGTAATTTACAATAATACAGTTTTAAAATTTTTATGGTTGTAACTTAATAGATTTTAACAAAATTTTAACAAAAATTACGGCTATTACCATTTGTTTATTTGGGATTTGTTATAAAACAAGAAAGCCCTGCAACTTTCGTTACAGGGCTTCTTTAGGATCTGGCACCGACCTACTCTCCCACATGTTACTGCAGTACCATCGGCTCTGGCGGGCTTAACTTCT
>Ga0308157_10004197_pt1 | contig 19481 bp, 18 predicted proteins | sample PhyBR1_FD_201035 | JGI IMG/M metagenome (GOLD analysis project Ga0308157, IMG submission 201035) | Phyllosphere microbial communities from UC Gill Tract Community Farm, Albany, California, United States - DLSLB.R1 | ecosystem: Host-associated > Plants > Phyllosphere > Unclassified | place: USA...
AACGGTCAGGACCATGGTTTGACCAGAAGTTCTCAACACTCGAGATTCAGCGGAGCGATTTCTGATGCCCTTCCCGCCTTGCGGAACGACACCACCCGAGATCGTCGGTACGGTCCCAGGCATCCGGACTTAGGCTGAGGGCATGGATGAAGTCACGACCACTCAGCTCGATCAGGCAGAAGCATGTTGGGTCACAGCCCTCCGTCGAGTCCGCACCTCCGATCTGAACCGGACGAGCGGGGCGGCGGAATGGTCGAATGCGGAGCTCATCAATCACCTGATCGGCGGGGGAGTCCGCTACACGAAGCTGCTGCAGCAGGCGAGCACGGAGGAAGTCGAAGCCACCAGGGGAGCCGATCACCTCGGAGAGGACATGCTCGATTCCTTCTGGACTCACGAGAGGTCGTTCAGGGCGCTGGTGTACGAATGCGACCTCCACGCGCCCGTCGCTCACCGGATCGGCAGCATCCCGGGAGCGCAGCTGGTGCAGATGCGCATTCTCGAGCTTGCACTCCATGCCGCTGATCTCTCACGCGGCACCGGACATGACTGGCCGATCGATGAGAGCCTTGCCGAGTTCATCTCAACCGAGCTCGGCGATCTCATCATCGACTTAGGGCCTGAGGGCGGGTACAGGCCGCCACGCCCGATCGGCGGGGGAGTCACGCACGCTCAGCGCGTGTTGCTGCTGTCGGGCCGGTAAAGGGTTCCAGGCGGTGACCTGGTGGATCCGCGGTGCTTCAGCGCTTCTTCGGTGAGATGTACATGGTGATGCGTGCGGTGACGAAGGCGATGCCATTCGCGTCGAGGACATCCACAGGGACGATCAGGTCGAACTTCTCGTCGCCGAATTCGGGGATCTCTTCAAGCCGGGTGACTGCCATGACCGCCCCTTTGCTGGCCTTGGCGTTGTATTCCACGGTCATTCCCGCTGGGATCCAGCGGTGAGTGGGCGGCACGGTCGCTTCCGTCATGACACCGGCGGCGACTTCGGCCATATTGCACGACGCGATTGCGTGATAGGTGCCGATATGGTTGTGCATTCCACGGCGGTTGGGCGCAGTGACGCGGCACAGCCCGGGTCGCAGCTCTTTGATCTGCGGGCGCACAGTACGGAAATAGGGTGCCTTGAAGCAGATGCCCTGAGAGAACAGCCATGAACCGACGAGGCCGCCCAGAGGCATCTCCTGCATCTTCTTCCAGAGCTTGAAGGTGGGTGCAGATTCGGCGGTCTGCACGGCTGTGGTGTCTGCGGTCATGGAGGCGCCCTTCACTGTGATCTGAGTTACTGTTCAGTACACATGCTATCAGTCGGACCATTCGGCGAGCGTGTGGTCACGAGTGCGCTTGAGGAGTTCACGCAGCACCGATTCGTCGGCATCATTCAAGCGCGTGAGATACAGGCACGACGTGCCGCTGCGGTACTTGCCGAGCCTGGAGGCAAGGTCGGGCCAACGGTCCTCATAGTCGCTCGTGAGATAGATCGTATGCTGACGCGAGGCAGGGGAGTACGCGAGAACCGGCATCGTGCCGCCATGTCCTGATTCGTAGCGATACTCGACCTCGCCGAATCCGATGATGCGTGAGGCCCAGACAACGGGCTCTTCGCCGGAGATCTCTGTGAGGATCTCGCGCAGGCGATCAGCCTCGGCGCGCCTGGGACCGCCTGCACGGTCGAGCACGTCATCGACGGGTTCGCCTGTCGGTCGCATTGCTGGTTGCTTCGTCGCCATTTCGCCTCCCAGTCAGAACTCAGCAGAAGACCTGGACCATCAGATTGCAGAACACATCTGCGGCCATCGATCGTCAGCATCAACTCTATAGGCGAAACCACGGGGAAGCGGCTCGGCTCTCAATCTTTACTTAACATAATGTATATTATCGGCGTTCTATCCGAAGACGGAGAGGAGCTTCGAAACTCACGAATGACGCTCCCGACACGAAAGCACAATGCGCAGCGACGACCCTCACCGACAGAAATGGCCGTGAGCGACGCATGGGTCACTCACGGCCATTCCATGATCACGATCGCTGCGTACGAGTTCATGCCTGGAGATCGTTGATCGTCAGATCATCGTGTGGTCTCAGCTGCCGACGGTGACGTTGCCGCCGAGGCCGACCTTGCCGCTGTCGTCAGAGCCACCGTCGTCCTTCTTGCCGCCATCGTCCTTCTTGCCGCCTCCGTCGTCGGCAGCGCCATTGGACTTCGTCAGTCCGGCTTTCTCACCGCAGGTCGGCCATGCGCCCGGCCCCTGCTCCTTGAGGACCTTCTGAGCAATCCGAATCTGTTCCTTCTTGCTGTGCTCATCCGCAGTGCCCGAACCGCCGAAGCCGTTCCAGGTCTGCTTGGAGAACTGCAGTCCGCCGTAGTATCCGTTGCCGGTGTTGATGTGCCAGTCTCCGCCGGATTCGCATTCGGCGACCTTGTCCCAGACGCCCTTCTCAGATGCCTGGGCCGGCTGCCCTGCGCTCATTCCGGTCAGCCCGGCGGCTGCGACAGCGCCGGCGCCGACGAGCAGGGCGACCTTGCGGAGGCTTGTGCTGTAGAGGTTCACTGTGTCTTCTCCAAAGTACGACTGCATTTCGGTTCTGTAACCCGGTCGTTACCGAGCCGTTATACACCGTAACGAATCAACTGCCGCATTTGAACCCGAGACCGTGAATTCAGCATCCGAATCGCCTCCGCGGAACCTGAGTGAGGCCTGAAGAGCAGCGGCTCCCCCGGTCAGGAATTCACGTACTGTGCCAGATGCTCCGCGGTCAGCGATCCGTTCGCCTTCGCCCCTGCGACCAGCTCAGTCGGGCTGCCTTCGAAGACGATCGACCCTCCGTCATGTCCGGCGCCGGGCCCCAGGTCGATGATGTGATCGGCGTGAGCCATCAAGGCCTGATGGTGTTCGATGACGATGACGGTCCGCCCCGAATCGACGAGCCCGTCGAGGAGCTGGAGCAGATTCTCGACATCGGCCAAGTGCAGACCGGTCGTCGGTTCGTCGAGGATGATCACCTGCGCGGCATCAGCGGCCTTCGCCGACAGATGGACCGCCAACTTCAATCTCTGCCGCTCTCCCCCGGACAGAGTCGTCAGCGGCTGACCGAGGCTGACATAGCCGAGTCCCACCTCGGCGAGGATCTTCAGAATCTTCACGACCACAGGGATACGCGACTCCCCCGCACCGAAATGCTCGATCGCCGCGTCAACGGGCAGGTCGAGGACCTCACGGATATTCAGTCCGCCCAAGGCGAACTCGAGCACCTCGGCTTGGAAACCCTTGCCCTCGCACTCGTCACAGGGTGCGGACACGCCGCCCATGAGCGCCATATCCGAATAGATGATTCCGGCCCCGTTGCAGACGGGACAGGCACCTTCGGAGTTCGCGCTGAAGAGAGCGGGCTTGACCCCATTGGCCTTCGCGAATGCCTTCCGAATGGGCTCGAGCATCCCTGTATACGTGGCTGGGTTGCTGCGCCGGGATCCCTTGATCGGCGCCTGATCGATCATCACGACCCCATCACGTCCACGCAGGGATCCCTCGATGAGGCTGCTCTTACCTGACCCTGCGACGCCGGTGACGACGGTGAGCACGCCGAGGGGCACGTCGACATCGACATCTCGCAGATTGTGCGACCCGGCGTCGCGGATCTCGAGAGCTCCCGCCGGCTCCCGCACCTTTTCCTTGAGCGACGCCGTGTATCCGAGGTGGCGACCGGTGAGCGTATCGGATGCCCGGAGACCGTCGACGGTGCCGGTGAAGGTGACCTCTCCCCCGTTGCTGCCGGCTCCGGGACCGAGATCGACGATGTGATCGGCGATGAGGATCGTCTCGGGTTTGTGTTCGACGACGAGCACCGTGTTGCCTTTGTCCCGCAGCGCCAGCAGGAGTTCGTTCATCGATCGGATGTCGTGTGGGTGCAGGCCGATCGTCGGTTCGTCGAAGACGTAGGTGACGTCCGTGAGCGAGGACCCGAGGTGGCGGACCAGTTTGATCCGCTGCGCCTCTCCCCCGGACAGCGATCCGGCTGATCTGTCCAAGGACAGATAACCGAGGCCGATGTCGTTGAAGGCGCGCACATCCGCACGCAGGGAATCGAGCAGCGCCGAGGCGGCTCCCGGCTTGATCTGGTCCAACCAACCCGTGATGTCCGAGATCTGCAGAGCGCAGACATCGGCGATCGATTTGCCGGCGACCAGCGAGGACCGGGCGGCTCCGTTGAGCCGTGTCCCTGCGCATTCGGGGCAGGTGGTGAAGACGACGGCACGGTCGACGAATTCGCGGATGTGCTTCTGCATCGAGTCCCGGTCCTTGGACAGGAACGACCGTTGGATCCGCGGGATCAGCCCGTCGAAGGTGATGTTGGTGCCATTGATCCTGACCTTCTCGCCTTCGGCATAGAGCAGATAGTGCCGCTCCTTCTCATCGAAATCGGCGACCGGTTTGTCCGGATCGAAGTACCCGGATTCGGAGAACATGCGCACCGACCAGCCGCCGGGTTTGTACCCGGGAACGGTGATGGCCCCGTCATTGAGGGATTTCGACTCATCGACCACCTCGGCGATGGAGATGTCCGTAGCTGTGCCCATGCCCTCGCAGTGCGGGCACATGCCGCCGTTGACGGAGAATGCCTTCCGTTCGACCTGTTTGCCCTCGCCCTTGTCGATGGTCACCGCGCCCTTGCCGCTCAGGGTGGCGACGTTGAAGGAATACGCGTTCGTCGATCCGAGGTTCGGTTCTGCCAGACGCGCGAAGAGGGTGCGCAGCTTCGCATTGATGTCAGAGACCGTGCCCACCGTGGAGCGCGGGTTCGCCCCGATCCGCTCCTGGTCGACGATGATGGCCGTCGTCAGTCCCTCGAGGACGTCGACCTCGGGTCGGGCCATCGCCGGCATGAAGCCTTGGACGAAGGCGGAGTAGGTCTCGTTGATCATCCGCTGGGACTCGGCGGCGATGGTGTCGAAGACGAGTGAGCTCTTTCCGGAGCCGGACACGCCGGTGAAGACCGTGAGACGGCGCTTGGGGATCTCGACGCTGACGTTCTTGAGGTTGTTCTCCCTGGCTCCGCTGACTCGGATGAGGTCGTGGCTGTCTGCACTGTGCACTGGTGTCAGTCTCTCTGCTGGATGCGGATCATGTTCCCGGCGGGGTCCCGCAGGGCGCAGTCTCGCAGACCATAGGGCTGGTCCATCGGCTCCTGCACGATGTCGGCGCCCTTGGCCTCCACCTCGGCGAAGGCCTCATCGACGTTCGGTGTCGCGAGCACGATCGCGGCATAGCTGCCTTTGGCGATGAGTCTTTCGATGGTCTCCCGTTCGGTGTCGCTGATCGTCGGGTCGGTCACGGGCGGGGTGAGCACGATCGATGTGTCGGGTTGGCCGACCGGTCCCACCGTCAGCCAGCGCATGCGTCCGGCACCGACGTCGAGGCGCAGCTCGAAGCCGAGGATGTCACGGTAGAAGGTCAGGGATTCTTCCGCATCGGTGTGCGGCAGGAAGCTGGCGTTGATCGAGATGTCCATGTCAGCAATCGTAGACTGCTCAGCTCGGTGGGACTTCTCGATTCCTGACCGGTCGCAGTGCATTCTTCACCACGATCGTCGGCAGCCGATGCTCGCCTGCGGCGACCCCGTCGCGGTAACGGGTCGGTGAGAGTCCGACGAGTTCGCTGAAGCGAGTGCTGAAGGTGCCCAGGGACGAGAAGCCGACGGTGAAGCAGATCTCGGTGATCGTGAGATCGCCGCGGCGGATGAGGGCCATGGCCCGTTCGATCCTGCGCGTCATGAGATACGAATACGGCGACTCGCCGAAAGCCGCTCTGAACTGGCGGCTGAGGTGCCCGGCGGACATGTGCACGCCTGTGGCGAGGGCCTCCACGCTCAAGGGCTGGTCGAACTCGCGGTCGATGCGGTCCCGGACCCGGCGCAGAGCCACCAGCTGTTCGTTCACCCCTCGTCGACTCCCTGCTTCAGGGTGCGGCCGCGGAAGAAGTCGGGATGGCGGACGGATTGGATGATCATGATGACCACGCCCAGGGCCAGCACCCCAATGCCGAGGACGAAGACGAGTCCGACGCCGAAGACCGAGGATCCCGAACCGTAGTCGGGGTCGAGCGAGTCGATTGCGGTGGTGACGAAGATGACCAGCAGGGTCACGCCCCCGATGAGCGGGAACAGGAACCGGTAGAAGAATGTGCGGGTCGAGGCGAAGAGGCTGCGTCGGAAATACCAGATGCAGGCCAGACCCGTGATGCCGTAGTAGAAGCAGACCATGAGTCCCAGCGCAGTGATCGTGTCCCACAGAGCGTTCTCCGAGAGCAGGCGCATGACGACATAGAAGATGATCGCGGCCCCCGCCGAGGTGACGGTGGCGACCGATGGGGATTTGTAGCGGGGAGAGACCCGACCGTACTTCTCCGGAAGCGCCCCGTAGTGGCCCATTGCCAGGATCGTCCGCGAGGGCGAGACCATCGTCGCCTGCAGCGAGGACAGGGAAGATGAGAGCACCGCAATGGACACGAGCACAGCGAAGGGCCCCATGACCGGGCCGGCGAGTGAGGCAAAGATCGATTCCTGGTTATCGGGGTTGCCCGCACCCAGCCCTTCGGTGCCGACCCCTGCGAAGGAGATGACGGCTATCGTACAGGCGATGTAGATGATGACGATCGCGATGATCGTGAGCATCGCCGCGCGACCCGGAGTCTTCTCCGGATCCTTCGCTTCCTCATTCATCGTGATCACCGTGTCCCAGCCCCAGAACAGGAAGATCGACAGCGATACGGCCGCAGCGACGGTGGAGAAGTCGCCAGCAGACAGCGGATTGAACCAGTCGAGAGACACCGGGGTCGGATCGTAGGAGGTGCCATTGGAAGCCTGCACAATCGCGGCGACGACGAACCAGCCCAGCGCCAGCACCTGGAAGGCAACCAGCCACACCTGCAGCTTCTCGGTGGCTTCGACTCCCCGATACGACACCCAGGCCGCAGCGGCGGTGAGGATGATCGTCACGGGGATGTTGATCCACAACACTCGAGTGAGTTCGGCGATGTACGGATCGGAGAACACCTGGGACAGGAGGAGGAAGAGGAAGTCGACGGCAACGGCCGCGAGGTTGGACAGCACAAGGACGGTGGCGGCGACGAGTCCCCAGCCGCCCATCCAGCCCAGCCAGGGTCCGAACGCTCTGGTCGCCCACGTGAACGTGGTGCCCGAATCCGGCATCGCGGTGTTCAGTTCCCGGTAGCCGAAGACGACGAGCAGCATCGGCACGAAGCCGATGAGCAGCACGGCCGGGGTGTGCACCCCGACCTCGGAGATCGTCGGACCCAGTCCCGAGGTCAGCGTATAGGCCGGAGCGATGCAGGAGATGCCGATGACGGCTCCCCCGATGGCTCCGATTTTGCCGGCGGAGAGTCCCTTCGAGCTCAGTCCGCTCGTGTTCGTCGACGGTGACGGCTGTGTGCTGCTCATCTCAGGACTTCTCGCCGAGGATCCTCTCGGCGGTGGCGGTGCCGATGCGCACCGCTCCGTCGACGTGCTGGTAGCCTTCGGCAGCGATATCGGAGCTGGCGAAGTGGATGGGCCCGACCGGGTCGTTCTGGAACGGACCCCACCGGTGCAGACCCCCAAGGTCATAACTGGTCGCATAGGCTCCGCGGGTCCATTCCTCCGCGCCGAAGTCGGAGAGGTAGAACACCCGGGGGTCGAGTGCCTTCGGGCCGAGGAACTCGGCGAGGGCTTCGAGGATCTTCGTCCGGCGGGACTCTTCGTCCAGGGCCCACATGGCATCGGCGTTGACATCGGAGATGAAGCCGACGAGAGTACCCTGCTCTTCACCGTGGTTCGTGTTGTCGTAGACCTCTTGGACAAGACGGGAGGCGCCGAAACCGGTTCCGCACAGACCGTCTTCGCGCCAGAACGGGGTGTCGTAGGTGGCGTGGACCTTGATGACGAGCCCCATCGACTGGTGCTGGTGGAAGATCTGCTGAAGCCTCGGCAGAGGTGGGTCATAGCTGATGCGCGAGTAGAGGTTCGGCGGCACGGCGACGATCGCCTGGCCTGCGCTGACTGTCAGTTCGTCGGTGGAAACGCTGACGCCGGTCTCCGACCATTCGATCCGACGGACCGGCTGCTGCAGACGGACGATGTCCTCACCGAGTTCCTCGGCCATCTGCACCGAAACCGACTGCATTCCGCCGACGACACGACGGTCGAGGATGAAGTGATCGTCGACGAGATTCGTGAACGATCCCGCCGAGGCGGCCATGAGAATGGCTTGGAGTGCTGAGAAGGTGGTGGCGGGCTTGGTCAGCATGCCGCCGGCGACGAACAGCCCGATGTTCTCGCATGCGAGTTCGTCCGCGGACTGCTCACGCAGCCAGTGATGGAAGGAGATCGAGTCGAGTTCGGCAGCGTCTTCAGCATCCCAGGGTGAATTCGGACCGATCCTGGCGGCGAGTTCGTCGAGGATGCCGATGAGACGTTCCATCTCGGACTGGGTCGACTCCCCCACCGGGAACATCTCTCCCGAGTAGACGGTGCGAGTTCCGTCGGGAGCGATGTAGACGCTGTCTCCGTCACGGTACCGCGGGTAGGTCTCTTTGCCGAGTTCGTCGACGAGCGCGAGCAGCGCGGTCTGGTCCGGGGAGATCCACTGGCCGCCGAGTTCGAACATCTGCCCGTCGATGTGCTCGGTCCAGGTGCGGCCGCCCACGCGGTCACGGGCCTCGAGAACGATGACGCTGCGTCCGGCCTTCCGCAGCCGACGGGCGGCGCTCAGGCCCGATGGGCCTGCTCCGATGATGACGACGTCACGGGTTTCTGCGGACACGGCGAACTCCTCCTGAAGCGATTGGGTGGCTTCAGACTAACGAGGTCCCGGGCCCGTGCCAAGACGGATTCGGCAAGTGCGGAATCCGCACTCGCCCGTGCGGTCAGCGGAACTCGCGAGGATCCGCCGCAGGGTCGTTCTCGAGGGCGGTGATGAAGCTCCACGAATCGGGTCGCGAACCGTCGAGGTCATTGAATCCGTAGTGGAGGGCCAATCCGTGGGTGTCCTGCGTCGTCGAGTTGAAGCTGTGCCGGTCGGGATCGGCGGCCAGTGCGACAACGGAACGACCGAGCAGATGAGGCGTCTCGGAGATCGCAAAATCACGTGGCGGTTCGGTGCGGGTTTCGTCGAGCGAGTCGCGCATCCAGTCATCCTCTGTGGTGCCGAAGTGATCGAGCATCATCTCCGAGCGCAGCCAACCGGGGGTGATGGCGACCGCAGTCGCTTCCACCTTGGCGAGTTCGTGGCCGAGCCCGAAGGCCAGACGGCTCACAGCCGTCTTCGTGAGGTCGAGGAAGATATTCTCCCGGTAATGGCCCGCGTTGAACTCTGCGGTGCCGTCGGTGATCTCGACGTGGAGACCGCCCGGATTCCTTGTGAGCAGGGGCAGGGCGGCATGTGCGGTGTGCAGGTGAGTGAGCAGACCCGCCCGGAACAAGCGCATCTCGGTATCGAGTTCGGTCTCCCAGAACGGTGTGCCCCACTCAACGTAGGCTTCTCCCCCGATGTCGTTGACGAGGATGTCGAGACGACCGTGGTCGGCTTCGATCTGGCCGATCACCTGTGAGATCCGGGCCGGATCGAGGTGATCACAGACGTGGGCTTCGGCCTGGCCGCCTTCGTCGGTGATGAGGGCGGCGGTGCCTTCGATCGTCTCTGTGCGTGCGTAGTCGGAGGGACGCTCGTGGGTCGATCGGCCGGTGCAGTGGACGAAGGCGCCGGCGCGTGCGAGGTCCCGGGCGATGGCGCGGCCGGCTCCTCGGGTGGCCCCGGCGACGAGGGCGACCTTGCCGCTCAGTGCACGTTGGGACAACGGAGCGAAGTCGTCGGGGTCGGCGGCGTGAGCTGATTCCGGTGTCGGTGTATTCATGGGAACAGTCTCATCGGCTTCCACTGACATCTCGTGTCAGTGTCCTTCATTATTCTCGGAATTATGAAAGCTGCTCGCCTCGTTTCGGAGATCGTCATCCTCGGTGCGCGTTCTCGGCCGATCACGGCATCCGATCTCGCGCAACGTCTCGAGGTCACCGAGCGGACGATCTACCGTGACCTCGGTGAGCTGTCGCGGATGGGCGTGCCCGTCATCACCGAGGCGGGGCCCGGCGGCGGGATCAGCCTCCTCGGCGACTGGGTCTCGCCTGTGGCGGGTCTGACCCGGGACGAACTCGACTCCCTCCTCATCGGCTCCCCCGCCGCGGCCGATCTCGGCTTCTCGTCCGCGTTGGCCACGGCCCGAGCGAAAGTCCTCGCCGAATCGTCATCGGCATTCTCGCAGCTCATCCTCGTCGACGGGCCGGATTGGTTCATGGCCAAGGAGGATCCCGAGCAGCTCGACACCATCGTCACCGCACTGCGCACTCAGCGGGGACTGCAGGTCACATATCGCGGACGGAACGATCTGCGATCGCGCACACTGCTGCCTCTGGGACTCGTCGTCAAGGCTGGTCGCTGGTATCTCGCGGCGCAGCCGCCGGGAGGCAGTCCCCGAACGTATCGAGTCTCACGGATCGGCTCGGCCGAGCTGCGATTCCTCGACTGCACTCCCCCGCCTTCTTTCGACCTCGCGGACTACTGGACGGGGGCGCAGGCTGAATTCGATGCTTCGATTCGTCGGATACTCGTGAGACTGCGGCTGCCCGTGGCCCAGATCGACGACCTTAAGCGCGCGATTCCGGGCCGACTCACCGAGGACGCCATCGACTCGGGGCGGACGGATCGCGACACTATCGAGATCGACCTTCCCATGGAACCCGCCGGGGTGGCCGTCAGCCAGCTCGTCACCGTGCCCGGGGTCGAAGTCCTCTCGCCAAAACAGCTCCGCCGCGACCTGCACGATCATGCATGGGCCGCGGCGGAGCTCAATGAGTGACGTGAGCAGTCAGCAGCTCACCGCCCGGGTCACTGCACTTCGTACTTGCCGTTGATCTGCCCGGCGCCGACGCCGCCGACGGCCTCCATGGCGGCTTTGGACAGGTCGAAGCACCGATTGCCGTGGTAGGGGCCTCGGTCGTTGACCCGCACCGTCACGGACTTTCCGTTCGCGCTGTTCGTGATCTTCACCTTGGAGCCGAACGGCAGGGTCTTATGGGCCGCGGTGAGCTTGTTCGTATCGAAGATCTCGCCGTTTGCGGTCTGTTTCCCGTCGAATCCGTCACCGCCGCCGTAGTAGGACATGGGGCAGCTGCCGGATTCGCCGGCCGACTTGCCGGAGTTCGAAGGTCCGTCGTTCTCATCCGCGGACCCTCCGGACGAACCCTCGTCGCCAGAGGATTCTCCGCCGCCGGTCGAGCCCTCATCCTTCTTGTCCGCGGTCTTCGACGGCTCGGGGCTCGGTGTCTCGATATGGGTGTCGATCGTGACTTCTGCGGGCTTCTCCTTGGCCTGCTTCTTCGCCTTAGCGAGAAATTCATCCGCGGCCTTGGTCGGTTCGGAGACGGCGACGGCGGGGGCTTCGGCCGGCGCTTCGGCCACGACCTGGCCGCCCGTGGAAGAATCATTGGGCACCATTGCAAGGCTCGAAGCGACGACGGCTGCCGTTGCGGCGGTCGGCACGATGAAGGCGGAGAGCACCGGACGGGTGCGGACTGCTGCCAGCACTCCCCCGGCGGTGTTCAGGCGGTCGGTCGGTGCGTGGCGTCCGGTCTTCTTCTTCGCCGTCAGCGCTGAGAAGATCGACCCGGTCTTCTTGGTGCTCGGTGCTGAGTGTCTGCCCACAGTGGTGTTCCTCGTCGTCATCAGAGAGTGTCTCGGCAACTCGGAGATGTAATGGGAAGACCTCTCGCAGCAGTGCGCTCGAGGAGAAACTCCAAGTTATCTGATCGTTATCTTCACAGATTCTAGTTAAGGAACTGTTACAAAAGCAATGTGGCACACCGAAATGGTGTGCCACATGGATGAGAGTCTGCTCACTGAGTGCTTCGGTGAGAGTTGGTCAACCGCCGCCTCTCGAACGCGGTGCGCGAGCTGCGCAGATCCAGGCCGGTGGAGTCTGCCCGGTCAGCGGGACTTGCGTGTCACCAGCTTCCGGACACCTTCGGCTCCCGTCGTCACGGTCTCCTGCGCCCGGTCGAAGGCGCGTTCGACCTTGCCGCTGCGCACAGCATCATCGATCGCGTGCGAAACGCTTCCCAGTGCACGGTTGACCCCATTCTCGGTGGCTTCGATGAGGCGGGAGGTCGAGGCCGCCTCCCGCACGTTCTTCACACCGCTGCTCGCAACGCTGTAAGCGCGTCCGGCGGCCCGGCGGGCGCGTTCGGTCGGGGTCTTCGCGGTCGCGTCGATGACGTCGTCGGGTTCGATGGGTTCGCGGTGTGAGCTCATGGCTCCATCCTTGAACACAGCCTCGGCGAAATCAACACCCTGGTTAGGATTGGACCATGAATTCCCAGCGGGAGGTCATCGCGGACCCAGAGATCATCGCGCACCGAGGCGGCCTCTGGCCGGGGATGAGCGAAAACACCCTCGAGGCCTTCGCCGCTGCGGCGTCGGCCGGAGTCGAGTGGATGGAGACCGACGTCCACGCCTCCGCCGACGGAATCCTCTTCGCCGCACACGATGCCGACCTCAATCGCATCGCCGGGCTGGACCACACCATTCGGGAACTGCCGGCAGCCGAGCTCGACCGAGTCGAACTCCTCGCGGGCGGTCGACTCCCCCGCCTCGAGACGTTGGTGGAAGCACTGCCGGACGTGCGATGGAACATCGATGTCAAAGCCGCCCACAGCATCGGCCCGATGATCCGCTTCGTTCACAATTTCCATGCCGCCGACCGCATCCGCCTCGCTTCCTTCGATTCCGCAACGCTCCGACGGCTGCGCATAGCTCTGCCCGGTGTGCGGACGTCGACGGGGACGACGGAGACCGCCCTCTTCGCCCTCGGCCGACTGCCGGGAATTCCCGACCACGGGGTTGCTCCCCTCCCGCCCGGAGCCGACGCCCTCCAGGTTCCGGTGTCGTTCAGACGGGTCCCTGTGGTGACTGCCGACTTCGTCGACCGGGCTCACCGGTCAGGTCTGCTCGTCCACGTCTGGACGATCAACGACGAGGCGACGATGCGGTCGCTGCTCGACCTCGGAGTCGACGGGATCGTCACCGATGATGTCGAGCTCGGCCTCGACGTGCTGGCCAGCCGACGCGGCTGAGTCGAGATTCCGGTCGAGGAATGGATCACTCCCGGTCGGCGAGGAATATCCGAGCACGGTAGACTGTTACATTGCGTCCAAGGTGTGCAGTCGAGTCGGAAGGTCTTAGATATGAGCGAACGCAGTCTCCGCGGAACACAGTTGGGCTCGCGCAGCCTCGAAACCGAGGAGGGCGTCGAGCCGGCACCCCGCCAGATGGTCGAATTCGAATGCGAAGACGGAACCCGCTTCAAGGTGCCGTTCTCCATCGAAGCCGAAGTCCCCTCAACCTGGGATTCGGGAATCCACGGCATCGGCGTCCGCGTCGGAGTCAACGAACCCGATGGCGAGCCCGTCAAGCATGTGCGTTCCCACTGGGACATGCTCCTGGAACGCCGATCCTTCGACCAACTCCAGGTGCTCCTCGACGAGCGCCTCGCAATCCGTCGCGGTGAGGTTCCGGCCCAGAGCTGATATAACCACAACAAGAGCACACAAGGGGTGCAGGTCAACCGACCTGCACCCCTTATTGCTACCTGACGGCGGTCCAGCAACCTCGCGCGAGGTTGCTGGGCCGCCGTCAGGTAGTAAGAGGGGGAATTTAGGTGGTGGGGGTGGAACGGGTCAGCAGGCGGCGCAGCTGACTGCGGCGGCGGGTCAGGCCCCAACTCGCAACCTTCGTGAACGCCTCGGAGATGATCGAGCCGCTCATCTTCGATTCACCGAGCTCGCGTTCGACGAAGACGATGGGCACCTCGGCGACGCGGAAGCCGGCTTCGACGGTGCGGTAGGTCATGTCGATCTGGAAGCAGTATCCCTGCGACTGCACACCGGAGAGATCGAGTGCCTCGAGCACAGCGCGGTTGTACGCGCGGAAACCGGCGGTCGCATCTTTGACTCCCAGACCCATGACAGCGTTGACGTAGACGTTCGCGCCGCGGGAGAGGAAGTATCTCGACTTCGGCCAATCGACGATCTCGCCGCCGGGCACCCACCGTGAGCCGATGATGAGGTCCCCTCGTCCTTCTCCCGCGGCGTCGAGCAGCTGCCCCAGGTCGAGGGAACGGTGAGAACCGTCAGCATCGAACTCGCAGATGATCTCGTAGTCGCGTTCCAATGCCCATTCGAATCCAGCGATATAGGCCATTCCGAGCCCTGACTTCTCGCTGCGGTGGAGGACGTTGATGCGGGGGTCCTTCTCAGCCTGCTCATCGGCCCACTCGCCGGTTCCATCGGGAGAGCCGTCGTCGACGATGAGGACGTCGACTTCGGGCTGCTGTTCGAACAGTCCGGCCAATGTCACGGGGAGGGCGAGACGTTCGTTGAAAGTGGGGATGACGACAAGAATCTTGGAAAGCACGGACTCCACGATACGCGGAAGTCGCCCCAGACAATGAGTCGACACCCCCGCCTTCGGACCACGCTGCCGCAGCAGCGAGTTATCTATTGACGGGAGTGCCGACTCCATCCCACGTCAAGCGGAATGTTCACGTCGAATCTAGTGGCCGCCGGAGACTTTGCAAAATCGCTGTGACCTGGGCTGATGGCTGAAACTGCAGGTCAGAGGCTTAGTTGAAAAACCGGAATTTTCAGTCCATCGGCGTGTCGGCTGGACAGGCCGAAGCATCGGTTTCAGATCAGAGTTCCACCCGGGTGGGCAGCGCCACATCGGGAGACAGTTCGGGCAGCCCAGGCGTTCCCGACCGCGGGTCGGTGCTCCAGGCTGCGACGCGCGGGTCGGCGACCTGGACGACGAGCCGGTCGACCTTCCAGCGCACGAAATCGGCATCGGCACCGGGGGCGAGCACTCCGCCTTCGGGATTACCGGCCGCGCGGTGGGCGAAGCGGGTGGCAGCGTTGAAGGCCGCACGAGCGCCGATTCCTCCGTCGCCGACAACGGCATCCCGCACTCCTGCCCAGGGAGAGGTCTGGGAATGGCTGAAGGACACCTGCGCTCCGGCGGCGAGCAGCTGAGCCAAGGGCTGCGGGCGAGCAGGGTCGAGGGTGATGGCGATTCCGCTGCGGCCGAGGGCTTGAACCTGATCGTCCGGAACGGAGAAGTCCAGGCGCAGACGGTACCCGTGGCGTTGGGCATGAGCGGCATCGGCTCGCAGGGTCTCGAGCACCTCGGTGAGCTGGGCGTCCGAGGCGACGAGGATGAAGAGGCTCAGTGCCGGCAGCTCCTCGAGTCCGAGCAGGTCAGCGGCGGTGATCGAGGCGCGACGGGACCCAACGGAACCGGAGTCCAGCTGCGGGTAGTCGACGATCGACAGTGCCTCAGGAGTGTCGGCGGCGAACCGGGCGACCGCCTCGGCGGTGCCGATCGCGTGCACATGGGTGAAACCCTGTGCGTACAGGTCGGCTGCCGACGGGGCCGAGTCGTCCACGATCAGCCCGGCATGGACGAATCCCGGGGTGAGGAAGCCCTCACCGAGGTCGATCGCCTCCGGGTCCAGAGCCTTGGCCGCTTCATCGGAACCGATGAACGAGACCTTCCCGTCCTCATATCCCAACGCCGTCGCAAACGGATCGACACTGCTGTAAACATCTCCACCAAAGTACATAGTCACAGCCGACAGGCTACACCGTCGGCCGTTGCGGCTACACCTGTGTCAGGAGGGTCGGGTATCGTCACCTGATGTGAAGCCCTTGGTTCTGCTCGATACTCCAGCCCTGTACTACCGCGCCTTCTATTCGGTGCCGGATTCGATCGTCAATGCCGACGGTCACCCGGTCAACGCCGTTCGAGGGGTGCTCGACACCGTCGCGCAGATGGTGCGCCGGTTCGACACCGATCGTGTGATCGCGACGATGGACGCGGATTGGCGTCCGGCCTTCCGCACCGCGATCATGCCCGAGTACAAGGCGGCACGCGTCAAGGACGAAGAAGCCGGCACGGAGATCCCACCTGAGCTGGCCGTGCAGCTGCCGATCATGAACCGCGTCCTCACAGCCGCGGGGATTCCCATCGCCGAGGTGGCCGGGACCGAAGCCGATGACGTCATCGCCACGATGGCTGCCCAGTCGAAAACCCCTGTGATCATCGTCTCCCCCGACCGCGATCTGTTGGCTCTGCTCGACTCGTCCGCCGAAGTCAGCGTACTGCGCCCCCGGAAAGGCGGCGAGTGGGAAGCCCTGGCACAGACCGACCTTCCGACCGCCTACGGAGTGCCCGACGGCGCCCGCTATCGCGAGCTCGCCGCTCTGCGCGGCGATCCGTCCGACGGGCTTCCCGGAGCACCCGGTATCGGGGAGAAGACCGCCGCGACGCTGCTGGAGAACTTCGGCTCCCTCGAATCGATCGTCAAGGCCGCCAAGGCCGGGGTGAAGACCGGCGGGCTCAGTCCGAAGCGAGCCGCAACGATCATCGAGGTCGAGGAGAGTCTCTACAAGACTCTGGAGGTCATGCGCTGCCTGACCGACGTCGAGCACGGCATCGACCTCGACCGCGTCCCGAACAGCTTCGACCGCGCCGGGGTCGAAGCTGCGGCCGAGGGGCAGAACATCCGCCGCTCCGTCGACAATCTCACCAGTGCTCTCGAATCCGTGTCGGGGACCGCCGGTGCGGCTTCCGCACACTCCGCGGCACCTGGGAGCACAGCGACAGCGTCCCTGCCATCCAAGTCTGCCGTGTCAGCTGAGTCAACAGTACGGAACGGGACCGACGGTTCGTGGGCTCAGTCGCGGCTCGTCGGCTTCGACCTCGAGACCACCGGAGTCGAACCGGCCACCGCCCGAATCGTCACCGCCGCCTTCGTCGACTCGGCGGATCAGGTGCGCACGTGGCTGGCCGATCCGGGGATCGAGATCCCCGAATCGGCGCGGGCGGTCCACGGCATCACCACCGAATTCGCTCAGGCCAACGGAGCCGCCGCCACCCAGGTCATCAGCGAGCTGTGCGCAGAATTCGCCGCACTGAGAGAAGAAGGCGCCGTCGTCGTCGGACACAACGTCGTCTACGACCTCAGTGTGATGGCCGCCGAGGTGGCCCGCCACCGCCCGGACATCGATTTCCCCTCGATCATCCCGACGATCGTCGACACCTTCGTCGTCGACAAGCACATCGATCCCTACCGCAAGGGCAAACGGACGCTCATCGAGACGGCGAAGACCTACCGCGTCGAACTCCTCGACGCCCATGATGCTGCCGCCGACGCTCTGGCCGCTCTGGACATTTCCCGAGCATTGGCCGAAAAGTCGACGGAAATCTGGGCGATGAGCAACGATGAGATCATGGCCGCACAAGCCGATTGGAAGCGCTCACAGGCGGCAGGGCTGCAGGCCTGGCTGCGGAAGAAGGGCAACGCCGAGGCCGTCGTCGACGGTTCGTGGCCCATGTCCTGAACGCTAGACTCGACATCGACGTACAAACGACGAAGGACGACAATGGGATTCTTTTCTCGCCTGCTCAACCGACCCGGCTCTCATGCGGAGAAGACGACAGGTTGGTTCGAGCGCGCCGTCGACGATCTGGACGCGGCCGGGCGCGAATTCTCCGAGCTCAGCGATGCCGAAATCACGGAGGCCGCCGGCGAGGTCTTCGGCTCGGGCACACAGCAGCAGACTCTCATCCGCTACTGCGCTCTGGCGCGCGAAGCTGGTGAGCGGGTGCTGGACGAACGCGCCTATGACACACAGCTTCGCGGACTCGTCGGGCTGCTGCAGGGCAGCATCGTCCAGATGGCCACCGGTGAGGGCAAGACTCTCGTCGGTGCGCTGGCCGCAGCCGGCTACGCACTGCAGGGGCGACGCGTGCACGTCGTCAGCGTCAACGACTACCTCGCCGTCCGTGACCGCAACTGGATGAAGCCCCTGTTCGACCTCCTCGGGGTGAAGTCAGCCGCGATCTCCGGCGCGCAGGGCGACGACGAACGCCGTGAAGCCTACCGCTCCGAGGTCGTCTACGCCTCGGTCACCGAGGTCGGCTTCGATGTCCTCCGTGACCGGTTCCTCACCGAGGATGCCGATCAGCGGGTTCCCGAACGCGATGTCGTCATCGTCGATGAGGCCGACTCCGTGCTCATCGACGAGGCGCGTGTGCCGCTCGTCCTCGCCGGTTCTTCCAGTGTCCAGGACACCGACGCCGCGATCGCAGCGCTCGTGTCCCGGCTCAGCCCTGACACCGACTATGAGGTCAGCGCCGACAGGCACGCCGTCTCACTCACCGACGCCGGAGTCGACCGGGTCGAGGAGGAACTCGACGTCGAACTCTTCGGAGAGGACTCCGAGACGCTCGCCGCCGTCAATCTGGCACTCCACGCCCGAGCGCTGGTCAGACGCGACGTCGACTATCTCGTCGTCGATGGACGGATCAAACTCATCTCCTCGTCCCGAGGTCGCGTCGCCGAACTTCAGCGCTGGCCGGACGGACTCCAAGCCGCGGTCGAAGCCAAGGAGAGCCTCGACGCCACCGACAGCGGTGAGATCCTCGACCAGATGACGGTCGAAGAGCTCATCCACGGATATCAGACCGTCTGCGGAATGACCGGCACCGCCCTGGCCGTCGGGGACGATCTGCGCGAATTCTATGGGCTGGAGATCGTGCCCATCGATACGCACCTGCCCGTGATCCGCGTCGACGAACCCGACCGCCTGTTCACCTATCAGGAGTCGAAGGAACGAGCGATCGTCGAAGAGGTCGCCGACCAGCATGCCCGCAGCCGTCCCGTTCTCATCGGCACCTCCTCGGTGGCCGAGAGCGAGTCGTTGGCCGAACGGCTGACCGAACGCGGAATCGACGTCGCCGTCCTCAACGCCAAGGACGATTCCCGGGAAGCAGAGATCATCGCGAAAGCAGGTGCACCTGGCGCGGTGACGGTGTCGACGCAGATGGCCGGACGCGGGACGGACATCCGACTGGCCGACGACGAGGTCGCTGACGCCGGGGGCCTCCTCGTCATCGGCGCCGGTCGCTATCCGTCATCGCGACTCGATGACCAGCTGCGCGGTCGCGCAGGTCGTCAGGGCGATCCCGGCACGTCCGTGTTCTTCACCAGCCTCGAAGACGAACTGGTCACCAGGGTTCCCGAGATCCAACGCTTCGTCTCCGAAGGTGATGAGACGGGTCTCATCGAATCCAAGCGCGCGCTCGGCCTCGTCGAACACGCTCAGCGCATCGCTGAGGGACAGAACACCGCACTGCATCGTGACACCTGGCGCTTCAACGAGCTCATGGCCAAACAGCGCGAGCTCGTCCTTGAGCGCCGAGCCGAGATCCGCAAGGACGACGAGCCCGTCGAGCAGCTGCGCAAGGAGCTCGGCGACCGTGCCGATGAGATCGCGCAGGACCACTCCGAGGAGCTGCTGGACTCGGTGCTGCG
>Ga0308157_10004198_pt1 | contig 19479 bp, 16 predicted proteins | sample PhyBR1_FD_201035 | JGI IMG/M metagenome (GOLD analysis project Ga0308157, IMG submission 201035) | Phyllosphere microbial communities from UC Gill Tract Community Farm, Albany, California, United States - DLSLB.R1 | ecosystem: Host-associated > Plants > Phyllosphere > Unclassified | place: USA...
CGCTGGGCCCTTCCAGGGTGACGACCAGCTTGCCGCTGGGGTGGGTGCCGTGCAGCACCAGCCCGTCGACACCGGTCACCGCCTGCGCCACCCCCGTCAACGACGCGGGCGCCACATGCACGACCAGGCTGGCGATATGCAGTTCATCGCTCATGCATCACTCCCCATCAGGCGTGGGGAGGGCCGGCGAACATTTGGTAGAACCAGACGAGAAAACCGTAGGTCACGATGATGGCACCCGTAATGACGGGGGCCATGACCACGGTCAGGAACGCAAAACTGCGCAGTTCCTCTTGGCGGGTAGAGGGGGATTGAGGGTCGGCCATAAGGACTCCCGTGGGTATGGCACCGAGGTGCCTTGTAGGTCGCGCCAAATGCGTGCCAGCCCTTGCGGGTGAGCCCTTCCGGGCGGGGTCAGCAGTTCAGCACAACGGGTTTTTATTCATGCGCCCATATTATTTTTGATGGTACGCCAAGTACTTGATGAAAATCAAACGCCATGCACCATCTTGGTGTTGCCCTGCCGCATTTCGCACCAATTCGAAGCAACTCCACCCGGCAACTGGCCCGCCACGCGCCCACTCGCGCCATACCGCAGCCAGCTAACGCCATCGGCGCTACAGTGCAACCATGCCTGAGACCGCTGCCATCCCTGTTTCCCCTGCCTCCTCCGCTTCCACTTCCGCTGGATCGCCTGATTCGGCCGCGCCCTCCACGCCCTGCTGGACTGTCCACATCGATGGCAGCGCCCTGCCCAACCCTGGCCGCATGGCGCTGGGAGCGGTCTTGGTCAGCCCTGCCGGGGCCTGCCACACCGTGTCCCAGGACACCCACCGCACCGGCTGCAACAACGAGGCCGAGGTACTGGCCCTGCTGGCCGCACTGGCAGTGCTGCGCACCCAGCAGGCCCAGCATGCGCGTGTCTACAGCGACAGCAGCATCCTGGTAGAACAGCTCACCCTGGCCAAGCCCAAACCCGTGGTGCGCCTGACACCGCTGTATGACCAGGCACGTGCCGCCGTGCGGCAGTTTGCGGGCGTGACCTTGCACTGGGTGCCGCGCCACCGCAACCAGCAAGCCGATGCCCTGGCCCGCGCGGCCTTGCAGCTCCCGGGGGCCGTGCCTGCCCCCCTGGCCGTCAAACGCAAGCCGTAAGGCTTATCAAGCAGCCTGCGCCCCATCTGTTCGCCTGCCGTCGTTGGCAGGCGGCGTTGCAGGAGCCGCGGCGGGATCGGCAGGGGCGGTGCCAGCCATCGTTGCCGTCCTCACGGTGCTGGCAGTGCTGCCACCAGCACCGTCAGCGCCCACATCCGGCGCCGCCGCCCGCACCGTGCCTGCTTCGGCCTCGTTACGCTCCTCCGTCAGCCGGGTGCCGCAACGCCGGCAAAAGCGGGCATCGTCCTCATGGCGCGCCTCACCGCAGGTCTCGCAGTGCAGCGGCCGGCGGCAGGGCTTGGTGCCGAAGCCGCGCGACAGCTCCACGCCCACAATGCCGGTGGGTACGGCCAGAATGCTCCAGCCCACCAGCATCATCGCGGAGGCAAAGATCTTGCCCAGCGGCGTGGACGGCGTGACATCGCCATAGCCCACGGTGGTCACGGTGGAAATGGCCCAGTACATGCCCATGGGCATGCTGGTAAAGCCATGCTCGGGACCTTCGATCACAAAGATCAGCGCGCCCATCACGAACACGATCACCGCCACCACGCTGAGGAACACAAAGATCTTGCGTGCGCTGTGCTTCAGCGCCCGGCCCAGCATGAAGCAGTCCTCCAGAAAGCCGCGCAGGATGGGAAACACATGGAAGGTGCGCACCAGCCGCAGCGCCCGGATGGCGCCCAGGAACTGGTATTCCGGATGGAACAGCGACAGGTAGCCGGGAATGATGGCCAGCAGGTCCACCAGCCCGTAGAAGCTCAGCACATAGCGCCATGGCCGGCGCACGGAAATCAGCCGCAGCCCGTATTCCACAGTGAACGCCAGCGTGAACAGCCACTCCAGCGTGCGCAGCCCGTACACCACCCAGCCCTGGGCAATCGACGGAATGCTGTGCGCAATCACCACGCACAGGCTTAGCACAATGGCCACGGTCAGCCGCTTTTCAAAGCGTTTGCCCATGGGCGTGTTGGTCTCGAATACCGTGCGGTAGATGCTCTGGCGCCAGCGCGCTACCGGCACCCCCAGGCGCTCGGCCGAGGGGTATTTATCGTGGAAAAAGTCGATCAGAAAATCCAGCCAGCGCATGGGTCACCATCAGGTGGAGCGCATGACCGGCTGCTGGCGTGCGGCACGCCCCGCCTGCCCAAACCCCGCGGCTGGTCGCACGCCCCTGAAAATAAAGCGGCCTGTGCCATCCATCCAGGCTTTCACCGGCAAAATCGCCAGAATCACAGCTGCAAGGGCACAAGTTGCTCACATTTTGCCTAATCTCGCCTGTGCCATGCCTGGCATAACCGGCAAAACCCCGCCCTGTCGCCGCCATCCACCGCTGTGCGCCCTTCGACCGCCACTGGCTGCGTGGCATGGGATGGCAGCAAACGAAACACCCCGCCAGAAGCGGGGTGTGGTGTCAGCGGTGCGCATGCACCGCCGCAGGGGACTCCGGGCCTTAGGGACGGATCACGACCTGCGGACTGATCACGATCGCACCGGGTGGCGCTGCCGGATACACCATGACGGGCGGCGGCGGGCGGTGGTAGACCATGGGCTGCGCCTGGCACTTGCGCTTTTCCTTGAACTCGCCGTTGCGCTTCCACTTGCGCTCCACCTTGCAGTGGCCGTCCCAGAATTCTTCCTTGTAGCTGCCGCCTTTGTGCTTGTGGCGGTGGCCATGGTCGTCATGGTCCGCCAGCACCGACAACGGGAGCGCGCACAACAAGGCCGGCAACAGCCAGCGGGGAGCCAGAGAAAAAATCATTGTTCGGAACCAGAAAAACAGAACGCGCAAGCCTACTGGAATGCCACCCGATCAGGTGTTTCCAATCATCACAGCACTTCGGCCGCAGCTCAGCAGTTGCCCTTCTTGGCCTGACCGGGTGGGCAGAAGTCCCGGTCGTTTCCACGGCCATGGTCATGGCCATAGCCCGGGTACACCACACAGCCCGACAACAGGGCCACCACAGACAACATCGCACACCATTTTTTCATCGCACAGCTCCTTCGCAAAGCGTGGGAAGTCTAGAAAGTTTGCACCGCCAGCAATGGAAAGTTCTGTAAGAAATTGTCCGCCGCACCGCCCTGCCCCATAGCCCGCAGCACCTGCACGCCTTGCATGCCCACTCGGTTGGCACACCGCCGCCAGCACGCTGAAATGCCAATCAGCTCCCTGCTGACAAGCAGACACCCTGTCTACCTCACATGACGCCTTCCGCCGCCACCGATAGTGAACAGACGAACCCACCGTGCCTTCCCCAGCCAGGAGACCGCCCATGACCGACGCTGATGCTGCACGCCTGGAATCCCATGCACCACCACCCGTCCTGGCGCCCTTGCCGGAACCGCTGCCGCCGGAAGAGGTGCTGCAGTTGCTGGCCCAGCAGTCCCCGCTGGGCGAACACAGCGTGGACGCGTTCTGAACCCTCCGCTGGCGCAGTTCCGCCACACCACCTAGCAGCAGCTGCTAGAATTTGCACACCAGCTTCAAGCGCTGGTCGCTCGAGTTATGACTATTGCAGGGGCGTTACCAACTGCTAAAACGTTGAGCCGCGCACTCCTCCCCGCACGTAGCAGACGTTTCAACAGTCTGCGGGGAAACAGGAGTCCACATGGCAATCACCCCAACCACCGTATGCGCGCAACTGGATGCCACCATCCAGTCTTTGGGGGCAGACCAGCACCACCTGCTGATCACCAGCGTCATCCCCAGCGCGCGGCGTCCGGAACACCAGGTTCGCTACAGCAGCGACCTGACCACCGCAGAACTGCGCCGTCTGCGCGATGTGATCGACCAGGCGCTGACGCAGGCAGCCTGAGCCTGTGCAACCCGAAGTCGGCATCCTTGTGCGCACCAGGTCAGCCCTACACAACTGCGTGCCGCTGACCCGTATGGTGGCTACGTTCTGCGCTGGTCGATGGCGGAGGCTCTTCTACCTTTGTTGAATCCAGCGCAGCGACGGCATGCCGCCATGAGGGCTGCCCGCAAGCAGCAGCCCTGGAGGCGCATGCATGGCAAACGGTACGTCCGTGGCCAAGCAAAATCCCAGCCACGCCGGTCAACCGCAAAACGCTAATCCATCCTGAACTGCGGACAAACCATTCGATTCATGTCGATCCGAATGCTCTGATCGGGCCGCGAGCAGACAAGAGAACCGGCGTGCTGTGCAGGTAAGATAAAACAAAATGTTTCAATCAGGGAGGAAATAAAATGTTTTGCACCCACTGCGGCACCGCACTGCCTGCGCAAGCGCAATTCTGCCAAGCCTGCGGCAAGGCAGTGGCCGCTTCGGCAGCCTCGCCGAATTGGCTAGATGCACAGGTAAACAAGCCCACCACCTTCAGTACGCCTGAATCTTTTTCTTCTTCAAAGATCCCAACAACCGAGGAAACAGACGTCAATCAAGTGCGACCATGGGTTCGTTTCTTTGCGCGGATCTTCGACATATGGTTATGGTCATTTACTATCGGAGTTCTATGGGGGATATTTTCTCCCCAACTACCTATCACAAAGGAAAATGAATACGCAATTGGTCTGCTTGCACTATTCACGTGGGTTTTTGTAGAACCGTTCTGCCTGTCCACATTTGGCACCACGCCAGGCAAGTTCCTGCTCAAGACCCGGTTGATCTACAACGGCCCCCATGCCCTTACCTACGGTCAGGCATTGAAACGCAGCGTCAAAGTCTGGTGGCGAGGCTTGGCCGCAGGATTCCCTTTTATCAACTTGGGTACATTGATTTACGCCTATAGGATGCTTCGCGCGAACGGTCGGACCACCTGGGATGCGGAAGAAGGATTCAAGGTATCCCACGGGCGGATTGGGACAGGGCGCAGCCTGCTCGTGGTTGCTCTTTTTATCGTTTTTCTTGCAGTGATTGTTGTAGGTTCGATTCCAGATAACTGACTATATTGCTCAATGCCTCTCCGACAACGGTGAGCAACAGATCCGATAACGCGTCAAAAACTCCAGGGACAAACTGCTTTTGATGCATGCCCTACCAAGGGCTCCATAAAAAAGGCCCGCAATTGCGGGCCTTTTTATTTGCAGTGGAGCGCCATGCTCCACCGGGCAGAGGGATTATTCCCACTCCATCATCAACGGGGCTCGTAAGCCCGCGTGATTAAAGGGATTTTTGATGATCGACTAAACCTTTACCGTCGCCTTTTACCGTCAAAAACACGCGCCTTTTGCTGGCGCGGGTTATGGAGCGATTTGCGGGGCGTCGACACTTTCCGGCTGATTATCGATCAGAGTACATCTTAGCGCACAGCAGACCGCCTGGAAACGACCAGGCTTTCCCATCTACGGCGCCATCCCGGCCCCAGGCCAGTGCTGGCACGATCGAACAGACTGCCTTCGCTTTTGCAGAACGCAACCCGGCTTGACACCCATATGCTACGCTGTGGTGCGCTGGACCACCTCGACATCCAGCCCCGGGAACCGCAGCCGCCAGGAAGCAGCCTCCAGGTCGTCATTGCTTGGCCAAGCGCTGCGGTTTACACCCCCAAAGGCGTTTGCGACGTACCGCAAGATATCAATGTCTCGAGCATCTGAAGTGGCGGCTCGGACCAGTTCGGGCCAGGACAGCCAAGCGCCCCGGGAGTCACATGCACCTGCGCCCGAAAAGCGTGCCGCGTAGCGAGCTACGACCAGAATGACTGGCTTCTCAGCCTGCTGGCATTCAGCCACGGGCATACCGACCGCCATCGCGATTTCACCCGACGAGCGCGCTCCTACCCAGGCCGCGACGCGTTCGACCCATTGGTTCGCGGCGAGAAGGTTCCGCTTTCGACTCTCCCGTTCCCGGAGAGAGTTGCCGAAGATGTCGTGCCACTTCAGTTGTACGAGTGCCACCGTGCCGCTTACTTGGTCCTGCACCACAGCATCGACATCGGTCAGCGGGGTGCCATCAGGGCGACGGAGGAGGACACCCGAAGGCAGCACGGCATAGCGCGGCTCTTTGAAGATTGCCGCAAGATCTGAGCGAAATACCTCCTCCCGGGTATCTACCGCGCGATCCCAGTCACCGCGATAGCATGACCTCAGGTGCCTCACGACTCCAACGAATGGGTTCAGCAACGCGGATAGCGATGGGGCAAGGATGAATTCGCGCCCCATGTCCACGTAGAAGGGGAACGGCGTGTCATGGTGCAGCAGCACCTCCTCTACGGACTGGCAGTCAAGCGTCATGGCCTGAGAAACCGCTCTGATCCATTCGGGCTCAAGCCCACGCTCCTGCCATACGCGCTCAAGGTCATCGCGCCTGATGAACATAGTCAACAGGTTGCGTAGGTCGATGCCCGGATGAGTCGTCTTGAGACGAGTCGAAAATTCAATGTGGTGCAAAACTGCTGCTGCGGCAACGCAGCAGGCATCCTTCCACTCTCGAAAGGTCTTTCCGCCGATCATCGCACCATCGGGGAGAGCTTCGGTCTCGTGCCAGACAGGCTCGAGATCGCGTACCCGCCGGAGGCTACGCTCAAACAGTTCATCGTCGCCCGAATACCGAATGAACCAGCCGCCCATATCGGCCCCCGACTTCTTGTCAAGTCGCCTTCGGAGTCGCTTCAACTGGCCCTTTGCCAAGTCAAGCTCCCCCCGAATGCCAGCAGCATCAAGCTTTTGGAAGCTCAGCCACTCCAATGCTTCGCGGTCGGCAGCCTCAAGTTCGTCGGGTACGACTTCGATGCACATCTTCGAGGCTCCGGTAGTCGTGTGACTGAGCCCGTATCTCTCCAGACTGGCTAGGCGGTGTAGCCAAGTCAGCTGTCCGCATCGCAGCAGATGGTCCTCCACAACCCTGGTCCACCTAGTGGAAGACGGTCCCCAGGGCATAGGCCCCTCGACCTCGGCGACTCCCTTCAGCAGTGGCTTCAGCGCAGGTGCAGCGCCCGCCAACATCCAGTGGCGCGCCTGGTCTCGCTGCAGGAGGTGCTTCCGGTCAGGGGCCATCCGGAAGGCAAAGGCGCACATGTCTAGCGTCCGGAACACCTCCGTGATGGCCAATCGCTCGTAGCCCGCAAAGTAGCTGGCCGCGCGTGTTTGCTGGTCGATTAGCATCTTCGAAAGTAGATCGACGGCTGGTTGTGCGCTCATCTGGCAGGAACGACATTGAATGTTTTGATTGCTTGCGTCACTGATTAGCCCGGGAGGTTTAGATGGCTGCGGCAAAACGTTTCAGAAATCAGAAACCAGATCGCAGGGCCAGAACTTTCGGTCAAAGACGTTTTTACACTATCACCGCGCTCCGAGTGCACATTTATATCGCGCATTTTTCAAAAATCTCAACTATCGATTTCTTTATATGAAGATAATCTCCACCCTGTACCTTCATGTATTTGTGCACAGCCCTATGACAATTAGGGCAAAGCAACGCAAAATCGGATGGATTAACAACGTATGCCGAAGAGTATGTCGATATAGGCTTCTTATGGTGAGCCTCAATACACTCGACGCCGTACCGTTCGAAAGGCTGCAGCCCACAAATATCGCAGGCGGAGCTCTGCTTCGACTTTACGATGGAAACCACTTTCTTGTTTCGCTCCGCCAAGAGATGAGTAACATACCTCCTGTCGCCCTCGGTGTACGAAACACCTGTTTCTTCCAACAGCTGTTCTTCAGACAGCATCGTAGACACAGCCGCTCTGCTGAGTACGACAAAACCATCATGGAGTTCTGTGACCCCGAAGCTTCCTTGATAAATCCATCGATCGCGGGATTCAATAAACAAAAGAATCGGGTAACCACTCTTCGGCTGATTAATCAAAACCGCATTGGCTTTCTCTGCGTATAAAATACGGCCTTTCACAGACTTGAAAGAGTATCGGTAGAGATCTTCACTACCTTCAACCCACCCGTCTTCATCGTACGAACCAACCCTGGTTTTTATCAAAACCGCAACACAGTCGGAATTCAAGCCAAGCCAATTTATACCCTGCTGAGGTGTATTTCCAATCCTATTCTCAAATCCATCCCAAAATGGAGATCCCTCCACTTTTGAGTACTGAATAAGATCAAAAAGATTTCGCTTCGTTACAGCATCACCTCTGGAAAGGGTCAATATTTCACGCGACTTTCTTAAGTTAACATTCATGCAATGAAACCCCGGTGACATTCCAACCAATCGCTACCTAGCTCCAAAAAATTGACGAAAAATCTTGAGCCAAGAAAGGCGAACTTGCAGCACCCTGGCAGCCTCGTCCGCCCATATAGCTGCACCTCAACAATCAAAACTCACTATTTAAAAGAATTAATTAGTGATGGAACATTTAAGTCCGGGACTCCCATTCGCCCATAATACCTGGAGAATTGATTGAGAAGCTCTTCCCTGAAAGGGCTGTCGACCCTGCAAACGACCTCTGAGTGCTTTAAATCAGCGAAGGGAATCTGGCTCAATGCTTGAAAGTCGACCACCAAATTTTCAACAAAGAATGTACCCGGTAGAAATCTGTAGCGATCCCCTGCCCTATTTCCAATCAAAGAATATAGCTTGTCGTACGCAGGATTTTTTTGTTCAGCACCGTCCCCCTTATTAACTACCCACTTTTGGTATTGACTGAAGCTGGAAAGTGGCTTCGCCGCGACCAAAAGTATTGATTCAGCCTTACCCTGGACAAAATCACAAGCAGGGGTGGCCACCAACCAAAATCCGCCATCTTTACGAACTACACAACCGGTCTTTATTGATTCATCGTGCGGCGGATAAATATAAACTTCAATAGGGGAAACTTTTTCGGGGTCGTGCTTCAGAAATTCCTTAATGAACTCACGACTTAGCCTGGCCCCGATCCGACGGGCCACCAAATACGCCAAATCTTCGACGCCACCATCCTGCTGTATATCAGCCCAGGATTTATCAATAGTGTCCCACAAATATCTGGTATTTTCTTCTTCGATTTTATTTAAAAGCTGAGACACACCTGTGGAATACAAAGCATCAATTGCATTTCTAACGTCTTCGAGATCGTTCTCGCCCTTCTTCACAACCTTTACCACGCCGGACTCAAGCGACTTGATCTTTTCTGCATACCCAGTGTAGAAAACAACGGGAATAAACCGAACGCTCCGCAATTCTTTCAAAACCCGAAGCCCCTCCTGCTCACCTTGCTCGCCATCGTCCTTCAATGGATCCGGGTCGTTACCTCCATGGAGATCCAAAGTCACCAGATCAAAACGCTCGACTTTAAGGCGTTCAACAATTGAGTTGAAATCGCTTTCACCGAAGACCTCGAACGTTCCGTGCAGGCTATCATCCCATGAAGAAATTATCTCCTTTATATTTTCGAGAATATCAGGCCTATCATCAAAACACAGAACTCTTGGCATAAATACCCCTATACCCTTTTGCGAAGTTTAATTCGAAAGACGGCACCCGGCAATGGCCCTGAATTAAGCAATTCAAGACTTCCATTGTAGTAATCTCTTATCATCTCTCCAGCTATTACAAGACCCAGCCCGACACCATCCGGTTTTGTACTGAAGTAGGGCTCAAAAATTGCAGACTTATTTCCCTTGGATACCCCGGGCCCACTGTCGGCAAAAATTATGTCGAGTTCCCTGGGAGCAGGTCTTGTGCATTGCACCAAAATTGCTCTCTGACCTTTTGGAACATTCGAAAGCCAGTAAACACTATTGGCAATAAGATTAATAAGAACTTCCTGCAACTCATGCGCATCAACCTGAACCAGATCATCAGCAGCAGGTAATGTCACATTGATGCCAAGACTCTCAATATCAGCTTGAAAATGTGAGAAAGCGTTTTTTATTATCTCATTTATGTATACTTTTGTCGGACGACCTTTTTTTCTTCCGCCAAGAGGCTCAATTCTTTTGAGCACGAGATCAATCAATCCCGCGGCGTCCTTAACACGCAAAAGGCGAGCATGAATTCCTTCAAGATACTTGCCGCATTCACTAGAGCCATCCAGCTTCTTTAATGTCTTTGAAAGGCTCTCGATCAGCAATGATGACTGCGTCTGGATCGTAGATAGCGGCTGACGCCCGTCATGAACAACTTTATCTACGAGCTGACCGAGCGTAGCGAGTGAATGATATCGCGACAACACTTCACGAATTCGTCCGACCTGATTCTCCCATGCTTTAGTTGTTTCATCGAACAGATGTAAAGTTTCAGCGCTATCCGCCCGCGTGGAGATTAGCTGGCGCAGTTTGGCGGTATCAGGAACTGCAAGTAGTGCACCATCGGATTTTCGAGATGCATCATCTGCATCGGTACTCTTTTTATCTCTAAAACGAAGACTTTCGAGCTTGGATAATGCCAGCCTTATAATTTCCTGCAATTCCGAATAGGCGGAGTTGTTATCAAGCCCCTCTCTATTACTTTGATCCTTGAGTAGCGGATTCTCATCGGCGCCAATTTTCACATAACCAGTAATCTGATTATTCGAGAGACGCATGGTTGGATTTTGCACGCGACGAATATCGAGCTTCAACCAGTCATTCTCAGCCTCCCCGTATGGCAGCACTCTGAATCCATCACGGAATATGCTTACTCCGGCTATGGAATCAAGGTCACGCCGTATATCACGAATACCAGTACCAAGTTTCTGATCAATGTTATCGAGCTGATCCCGATCCCAGACTAAAATATTAAAAGAAAATGGACCACAAACGAGAGGGCGACCGCCTTTTCCGTCAACAAATTCAACAACCCCTCTGTCTTTAATATCCGAATTAACCAGCTTCCCTGTGAATACCTCTACGATCGAAGAAGCATGCAATTCTGCTCGAAACTCGAAATCGCCATGCTTATCGACTCTCCCAGACAAGGTGTAATGGGGATATTTAAGGACCTCTGGAGGCTCAAGCTCGCGTGGTTGCTCAGCATCGTCGCCGGGCAGCTGAATAAATATTTTAAAGCCCTTTTCTCCATCGAACGGAGAAATCAGTCGACTTAAACTCTTTTTTAGAGAGTAGACCTCTTTATCACCCCACGCACGTTTCAGCCCATTCATTTTCAAGAGCGTACCGTGGCTTCCATCCCGGCGAAGATCGCCGTGAGGCCCTGGAGCATCGAAAGGACGCGCCCTTCCCCGAACGAATTCTTGCGGAACTCGCTCCTCAGCAAGAATCAAAACTTGATCGAGATACGCATCCTCATTGTCAAATTGAGACCAATCGAAATATGCATATACCTCTTTATCACTTTCGAGGGCACGAGTCGTCAGTTCCAGGTCAGCTGCTAATCGAGCCGCCGCAAATCGCCCGACTCCTTTTTCACCAAGAAATCGGCGTTTCAGGATATGGCTTGAGCGCTGAACCTTCTTATTATTGGTTGCTGGTTCCATCCATGAGCCCTCAACAACCGTCAAGCTCATTCCGTGTCCGTCATCTTCGATCGACACGGACCCTTCCCCTACTTCCAATTTGCCGTCAAAGCGGATACTGACGTATCCCGCCTCGGCATCGTAGGAGTTCTTGACAAGCTCAATTACAGCGACGACTTCACTGCTTATCAGCTCCTCACCGAGCGTACGCATGATTCGGGCCCTGGGTCGCAAGGCTTTGCCCTGAGGGCTGTCACTCTCTACAGTCACCCATCACCTCCTACATTCAAGTCAGTCTTTTCGGCTACCCGCCTTGCTTTCCGAAAACGACGATCGCCAAGCATGAAGGCATCCAGCATATGCGGCATCAGAATCCTGGCATCAACAGTAGTGCCCGTCACCATAGGCATGTGCATACCGAGTCAGATCTGCTTTCAGCTTCGCGGCACACACAAATGTAAGCTTGACAAGTTCGTTCTTGGGCAACGGAAGACGAATTTTTGTTTAGACGCTCTCTGGGGTTTTCCTGCATTGAAGAACAAGTGCTGGCAAGGCATGAGGACAAGACCCCGGTTCACGATCACCTGCATTGGCAGTCCAGGCCGTGCGTCAGGGTCGGTTAGATGGGGCACGAGGTGATCTCTTCCTCAACCTGAACACGCTGTCCAGCAAGCTGCCGCGCCCTATGATCACCACGCGATTGCCATCCTGCCAGTTCTTTGGTTCTGTCAGCGCCGCGCCGGCCAATACTCTGCCACTGAGTTAGCACGCCCTCATCTAGCCGGCATACCCGCCCGAATCGAAGCTAGGTAAGTTGCCCAGGGTCAGAGAGGGCATGCTCCCAGCAGGATGATCTGGCTCTATGCCACATGCATGCGGCTCTACCCATAGCTCACAGCTGTCCCAGGAGCCGCGAACCCAGCGCAACGTTGGAGATGTCTAACTACTACTTGTGGAAACTCAGGAAATACTGGTCGCAGTCAGTTCAATGATCAGCATGATTTATCTCAAGAAATGAGCTTATCCTCCGGGTCAGGGCGGACCGATCGGAAACCTCGCACTCCCACACGATCAGAACCTCCCAACCCAGAGCATCCAGAGCCGCCAAAGCCAGGGCATCGCGCCGCGCATTACCCTCCAGCTTATCCAACCAGAACCGAGTATTCGACTTTGGCGTATAGGCAAATCTGCATCCGGGATGCCGATGCCAAAAGCAGCCATGCACAAAAATCACCTTCTTCAGGCGCGGAAAAACCACGTCCGGAGAACCCGGAAGATCTTTCCGATGCAGGCGATAACGAAAGCCCATTCCATGCGTAAGCTTGCGGACCACCAATTCCGGTTTGGTGTCCTTACTCTTGATACCCGCCATCATCCTGGAACGTTTTTCCGGAGACACAATATCCATTATTTCCTCCGCCAGCCCTGACTATCCGCGGATATTGCGGCGCAGTTTTTTGACCTGTTGAGAGGCCGCACTTCAATCAACTTCGCCATCCGCACCATCCGCATCATCCTCACTGATTAGGAGACAAAAAAATCTATGTCTCATCAGCATCAGCCGTACATCCGAAACCGGTCGGCGACTTCATTACACCTTACACTGTGCAATGAAGCAGCATTTGGCGCCTGATTGACGAATTGTCAAGGCGGGCTTCGGTGCGTGCATGAACAGGCATTGAGATGCCAGCCAGCTGCGCTCCGTGCAGGAGGTCCTGGCACATGTTCCCTATGAGAGATATCGGATGTCCATCCAACCCGTCCTGCGCAAGACGCAGCCCAGCAAAACCCACGACAAGCCCCGCTCTTCAGCTGCCAACCTGCCCTCTTCTGCGGGCAAGGCTGCGTCTGTCTCAAACCCCGATGACGAGCTGATCCGAAGCAAGTTGCAGCGCATCCAGAACGGCGGAGAGATCCGCTACATGGATATGTTCGCCGGATGTGGCGGAATCTCGCTCGGCTTCCTTACCGCTGGATTCACGCCGGTGGCGTCGATCGAAATGGACCCCTGGGCAGCCCAATCTCATGGGGCCAACTTCGGCGCCCGCTCTGCAGGAGGTGACAGAAAGGCACACCATACCGCGCGCGATGCAGTGACCGAAACTGCAGAAAGCGTTTTTGCCGAGCTCGAACTGCAGGGAGCAACCGACAACCAAATCGACGTGCTCGTCGGCGGGCCACCCTGTCAGGCGTTCGCCCGTGTAGGCCGGGCCAAGCTCCGCGAACAGGCACGCCTGCGTGAAGAGGTAACCGCAGACCAGGCATTCCTCGTGGACGGACGGGTGAGTCTGTGGGAGCGGTACGTCGCTTTCATCCGGGCTACGAAGCCTGTGGCGCTCCTGATGGAGAACGTGCCCGATATCCTTAACCATGGCGGCACCAACGTTGCCGAGCTCGTCTCGAAGAGCCTTGCCGAAGAGGGCTATGACGTTGCCTACACGCTGCTGAACGCGGTCTGGTACGGAGTTCCGCAGATGCGGGAGCGGATGATTCTTGTCGGCATCCATCGGTCTGCCGGCGTCAGGCCCCGGTTTCCCGTGCCGACTCACCACCTGGTGCTGCCCTCCGGCTACACCAGCTCCAAGAACGCCGCACGCCGCGTACTGAAAGCCGAAGGCTCGGAACACCACCGATGGATTCCCGACCCGGCTACCGACTCTCCTGCCGCCACATCAGCCTCCGAGGCCCTTGCCGATCTCCCGCCCCGGCTTGCAAGGGAACTTCTGCGGAACGGTGGCATTCGCCGCGGGGCAAAGGATCCATCAGAACCTGTCGAATACTCCACCAAGAAGCCTTCGACCGCCTACTCACGCCTGATGCGCGAGTGGCAGGGCTTTGCCACCCAGGCCACGACCGGCCATGTATTCCGTTACCTGCCGCGAGACTACAAGATCTTTGCCGAGATACAGTCAGGCTGGGAGTACCCGCAAGTCCATGCCTATGTCGAGCAAAAGATCGCGAAATGGCTTGCGGGCCGCGAGAAGAGTGGCCTGCCTACCAACCCTGAGGACCCGGATGTCAGCGCTTTCATAACGGCCTGGCGCATTCCGTACGACCCGGGAAAGTTTCCCAACAAGTGGTGGAAGCTCCGAGCTGATGCGCCCGCCCGCACACTGATGGCCCACCTCGGCAAAGACTCCTATTCCCACATTCACTTCGACTCCAAACAAGCTCGCACCATCACGGTCCGCGAGGCCGCGCGGCTGCAGTCCTTCCCGGATGGTTTCGTCTTCAAAGGCTCAATGAATCCGGCCTTCAAGCAGATCGGTAACGCCGTTCCGCCGCTCTTTGCCTATGCCATCGCTCGCGGGATCCGGGAGTGCCTGGGCGCCCCGGAAACACCGGACATGCGGGTGGAGCTGTTCGACCTGAAGCCATCACAGATCAAGACCACTGAGGGAACGAAGTGAAGTTCACAATCCTTCGACTGCTGAAACCTTCCGAACTCGGCATGTTTCATGAGTACCGCCGTCAGGGGAAGGAACGCGCCAAGCAGCGCGCTATCAACTTCGACTGGGATGTCGTCGACACGGTATTCCCTTCTGCAGAAGATCGAGACATCATCGCTATCAACTGTCGGCGCCTCGAAGACAAGGACACCGTTGTCGAGGTTGCATCGTGGCTCAAGCGTCAGCACAGAAACTGGCGATTCGAAGGCGACTGCCCGATGAGTACCTTCTACAGCTTCGTCGAACCCGGCGTCCTGTTCGCAATGATTATTGACGCATCGACAACCCCGGCAAAGGCATCGTGGGTGGTCATTCCTGCGAATCACCCTGCCCGCTCATCAATTCTCGGCCACGGAGAGAGCGCCCGGCTTGGCAAGTCCGCAATGATTGCGTTGTACGGCGATGAAGGCCAGCACTGCCAGGCAGTGCTCTCAGAGCACTTCCCGCAGCTATTCAAGGAGGCAAAAACAGTGTCCGTGACGTCACAACAAGAAGACGATAGCAACCGCCACGACGATGACGCCGCACCGGACCCGCTCGGCCTCTTCAAGATCCTGGCACGTGCCGGGCACAGCCTGCCAAGCGCCGTAGCCGACTTGGTGGACAACAGCCTGTCGCATGGTGCCCGGGAGGTCGACATTACCTTCCCGAATCCCAATACGGGCGGCCGATGGATGTGCATTCGCGACGACGGCACCGGCATGACTCCGTCCGGTCTGCGCGACGCCATGAAGATCGGGCACCAGCGTGAATACGACGATGGCGATCTGGGCAAGTTCGGCTATGGGCTGAAGGGTGCGGCCTGGTCCCAGGCCGATCGACTGACGGTCGTATCGAAAGCTGCCGGAAACGAGGGCACGACACTCACCTGGGACAAGGACCACCTTGCCAAAACGCGCCGCTGGGCGCTTCTGAGCGACCCGGTAGCTCCCGAGCATGCCTCCGCAGTGGACATCGGCGACTCGGGCACGGCCGTGCTGCTCACGCAGATGCGCCCGGCGATGGAGCCTGCAAAGGGCAAGGCAGACTCCCCTTATGCGCAGGAACTTGCTGCAATCAGGTCCCACCTCGAGCTGGTCTTTCACCGGTACCTTGAAGGCAAGGCCCGCGGGCACGAGAAGGTTGTCATTCGGCTGAACGGCGACATCTTGCGCGCCAACAATCCCATGGGCCATCCGCTGACCAGGGAGTATGACCAGCACCGCATCGAGCTTTCCGGCCTCGCGCCGGACAAGACACCGGCTCTCTATGTTCGTGCGTATGTCACACCGAACGAGGCGGAGTTTGAGGAGCACATCAAAGCGCTGTCTCCACTGGAACAACGCGTCGAACGCGAGCGTCACACCCTGAACGGCCGGGCCAACGATGCCCAGGGCTTGTACTTCTACCGCCTCGATCGCCTCATCAAATGGGGCGGTTGGGAGGATCTGTTTGCGAAGGATGAGCACACGAAGCTGATTCGTGTCGCCATCGACTTTGACAGGCTCGCAGATGAGCAATTGCAGGTGGATATCAGCAAGCAGCTCGTTCGCCTGCCTTTTGCCATCGCCAAGCCCCTCGAGGATCTGATCAAGGCTCCTCGTGCCGCAGCCCGTCTCCGATACAACAAGAAGCAGAAATCTGCCCCGCCATCGACGGGCGGCGGCAAGATTGCTTCGCCGACAGACGTGCCCACGACTGGCGGCATTGCGCCTCCATCGCCCGTGCCAGGAGATGCCACTGTCACAGGAACACCTCCCGCGCCCGCACCGAAGAAGGACAAGACGTCGGTCCGCATCGTCAGCAGCGGTGCCAAGCCATGGCAGCGCAAGACAGGGTTCAAGGGAGAAGAAGTCGAAATCACACCGCTAGTTCCGGCACTGGTCACGCTGGTGCAGCTCATCGACAAGGATGTCAACGCCAAGGCAGCCCTCTCCGAATTCCTTCGTGTCCTGGAGACCGCCGGCGTTCCCGACCTGTTGACGGGCAAAGCCTGATGCAGATTCGGCTTCCGCTGCCCCTCACCCTGATGCCCAGGCCTGTCCTGTGGACGGATGGAACTGCCTGGACCAACTGGTCCCGGCATGAAGCCTATCTGCGATCCCAGCCCAAGTGGAAGCCACATCAGATTGCTTCGGTCGCGGAAGAGTCGCTCCGGATCATCTCGAAGACCACACCTGTCAGTCGTCCGGAGTTCCAGTGCCGGGGTCTGGTGGTCGGCTACGTTCAGTCCGGCAAGACGGCCAACTTCACGGCTGTGGCGGCACGCGCAGCCGATGTCGGCTATCGCCTGATCATCGTTCTTTCAGGCATCCACGACTCGCTGCGAAACCAGACGCAACGGCGGCTGGACCTGGAACTCGCCGGAGTCGGAGTCGACTGGATCACGCTGACCGATGAAACCACCGACTTTCATGAACCGGCGATTGCTGACGGATTTGCATTGACCGGCACCGTCCTGATCGTCGCCAAGAAGATCACGCCGATCCTGAAACGGCTCAATCAATGGTTCGGCAAACTCGAAGGCCGGCTCGCCGAGGTACCAGTTCTTCTCATCGATGACGAAGCCGATCAGGCATCCATCAATACCCGCGGAAATCGTCGTGATCCGAGTATCGACACGGACACTGCGCAAGATGACGACACGGCTCCCTCACTGACCAATGCGTTGATCCGCGACATTCTCAGAAAGATCCCGCGGGCCACCTACATCGCCTACACGGCAACGCCGTTCGCCAATATCCTCATTGATCCTGACGCCAGCGACAGCCAGGTCGGCGAAGACCTTTTCCCCAGGGATTTTGTCGTACAGCTTCCGCGGCCGGACGGCTACACCGGGACAGAGGAGCTTTTCGGCACCAGCGCTCAGGGGCGCGACGTGCTTCGCCCCGTAGACCCCGCTGATGTAAAGGCGTTGAAGCCGAAGCAGCGCAGAAAACGCGAGGCGATTGTTGCCCGGGGAGCGCTGGATCTACCCCAGTCGCTTGCAGACGCACTTCTGACGTTTGCGCTCGCCGGTGCCATTCGGCTGCTGCGCGGCCAGTCTGGCACGCCGCACACGATGCTGGTACACGTATCGCAGCTTCAACAGGATCAGCTGCGCATCGGCGCAGCAATCGACGAGCAGATTCGCAGCTGGTTTCATCATGAGAGCGCAGAACCCGGCGTGCTCAGACAGATGTTCCGGTCAGCGCTGGTCGGCCTTGGTGCGGTCGAGCTGCCATGCGCCGAGGAGGCAGTCCTTGAAGAGGCTGTGACCAACCTGGCTCGCCTTGAAGTCGTGGTGCTCAACAGCACGACAGGAGACGAACTGGAATACGACGTCAAGCCAGGACGACAGCTGGTGGCAGTTGGAGGCAATCGCCTGTCACGCGGCTTGACGCTCGAAGGCCTGACGATCGCCTACTTCCTGCGCACCACAACTCTGGCTGATGCACTGCTTCAGATGGCCCGCTGGTACGGCTTCCGCGCGGGCTATGAGGACCTGATCCGCATCTGGACAACCGAAGGCATTGCACAGTGGTTCGTAGAGCTGGCGCTGGTAGAGGAATCACTGCGAGACTCGATCACGGCGCTGAACAAGGCCGGTCGTCGGCCTGACCAGATGGCCATCCGGATGCGCGCGCATTCGAAGCTCCTCCTGACCAGCAAAAACAAGAGCAGGATGCAGACGGATGACGCACGGTCATGGTCGGGCGAAAACCCGCAGACCATCCTGTTTCCCCTTTACGACCGGGACCTGCTGGAACGAAACGTGGATCTGGCATCGGCGCTGCTACGGCAGCATCCCCCGACACAGGATGCGCACGGCGGCGCCATCGCGCACGATGTGCCACCCGACGACATCGCGCTGTTTTTGCGGCGCTATGAAGGACACCCGAACAGCATCGCATTTCAGGGGGCAGAAATTGCCGACTGGATTCTGGAGCGCGCTGAGGCGGGAGAACTGGTCAACTGGAAAGTGTTCGTGGCCAATCCGCAGCGGGAGCGACAGGTATTTCTCGGAGGAAGGCCTTTCGGTCTTGTGCGACGTTCGCTGCAGGCCAGCGAGTCGATCGGCATCCTGATTGATCCACGCCACGAAGGTGCTGACCTGCATGGCGGACCGGAGAACTACCGCACTGGCTCAGGCTTCAGTGCCCGGGCAATGCGCGAAGACCGCCCCGCGCAGCAGGGCCTGCTTCTGCTCTACCCCCTGGATCCCGAACCGCTCCGGGCACCGGCACAGGCTGTGCTGGGCCTCGCACTATCGTTGCCCCGCACTACCGACGGCGACCAACGATTCGTCGTAAACCGTGGGGTCCGCAATGGTTGAGATTACGCAGGACCGCTGGACAAGTCTGCGCGAACAGCGGCCTCCGCGCGAGGACATCTATGAACAGGCGGTTGAAGACCTGGAAGCAGCGCTGATCGGAGTCTCAGATGATGGGCGGCTACACCTGCTGCTGGCCATCGATGTCGCCCCGCAAAATCTTCCGCCGGACCTGCAGAGTCTTCAGGTTCGCATCCTGGAAGGCGGGCAGACCTGGCTGGATGTCTCCGCACGCAGCCACCACGAAGAGTTACTTACGCTGGTAACCAACAAGGTCCTATACGCCATCCGCATCGA
>Ga0308157_10004199_pt1 | contig 19471 bp, 17 predicted proteins | sample PhyBR1_FD_201035 | JGI IMG/M metagenome (GOLD analysis project Ga0308157, IMG submission 201035) | Phyllosphere microbial communities from UC Gill Tract Community Farm, Albany, California, United States - DLSLB.R1 | ecosystem: Host-associated > Plants > Phyllosphere > Unclassified | place: USA...
GGCTTCCTCATCGGTGCGATCCTATCCGGTTTGACGGGCTTTATCGGGATGCATGTTTCTGTTCGTGCGAATGTACGAACCGCGCAAGCCGCATCTCTCAGTCTCGCCGGTGGCTTGGAAATAGCTTTTAAGTCTGGCGCGATTACTGGAATGCTCGTAGCTGGCTTAGCCCTCCTTGGCGTATCGGTTTATTATTTTATCCTGACCTTCTGGCTCGGCTACGCACCCTCTGACCGAACGGTTATCGATGCGCTTGTGGCGCTTGGTTTTGGTGCATCACTGATTTCCATCTTCGCGCGCTTGGGCGGCGGTATCTTTACAAAGGGTGCCGATGTCGGTGGTGATCTGGTCGGCAAGGTCGAGGCCGGCATCCCCGAAGATGATCCGCGCAATCCAGCAACCATCGCTGATAATGTTGGCGACAATGTCGGCGACTGTGCTGGCATGGCTGCGGATTTGTTTGAAACCTACGCGGTTACGGTTGTTGCCACTATGGTTCTGGCTGCGATCTTCTTCGCCGGTTCAGATGTGCTTTCAAGCGTGATGCTCTATCCGCTGGCGATCTGTGGCGTTTCCATCCTTACATCAATTGCCGGAACGTTTTTCGTCAAGCTTGGCGTTAATGGCTCCATCATGGGCGCACTTTATAAAGGTCTGATCGCAACCGGACTTCTTTCTATCGTGGGTTTGGCTGTTGCCAATACGTTGACGGTCGGCTGGGGAGAGGTGGGCGTCGTTGCAGGTATGGCAATCACCGGCACCAACCTGTTTATCTGTGGCATCATCGGCCTGATCGTAACCGGCCTGATCGTGGTGATTACCGAATATTACACAGGCACCAACAAGCGTCCGGTTAATTCTATCGCGCAGGCGTCGGTAACAGGCCATGGCACCAACGTCATTCAGGGACTAGCTGTTTCGCTGGAATCAACCGCTTTACCTGCAATTGTTATTATTGGCGGGATTATCAGCACGTATCAGCTTGCAGGACTCTTCGGCACCGCAATAGCCGTTACAGCTATGCTTGGCATTGCAGGTATGATCGTTGCACTCGATGCATTTGGTCCAGTAACGGATAATGCGGGTGGTATCGCGGAAATGGCCGGTCTTGATCCGGAAGTGCGCAAATCCACCGATGCGCTGGACGCAGTTGGTAACACGACGAAAGCCGTGACCAAGGGCTATGCGATTGGCTCTGCTGGTCTCGGTGCTCTTGTACTGTTCGCCGCCTATTCTAACGATCTCGCCTATTTCGCCGCCAACGGACAAACCTATCCATATTTTGCCGATATGGGACCGGTATCGTTTGAACTCTCTAACCCTTACGTGGTGGCTGGTCTGATCTTCGGTGGCCTTATTCCATATCTCTTTGGCGGTATGGCAATGACGGCTGTTGGTCGTGCAGGCAGTGCCGTGGTGCAGGAAGTGCGGCGTCAGTTCCGCGAAAAGCCGGGCATTATGACTGGGCAGGATCGCCCGGACTATGCGCGTGCAGTTGATCTGCTGACCAAAGCTGCTATCCGGGAAATGATTATCCCTTCGCTTCTGCCGGTTTTGGCTCCGATTGTCGTCTATTTCGGTGTTCTGCTTATCTCAGGCTCCAAAGCGGCTGCTTTTGCGGCTCTTGGCGCTTCGCTTCTGGGCGTTATCATTAACGGATTGTTTGTGGCCATATCCATGACATCGGGTGGTGGTGCATGGGATAATGCCAAGAAAAGCTTTGAAGATGGCTTCACAGACGCCGATGGCGTGAAGCATCTCAAAGGCTCGGAAGCACATAAGGCTTCCGTAACGGGTGATACTGTGGGTGATCCTTACAAGGATACTGCTGGTCCTGCCGTTAATCCGGCAATCAAGATCACCAACATCGTGGCACTTTTGCTGCTCGCAGTGCTTGCGCATTCCGCGTGATACGAAACAAGAAAAAACCCGCCGTAAGGCGGGTTTTTTTTGTAATCGACGTTGCAGAGTTAGTTGTTTCCGCCAGCTGTCATGCCACCCGGAAGCGACGTTGGAGCTTTGGCAACACCCTGAATGATCTGTCCAATGAAGGTCTGATCCTTGCCGCCGGTTGGCGTCGTACGGGATACAAAATCAAAGACCTTGCCATCCTGAAGGCCATAATTGGCGATATGATGAACCTTGCCATCCTTATCGAAGTAAACCGCAAGGATGTTGCGATCGACGATTTTTGGCTTCATGAATTGTGCCGCACGATAACGCTTCTGCGAAATGTAGTAGAATACTTCATTATCGAAGGTTGCGGTTGTTGATGGCGTACCAAGAGCCAGAAGAACCTGTTCACGACTGGAGCCAACCGGCACCGAATCGAGCGCTTCCTGATCAAGCACGTAACCCTCTGTGATCGTTTCGGACGGGTTTAGCGTGGATGCAGTGTTGCATCCGACGAGAGCCGCCGAAAAGAGAATTGCTGTGCCTGCGAGAAGGGCACGCTGTTTGCGTGCGCTTGGGAAAATTCGCTGCAACAAAGACCTCTCCATACATTCTATATCAGCGCGGCACTTTCGCCGTCGAGAGAACTTCGGTAAACCACCTTGCTTCTGGATGCAACAAGTACGGTCGTATACGAATGATTCTTCGACTTTTTCGCCGCAAATCTAAAGCAAATGAGACAGTTGTGCTTCGCGTGTACGAGACGATCGTGGCGGCGGCGCGGCAAAAGCGCTTTTATGCACAATTTCAGGTGCCTGATACGCCACTTGGTCGCTATGAGATGCTTTCGGTGAATATTTTTCTCACCCTTCATCGCATGAAGGGTGAAAATTCAGCACTTATGCCGCTCGCTCAGGATATTGCAGACGAGTTTTTCAAGGATGTTGATCATTCTTTGCGTGAACTGGGAATCGGTGATCAGGGTGTTCCCAAACGTATGAAGAAGCTTGCTCGCATGTTTTATGGGCGCGTCAGCTCCTATGGCGCAGCACTAGACGCTGATGACAAAGTCGGGCTGGCAGCCGCTCTGACACGAAATATTCGTCCTGATCTCGAATTATGGCCGCATTCTCATTATCTGAGTGAATATGTGATTGCATGCCGCGACCTGTTGTCAAAAACGGAAGACCAAGCTTTGGCTGCGGGCGATATATGTTTTATAAATGCGGATGAAATGGCGTTCGCGCCAATAGATAAAGAAAAAAAGGCAAACGAAAATGACTGATAAACCGGCGCTGACCTATCCCGTTCCGGTTCTGCATCTTCCCCAGAAGGGTTTGACGGTGAACATTGGGACCAATGATAAGGAAAGAGCCGCTCTTGCTGCTCAGCACGGTCTTGAGTCTGTGAATTCGTTTGATGCCGAATTTCTGCTGACACAGTGGAAAAAGCGGGGCATTCGTCTGCGCGGCACGATCAAGGCAGAAGTCGTACAGTCCTGCGGTGTAACCCTTGAACCGATCACATCGACTATTGCGGAAGCTGTTGATACGATTTTTGTGCCCGAGGATTCGCGCCTTGCCAAAGTCCAGCTTGATGAAAGCGGCGAATTGCTGCTTGATGCGGAAGGTGCAGACATTCCAGAAACTTTTGTTGGCGATAAGATCGATATTGGCGCGGTTGCCGAAGAGTTTTTTGAATTGGCTCTGGATCCATATCCCCGCAAACCGGGTGTAGCCGAAGATGCTGAACCCGTTGTTTTTGGTGATGTGGAAGAGGAAGAAAAGCCTGATTCGCCTTTTGCAAAGCTCTCGGAATGGTCGAATAAGCCTTGATTTAACTAAGACTTGAGAGAATCTGGTTGTACACGACCGGAAAAACACTATTTTCGCGGAAAAGCCCTCTGTTTTTACGAAGCAGATCTGGGCACGGGATCGCACAGGAATAATCAATAGTGATAAAAATTTCCATTGACGCCATGGGCGGTGATTTTGGCCCTGAAGTGGTCATCCCTGGCGCTGCGAGGGCGCTTGAACGCCATCCTGACATCAGGTTTATCTTTTTTGGCTTGGCCGGACAGGTCGAGCCGGTGATTGCACGTTATCCGAAACTTCAGGCTGCATCCGAATTTCGCGCCAGTCAGGTCGCGGTTAAGATGGACGACAAGCCAAGTCAGGCACTGCGCTCTGGTCGTGGCAAGTCTTCGATGTGGCAAGCCATTGAAGCCGTCAAAATTGGTGATGCCGATGTCTGCGTTTCTGCGGGAAATACCGGCGCACTGATGGCTATGTCAAAATTCTGCCTGCGCATGTTGTCCGATGTCGAGCGCCCTGCAATCGCTGCCATCTGGCCGACGTTGCGCGGCGAGTGCGTTGTTTTGGATGTTGGTGCGACCATTGGCGCAGACGCGCGTCAATTGGTGGATTATGCGGTGATGGGCGCTGGCATGGCGCGCGCACTGTTTGAAATACGCAAGCCGACTGTTGGTCTTCTCAATGTTGGCACTGAAGAAGTCAAAGGCCTCGACGAAATCAAGGAAGCTGCACAGATTCTGCGCGATACGCCGCTTGATGGCCTGCAATATACAGGCTTCGTCGAAGGCAGTGATATTGGTAAAGGCGCGGTCGATGTGGTCGTGACGGAAGGCTTTACCGGCAATATCGCGCTCAAAACCGCAGAAGGTACTTCACGTCAGATGGCAACACTGTTGCGTCAGGCTATGAGTCGTACGCTGCTTGCCAAGATCGGCTATATTTTTGCAAAGGGCGCATTTGATCGCGTTCGCGAAAAAATGGACCCCAATAAGGTCAATGGCGGCGTGTTGCTCGGCATGAGCGGCGTTGTAATCAAAAGCCATGGTGGGGCTACGGCAGAAGGCTTCTGTTCAGCGATTGAAGTTGGCTATGACATGGTGCGCAACAAGCTTCTCGAAAAGATTGAAGCGGATCTGGCGCATTTCCACCACAGTCATCCGCATGCTGCATCCAATGACGGTGCTGAAGCAGTAAAATAATAAATAGCCTCTCAACAGGGCAAGAGTTTTGACCGGCAACAAAGTCTGCCGCAGTCACGCAAGACGGGAAAAAACGATGATAAGATCTGTCGTAAGAGGTATTGGGTCTGCTCTTCCTGAGCGGATCATGAGGAACTCCGACTTTACGGGCGTGATTGAAACCTCTGACGAGTGGATCGTTCAGCGCACTGGCATTCGCCAGCGTCACATAGCGGGCGAAGGCGAAACGACTGTATCACTGGGTGCTGCGGCTGCACGTGCAGCATTGGAAAATGCAGGTCTTCAGGCTTCCGATATTGATCTGGTTCTGGTTGCTACCTCGACACCAAACCATACTTTTCCGGCAAGTGCGGTCGAAATCCAGCGTGAGCTTGGCATCACTACCGGCTTCGCTTTCGATTTGCAGGCCGTTTGCAGCGGCTTCATCTATGCAATAACGACCGCTGATCTTTATATTCGCGGTGGTATGGCCAAGCGTGTTCTGGTCATTGGTGCAGAGACATTCTCGCGCATTCTCGATTGGAATGACCGCACGACCTGCGTGCTGTTCGGCGACGGAGCAGGTGCTCTTGTGCTTGAGTCGGCAGAAGGTAAGGGCCTGACATCGGATCGCGGTATTCTGACCGCAAACCTGCGCTCGGATGGCAATCACAAGGAAAAGCTGTTTGTTGATGGTGGACCATCTACAACGCAGACAGTTGGTCATCTGCGCATGGAAGGCCGTGAAGTCTTCAAACATGCTGTCGGTATGATTACCGATGTGATCGAAGCTTCTTTTGAAGAAACAGGCCTGACTGCAGACGATATTGATTGGTTCGTACCGCATCAGGCTAACAAGCGTATTATTGATGCTTCGGCAAAAAAGCTCAATATTGCTGAGGAAAAGGTGGTTATTACCGTGGATAAGCACGGAAATACCTCTGCGGCATCGGTTCCGCTCGCACTCGCAACCGCTGTTGCTGATGGCCGGATCCAGAAGGGTGACCTCGTTCTTCTGGAGGCTATGGGCGGCGGATTTACATGGGGCGCGGTTTTGTTGCGCTGGTAATTAGAAAATTGATAGGCCGCGAGGAAACTCGCGGCTTGACCGAAGCCCGGTTATCTGTGTAACCTCCTGTCACTTAAGGATATTATCTGTTCAAACGCTAACCAGGTAGGTTCTGTTATGGGAGGTAAGACGGTCACACGCGCTGATCTGGCAGAGGCTGTTTACCGAAAGGTAGGCTTGTCCAGAACAGAATCGGCGGCTTTGGTCGAAATGATTCTCGACGAAGTCTGTGATGCTATTGTGAACGGTGAAACTGTGAAACTGTCGTCCTTTGCGACATTTCAGGTTCGTGACAAGAATGAGCGTATCGGACGCAACCCGAAGACTGGTGAGGAAGTACCAATTCTCCCACGCCGCGTCATGACGTTCAAAGCGTCTAACGTTCTCAAACAACGCATCCTCCAGGAACACCAGAAGCGTGGTGCAAAAGCCGCTAAGTGACGGCTTTAAAAAGATAAAATCTAAATATTCTGGCTTTTATAAAATCGCTCTTCGGGGCGATTTTTTCGTTTTTTTGAAGATGAACTTGTAACAGACGCCTGAAATTTCTGTTGCTTCCTGTTATATTTGAACAGGTGCTTATAAAGTTCTGCTATTATATAATCAACGAACGGGCGACTCGTTTCTCTAATATGATGAAGCGATAAGTAGGGGCTTTTCGTTTAGTATTTTTATGTTAAACGCGTTCGATTAATATGATATTTTGGCTGGCACTGCGTAGCGTGTCGATTGCCATTTGAACTATCTGGGCTGGCAGGCTCACTGAACGGTGAAGCCGAACCACTGGAAAGGGCAAGCAGATGGACAAAAGCCCTGATGCATTCAGGACTATCAGCGAAGTTGCAGAAGATCTCGATCTTCCGCAACACGTATTACGTTTCTGGGAAACACGCTTTACCCAGATCAAGCCCATGAAGCGAGGCGGTGGGCGCCGTTATTACCGCCCACTGGACGTGGAGTTGCTCAAGGGTATCCGTCATCTTCTTTATGATCAGGGCTATACGATCAAAGGCGTGCAGCGTCTGCTCCGCGAAAATAACGCACAGTTTATTATCGCACTTGGCAATGGCGATGTGCAGGCCATTGAAGCGATCACCCGCCAGAAACAAGCTGCTGCTGAAAAGCAGGCCTTGGAAAATGCTGCCGAGAACGAAATGGCTTTGCCAAATGGCATTAAAGCGCCTCAGCCTGCCCGCAAGCTCTTTGGCTTGTTGAAGGGAGAGGAAGATGGTCCGATCGGTGCAGACGGCAAGCGTCCATCCAAGGATAATCGTGGCCTTTTACAGGAAGCACTTTTTGATCTTCTTGAATGCAAGCGCCTGCTGGATCAGGTTCGATAATTAAAAAGGGAGGCTTTCGCCTCCCTTTCGTTTTTCGGTCTAAGTCGATGATAATTTCAGGCCGATAATGCCGGCCAATATCAAAGTGACGCTGGCAACACGGAAGAATGTTGCTGCCTCACCGAGAATGACTATTCCCACGATAAAGGCACCCACAGCACCTATGCCCGTCCAAATAGCGTAAGCAGTGCCGAGTGGCAGGGTGCGCATTGCCATGGAGAGCAAGGCGAAACTGCCGATCATCGTGACGATTGTAATGATGCTTGGTGTCAGCAGCGAAAAGCCTTCCGACTTCTTCATGAAATAAGCCCAGACGATTTCGAGGCCGCCGGCAATAGCGAGATAAATCCATGCCATTTTAGTGCTCCTTGGTATGGGCCGTCCCATGTTTGTGAAAACGAAAGGCCGTCCTTTCGTAAAATTATTAATCAGTGAGAAGGGTGCAGGGCGTCGTTCAGATACATGCAACTTAACATGGTGAAGACATAGGCTTGAATGATTGCCATCAGCAACTCAAGCGCTGTCAACGCTACTGTCATGGCGAGCGGCAGAATTGCCGACATCAAGCCCAATGTGCCGAGACTGCCAAGCTCGATTACGAATCCTGCAAAAACTTTGAGCGTGATGTGCCCGGCGAGCATGACAGCAAACAGACGCACCGAATGACTGATCGGGCGCGAAATGTAAGACATAAGCTCGATAGGTACGATAATCGGCGCGAGCACTGCGGGGACGCCAGCAGGCATAAATAGCCGAAAGAATTTGAAGCCGTGGCGAACCAGTCCGTAAATTGTGACGGTTAGGAACACGAGCATTGCGAGCGCGAATGTGACGATAAGCTGGCTGGTAACCGTGAAGGCATAAGGAAACATGCCGATGAGGTTCGCCACGAGAATGAACATGAAAAGTGAGAACACCAGCGGAAAGAACTTCATCCCGTGTTCGCCCGCATTTTCGCGGATCGTTCCAGATATAAATTCGTACAACATTTCTGCAGATGACTGCCAGCGTCCGGGAACGATTCTACTGCAGCGTGACGCAAAAAAAAGAAAGCCGCCAGCGAGTGCCACTGTCAGCAGCATGTAAAATGCAGAATTGGTGAAGGCAATCTGCTGGCCACCCAGTGTACCAAGTTCGACAAGTGGTCGAATAGCAAATTGATCGATAGGTCCAGCCACGGAACACCCCCTAAATGGGGCCGTCCCCTATGCGAACACAGACGCGGGTCGTCCCGCGCAACTCACAAATAGAGATATTTTTTTCAGGCCGCAAGCCTGAGAATTTCCCATGTCCTACGAAAACTTGATTGCTCTGCACTGGATCGAGTGGCTTTTTACGCTATCCTTAATCATTGCAACCAATTCTGGAGAGCGATTGATGGCTATCTCACGACGAAATTTCATTGTTGCGGCCTCTGCTGCGAGTGGTGGGGTGGCCTTGTCACCATTTAAAAGCACACAATCACAGGCGGAGACGCCCGTGTCGAAGATCGAAAACCCCGGCTTTCATCGCTTTCAGTTCGGTGATTTCGAGATAACTACGCTTTCTGATGGGCGTCGTGCGGGCGAAGCGCCGGAAAAAACATATGCCATCAATCAGGACCCGAAAGATGTCGCGGCACTTTTGGAGGAAAATCTGCTTCCGCCTGATCGTTTTGTGAACAGTTTCACACCCGTTCTCATCAATACGGGTGAGGAGTTGGTTTTGTTCGATACCGGCATGGGAGCGCTCGCGCGTGACAAGGGGCAGGGCAGGCTAGTCAGTGCGCTTGAGGCATCGGGCTATAAGGCAGATGACGTGTCGCTCGTTGTGCTTAGCCATTTCCATCCCGATCATATTGGCGGCCTGATGGACGGCGATAAGCCGGCTTTTGCAAATGCGCGATATGTGGCGGGGCAGAAAGAATTTGATTTCTGGACTAATCCTGCACGTCTTGAAAGTCCGGCTAAGACTGTCGCGCAGATGGTCGAGAAGAATGTGAAGCCGCTTGCTGAAAAGACAACCTTTACTGATGACGGCAAGGAAGTTGTTCCCGGAATTCATGCCGTGGGGGCTTATGGCCATACGCCTGGACATCTGGCATTTCGCATTGAGTCGGGTGACAAACAACTGATGCTGATCTCCGATACGGCCAATCACTCTGTGATTACCTTGCAGCGTCCGGACTGGCACGTCTCGTTCGATGCTGACAAGGAAATGGCGGCAGAAACCAGAAAGCGAATTTTTGATATGCTTGCGACAGACCGTATTCCATTCATCGGTTATCACATGCCATTTCCCTCGCTCGCTTATCTCAAACGGCAAGGCGAGGGTTATCTTTACGTTCCGGAAACCTATCAGATCCGCAACACGTAATCTGAACCGGTAAGCGGTGTAACTGTGTCCATTTTCACATTTATGGAAAATAGGCCTTGCACCGCAAGTCTTTATATCCTAGGGCTTTTTCATGGTCCGGAGCGTAGCGCAGCCCGGTAGCGCACTTGACTGGGGGTCAAGGGGTCGTGGGTTCGAATCCCGCCGCTCCGACCATTTTTCTAAAATAAATACAAATATTGATGCTTGTTTCTTATGTGCCTTTGACGGGCGCATGAATAAAAAATGCCCCTGTCGTAACAGGGGCAATTAGTGCTTACTATTTTTGGCGAAGATCGTACAAGGGGCGGTTAACGATCCCGTTTTGATAAAAATATTCAGATAAACTTCTCAAAGATTATTATGAAAATTCGCTGCTTCTAAAACAATGTCAGTTAAACGCTTTTTTAGCAGTGGATCAATCATACTTGTGTGCTCACAATAAAATTGAAAATCAACGCATGTTATTTATTGCTAGCTTGCTATAAAAATCATTGTTTGTGTCATTGAAAAACGTTTGATCTATAAGGCTTGCCAAATGAACTTATCGGCTGAAATAGTGAAATATGTATCGCTTGTCGTGATAGGGCTTTTACCGATCATGAATCCCCTGACGACCATTCCTTTGTACATGTCGCTGACGAACCGGATGAGTCCAGAGCACAAGCGTGCGCAAGCACGAAAAACCTGCATTTATGCTTTCGCGATTCTCGTCGTTTTCATGATGTTGGGTAACGGGATTATCGCGCTTTTCAGTATATCTTTACCGGGAATTCGCGTTGCTGGTGGAATTATCATTATGATTTTGGCACTTCGCATGATTTTTTCAGGCGAAGACACATCATCGGAAGTGGATGCAGCACCGGCCGATATTAAAAAGGCTGATCTGGATTACTCGTTCTCTCCGCTGGCAATGCCAAGCCTTGCCGGTCCCGGCTCAATTGCGGTTGTGATGGGCTTTTCGTCCCAAATTCCGGCTGATCACAGCATTCTTGGGCATGTCGTCATCGCCATCGGTATCGCGATTATGGTCGCTATTGCATATATTGCGCTGTCGTCGGCAGGCTGGATTGAGAAGGTGCTTGGTGATCACGGAATGCAGGCAGTCACGAAAATCATGGGCTTTCTTCTGACGTGTGTGGCCGTTCAATTTCTGGCTTCTGGCATCCGTGACTTCGTTGTTGAGTTCAGCAAGATCTCATAATCCACTCATGTCCGCGGCGTGAACAAAATGATGCACGTACCGACAAACGCGGTTGCAGCCCCGATCATATCCCAACGGTCTGGGCGCATGCCTTCTGCCGCCCAGATCCATAATATGGATGCGATGACGTAGATGCCGCCATAGGCAGCATAGGCACGACCGGCGCTATCACTCTCAATGAGTGTGAGAAAATAGGCAAAAAGAGCAAGGCAGATCAAACCCGGAACGAGCCAGAGCGGAGATTTGTCGAGTTTAAGCCACGCCCAGAAGGAAAAGCACCCGGCGATTTCGAACAAGGCTGCCGCGGTATAGATCACGAGCTGCAATGCGTTTTTCCATTCAATAATACAGCATTATTGCGCTGATATTTATGCTCAAGCCCTGCACATCCCCATATGATGCCGAATAGCAGATAGAAATGCCGCCAGTGATCGGTGTCGATCACGTTGCCGATAAGCACATGACCGAGATAGGTTGCATAAGCGCAGAGCAGAAAAGGCTGCCAGGGTCGGTTTCTGAACAACAGTTTAAAACCGATTGCCAATGTCAGGAAGGTGAGGATCATAAAGCTCACAAAGCCTATCCAGCCATAATCAAGCACGGCTTTCAGCCATATATTGTGCGTGTCTTCACCGAACATCGGACCAAATTCGAGCGGCCCAATTCCGAGTGGATGTTCTGTTGCGAGCCACATACCCAACCAATGTCGCGCAAAGCGACCAAGACGTGCGCTATCGTAGCTTTGTTCCAGCCGTGCGCGTTCAAAAAAGAAGGTTCGCACTTCCGGGATTTGCAGAAGCAAGATAATTGCGAGAGCAATTGCAAGAATGGCGAGCAGGCCGATGGTGACAAGGCGAAGGCGGAATTTATTGCTGGTGCTTTGGAGAAACAAAAATGCAAAAATGATCAGAAATGACAGCGGCACCATGGCCCATGCTGCGCGTGAAAATGAAACCAGAATGCCGATTGTCAGCAGGCAACAGATCGGCATAAAAACGAGTAAATCGCGTCTATTGCCTTTCATTATGCGATAGATGCTCCACGTGAAGGGTAGCACAAGAAATGGCCCATAGACATTGGGGTCTTTGAAGCCGCCCATGGCGCGCCCAAATCGGGTGAAGTTTTCAGCACCCGGAAACAAATTAAGATAGCCCGCAATACCCAACAGCGACGACACGAGGCCAATCAGAAGATAGGCATTGAAGATGGTTTTCAGCCGCCGATAGTCTGCCTCAATGATCGCTGCAAAGAATACCGCCGTGAAAGCCAGAAACAGTGATACGGCAATGTAGAGCGGCGCGTCTTTTGTATCTGACATCTGCATGACCGAAATCATGCCGCCGAAGTTAAATACGACGAACAAAGCCAACAGAACCATACTGGTTCGCGTCAGCCGCATCCCTAACAGCAGCGCTAGCGCAATAAGCAATACCATGTAAAGTTCATAGGGCGCAGGTTCGCTCATCACGAAACCAAGCAGAAAAACGCCAACGCCAATCGCAACGTTGGCGATCAGCTTATTGATAGCGCGATTGGCCGCAACTCTGGTTATGGCAACCGTACTCAATAGGCGTTTTCCGTATTGAGAAGCCTGATCGGGGTGAGAAACAGGATTTTAAGATCGAACCAGAGTGACCAGTTTTCTATATAGTAAAGATCATATTCCGTGCGCATCATGATCTTGTCTTCATTGTCGATTTCACCGCGCCAACCATTGATCTGTGCCCAACCTGTTACGCCTGGCTTCACCCGATGGCGTGCGAAATAGCCATCAACCACTTCATGATAAAGTACATTATGCGAATGCGCCGCGACCGCATGCGGACGCGGCCCCACAAGCGACAAAGAGCCGGTTAATGAATTGAAGAACTGCGGCAGTTCATCAATGGATGCTTTGCGAATAAAGCGCCCCACGCGGGTTACACGCGGATCATTCTTGGTCACGGCATTGCGGGCTGTCGGGTCACTTTTCTCCGCATACATCGAGCGGAACTTCCAGACATTGATGATTTCATTGTTAAAGCCATGGCGCTTCTGTTTAAAAAGCACCGGCCCCTTGCTGTCCATCTTGATGGCAATGGCCGTTGCAAGCATGACCGGCGAAAGAAAGATGATGCCTAACAGGCTGAAAACGATGTCGAAAATGCGCTTGGCGACTGAATCCCAGTCATTGATCGGCTTATCGAAAATATCGAGCATCGGAACAGTGCCGATATAGGAATAGGCGCGGGGACGGAAGCGAAGGTGACTGTTGACTGCTGACAAGCGAATGTCGACAGGCAGAACCCAGAGCTTGTTGAGGATCATCAGAATACGCTCTTCGGCGCTGATGGGCAGCGATACGATCAGCATGTCGATATGCGCAATCCGCGCAAATTCAATCAGTTCCTTGATATTGCCAAGCTTTGGGTAGCCTGCAACCACCGGTGGAGAACGCTTGTCGTAACGGTCATCGAAAATACCGCAAATACGAATGTCGTTATCTGCCTGTTGTTCGAGCGAGCGGATCAGTGCTTCCGCATTCGGACCACCTCCAACGATAACCGCACGACGCTCCATAATGCCGTTTCGCGCCCAGCTGCGGATGCGCCATGAAACAAAGAGACGACAGATAAGCAAAACAACCAGTCCGCTGATCGCCCAGATTAGGAACCATGCACGCGAGAAGTCGGATGAAACTTTGAACAAAAAGCCCGAGACGGCCACAAGCCCCAGAACCGTTGCCCAGGTCATGAAAACACGTTTGAGATGGCGGCTTGGGCTGCGCAGAATATTGATCTGATAGCCATTGTTCATTTCCATGATTAGCACGAACATGCCACCGCTGACGATTATGACGAGGAAATAATACACAAGATGCGGCGTGTCGAAGCTTACGTAATAAGCAAAACTACACATGCCCGTTATGAGAATGATAGCGAATTCAATAAGACGTATGACACCGCTGAACATGGTGGGCGATAATGTATCGCGCGCATATTGCGCCGCCATCTGTCGCGCCATTGGATTCAGTTCGATCTGTTCTTTTGGCTTGGAGCCGTGCGCGTCACTCGCCTGATTTTCTTCTGGACCAACCGGAGAAGGCATATCGTTATTCCGCACAATTTTGCTCCTACTATCGCAAGCTCCCGATCATATTTAATCGCAAATCCTAAGGAAATGCTGATTAAAAACTCATGATCGCTGCGAGATTGTCAGGAACGTGCCTCACGGTAAACCAATTCTATAGAACGGGCCATTGCTTCGGCGCTGAACCGCTCATGCAGACGCGATACATCGGGCATTAATGTGTGAAATTCGCTCTCGTCATTCATGACTGCAAGCAGTTTCACTGCAAGCAGTTCAGCAATCGGGTCAACAAGTGCAGGAGAGTGCGGTCCAAAGATTTCCGGGATACCGCCAACATTGCTGGCGATCACGGTTTTGCCTGCGGCAAGTGCTTCCAGCACGATATAGGGAAATGCTTCCGCACGCGATGGAATAACCACGACCCTGCCAAGTCTAAAGGCTTCGCAGGCTGCCATGCCGGGCAAAAAGCGGATTTGGCTTTGCATATTGAATTCATTTGCAAGCGCAATGCAATCGGGCTTTTCTAAGCCATCACCGACAACTGTGGCGGTGAAGTTTTTGCTTTGACTATCACGAAGGTCAGCAAGGGCGCGGATCAGCAAATCCGGTCCCTTCAAGGCGCGCATGGTGCCGATAAACAGAAAATCTGTAGCGTCGAAAGTAAGCGTTGTGGGAGTGAATTCTTCATCCGACAAGCCATTATAAATGACCGAATGGAGATCATATGGCCTGCCGACTTTTTCCTCATAGGTTCGTTTCTCAAAATTCGAAACGAACAGAACCGCATCGCTTAATGGTGCCAACAGTCTTTCGATGAAAAACACGAGCCAGCCACGGCGCGTTTTTCTGTTGAAATGCAGGCTACCGCCATGCGGTGAATAGATACGGGCTACGCGAGACTTAAAAACCCGTAGAGCTGAGCCGAACAGACGAGCATAAACTCCACCCTTGGCGCCATGTCCGTGCAAAATGTCCGGCTGCAATTTTTTGATGATACGATAGGCTTTGTAGGTTGTTTTGACATCGCTGATGCCGATTTGCCTCTGCATGGCGATGCGGTGGATACCCAGCGCAAGCAGGGGCCGTAATTCTTCGAGTAAAGAGTCTTCTCGCGGCCCACCCGTCGTTGCATCGCAGAGGATGCCGACCTGATGCCCGTTTGCCGCCTGTATGCGGATGAGATCACGGACATGGCGGAATAAACCACCTGTCGGTTCGCGAAAACAATGGACGATCCGTAAGGGCGTGGCGCTAGCTTCATCAGACATTTATCGCCATCAGAACAGACGTTCGCGTACATAGATCGTGTCGCCCGGCAGGATCGGATCTGTTATCAGCACACGACCGGTAATCACCTTGTCATTGATCGTGCGGGTAATATCGACATTTTCCTGATTAGCGCGTGGGCTGAAACCACCAGCCGCAGCAATTGCCTTTTGAACGGTCATGCCCGGCACGTAAGAATATTGGCCTGCACCGCCCACTTCACCCATGATGAAAACCGGACGATAGCGGTCGACTTCCACGCTTACATCAGGATCGCGCAAATAGCCGCCGCGCAGTTTTGACGCGATGATGCCTTCCAGCTGCTTGACCGTCTTGCCGCTCGCCGGAACGCTGCCAACAAGTGGGAATGCGATATAGCCCGACTGATCGACGCTGTAATTGTTTGTAAGGCTTGCCTGTTCAAACACGGTAATGCGCACGCGATCACCGGCATTGAGCAGATAGGGTTCGGTCAACGCGGCATGAAAAGCCGCCGGGGCAGGGCGATAGCTTGAGCATGCGGAAAGCGTCATCGCCGCAAGGCCGAGCGCAACAAGAACCATATGGCCTCTGCGCTTTCTATGAGTTTTCTGCATCGTCATTTTCGCCTCGGTCTCTTCCGAAAAGCCTTGCCCCATTGCAGATTCGGATTGAAACATCCAAATGCTGACAATGACGTTATCGATTGATTAAGGTTAATGGCTGGTAAAGAATGGCAATTCTGGCGAAAAAACTTTCGCATGATGAGAGATGCTCTTGAGCAATAGCTTAACGCTCTGGTTACCTTGTTCCTTTACTTTTCTTAATACCGTAGGCGTGATTCCTATGAATAGGCGAGGGTGATTGCTCGGAACCGCATATGCGGAATATCGGGCGGAGTATCGGAATGTCTCAGGTCGATAGCCTGTCGAAAGACGCAGATATTGATATTGGTGCGCTCTTCGCGAGCTTGCGCCGCAATTGGCTATTGATTGTCGGTGGCGCGTTTATTTTTGCTGTTCTGGTATGGGTTATCTGCCTTTTTATTACGCCCGATTATCGCGCTGAAACACGTATTCTGATTGAATCGCGCGAATCCGTTTTTACACGCCCCAATGGCGAAGCCACGAACGAACGTCCGCTGATGGACCCGGAAGGGGTGAAAAGCCAGGTCGAGGTTCTGACCTCTCGTGATTTGCTAAAGCAGGTTTCGGACAAGCTCAAGCTTGCCGATAATGCGGCATTTACCTCAACGAATATAAAGCCTTGGACGCGTGTGTTGATTCTGCTTGGCATGCGCAGTGATCCTGCAAGCTTTACACCGGAAGAGCGCGTTATGCAGAAGCTGCGCCAGAATTTGCAGGTTTTCAACGTCACCGGATCACGCGTGATCGTTGTGCAATATACCTCCAGCAACCCAAAAGAAGCAGCCGACATCGCCAATGCGGTGGCTGACGCCTATATTGCATTGCAGGGCGCTGCAAAACTGCAATCCAATGATGATGCAACCGGCTGGCTTGCGCCGGAAATTGAAGATTTGCGCGGCAAGGTCCGCGATTCAGAAAAGAAAGTTGCCGATTATCGTGCATCGCAAGGACTTCTGACTGGGCAGACAAACAGCACGATTGCTGTCCAGCAACTCTCCGAAGTCACAACTGAACTAACCCGTTTGCGCGCTGATCGCGCCGCATCAGAGGCACGCGCCGAGAGCGTACGTCAGGCGCTGGCATCCGGCATTGCCGTTGATACGCTGCCAGCGGTTGTGGCATCCGGCATGATGCAGCGGCTTGCAGAACGCCGTATTGAACTCAATTCGCAGATTGCAGATCTATCGGTAAGTTTGCTTGAGGGACATCCGCGCATCAAGGCTTTGCGGTCGCAGCTTGCCGATCTTGATCGGCAAATCAATGCGGAAGGGCGCAAACTGCTTGCGAGCCTCAACAATGAGGTGAACGCTGCAAAACTGCGTGAGGACGAACTCAATCGTGAATTAAACCGCGTAAAAGCACAGGCTGCGCAGGCTGGCACTCAGGAAGTGGAGCTTCGCGCCCTTGAACGTGAGGCTGCTGCACAGCGCCAGCTTCTTGAAACCTATCTGACGCGCTATCGTGAAGCGGCATCGCGTACCGACCGCAATTATGTTCCGGCAGATGCACGGATATTCTCGCGCGCTGATGCGCCTGCGGTGCCTTATTATCCAAAAACGCTGCCGATCGTCAGCGCAACTTTTGTTGCAGGACTGCTTCTGCTTTCGGTTTTCGTTCTGTTACGTGAATTGTTCAGTGGACGCGCTTTTGTGACCACCGATGGACGCCATTTTGCCACCGTCGAAGAAATTGAAATGCCGGTGATTGAAGCGGCAACTGACATGGCCTTTGTTCCAGAAGAGCAGCCAGTGCAGCGTTGGAAATCGCCTTTCGTGTCGAGCGCGCCAAACAGTGTGCAATTCGTTACCGACCGTCTTGTGGAAGGCAAACTGAAACGCGTTATCGCCGTGTCGCCCGAAGGTGACGATGCATCAGCCGCCACGGTGAAACTGCTGCGCGAACTGTCAGATCGTGGCAAGCGTGCTATTCTCATCGACATGACTGCCTATGGCATACTTGGTCTTGCAATGCTGGATGGTTACAATCGAGCAGGCATTACTGAACTGCTGGCAGGTGAGCGCAGCTTCAATGATGTCATCCACACGGATCATTATTCTCAGGCGCATGTTATGCCGCTTGGCAAAGTCGAGCCGGAAAGCGCAATGCGCTCGGCGGATCGCCTGCCATATATTCTGGATGCGCTTGAAACGGTCTATGATTTCGTGGTGGTTGAATGTGGTCCGTCCACATCGCGCCAGTTGCGCCGTATCGCCGATGGGCCTGCGGCAATTATCATGAATATCGTCGATCCTGACGATAATCGTGTCGTTATGGCTGCACTTGATATGGATCAGGGCGGCTATGAAGACGTGATTATTCTGATGGGTAATCCTGAAGAGCCAATGCATTCAGAGAGTGACGCACCGCGGCCAAACGCCTGATTTCGATTCCCAATCAATAAGATAGCGCTTTCATCGGATTCAAATTGAGAAGCGCTTCAAGCGTGCTCTTAGCGCTTTGGCCAATTGCCAGAGGCGCGGATTTCCTTTCACCTTAGCAACAATTTTGCTTAGTGCAGATTGCAGCACTGTGAAAGCTCTGCCTTTCACGGATAGCGGAATGATGGTGTCGTAGATGTGTGATTCAATATCGCACCATTCGCGCTTATAGGGTTCATCGCCGATCCCGAAGCTGTAGACCGGAACGTCCGTCTCGCAACTGCGTTTCATGTCCTCGTAGAATAGAAACTCACCGGGACTGGCAGTCATCAACTCGTCGTCAGCTATCGCGCTGAATTCAACGGTTGGACCGTCTTTGGAAAAAGTCTTGCCAATGAGCGAGCGGACTTTGCCGCTAACCTCTAGGACTTGCAGCTCGCAACCCGCATTCTGCGCCTCGATTGCATTGCCGTAATAGTCTTTGAAAAAAGCCTGAATTTCCGCCGGCGCAAACGGATCGCTGATCCCCATCTGCTGGAATCGATGCGCTTTAAGTTCAAAAAACAAATCCAGTGTTCGGTCTGTCTCCTCGCACGATTTTGGACGAAATATGCGCCATCCGCCTGCCTCTTCGTAGCGCCTACCATGTTGGCGGTGTTTCTTAAGCTTCCGCTTGGCATTGCTTCGCTCAAGCACCTCGTCAAAGCCTTGATCAAGCGATGCAGCAAGAACGGGATTGGGATTCTCGCTGCTTGCGAGCTGCAAAAGCGGATTTTTCCAACCACACAGTGAAGGCAACTGCCGCGTCAGTGACAGTACATCACTATCAGGCCGCGCTTTTCGGATGGCCAACACAAGAGCGTCGAGCGCTGCTTTATCGACCAGGCCATCAAGCCATGGGAAATTGCAGTTAGCGTGGCTCCCACCCGGATAACGCAGGATACGCACACCATTGACTCTAACCGCTTCAAGCGGCAGCAGCAGAACCGCAACGTCGCCATCAAACAGACCTGCAACGAAGCTGTCGGCATTCACATGCCTGCGCCAGCTATCGATCCACTCGAAACTTTGCGCATTGCCATGCACTGCAGAAGGCTTTTCCCAGATTGCGAGCAATTGCGCGTAATCTGTAATGAGGTGTGGTGTCAGGGCTGTTTTGGTCACCACTGCAAAGCCTTCATCAACGGCGTTTCTGGCGCGGAGGCTGGGCCATCCACCAGATGATGCCCATCGCAGGCAGAACCCAAAGAACACCAGTGAACAGGAAATAAAGGAAATGCAC